>Ga0315289_10004631_pt1 | contig 20453 bp, 15 predicted proteins | sample YL17G11_40_MG_FD_203452 | JGI IMG/M metagenome (GOLD analysis project Ga0315289, IMG submission 203452) | Sediment microbial communities from Yellowstone Lake, YNP, Wyoming, USA - YL17G11_40 | ecosystem: Environmental > Aquatic > Freshwater > Lake > Sediment | place: USA: Wyoming | collected... | reverse complement strand
CATAAAGGCGCGAAAAGCCTTTGTAGAAGCCAATGGCGACTCTCTTTCAACCTTGCACTATAACTTCATCGCCATTAAAAATAGCAACACTTTAAAACCTTTATACCCATTGCGAGGAGCGTAGCGACGAAGCAATCTCTTGATGCGTCGGCATTAGGTGGGGTTGTTGCTTAAATCTGTTTCTCGTTTATCGGTTTGGGTTTCGGCTACGTATCGGTTTCGGATGTTGGTTTCGCCTTTAGTCTTAACACGATAAACGACAACGACTTTACGATAAACGATACGTAACCGCCACCGAAACCTTTTTAACGAAACCTTTGAGAAGAATATTTGGGCAACAGTCCCAGGAAATGCCGATGCTCTCTGGTTAGGGTGGGGGTTGCACCCCCACCCTTCGCTTTATAGTAAAGGACAATGGCCTGTTACCAACAGAGGGAATCCGAACGGATGCCCGACAAATGCGCTTCATTTCAAACTCTTTTAATGGTCACGTGCACGGTATCCTCAACCCACGGATAGATCAAGCCATAACCGTTAGTGGTTCGTTTCCATATACCCAATCGGAATTGATAGGCACAGGTGGGCATGTTCCCCGGCACACAACTCCCATTAGCTGCCCCATAACTCGAAGCCTGATAAGTTGCAGAGAAGTTCCCCCCATCCCACTTTTGAGTCGGACCGAGATGGGCTAAGTATTGGTCAGAGGCACCCGGTGGAGCCGGCGTAACATAGCAATTATGACCATACATGGCGTGGAGCTGATACCCACCCAGATGACCATTGGGATCATGAGCTTTAAAATGAACGATTAAAGACTCCCCTGCCCTGAACTCTATTATGTCACAGGGTTGAACCACGTGCGGAGTTGAAGTAAGGTGAATCATGCTGAGTATTTCACTTTCCGGAGGAGCATTGTCAATCTGAAGTTTTATCTCACCAAAAAATGGATCGATCACCAGACAGCCTGCGGGCGAAAGGGTGGTGCCATTCCACTTATAGCCTAAAATCCTTATGGTATATGGTCCATTCCCGTCTGCTTTGGTGGTATCCCATTGGGCTAAAAGATCCGGAAACCACCACGGCCTATTGGCTCCATCCGCCTTGTCTAAAAGATATGGTGTGGTAAAAAGATTGGGCTGACCTCCCAAAGTGAATGGACCCATGGAGAGGGTAATCCATTTCCCTCCGCCCGCATAATACTTATTGGATAGTGGGTCGATGATGTCCTTGAAGGTGCCACCGTCCTTTCTATATTGTATCCGGAAGTGAGTTACATCGGAGCTTTCACCAAACCATCCACACAGATGGAGTGTGGCTCCAAATGGGGCATCCTGGTTCCCTGCGGGTGTCAAAAGAGAGGACTCTGCATAACCATGGTTGTCTATTCTATCCACCCCGATGAGTCCAACTCGCGTGAAAAGAAAAGCACAGTCCCCTGGTCGTCCGGCGTCAGGCTCATTGAAAGTGAGACAGTCATCCTCTACCCACAGGGTGACAAAAGAATTATCCACCATGTCCCAGCGCGTCTCGGTGGGATCTTCGCTATAGATCGCCTTGACTGAGCCATCTACATTTTGAGAGACACGGAAAATTAAATCTGGTCTCCCTTGTGGTAATAGAACCAAAAACCAGGGGAAAGTTATGTGAAAGTTGCCGCATTTGTTGGCAACCACCGAACCTATCAAATCCTGGGCGAATCCACCACCCGGAAGAGGATCGACTTCAAATGCATCCACTAAAGCATAGGCAACCCCATTTCCGGTCTTTTGGCATCGCACCCTTCCATGAACATGAAAAGGACGCATCCACCATAACCAATGTTCAAAAAGGGGAGGATGGACGTGTAATACACCTAAATCTAAGTGAAAACTCCCTCCTTCCTTCCACTGTAGTGCAGAGATGGGATGTTCCAAAGTTTCCATGCAGGCATTTTTAGTCACGATGTTTTGGTGGTACTTTTCCGGGACCTCTGGAGCAACAATTACGTTTACTCCAATTTTTGTTTCCGAAGGATGCACAAATTCAATGGAAAAAGAACCTTTCAGGTCGGGCACGGCTGTGCCTAAGACCTTTCCGTCTCGAACCGCATAAACCCTCAACTGGAATTCCTTGGAAGGCTCTTTGATTTCACCTAAATCTATTTTGCCGGTTATCCTATATTTTGTTCCTCTCACTTCAGCTTCTTTAGCGCTAATATCTTTGTCCATTTCAAACCTCCTTTTGGAAAAAGATTAAGTTTTTTAATGAATGCTGTAACGGTCTTTCATAAACTCCGCGGGATCACCTCCTTTCAATCCGCTAAGAAAATGTCTCCCTATTTGCTGGATATTTGAATCAGGCTTTTTCTTAAATAATAATCTTGGATGCCTATTCAAATAAAATGGAGATGCTAATTATCCAGAAACCTTTGCTCTTATTCCGCCCTTTTATGGTATGGCCAGATATCCCATCTCCGTTTCGAGCTGTTAAGCACCCTCACTTTCATTTTACTCAATTTTTTGAGAAAGTCAAGCTTTTTTCAAAGAAAAACTATCTTATTAACCCAATTTCTGTTATGCCAAGCCGAACTAAGTTCTGCTCCTGTTCTTCTAATCCGTTGAGGAAAAAGCAATTAACCTCTTTTGGTTTTTTATCCACGAGATATTAAGCCATTGTTTGGGAAGAAAAACAATATTGACCAAAACGAATCTGGTGTTATATTACATAATAGAAGATGCGCAGTTGATCGCCTATATGGGTGGTGGGCACTGAATAGTTGCACGTCTTCCTTCGACAAACCCAGGACGGTGAGTCTTCGACCCTGAGTTCACCCATACGGGTGCCCGTCTGGGCAGACCGAAGGGCAAAGTCGAACCGTTTGAATTTTAATGGCTGTTGGATCTAATCAATAACAAGGAGAAACAAGATGTCTGAGCTCCGAAGTTTCATATGGATACCGATTCTGCTCGTAACCTTTATCTTTTGTTTCTCAGGCAATGTTTTTTCCTCCTGGCCCGAGTTTTGGCTTTCCTCTGATTGTCTTTCGGGCGGTGCGCAGGGAACTCAGACTACATCTTCGATTGCCTTTGACGGGACAAATTTTTTGGTATTATGGGAGGACGAGAGGATTAACATCCAAAGAAATATTTTTGCCACGAGAGTTTCCCTGCAAGGGGAGATACTCGATCCAATAGGAATCCCTATCTGCACCACCCAAAACCTTCAATCCTATGCCAATGTCGCTTGGGGAGGTCAAAATTATCTGGTGGTCTGGGGGGATCAAAGAAGCGGAATCACCGCTATTTATGGTGCCCGAGTGGGTCCAGATGGAGATGTCTTGGACCCGGATGGCTTCCTTATCGCAGGTGGAACAGACTGGGCTTTGTATCCCGCTGTGGCATCCGATGGAACTAATTTCTTGGTGGCTTGGGCAGATGCCAAGTCCGGATATTCCTTTGACATTTATGTCACCCGTATCTCACCCAATGGAGAAGTTCTGGATCCCCATGGAATTTCAATCTGTGCCACCTATCAAGATGAGTTTTCTCCCTCCATCGCCTATAATGGTTCCACCTACTTAGTGGCTTGGGAACTGGATCCGGGATGACCAAGTCCTGTTTATATCCGTGGTGCACGGATAACACCCCAAGGCACGGTTCTGGATTCGGGAGGTTTCGACATCTCCACTGACCCCAGAGGACAGACCTCTCCTTCCTGTGCCTCAGACGGCGATAATTTTTTAGTAAGTTTTAATAGCCACCGGTGCGATACCACATCCGAGGACATTTTTGTCGCCCGTGTAGGCGCAAATGGAGAAATGATCGATACCAATGGGTTTCCTGTATGTGAGGCAACAGGACTTCAAAGAAGACCAAAGGTTTCATACGGAGAAGATAATTTTCTGGTGCTGTGGGAGGACGATAGAAATTTTGATAGCACCGGATATGACATATATGGTGCGAGAATAACTTCATCCGGCATGGTCTTAGACCCAGATGGTAAAAGGATCACCTCTTTTTCGTATCAGGAAAAGGCTCCTAACCTTACTTGGGGAACAGAAAACTTTTTAGCTATTTGGGACGCGGGGGATTTCAGTGGAAACTGGGACATTAGTGGCAAATTCATTGACGCTTCTGGAACACGCTCAGACTCAAATTCTTTCGTTATTTCGACAGCTTGCGATGCCCAACTTTTTGGAAAATCCTCTTGGAATGGCTCTTCATATCTATCTATTTGGGAAGAAAATCACGATTTATATGGAAAAAGAATAGACCGTTTTGGCAATCTCTTAGATTCTACGAGCATCCCCATTTCTTTAACTTCAAAGGATCAAAAGCATCCTTCTATTACCTGGGGCAAGGAAAGTTTCCTGGCGGTGTGGGAGGATTTTCGTAACCTCAATTCCGACATCTATGGAGCGCGGATCGATTCAGGGGGCAACGTCTTAGATGTTTCGGGTCTACCCATACGAGTTGATCCTGCCACCGACCAGACATCACCAGCGGTAGCCGCAGACGGTGAAAATTATTTGGTGATATGGCAGGAAGTTTTGGATTCAACCGGTGAAAGTTATAACATACAAGGTCTAAGGCTATCTTCAGAAGGAAATCCCCTTGATCTTCAGCCGCTCCCCATATCTTCTGGCCTGAAAGAAAGTCGTCCCGCAGTTGCCTTCGGTGGCGGAAAGTATTTGGCAGTCTGGTTACATGAGGATACTTATGATATATATGGCACTTTGATAGATACCAACGGAACGGTAAGCTCACCCTTCGGAATAGGGGTTGCCGCTGGTATACAAATCAATCCTCAGGTCGCTTCAGATGGAACCAACTTCCTCGTGGTGTGGGAAGATTATGGAACCCACTGGCCCAATATAGATATTACCGCAAAAAGAGTTACCTCAGCAGGAGCCATTTTAGATCCTTTGGGCTTATTCATTGCTACCGCAGAAGATCCAGAAGAACTCCCTTCGGTTAGTTTCGACGGCACAAATTATGTGGTGGTTTGGAAGAAATCGAAAACCGAGTCAGGCGAGCTTCGGGTAAGCCGGGTTACCCAGGCTGGGGGAGTGCTGGATCCAGATGGGATTTTTATCACTGATATTTCCCCCTATTCCTCGACCTACATCTCCTCTGGACCTACGGGACAATCTCTTATGCTTTATTCTAAATATCAAAGCCATCCTTATAATTCTCCCCGAATTTTTGGAGCATTTTTTTGGGGTGAACCAGAGCCAAACCTGCCACCCAATCCTTTCTCATTACTTTCACCAGCAGATAAAGATACGGTGATAAGACCGATATTTTTAGATTGGGAAGATGCCTCCGATCCGAATCCTTCTGATAGAGTTAGTTATGCTTTATACGTGAGCCCTTCTAATCAATTCGTCCCGGAGTCGACCTTGGTCATTGATAATCTGATTAGAAGCCAAAGCTACGTCTCTTTAGCGAAGGATAGTATGGTTTATTGGTGGAAGGTGAGGGCACAGGATAAGTGGGGGGCGTCCCGGTGGTCAAATCAAGTTTGGAGCTTCGATCTGGAAAATTATGGAGACGCCAATGGTGACGATCAAATTAACAGCGCTGATGTGGCTTTTCTGATAAATTATCTTTTCATAGGTGGACCCGCTCCAGAGCCTCTTTCAGCCGGTGACTCCAATGGAGATTGTGCGGTCAACACTGCGGATGTGGTCTATTTGATAAATTACCTTTTTGTAGGAGGACCAGCGCCCAAACGCGGATGTGCATAGTCAAAAAGGTAACATAGCCTTTTCCCTCTCCCCTCTGGGGAGAGGATAAAGGTGAGGGTGAAATCAAATAGAAAGTAACAAATTTCACGGGAGGATCTAAAATGAAAAAGAGCTTAACTCTTATTCTTTCAGTCCTGTTCCTTCTTTTCATTTGCGGTAATCTTTGGGGGCAGAGTAGGTTCGATTATAAGAAGGTGAAGCCTCTCCGCTGGATGGACCCCTATAAGAACCCGATCACCTACCAGCAGTATGTGGAAAGTAGGGAGTTTGCCAAAGGATTTGAAGCCAGGCTTATTTATGCCAGTCCTAAAGGAACTGTTCCCATCTGTATCATCATAAATAGCTCTTTACAACCACTGATCCAAACTTCTCTTTCAAGATTCATAGACGATCTGGAAATGGAAGAATATAGTATCTATCTTTATACCGCCACTAATGACGGAGATGAGGTCGCACTTAGGAATCTTCTGATCTCCGAGTGGAACACCCACCAGATAGTGGGTGTCATACTTATTGGGGACTTAGCGGTTCCCTGGTATGAGATGACCGAGCCAGAGGGATGGGGTGGAAATTACGTGCAGTTTCCCATTGACCTTTTTTATATGGATTTAGATGGATTGTGGGTGGATGCGAACGTAAACGGATTGTATGACGATCATCTAAATGGAAGTGGAAATATGTCTGCGGACATCTGGGTGGGAAGGCTTTTTTCCGCAAACCTCACCGACCATTCCGCCACGGAAGTGGCAATGATGAATAACTATTTTAATAAAAATCATCGTTACCGCAATGGGAAACTCCGGCTGTATGATAAAGCTTTAGCTTATATTGATAATGACTGGTGTACCTATGGTTGGGAAAACGAAGTAGCTTCGGCTTATCCCACCACGGATGCAGTAACCGACGTTTATCAAACCAATCGTCAGGACTATATCCAGAGGGTAAGGAAGTCCACGGACAATAGATATGAAAGCTTGCTCATCTGCTCACATTCCTCCCCCTGGGCACATTACCTTTACTATGATCTTTATAATTATTCTCTGTTTTACAATTATGAGATAGAGAATTTTGATGTTCAGGTCCTTTTTTATAATCTCTTTGCCTGTTCCAATTGCAGATTTGTAGAAGACGATGATATGGGAGATTGGTATATTTTCCAAAGCACCTACGGGCTTCTGGCAGTGGGTTCCACCAAGACCGGAAGCATGCTCTGTTTCTATGATTTTTACACCCCCTTAGGTCAAGGAGCAACCTTCGGAGATGCATTCCGATCCTGGTGTATTGGTCATATGGAAACCTGCGCCGGAGACGAGTCCAGGGCTTGGTTTTACGGGATGACCATTTTAGGGGACCCCACCCTGAAGATTTCCAGATATATGCATAATCCCACTGGCGATGTGAATAAGGATGGGACGGTGAATAGCTCCGATGTGATCTTTCTGATCAATTACCTTTTTGTGGGAGGTCCTGCTCCGAATCCTTTGGCTTTGGGAGATCCCAGTGGAGATTGTTTGGTAAACACTGCCGATGTAATCTATTTGATAAATTATCTTTTTATCGCTGGACCAGCACCTGACGTGGGATGCCAATAAGTGAACGGTGTGAATCAGGAAGAGACCTAAGCCAAGCAGTGAGCAATGGCTTCCGCAAATGTAAAGGAAGAAAAATTCTTTCAAATACTAATACATTTTTACAATCAAAGTGCCGTTAAATATATAAATAAGACAAATGTGAAAGACTTGGAGGAACCATGAAGAAGAAGATTACCATTTTTCTTTCAATCTGGATGTTTTTCTCAATTTTACCCCTCTGGATGGGCGAATTTGATCCACTCTATGCCGCCACTTTTGATGGCAAAAAAATAATGAAGGGGATGTGGAAAGGCAAAGAGGTGGAATATGTGGAGGGGGAAATCTTATTCCAGGTCCACGCAAAAGCCAAGCTTTCTGATCCGATGGATCCAAATTCGGACCTGGAGAGACTGTTTACACAAAATCAAGTGAGGTCGGTGCAAGGGCTGGATCAGATAGGGATGGGAATGTTGGAGGTTCCCTCTTCTTCGGATATTTTTCAAGTGATCCATAACCTAAATTCAAGTAATTTGATAAAATTTGCCGAACCTAACCTGGTCGACTACGCCCTTTATCCTCCGAACGATTATTATTTTGCCAATGGTTCTCAGTGGGCTCTTTGGAATTATGGACAATTTCCCCCCGGCGGAACTCCCGGGGCGGATATTAAGGCTGTTTCTGGCTGGGATATTGCTATAGGCAACTCCCAGGTCTTAGTTTCAGTCTTGGATTCCGGGATACCTATGCTCTCGGGTTTTCTTTATCATCCAGATTTAATTGATCCCAACAGATACATCATAGGCCAGGACTTTGCTGGAGACGGCGAATTGGTGAAGGACAGATATGGTCATGGCACCCACATAACCGGAATTTTGGGAGCAATGACCGGTAATGCTACAGGAATCGCGGGAATAGATTGGTACTGTAGGATCTTGATAAATCAAGTATTTGATAGCTTAGGGGTCGGAACCCATAGTACCTTCAAAAACGGAGTCTTATATGCAGTGAATTATGGGGCCCGGGTGATCAATTACAGCGGGGGAGGTTATCCCTCTTCTACCAAAGAGCAAGCGGTCAAATATGCCGACAGCAATAACGTGCTTATAGTCTCTCCGGCGGGGAATGGTTTTGGCGATTCGGTCCTTTATCCGGCCCATTACACTGATACCTACAAGAACGTAATCGCCGTCTCTGCCACTAACTGTATGGATCATTTAGCTAACTATTCCAACTATGGTCCTTCTATATGTGTGGCCGCACCCGGAGGTGATGGTATTCCCTGGGACGAGGGTGACATCATTTCTACCATGCCCAATTACTATGTCACCTTGAATGAATCCCCTTATAATGTCTCCATGGATTATGGTTATATCGGGGGAACCTCCATGTCCTGTCCTATGGTCTCTGGACTTGCCGCTTTGCTCTTATCCATAGAACCCAACTTCAACGCATATGAATTAAGGGAGATCATAGAACAGAGCGCAGACAAGGTAGGGGAATATGTTTACTATATAGAGACCGGAAAAAGCTATGAGCTGGGGCACGGGCGAATAAACTGCTTTAAAGCTTTAGCCTCAGCTTCTGGTTATACCTACGTATATGGGGATGCCAATAAAGACGGAAGGGTTAATTCCGCTGATATATCTTATCTAATAAACTATCTCTTTCTGGGTGGTCCTCTCCCCAACCCGCCTTCTGCTGGTGATCCAAACGGTGATTGCAGAATTAATTCAGCTGATATAGCCTATCTAATCAATTACCTTTTCGCCGGAGGTCCCATCCTCCTAAGAGGATGCGTCCCATAAAGATCGGTTAGATAAAAGCAGTTCTATATCGGGTTTCCCTGATTATGGCTTTCAACCAAATAATTTAGCATATTCTGCTTCCAAATAAGATCGAGGTCCATTTGTTAGCCACTTTAGTGGCGTTAGCACCTAAACCTGACTAAAGTCAGTTAGAACAAATAGTAGTTACAAGGGATGTCAAATTAAATAGTTAATGCCCATTATCGGGGATACCCGACACCAAAGATTTGCCTCTAAGCTCTTAGCTCTATACTCTGCACCGCATTTGCTTCCCTTTTCCCCCACATTCTCATCCGTTTAATAGATTCGCTTTGCTCACTACAAGTCCGCTTCATCCGTTGACCGACTCCCCCTGATTTGTTCTTCGATCTTCTTAACTCATTGATTAACTTAACCTTAGTCATATTTCCTATAATCCTCTATTATTCTATGAAAATTCCTCTTTTTTCAAAAAAATACTTGACTTTTTTAGAAAGAATGTTATAATAAAGTTGTAAATTGAACCTTTACTCATAATCTTTAATTAATTGGCAGAAGAGAGGCAGTTTTACTCTAACCTGTCCGCATTCTTTATTTATTTTTTATAGGATGGCTTTGGAGAAATCCTAAGCCCTTTGATGGGCGAATCTTGTTGAAAATCCCCGCGAAGCGGGGGAGGGAGGAAAGAATCCCCCTGTTTCATCCTCGTTCGACTTGATTTTTCAGCGAAGAAAAAACTCAAATCAAATGGTGTAGAGTTAATTGTTCACGGCTATTGGCTATAACAAGATGTGTAGACAACATATCATTTTTTGTCGACTGGGCTTCACCAAGGTCGCCTGGCAAACTTAGAGACCCGAAGCATACGATACCACCTGTTTGCAAGATAGCATAGGAGAGTAATCCGCATGGATTTTGTTAACTGGCAAGCGGGGGCAGGTGTGAAAAGATGGTTCCCCATTTTTGGAGGAGCCGGTAAACGAGGGAATGCGACTCCACCGGTCCAACACCCCCAACGCCATCGAAGCGCTGTAATCGGGACGGTGACCTCGTACCCGGCTTGCGGCAAACCATCCCACCCAACCTGGTCTGAAAGTTTCATCTTTGCCGGGGGCTCTGCGTTTTTGTTGTTTCTCGCCATTCTCTTTCCCGATTATTGGTATGTTTCCTTTTTTGCCTTGACTCCATTCCTCTATTAGGACAATCAAAGCCACACCAAGCGAATCTTTAAGGCTGGGATTTCTTTTTGGGCTTTCCTTCTTCAGCCTTTCGGTGGTCGATTCATTCATGATTTCTCCCCTCCCTTCCGTCCTCAAGCTACTTTCCGGCACTGCGCTTTTTGCCCTCTTCGGTTGGACAGTTGGGTGGGCACGAAAGCGTTGGGGATTTAATCCGTTCATTCTCGTTTTCCTCTGGGTTGGATTAGAAATAGGCTTGGTGAAACTTGGATTTGTTGGCGGACTTTTAGGGGAAGCGGGATTTTCTCACTCTTTCTTTGGTGATCTGGTTGTCCTTTTTGGTTTTCTGACGGTCTCGGCTACTATCGTTCTTTTTAACTCCTTGTTGGTTCTGGCAATTGTTAAGGCGCTCCAGTTGAAAAGACCCACCGCGAGAATAGTTCAGGAAGATGAAAGGATATTGGACCTTTTCTCCCCTCTGGGGCTATTTACCCAAAGGGTTTACCTGATCCCGGAGGGTCGCGCTCCGCCTTAAATCACCTTTTAGAACAGCGCCTTCAAAAGTCCGAACGTAAAGGGGCTTGAAGAAGAAAAAACAATAAAGAAATAGGTATTTATAACTATGATGAAGGAGAAGAAAAATGAAAAAGGTATTAGCTCTTTTAAGCATGGCCATGATTATTATATCATTTGCTATGAATACTCCTGCTATTGCAGTGGAGAGTAGCTCCCCGAATCCGGGAGCGAAGTCGATGCAACAATGCGATCAGTTTCCCAACTACGGCACCCAGATCAACTTCGAAGGGTGGACAGCTGGGACGGTAATTGACGTTCAATATTTGGGACAAGGAGTACAGTTCGGGACTGCGGCGGGATGCGATCCTACCAAAGCCATATATGATGGAGCCAGACCCGGCGATGGTCTTATATTGGCTTGTTTTGGGAACGGATATCCATACTCCGGTGACATTTGTGCCAGTTTCTGGATTGGTGCTAGCAAAGCGTATGTTACCAAGGTAGGAGCCACGGTTGGCTGGTGTGACCAAGTGGGAGCCGTCACCATGAAGGCTTATAACTGCGATGGAGTTGAGGTCGGCTCATATACCAATACCACGACTGGCGTCGAGTTCTTCAGCATCTCTGCTCCTAAGATTCACAAGGTGAAATTCTTCATGGGAGTGGACCCTGCTGGGTCCGATATCGATTGCTTTACCTATGACGAAGTCCGACCTTGTACACCAATCCCGACCTTGACCGAATGGGGTCTGATCATCTTTGGGGTGCTGTTGCTTGGGTTTATCAGTTGGGTGTTCCTGAAGAGGAGAAAGGTGATAGGTGTAAGGATTTAGGAAATAGGTGATAGGTCAAAGGTGAAAGGTGGAAGGGCTTAAGAGGAGTGCAAAAGCTCGCTTTTGCGATTTTCGGAACCGCATCAACAAGTTGATGCACTCCTCTTAATGATTTTAAGGTCCGGCATCCACTCTCGTAAGCGAGGAGCCGGACTGCAACTTCTAATAGTTGACAGACATGGGGAAATGAACTATAATTCGGTCAGCGGATGGTAGGACGTCCGCAGTCCGCCGCTAAAAAATCGGTCAAGGGATCAAACGGATGAATACCTAAAAAATGGATGGCAAGAGCAAGCCTAAGAAGGCTAAATTACCCTCAGAAAAAGAAAGCGCACCCCCAAAATTCAGCTTTAGAAAAATTCCTTGGGCGCTGGTGAAGATTTATATCTTCTTTGGAGCGGCGATAGTTTTCTTTTTTGTTCTGCTCACTAATGTTTTTTTCTCCAAGAAGTTTATTGAGCCTTTCACCACCTTTGTGGCTTTTTGCTCCTCCCAGATTTTGAACATCTTTGGCTCCTGGACTTCTGTTTCAGGAACCAACCTCTCATCCAGTGATTACGGGATCAATATAGTGTATGGATGCAATGGTGCTTTTGCCACCGCCATCCTGCTTTCCGGGATCATCGCCTATCCCTCCCGAATAAAAGAGAAATTGATAGGTATATTTATCGGAATACCCGCCATATTTGCTATCAATCAAGTTAGGGTGATTTCGCTTTTCCTCTTGGGAAGGGAATACCCTGGGGTTTTTGAAGAGGTGCACGTTTATGTCTGGCAGCCAATCATCATCATCTTCGCGGTCTTGGTCTGGGATTTTTGGGCAAGGAATTTTGTCAAAAAAGATCAAATCCAAAAGAACCCTGTTCCTGGTTAGACTGGTTTTCTTCTTTGGACTGTTTTATCTTTTATGGTATTTTATTTCTCCACTCTATAACCAAATCTTAGCTCCCTTATCCGAAAAGATAATAAAGTTCAGCGAAATCGGCGGTGTACATATAACCAATTCAATGGAGGTGCAGGGAAAATATATTTTTGTCCACCATGTGGCATCGGAGCAAAACCCTGAGCTTGCGGTAAGGGTTAGAACTAATGTGGTGCATTTTGATATGGTTCTGCTTTTTGCCTTAATTTGGGCAGTTCCCCAAGTAACCCTAAAAAGAAGAATGAAGATTTTTCTTTTGGGTTTTTTCATCATCTTTTTTCTTCACTTGTTTAAGATTTTTGTTTTTGTCAAAAACGAGTATGCTCACAATATCCATGTTGACGGTCTGCCTTACTGGTCTACTTTTCAACAAAAAGCTTACCGCTATCTCGGCGATTTTATCTTACTGGTGGTGAATCAGATTTTTCCAATTCTGATTTGGGGTTTGCTTTATTGGAAATATTGGTGGACTCGACAGGTTCGATGAACTCACTGCAAGCCAACTCACCCCAAGTGGAAAGATAGTCAATAGATAGAAAATGACGAATGACGCATGGTGCATGACCAATTAAATTCGCCAATTGCTTGAGACTATAAATCATGAATAGCGAACTATAGCCCAAAATCTTCTTTTCGGCGTTTTTTCCTCTTTTATTTTTTCTTTATCCTCCCAGGTCATTTTACCTCAAGTTCCAATCAGTGATATTATAACAAACGCAATAAATAATCTCACATTGTCATTGCCAGCAGAATGGCTAAACGACTCTCTGGGGTGGTCGTGGATGCACCTAAAGGGAGTAAGCACAAGCTGAAGGGCTTGGTGAAAGAGTTTTCGGAGTACGGAAGCGAAGCTTCCGCTACGTTCCGCCAGAGACGGGGCGCACTTCTCTAAGATCAAGCTGAAGCTTGACACTCCAGATCTTCAAATAAAGCTAAAACTTCTTCTTTCGTAAAAATGTCAGTTCTAACTTCGATCCCTTTTTGTTTTAGCATCCCTGTCAACCCTACCACTTGGGGAAGATCAAGACCAATAGATTTTATTCTTTCAGAATCTTTAAAGAAATCTTCTTTCTTGCAAAAAGAGATCACCCGCCCTTGGTCTAATAAAATGATTTTCTGTGCCAACTCCGCAATCAAATCCATATTATGAGAGATCAAGATTATGGTTACCCCCCCGCCTTCGGCGGGATCTTCGATATTGGAGTTTAGATCTTTCAAAAGTTTTTTTATTTCTTCGGTGCTTTTTGAATCCAAGCCACAGGTGGGCTCATCTAAAATCAAAACTTCGGGGTCTTGAGCTAATATTCCGGCAATGGCAACTTTTCTCTGTTCTCCGCCACTTAAAGAAAAAGGAGACCTGGAGGCAAATTCATCGAAATCCAGTCCCACTTTAGACATTGAAGATTGAACTCTTTCTTTTACTTCTTCTTCTGTTAGTCCCAAATTCTTTGGACCGAAAGCAATGTCGTCGTAAACCGTATCCTCAAATAGTTGAAGCTCCGGAAATTGGAAAACCAATCCCACCTTTTGCCTTATCCTATGGATCCAACTTCGGATTTTTTTCAAATCCACAGACTTATCTTTTTCTTTGGATCCTGCGGATAAATCGACACCGTCAAGGACTACTTTTCCTGAAGTTGGAAACAAGAGAGCATTTAAGTGTTGAACCAAGGTGGTTTTTCCTGAGCCGGTGGGACCGACCAAACCAACAAAATCACCTTTTTTAATTTTCAGATTTATCCCATCCAGAGCTTTTCTTTGAATTGGTAATGCTTGATTATAAACAAAACTTAGATCCTCAACTGAGATTTGGAGAGAAGAATTTGGGGATAAAGATTCGATTTTTTCAGCCCCATTTGAAGAGGTCATAAGATTACTATAAGGGTAAGCAAATTCAAAATTAATTTGATTAATTTTTTTGGGTGGTTTCTTTTTAACGCTTTTGATGTCCAAAGGAAGCTTCTCTATGACCTCATCCATAGTTAAATAATCACCTGAAGGTATCACTCCTCTTTGCGAAAGTTCCGAAGCTAACTCGATGGCTAAAGGCGCCTCCAGCCCTATTTCTTTCAATTTCTCTTTTTGTTTGAAGACATCTTTAGGAGGTCCATCCAGGACTATCCTGCCTTTGTGCATGACCAAGACTCTATCGGCAAAGATTGCCTCCTCCGGAAACTGGGTGACGTGGATGACGGTCACATTTTTATGTGTGGAAATTCCACCTTTGGCGGGATGGCTAAGTTTTTGGATTAAACTTATCACCTCTTTTCTCCCTTTTGGATCCAAAAGGGAAGTGGGTTCATCTAAGATCAAGTATTCGGGCTGCATGGACAAGACCGAGGCTAAGGCGACCCTTTGTTTTTCCCCTCCGGATAATTTATGTGGAGGATGGTTTCTATACTGGGTCAAATGAAAAAAATAAAGCGCCCACCTGACCCTCTTCCCCATCTCCTCATAAGGAAGTGCCAAATTCTCTAAGCCGAAGGCGATCTCTCTTTCGACTGAGGTGGAGATCAACTGATTATCCGGATTCTGAAATACCATACCCACCTTCAGTCGGATTAGTTTTTGAGAATTTTTGTCCTGAGTGTCCAAACCGTCTACTGTGACTTTACCCAAAGTGGGTAAAAGGAGCGCATTCAAAAGGCGGGCTAAGGTAGTTTTGCCTGAGCCGTTGGAGCCGATGATGGCAACAGATTCGCCCTTCTCAAAATTTAAGTCAATATCATCTAAGGCTAAGAGGCTTCGCTTGTCATCAAGCTTATATTCATATGAAACTTTTTTGAGTTCTATCATCAATTTGAATATAGACGGATTAGAAGCTTTTGTCAAATAAAACCAGGTTTAGGATGCTTTGCATGTGTCGGTAGCTCGCCATATGGCTCGCAACCAGACCTACAGCTTTCCGTTAGAGATGTTTCGCTTCGCAGATGCTTCGCTTCGCTCAGCATGACAAGCGGGGGTTCCTTATTTTTCTAAATCGACCTGCCCGACTTCTCTACAAGCTTTAGTCCCAGTTATTGAACTTTTTGACTGCTGAGACCATAACTTTGAGCTTTTCAAGAGCAACGGCATGAGGGAGAAATTCTAAGCCACAGGAGGGACTGACGTAGATTTTATCGCTTGGAATCTTGCGAGTGATTTTCTCAAAAATGCTTAAAAGCTCGGATTCGGTCTGGATTTTAATATTCCTGGCATCCACACAACCCAATCCGATCTCTTTTTCTACATTATAATAATCCAAAATAAGTCCGAAAGTTTCCGGTTTGCTTATTATGTCAATTCCGATTATGTCCACCGGAGGATCGAATAGCTTAGGCACCAAATTTTTAATGGAACCAAAGTAAAGATACAAAGCGATCTTGGCTTTCAAACCCTGGGTGATTATTCTCAAAGACTTTTCAACCGAATCTATTCTGTCTGGATAATAACATAATGAGGGCTCATCAATCTGAATTATCTCTGCGTTCTCCTGATCCAGTCTTACGGCTTCTTTGTGTAAAATTTTCGCCAGATCTAAAATTAGCTTCTCCTCATCATTATAGAATTCATCCAGAGATAATTTAGCTAAAGTGAATGCTCCCACTATGACTGGTTTGACCTTTTTGGATGAGATTTTTTGAGCAAATTTGAAATCTTCGATTACGGAGTAGTTTTTAAAACAAAGTTTTGATTTGATTATAGGGCGTCGGTAATAAAAATTATTATCAAAAAACCTCAAAAGCCCATCGATTTCGAAGCCGTCTATATTCTTGGCAAAGGGAGTAACGAGATCGTCCCAGCGTATTTGTCCGTCGGTAATAATATCCAATCCAGCTTCTTCTTGTTCTTTTATCACCCTCCTGGTGGTCTCTTGGTAAGCCCTCTCCAGTTCTTCAAAAGTTATTTTTTTCTTATCAAATTTATTTAAAGCGGAGCGAAGATTTACTTGGCTTTTGTCTTCGGTTAGCTTGGGATAATTTCCAACTACTGTGGTTTTTAGCATTCGATTCAAGGTTCAAAATTCAAGATTTAAAATTAATGGTCTTCTCCGGAATAGTTGCTAATACATGAGCTTATATTTACACAAGAAAGCAAAACTGCGGCTGCTATTTCTACCTCACCCCCTTCATCCTCCTCTCCCCCCCTTTGGCGGGATTTTCAACATGAAACGGAGAGGGTGTAGGAGTGAGGTTATCATTATGCCAACTTTATTAAGTTCTTACGATGCGTATGCATTCATGCGAATTTGCGGGGCTGGGAGCCCCACCTACGCGGGACTTTTTGTGGACTAATCAATTGTCTTTTTTCTATCTACCAACTCTCTTATTATTTTCTCAAATTGGTCGAGCTGGAAGGGTTTGTTGAGGACGAAATCAATACCTGAATCTTTTATCTTATGGGGATCCGGGTCCACCCCCCAGCCGGTGATGAGGATCACTGGAACCGAAGGATTTTGCTTTTTTACTGATCTGGAAACCTCCCATCCGGAAATGTCCGGCATGCCCAGATCTGTTATCACTAAATCGAAGCCGTCTTTGTCAAAAATTTTTAGACCATCCCTTCCGCCCAAAGCCACCTCCGAGTTGTAGCCCATGCGCTTTAGGATGTCGACTAAAAGATCGGTTATGATGGGTTGGTCATCAACGATTAAAACTTTTCGCTTCTCCAAGCGAGGTATCCTCTCTCCTTCTATGGTGATCACCTCTTCTGAGAATATCTCTTGGGCGAGTTCTTCTAATTTTTCCTCAAAGATCCATTCTTCCTGGAAATGGTCGAGTTTTTGGCTTTTTTCCAAGATCGCATTTTCCAAATGCTCTAACTCTTTGAGGATTTCGGAGGCTGGAATGGTCTTTTTATTTCGCAGACTGAATTTAAGAAGCTGGATTTCTCCTAAAATTTGCGCCAGGTTGTCATCTAATCTGGTCTGAAGATAAGAAGAAAAAAATTCTTGAAGCTTTCCCACTTCTTCCCCCCATAGATTCAAGACCTCCCCATCTTGTTTTTTGAATTTATGTCTTTCCTGGCTGAAGATCAAAAGAATCCCCCACATATCCCCTTTGGCGAAAAGGGGCACAGCTATCATCGATTCCAGCCCATCCATCTTTACCCAAGAGGCAAGCTCTTTTTCATGTTCGAAGACGTCATTTTCAATTTGAAAGTCTCTTTCTTCTCCCCCGCCATTGGCGGGGGATCCTTCGGATAAAAGCCTCTGAAAAATGCCAATGCGACTTTTAATCCGCCTCAAATTCCCAAGCGACTCCGGGTGAAAATCTGTGGCGTATTGTAAAATTAACTCATCCTTGGATGGGCTTAGTTGGAAAAATGCAATGTGTTTTGTCTGGAAAAACTCAGACATTGACCGGGCTATGATTTCAAAAACCCTTTCCATGTCTCAAGCTCATTTTTTATCACTCATTTTCCGTTGGTGAAGAATACCAACGGGAAGCGATAAGCGTTCACGCCCCCCTAAAGCGGGGCGCCTACCAACTTCTTAAGCCTCGATTCTCAAATTTTATTCTTCTAATTTTCCAAAATGGGTGAAGCTGTCCGCATCAAAAATCTTAATGGGGACAATTGTTCCCAGAATATTTTCCTCTCCTTGAAAAACTACGGTCTTGTTGGTTCTGGTCTTTCCTTTTAGTTTATTTTTCTCTTTTCTGCTAACATCGTCCACTAAAACCTCCAAAGTTTTTCCAATCATTCCCTGGTTTTTTCTTTTGGAGATCTGTTTTTGAAGTTCAATTAAGGCATAAAGTCTTTCCAGCTTCGTCTTTTCGGGGACGTCATCCGAAAAAGAAGCGGCTTTGGTCTCTTCTCTTACGGAATAGCGAAACATGAAGGCGGAATCGAACTCTATTTTTTCCACCATCTTTAAGGTCTGCTTGTAATCCTCGTCAGTCTCGCTGGGAAAGCCAACTATGAGGTCGGTGGTCAGACTTAAATTTTCGATTCTGCTCTTTACTTCCTCAACCAGCTTCAAATAATCGTTGGAACTGTAACCCCGATTCATCATTTGCAGAATTCTATCCGATCCCGACTGTAAGGGGAGGTGAAGATGTTCGCATAATTTGGGCAAAGAGCCCATTTTGTCAATTAGCTTTTCAGATAAATCTTTAGGATGAGAGGTCATGAAGCGGATCCACTCGATTTTTGTCTCATTATTTACCATCTGAAGTAAATCTGAAAAATCGTAACTTTCATATTTATACGAATTCACATTCTGCCCAATCAGGGTGACCTCTTGGCATCCAGATTCCGCCAAAAGCTGAACTTCCTTGAGGATTTGGCTTATAGGTCTATGTCTTTCTGGACCTCTAACATAAGGAACCACACAATAGGAGCAGAAATTGTCGCATCCCCGGGAGATGGCTACAAAGGCGGTGTGCTTATATTTTCTTTGGGGAAGCTCTTCTTCCTTAAATACTTCACAAGAAAAGCTTTCCCTCGAAGGTGAAACTAAAACCTTTGCTTTTTTTATAAATTCGCTACGCTCACTACAAGTATGATTTTGTAAATACTGAGGAAGCTGAAAGATTTGATCTGGTCCTAAAATCAAGTCTAACTGCGGAACCCTTTTGAGCAAATCTTCGCCCATCCTTTGAGCCATGCACCCCACCACCACCAAAGTAAGTTTAGAATTTACCGACTTATATCGGGATAAATCCGAAAGGCGTCCCAAAGCTCGTCTTTCTGCCCTTTCCCTTACCGAACAGGTATTTAGCACGATCACATCCGCCTTCTTCTCATCATCGGTTAGCGAATACCCCGAGGAAAGAAGGGTGCCTTTCAATTTCTCCGAGTCGTAAACATTCATCTGGCAACCGAATGTTTGTAAAAATACCTTCCTACGGATTTCGCCCAGACGGGCGTCCGTAGGGACGCTTGGCTTAATTTTGGTCATCTTCTTTTCTGTAATCTTTAAACTGAATTCATACCAAGCCACGAAGGCTTGGCTACGCGCCTTTAAACCGATCTAAAAGATTATTCGGGTTTAGCAATTAATCTATTATGATTGTCTGCCCAGATGGGTCTCCGAATTCTTAATTTCCAATTGCTAAAATAACTCTCCTTAGGTGAGTTGTCAAGCCATAAAAAAAACAAAAGCCCCGCCATCGGCGGGGCTTTTATACTCGCCTCATCCTTTAAAGATGAGGTGGGGGACCGCCTATAAATAGATAATTGATAAGATAAGCCACATCCGCACCATTGACCAGCCCATCACAATTAGCATCTCCAGCCTCCAGGGGTCCAGGTGCAGGTCCACCCACAAAGAGATAATTTATCAAATACGACACGTCCGCTGAATTGATTACCCCATCTCCAGTAGCATCCCCAACTAGAAAGGTGGGTTTGCTTATCCCAAACCAATTCATGATCCTTCCCATCACCGTCTGGGCATTATTAGGTTCTGCTCCACTCTGGGGAACAGCCTCAAAGGGGAAGGCAAAGAAGACCACCTGATACCCTGCTGAACCCGTAGCAGGATAACGCAAAGCACAGTAATCAATAAGAGCCGAATTATAAGGATTTAAGCTGGTTGAGAATCCCGCCAAAGGCAGGGGTGAAGTGAAAACTCCCTCTCTGGTTACAGGTGACGCCTTTCCAGTGCGGGAGAATATACCAACTGCACCAGAACCGGGAACGATGTAATCGGAAAGATTGCTGAAAGGATAGCTCAAGGAGAATGCCATCCCATCAGAAATGGTATCATCTGTGACTCCAGCTACTGCATTCACTCCTTGATCATCCGTATGCTCAGCCACATGCAAGTAATTGATGATGAAATCGTTGGGGTTGTTGTCATACAGAAAGTCCTGGCTGGATAAAAAGAGCTTGCCTCCATTATCCAAATAGTTCTTCAAATTAGCTTGATCTTGAAGGGTCAAGGTGGAAGGATTACCTATGACACCAAAATCCTCTCCGGTGGTCCAGATCACCG
>Ga0315289_10004630_pt1 | contig 20453 bp, 17 predicted proteins | sample YL17G11_40_MG_FD_203452 | JGI IMG/M metagenome (GOLD analysis project Ga0315289, IMG submission 203452) | Sediment microbial communities from Yellowstone Lake, YNP, Wyoming, USA - YL17G11_40 | ecosystem: Environmental > Aquatic > Freshwater > Lake > Sediment | place: USA: Wyoming | collected... | reverse complement strand
CTACATCGTCTTACAGGTGATCGGCCTCATGGCCTTCCTGTTCAGCTACATCCACGTCATGACTGCGGGCGGCCCGGGGTACTCTTCCACGGTGCTCGAGTACTTCATCTACCTCAACATCTTCAAGTTGCAGGAGATCGGAAAGGGAAGCGCCGCCGGAGTGATTCTCATCATCGTGACCACCGTTTTCATCTACTACTACCTGTTCACCGCTTCCCGAGCCGCGCGAAGAGCCAGGAGGGAAACCAATGGCTAGGTCCAGAAGAGGATCGGTGCCGGGCGTCCTGATGCAGGTACCGTTCGTTGTCTACAGCCTGACGATCGTCCTCATGTGTTTCATTCTCGTTGTCACCCCCTTTCGTTCGGGAAACGACCTGGCGCGCGGCATCCTGGCAAGACCCCAGAGTTTCACCTTTGAGAACTTCCATGATGTATGGGCGAGCGGTCTGGGAACTGGCGTTAGGAACAGCTTTACCCTTGGCGCTTTGACCTGCTTTCTGACGATCCTTTTTGGGGGGATCGCCGGCTACGCAATCTCCTTCCTGAAGTTCCGCTTCAAGGGCGCCCTGTATATCTTCATGTACTCCTGCATCTACATCGCGACAATGCTCATCGCCCTCCCCCTGTTCCTCCAGTACAGGGACCTCCATATGGTCAACAACCTCATGGGAACGCTCCTGATTTTCCTCGGTCTCCGCATGCCGTTCTCCGTGTACCTTTTCAAGAACTTTTTCGACGAGTTCTCTTCCGAGCTCATCGAGGCGGCGAGGATGGACGGACTGAGCGACCTGCGGATATTCGCACGGATCGTCTTTCCCCTGTCAAAGGGGGTCGTGATCACGGTCCTGCTCTTCAACTTCACCGCCGTGTGGACGGACTATCTGATTGGCCTGTTGTTCTTACAGCAGGACAGACTGATGACCATCATGCCGAAGATCATGTACATATTCGGCTCGGGTCCGATGGTGACTCGCGCGACGCCCCTGGGGCAGGGCTTTGCCGGGCTGTTCATCGCCACGCTCCCCATAGTGGTCATCTATTTCTTCACGAAGAAGTACTACGTCAAGGGCCTTACCCTGGGAAGCATCAAATAGAAGAACCGAGATGGAAACGATCGCGATCCGCTGCGACTCTCAGAAGAGGAGCACGAGCATCGAGCGCCTGCGTGTGTTCCGAAGGAAGGAGTACCTTGATCGGGTGCCGGTGCTCTTCGGGGTTGAAGCGCGGTACCTGCTCGCGGCTCGCGGAGTGGGGTTCCTGGAATACTTCCAGTCCCCCGAGAGCAACCTCCGCCATCAGCTCATGAACTTCAAGTGGCGCATGGAGCACCTGGAGGACGACGGGCTCGGAAGCGAGAGTGTGACCGTGTTTCCCGATTTTCAGAACACCACAACTGCAGGGCTTTTCAACTTCAGCGCGATTACCTTCCGCGATACCGACCCCCCGCGGGTTGCACCTTTCATCCATAGCATCGGAGAGCTGCGGAGGCTTGAACCTCCTGATCTCGGGAAGGAAATGGGCGGCAAGAAGGAATTTTTTCTTCTCCGCATGAGGGAACTCGCGAAAGACTTCACCGTGGAGGTCAACGGGGAGCCGATCCCCATCATCGTCAGCCATGGATGGCACGAGACGATGGGCACCGGCGCCCTCGATATGCTGGGCGAGAGCTTCTTCGTGTGGCTCCTGGAGTATCCGCAGGAGATGCAGGATTTCCTCCAGATGCTGACGAAAGCCTCCATCGACTATGAAAGAACGATGCGCGGCATCAGCGGTGTCTCCGCGGACGGCGGCGAGGCGATCGCCGATGGCATGGAAATGCTCTCCAAGGAGATGTTTGACCAGTTCATCATTCCACCGTATCTCCGTTACTATGAGGAGTTCCCGGGAAGTATGAGGGGGCTTCATATGTGCGGGAAGATCGATCACCTGCTCGTGTCCATCAGGTTCGCTCTGCGGGTGACGATGCTCAACGGCTTCGGTTTCTGCGTGGACAGGACTCGACTTGCACGCCTCATCGGGACCCAGATGAGCTGCTCGGGGGGCCTCAATCCAATGACCCTGTGGAGAGGGACGGATGAGGAGGTATGGGCGGACGTCCGTTCATGCACTGCGGAGCTGGGACCCTCGCGCGCATTCATGCTTGGCGACGGCTACAATGTGATTCCTGCAACGCCCACTGAACGCATGAACAGCGTTGTTCGTCAGGCTGACGAAATCGGCCTGGCCTTCTTGTCAAGGGCATAGGGCTTGAAGAAATCGGTCACCCTTGAGGATATCGGCCGGGTGCTCGATCTCTCGCGGAGCACCGTGAGCAGGGCGATGAACATGAGTTCCGTCGTCAAGGAAGAGACGCGCAGAAGGGTGTTCGAAAAGGCAAAGGCTCTCGGATTTCGTCCCAACAGGGCCGCCCGCAGCCTGGTGATGAAAAAAGAGCGCCATGTCGCCGTGGTGGTATTCTCCGAACCCGCATATTTCTGGAGAGATCTCCGGGCCGGCGTGCAGAGGGCGGCAAACGAGCTGCGCGACTACCGTGTCCACGTCAATTACATCTCCACGGACATCGCAGACCCCGAGGCGCAGAACCGAGTGCTCCGCGATCTTGCCGGGCATGGCATCGATGGCGTGGCGATCTCGCCAAACGACCCGCAGGTCGCCGCCCGCGCTATCGACGAGCTCATCGACCGGGGCATCCCCGTCTTGACGGTCAGCTCGGACGTCCCCGAGAGCAGGCGGCTGTGCTACGTCGGGTGCGACTACTACCGCGCGGGAAGGATCGCGGGATACCTGTTGGGCCGACTCCTGGGAGGCAGGGGGAAGATCGCCGTCATCACCTTTTCGGGCGCGGTCCTTTCCATCAACCAGCGCATCGAGGGGTTCACGGACGCGATAGGCGCCTTTGCGGATATCAGCGTCGCCGGGCATTACACGCTCTCAAGAACGGGTGAGGAAACCTACGATTTCGTTCGGCGTCTTCTGCTGACCGATCCCGGGATCAACGGTCTCTTCGTGAGTTATGGCGTGCTGGAGCAGGCGGGTCGCGCACTGCGAGATGCGGGAATGGCGCGCAGGGTAGCCCTCATCGGCTACGACCTTTCGGCGCAGATCGCCTCCCTGATCCGAGAGGGGGTTGTGGATGCGACGATCTGCCAGGAGCCGTTCAACCAGGGGTACTATCCCGTGAAGATCCTCTCTGACTACCTCATCGAAAAACGGGTTCCGCCCACCAAGACGATCAGCACCAAGCTCGAGATCGTCATGGAGGAGAACCTCGTCTACTTCGAAAACGAGACGAGCACCTACTCGATGCTCTTCGACATCTGAGACGCGCTCAGTAGACACACTCCCTGCAGGCGTCGGCGAAGGCCTGAAGGTTCTGTGGATCTCCAAAAAAGAAGTGATCTGAGGGCGCAATGATGTATCCCGCGTGGTCCTTGGTGGCCTCGAAACACTCGTGTACCATCTCGCGGACCTTCCGCGGCGTCCCCCTCTCGAAGCCAGCGTTCTGGTCGAACCCGCCGATAAGGAAAAGCCTGTCGCCCACCCGGCGCGACGCCTCGGCGAGCACGCAATCCCCGCCCATCGACGCGGGAGTCATTGTCTCGAGACCGTCCGCGCCGTTTTTCGTGACCAGATCGAGCATCTTCATCACCCCACCGCACAGGTGGTAAACGATCTTCACGCCCGCCGCGTGCAGCGCCTCGTGCTCCCTGCGATCATAGGGCAGGCAAAACTCCTCGAACATCGCAGGGCTGATCACTGTGTTGGAGCCCGCCCCCCCGCCGGTCTCCACCATGTCCGACGGTATCCCCTTCCACGTCTCGGTGACCGCGAGGGTTTGCTGCAGGATCGCCTCCAGGGCATGGTGCACGAAATCGGGAGTGTCGATGGCCATCATGATGGCGGGCTCTGTCCCGACGAGGTAGCAGAAGCTCTGCCAGGGGCTGCCCTGTCCGGGGCTGAAGGGGTGGCTGCGAATGATCCCCTTGTCTCCGAGACGGTCCTTCGTCCGACGAATCGCGGTGAAATCGATCCCGCTTGGCAAGGGAGAGAACTCCCGCCAGAGAGCGAAATCATCCTCGTTCTTGATGAGAAGCTCCGTATCCCAGCTCGTGAACTGGTTGGCTGCTCCCAGACGGTGAAGGTCGCCTTTGGGCGTCGTGATGGTCTCCTCCCAGAGGAGACTCCCGTCTTCTGCGGTGCCCAGGTCGCGGCGGCTGACCTGCCAGCGCGCGAGGCTTGCATCGCTGTAGATGTAGTCAGGCTCCACATACATGGCATAATCCATGCCGAACCGCGCGTGCGCCTGCCACCAATCCATGCCGCCGAGAATCGCCTTGAGATAGTAGTCCATCCAGCCGTGAACCTGGCACGGAAGCCTGTCGGGTCTTCCGTTTTCCAGGGCGATGATCATCCTCTCTCTGCTCGTCACGCTGCGCTCTCCTTTGCGGATTTCGACCATATCCGCTGCTTCCGCCATGCCTACCTTGAGTTCGGGCCCGCCGTCAACGTCATGGTGACTACTCTATCCCCGCTCCACGCCGTCGCCAAGTGCGATTCAGTGTTCCGCATACTCGATTTTGAGTGCTGCAGAGCGCGGACCCCTGCCTGGCGAGGGTGCTCTTCGGGGAAGAATGAGCCCCGCCCCTATTCATGTGCGCTCGGCCTGGGAGGATTGGCGCGAGGCATTGACGCCTTCCCTTCGGCGTGAGACACTTGGCACAACGGAGCAGAGTCATGAAACCGCAAACAATAAAGTCAGGCGCCTTCATGCGGACAAGACTGTCGGCGCTCCTTTTCCTTGCGCTTCTTTTATCATCGTGCGTTTTCAATCAGGACAAACAGAACAGACCCATCCGGTGGGTCAACTATGGCTTCGCGTAGGGCCTCGGGAAACCTTCGGACCGCAGCGCGCGCGGCTTCCAGTCCTTGCCAATAGAGGGTGCGACGTCCAGCGTGGATCTGCGCGTCCAGAGGAATGCCGGCTCTTCCACCATCTGGGCGTCTACGGGCGGGCCGGTCGTCTATTCCCGTGATGATGGTTCCACCTGGAGCGTGCTCGACATCGAATCCGCGCCCGTCAACTTCAGCAAGTTCCTAGATTTCTCCAACATCAAGCAGATACGCATCGATCCGGAAGGGAACATCTGGATGGCTCATCCACACTGGATCGCCCGATCCGCTGACGGAGCCCTCACGTGGGAGTACGTGTATCCTTTCCCCGGCGGCCAGATGCTAGGGATCGACACCATGGAAATCCTCGACGGATACCTTTGGGTCGGCTGTGCGACTGGTCTGGTGGTGCGGATAGACTTGTCCACAAGGACTGCCGAAGAAGTTTGCCGGACCGGAGAAAACATTGCATCGATCCTGCCGCTGCCGAACAATATCGTGATGATTGGGACAATGAGCGGGGTGCACCGATCGGCGGACTCCGGCCGGTCGTTCGTCCGATTTGGAAGCCTCCCGCAGGCTTCCGACCTCTGCGCAATCGACGGCAGCGTTTGGTGCAACAGCGGAGGCATCGTGTGCAAGATGGACTCGAACGGGACGGTTCTCTGGCAGTCGACCGCGGCGACAGCGTCGCGGATAATCGACCTCTTCCGGGTTGGCGGGACGATCTGGTGTCTTGCGGAGGGGGCCGGGGGGGCGGAGCTCGTCAGGATCGACGCGACCACCTCTCCTAACGCAACCACGTCGCTCCTCGGGGGCACCGCGGCCGAGGGAAGAATATTCGCGGAAGAGGGGGGACGGCTTTACGTCGCGCTGCCGGGCAAGATCGCGATATCGACGGATAGCGGCAATTCGTGGGCCGAGCACCCTTTCGGGATCAGCACGGTGAAGGAGATCAGGTCGGTCGACGGGGTGGCTTGGGCGGGCCTCCAAGGGGGTGGCGTGGCGCAATTCGACCCCTCATCTCAGAGTTGGAGATCCACCTTCGATTTCGGCAACAGCATGGAAGCCCTGTGGATGGAGTCATCCCGGAGGATTTTTTTCGCAACTGGCTGTTCCTTCCATTCAACAGACGATGGGGGTGTTGTTTTCAACTCATACACCTATGATCCTTCCCCGGAAGCCGGCTACCAGGCGTGCCTGGTGCAGATCGCAAAGACGTCAGCCGGAAGACTGTACCTTCTCGTGAAGTTCGAACACTCCTCCCGCTGGAAGGTGCACCTTTACTGGTCTGACAGCGACGGAAGGAATTGGTCGCCGCCGGACGTGGTGTACGCAGGCGGTCAGTTTCCTCGCTGGCCTCGTTTTTGCGTGGAGGAGAAGAGGGGGGTCGTGGTGATCACCACCAATTTCGGGGTGTACCAGAAGCTGCTACCGGATGGAGCATGGACTGCGGTGGAGGAGCTGGGGCAAAGCTACGACTGCACCGTTCACGGGGCTGGTGATATTACAGTCCTCGGCCAGGGAGTGAACGGGGCCGGGCTGTATACGCTTCGAGCAGGATTCTCCTCCTGGGACTACTCCGAGGTGCCGAGCTACTACGAGGACAGCAGGATCGTGCTCGATCCAGATGGCACCTGGTGGCTCTCGAGCCACGAGGGGCTCTCCTACCGCGAAGAGGGCTCTTCCGGATGGTCCACTTCAACGAAATCCGACGGTCTGTCCTCCAATCATCTCTACTCCGTGTATATAGAAGGGAGCGGTTCGGAGAAGGCGATCTGGGTGGGTTCGTCCGTGGGGGCGTCGCACGGCAGCTACTAGAGAAATGATAGACAAGATCATGATGGGGGGTGTGAGAGGAAAAGCTGAAGCTCACGCGTTCAGCGCGAGGAGCTTCTCCTTGGCCATTGCGTAGAGCTCTCGGCAGTCGTCGGGCGTCGTGTGGTAGCCGCCGCGCTCGGTGCGCTGGCGCACCACCACATAGCCGTACTCCTTGTCCCCGCCCGGTTCCCTGACGTAGTCGCCGAAGCGCGCGGCGGCGATTGCCTGATAGGTCTCGCCTTTGCCCCTGCAGAGGAAGACGGCGTACATGTACGGGACCGGGCCGTGCTCACCGTTGTTGATCGCCACCTGCAGCTGCACGCCGAGGAAGTCCGCCGGTTTCCTGCGCGGCTCCACCATGAGCCGGATGTCCTCGGGGATTTGGCGGCCCTCCTTGTCTTTGTCCAGGCGAAGGTAGGGGGTGATGATGATGGGGCCGCCCTCCGTCGGCTCCGAAGTGACGATTGCCTCGAAGGCGCTCATCTTGCGGGCCAGCTCTTTCGGGGTCCACAGCGAGACGTTGCCCGTGAACAGCAGCGGGATGAGGAGCACGAGGGCATCGATGCAAAGGGTGGCGGCGAAGCTCCGTCCGCTCCCGAACAGGAAGAATGAGACCACGCCGAGGACGATGATTGCGGCGACGCCGAGCCCTCCTTTGTAGAATATGGAGAACCTGCTCTGCCGTGTGAGCGACAGGTTGGCCCGAACCCTGTTGAACTCCGCCGCCGATGCCGGCTGCCAGTCCTCCAGGCCGATGTCCATCGGCTTGTTGCGGTAGTTCTTTGCCGAGATCAGAACGAGCCCCGGGACCATGAGCAGCAGCCCCAGGATGAACCCGCCCCCGCCGGGCAGCAGGATCTGCGCCGCGAAGCCGAGGGCTGCGAAGCCCCCGAAGGCGGCCAGGCGCGCCGGAAAGGCGATCTTGGGAACGACGTAGGTCATCTGCATGCGCGTATCTCCTCGGTGCCGGCGTACTCCCAGTACAGGGGGCAGGCGGCCTGGCACGCGGTGAATCCTCCGCAGCCCGCGCATTCGGCGGGAGCGTACAGCTTGTTCTTGAAATGCAGGGCCTGCTCCGAGAACCAGACCTCGCGGAACGGCTGCCGGAGCAGGTTTCCCATGGGCAGCGCGTACGACGAGCAGGGCAGCACGTCACCCGAGGGGGAAACGGAGAGAAGCCCATCCATGGCGGCGCACGATTTATTGCCCAACCCCCGGGCGATGGGATTGTAGCGGCAGTGGGGGATGGGGGAGTACCAGTAGAAGGTCATGTTCTGTGCACGCGCGGCCTTTCGCACCGCCTCGATGACCTCGCCCGCCTTCGAGTAGGGGAAGAACAGCTCGGCCGCCCGTGCGCCGGCGGCGCGCGAGGGAATGTAGAGGTTCATCGCGAACCTGCTCACGCCAAGCCCCTTGAGGAACGCGGGCATGCGCGGCGCATCGGCCGCGTTGAGGGCGGTGAGGGTGGTGTTGGTCTGCACGGAGATGCCGGCAGCCTGCAGGTTCGTGATGCCCGGGAGGGTGCGGCGGAAGGAGCCGGGACTCGCCGTAAGCAGATCGTGCGAGGCCTCGTCGGGGCTTTCGAGGCTCACCTGCGCCGTTCGCAACCCCGCCCTGAAGAGGCTTCGCGCACGCGCGCGGTCGGCGAGGGTGGCGTTCGTGATCAGGTTCACCTGCAGCCCGATGCGCCGGGCGAACCTGATCATCTTCTCGAGGTCGCCGCGCAGCAGCGGCTCCCCGCCCGTGAACGAGAAGAACGGGATCTGCGCGTCGTCCTTGAAGACCTGGATGATGCGCTCGATCTCGCCAAGTGACATTTCCTCGGAGCCAGGGGCGGAGGAAGCGCCGCCTCTGCATCCACCCGTGCCGCAGCCCGCGTAGCAGAAGAGGCAGGAGTTGTTGCACCTGTAGGTGACCGCGATCTCACCGAGGATGGGAAGCGTCGTGTAAGCGAAGGAGTAGGGCACCTGCTCGAGGGTGCGGCAGGCCTGCCCCGTGTACAGGTCCCGCACGTCGGCGAGGAAGTCGCCGACCTCGCGCGCGCGGTCCCCCTCCCCGAGACCCGGGAGCTCTCCGATCCTGCCGCCGCGCAGGAGGTGGCGGATGATCGCGATGCCCGTCTCGTTCGCCTTGTAGACCTGGTTGGGCGGCAGGATCACCACCCCATCCTCCTCCCGGGCGAAGATGTGCTCGCGCGCGCGGCTGAAGAACTCGTCGACCCACGACAGCGTGCTCGCGCCCTCGCGGACGGGCGGGTCGAGGGACGGGCGGCCGCAGGACGGGTTGCCGCGGGCCTCGGCGGTTTTCAATGCGCGCCTCCCGACACGCAGGCGGAGTGGCATGCCGAATGGCACGCGGAGTGGCACGCGGAGTGACAGGCCGAGTGGCAGGCGGAATGGCAGGCATTGTGACAGGCGGAGTAGCAGGCGCCCACGCCGCCGGTCTTCGCCTGCGGGGGGGCGAAACAGCCCTTGAAGCAGGAAGCGGAGGACATGAAGTTCTGGTAGCCGGCCGAGAACTCGGGCGGAAGGTGGACGTGGGAGTAGACCGCGGCGTTCCAGTACACCCACCTGTACGACGACCAGTACCAGTAGTGCGGCTCGCGCTTGTCCTCCTCGGTCTCCTCCTTCTGCTCGAGTTTCTTTCTATAGTACTCCTTCGTGGCCTCCACGTCGCAGTCCCAGACCTTCTCCTGCAGCTTCGCGAGCACTTTCTCGAAGAAGTCGGAGAGCAGGCCCGAGAGCACCAGTCCTTTCGTGTCGAAGGCCTCGAGAAACATCTCCTCGAACTCGCTTTCCGCCTTTCGGGCCGTGATGATTTTGATCTGCAAGGGGTCTTCCTTCACGACCTCGATGATGCCCTGGCGCTTCAGCCCCTCCAGCATGATCACCACCACCCTCTGCAGGGGCATTTCGAGCAGCAGGGCGACCTCGATGGGGTGAAGGTCCTTCACGATCTTGCCCTTCACCTGGTAGGTGCCCGCGAAGAGCTTCGGCGGGATCCAGTTGTCTCCCGCCCAGCGGATGCCCTCGACCTTCTCGATTGTCTTGCCGAAGCCCCGGGCTTTCAGCGCGTACAGCAGGACGATGAGGGTGAGCAGAACGGCCGCGGAGATGCCCATGGCGAGGGGGCTCGCGCGCACGCGGACGACCGGGCCATACGGTTCCTCGAAGGGCGCCGTCTCTCCGCCGGTGCCGCCCGTGCCCTCCGTCCCGTCAGCGAGCGGCTGCTCCCCCGTCGGGGCCGCGCTCTCGGTCAGCAGCCCCTCCTGCATGGGGATGGCCGATTTCGTGATATAGAACTGGAGCCTATGCGTCTGCCGAGTGCGAACGTTGTCCTGATGGAAACGAACGGTGAGGTAGAACTTGCCATCCGAGCCCTTGGTGCCGTACGAGTCGATCTTGTTCTCGCTGTTCACGTACTTCTCGGTGCGCCATCCGATCCCGGCAAGTTCGTCGCTGCCTGCCGTCTCGCCTGCCACGACGATGGGCAGGACGATGCGGACGGTCCTGTGCTCGAGGGGCTCGTCCCACAGCTCGGGGGCCCAGTCGAAGTAGAAAAGATCGCCGAACTCGCTCGATTTCGTGAGGCCGATAAGGCCGCGCCCCGCGAGGTCACCGCCGTAGTTCAGGAAGTACATGGCTGAGCCCGAGAAGCCCCTGCCGCCCGCGAGCACGACGTCGTACTTCCCCCCGCCGAGGTCTTTGATGTCCAGGCCGACCCTCTGCCCACCGGCGAGGTCGGCGAAGCACTGCTCCCTGTTGAACACGGGGGCGACCGCTGCCCCCTCGAAATAGAAGCCGTGCATCTGGCCGCCGGAGGCCTGCCAGTCCAGGCTTTCGTAGACGTCCGCCTTGCCGTCGGTGCGCACGACGAGGTCGATCTCCGCCGACTTGAGGTCGGCCTGAAGAGCGAAGGCGCCCACCTCGCAGAGGCTGAGGAGCAGGATGCAGGCCAGAGATGTTCGTTTCATTTTCCGTCTTCCAATTCCTTCATGATCGCCAGGCGCTCCGCGCCGCTCAGTCCTTCGAAATCCCGCACGGATCTGTCCTTGATGACCGCCGCGCACTCCCCCATCGCCTCGATGGACCTTGCGGCGAAATCCTCCGGGGTCTCATCAGCGCCGCGCGCTGCCGTGCCGTATCTCCGTTCGGTTGAGCTCTCGTCCATCTCCCCCAGAAAAACCTGGCAGACCTCGAGCGCCCGCTCGATCCTCTCGTTGGCCTCGGGCGAGTAGCTGGAAAGCTCCCGGCACTTCTGGATGTAGTCCCCCGAGACGAGGAGGAAGTGCTCGATGGCTTTCCGCATGCCCTCGTCGCCGATTCGCAGCACTGCGATTTTGTCGCGGATCCGCGAGTACCCGTCGATCTTCGCGCGGACGGCCTTCAGCCGGTCCTCCTCGCTCTCGGCCACCACCTCGGAGGCTCCCTTGCGCGAGAAGAACAGGAGCGCCGTGGCGATGAGGTAGACCGCGAAGACGGCGAGCGCGGCGATCTTCCCCCAGGGACCGAAGAAGAGCAGGAAGAGGAGGAAGGCGGCTGCGGCGACGATCGACACGGTGATGTTCAGCCGGGACCGCAGGTACAGCAGGAAGGGTTTTTTCACTGGCATCTGTTCACTTTTTCCCGTCGGTGGGCTTTTGTCAATCGGCGCCCGGCTCGTCTTCGTGGGTTTGCCGCGGATTCCCCGCAGTGATAGACTCTGCGGGTGCCTCTGGGCATCCTTCTGTTGAACGTCGTGTCCGTGTCCTCGAGCATCGGCGCTCTGACCGCCCTCGCGGTGCTGTACGTGCACCTCCGCTCCCGGGGCGTGCTCCTCCTGGCCGCGGCGGTGCTCTGCCTCACCGTGGACTACACGCTGGGCCTCCTCCTGTTCTCATCGCCCGACAGTCCCCTGTGGCGCGGATTCCAGGGAATCCCCGTGGCAGGCAGAAGCGCAGCCGTCCTGCTGGGCCTCAAGGGCATCTGTCAGGCAGGGGTGCTCATGACCGCACCGCTCGCCGTCCTGTCACTTTTCGGGTGCGCGCCCGCGCCCACGGCTGTGTGGGCAGGCTCGGCAGTGGCGCTCGCCGGCCTCGGGGCCTCGGTCTGCCTGCTGGCCGGGCTCTTCCCTCACGTGTGGGACGTGCTCGCCGCACTTCTCGGCGTGCCCGGATACGCGGCGTACGTCGCGTGCTTCGTGATCCTCCTGCGCAACAGGGCTGCCGCACGCCCGGGGCTCTCCCGCGGCATCGTGCGGGCAGCCCTGTGCGCCTTCATCTTCTGCGTGCCGCTTCTGCTTGCCAACGACGTTCTGGCGTACGCGGGCATCGGCCTTCTCTTCATGCCCACCGACGCGCTTGGCTTCTTCGTCCTCTCGGTTGATGCGCTGGTCTGCTCGCTCCTGGTCCTCCTGGGCGGCCGGCGCAGGCCCACCCCTGTCGACATCGACGCGTTTTGCGCGGAGCACGAGCTCTCCGTGCGCGAACGGGAGGTGCTGCTCATGCTCACGGATGGGCTGCGGTACAAGCAGATCGCGGAAAAGCTCTGCATCTCGCTGAACACGGTGAAGAGCCACGTGTCCCGAATCTACCGCAAGACCGCGGTCGCGGGTCGGACCGATCTCCTGTACCGGGTCCGGCTCGGCCGGCTCTGAGAAGCCCCTTTCACCCGGAAATCACCCTCGCTCCTGACACCGGCTGCTCTCCGCACGACGTATTGACAACCCGCGCAACGGTGATACGCTAGTCGCATATTCGGTTGGATGGCTCGGCAGGCAAGCCAGAGAACGTGACGCGCGAGGAGCTTTTCTCATCCCTCTGACGAGTTGCTGCAACCCCTGAACCATTGGCACGGGATGGCATGGATGCTGTGCCGAGCGAAAGTGTGGTCACGGCAGGAAGCAGGTTCCCCGGTGAACGGGCAGCAGACCTTGCGGCGCCAGCCGCGGCTGCCGAGTTGCGGACGAAAGCCCGACAGGCGCCTTCGCTGATATCGAAATCCGTCACCAGCAGCCGCACGATTCCGCGTATCAAGGCAGCGGCACCCTCGCACGTGGCAAAAGCCGGATGGGGGAAAGGAGGTGGTGACATGGGTGCAATGACGAAATCGTGGAGGATCAGGGCTGGAATCGCGGCGCTCTGTCTTGCCTTCACCGGCTGCCCCGCATCGGATCTCCGGAACTATATCTCGAGCATCGTGGGCAATGCGCGGATGGCTCTTCCAATCACGCTCATCGATATCGACTCTACCGGCGATTCCTTCACCATGGGCGAGCTTTTCAACGGGCCGAACGTCATGCAGACCATCTCGTACAGCTACAGGATATCGACGTACGAGATCACGAAAGCCCAGTTCGGACAGTTCATCGCGACCGGAGGGTATAGGACGGAGGGCTGCTGGACAACAAACGGGTGGTCCCGCAGGACATCGAGGGCGTGGACGTGCCCATTTGACTGGACCGACGAGGATTTCGGCAGCAGCGAGCCGATCGTCGGCGTGAGCTGGTACGAGGCGGCCGCGTTCTGCAACTGGCGGTCCCTGAAGGACGGTCTCACTCCCGCCTATGACAGCGCAGGGCTCGCCGCGTTGGGCGCCTCGGGATACAGGCTCCCGACGGAGGTCGAGTGGGAGTACGCGGCAGCCAAGGGCGCGCGCGGTCTGGCAGAACGGGAATATGCATTCGGGGATGCATGGGATTCGAGCAAGGTGGTCTGCAGTGTAGCGCCATCGAGCGCCACCGGACCCGCCGATGTGGGCAGCAGGAGCCCCGGGGGAGACACTCCTCAGGGGGCGGCTGACATGAACGGAAACGTGGAAGAGTGGTGCAGCGACAACTGGCAGGCTGATGCTGAAGTCGTGAGCGCCACAGACCGGTATTACTTTGCCAACGATCTGGATCGTTCCTTTGTCCGTCGAGGGGGCGGCTGGCGCGGAACGAACGAGAATCAATACCGGTGCGCAGACCGCATGGGAGACAGCGCGATCATGCAGTATGCCTATCGCGGGTTCCGAGTCGTGCGGCGCTGATCCCCGGGGCGGTAGAGCAGGCACATGCTGATGGAGATGAGGGAGGGGGCTGTGGCTATCTGAGGAGAAAGATGGAGGATCATATGGAGAAAGCGGTCAGGTCTACAGGTCTGGTTCTTGCATGTTTCCTTTTTCTTGCCGGATGCGGCTTGATGGAGCAGAAGGCTCCGCTGATCTGGCTGGATCCGACAGTGACGATGTCCTACGCGGGCGGCAGGGCAGGGGACGCTATGATCCGGTTCTATGCCCAGATCGACTGCCACCCATATTCGTCAACCGAGGAGCTTGTCGCGCTGCCGGACGGGTTGTTTTTCTCGTACAAGGTGCACGATCTATCGGCCTTCAACCTCACTCAGGTGAAAGCCCTGCAAGCGACAACAGGCGGTGCAAACGAATGGTCTTCAGAGGAGTCTTGCGCGGAGGTTTCTGTGCCGGTCATGATCGAGGTCGACGCTTCAAGGGATGTGGCTGCCGTGGATGCCATCAAGCTTGAACTCACTGTCGAGGTAGGCATGCATTGTGGGATCCTCCAGAATGAGTATGTCATAAGAAAGGTCTACGATTTCACTGCGCGTTGAGCCAGTGCACAGACCGACTGAGGACTGCGATCGACTTCCGCATCGTGCAGGCTCATGCTGTATTGACAACCCGCGCAATGGTGATACGCTTGTCGCAAGTACAATTGGATGGCTCGGCACACAGGCCAGAGAAAGTGACGCGCGAGAACCCTTTTTCATCCCTCTGACGAGTTGCTGCAACCCCCGACCCTCAGGCACGGAAGCGCGATGATGCGGGGCCGAGCGAAGGTGGGGCTATGGCAGGGAAGAGGTTCAATAGGTTTCGCACAGCCCTCCTGATCGTTCTGCTGACGGGAGGGACACTCCGGGCGGGCGCCCAGCAGGCGCCTTCGCTGATCTCATTCTCCATCACGCCCAGCGTGACCATCCCCCTTGGTGAGGACGCCTCGCTCTTCGCAATCGGCGGCGGGGTGAATATCGACGGCGAGCTCCGCATGCCCTTCCTGCCTGCGCTCTTCGTGGCATGCAGCCTCGGCTACTCGTTCGTTCCTCTTCAGGAGGTGACCTCGCTCTCGCTGCTGAACGGGGGGATTGCCGCGGGCATTCGGCTCGACATCCTGCGGAGCCTGAGCATCCGGGCCTTCGGGTCCGGAGGGTATTCCTACGCGTTCCTCAACGATGGCAGCCGGTCGGGATGGAACCCTTCAGTCTCCGGCGGAGCGGGTGTCTCGTGGGCGCCATTTCCGTCGTTCACCCTGGGACTGGGCGCATGCTATCGAAATCTCCTCGGCCTGTACAACGATGTGTCGATCAGCCTGCAGGCTTCCTACAATGTCCCACCGCCAAGAGCCCGGCCCCCGGCGCCTGGAGCAGAGCAGCCGCCGCTTCCAGAGAGGCCGAAATCACTTGGGACCGAGGCCGCGGAGCTGGTCGAAGTCTCCTTCGCGAACATCTTTCCGGTCTTCCACAAGTACTACGACGACCACCCCCTGGGCAGGGTTGTGATCAGGAACAATGGGTCGGCACCCCTCACGGACGTGACGGTGAGCTTCCAGATCAAGCAGTACATGGATGCGCCCAAGGAGAGCAAACCCATTGATCGTCTCGATGCAGGTCAATCGCGCACGGTGGACATTCTCGCTCTCTTCAAGGATCCCATCCTCGAGATCACGGAGGCGACCAAAGCCTCCGCGGAGATCACTGTCAGCTATGTGCGAGAGGGGCAAAAGGCAAGCCTCACAAGGATCGAGACCGTTCGAATCCTCGACAGGAACTCCATGACGTGGGAGGACGACCGACGTGTGGCGGCATACGTCACGGCCAGGGATCCCTCAGTCCTGACCTTCGCGAGGAATGTCTCGGGCATCATGAAGGATTCGGGAAACCGGGAGATCAACCAGTGGCTCTCCATGGCCCTCGCGACCCACGAGGCCCTCTCTCTGTACGGCCTGAGCTACATCGTCGATCCCCGGCGTCCGTACGCGGAGCTCTCCCAGAAGAAGGAGGAGGTCGATTTCCTGCAGTTCCCGCGGCAGACGCTCGAGTACAAGGGAGGGGACTGCGACGACATCTCCATCCTCTACTGCGCCCTGCTGGAAGCCCTGGGGGCGGAGACCGCCTTCGTGACGATCCCTGGCCACATCTTCATGGCCGTCTCTCTCGACATGAAGCCGGACGAGGCCCGTCAGCAATCCCTGCGGATCGACGACCTCATCCTGCGGGAGGACAGGACATGGCTTCCCCTCGAGATCACGCAGCGCAAGGGCGGCTTCCTCCAGGCCTGGCAGGAGGGGGCGAAGGAATGGCGGGAGAATCTCGCCCGGGGTCAGGCCTCCCTTATCCCCGTTCATGAGGCGTGGGCGTTCTACGAGCCCGTGGGACTTCCGGGAGAGGGAAAGCCGATCACCCTCCCGGCCGCTGATAGGATCGTGGCCTCCTACACGCAGGAGATTGTTCGATTCGTGGACAGGGAGATCTATGCCAGGGCAGCGAAGATCCAGGCCGACATGCAGCAGACAGGGGAGACCCCCGCGCTGCTCAACCAACTCGGAGTACTGTACGCCCGATACGGTCTGCTCGATCGCGCCGAGAGCCAGTTTCAGAAGGCGATCAGGCGGGAGGAGTTCCTGCCCGCTCTGCTGAACCTGGGGAACATTTCCTACCTCAGGAACGAGAGGGAGAAGGCCCTCGAGTTTTTCGACAGGGCTTCGAGAAAGGATCCCACGAACGCGAAGGTGGTCCTGAACCTGGCCCGGGTCAACCACGAAATGGAAAACTACGGGCTGGTTGCGAAGTTGTACGCGAGGCTGAAGAGCATCGACCCTGACCTCGCTCTGAAGTACTCCTACCTCGACCTCAAGGGCGAAGAAGCATCTCGCGCGGCAGAGATCGGGCGCGTGAAGGGAGCGGTGATATGGGAAGAGTGAGGAGATCCAGGGGGCTAATACCCGCGGCAGCGGTGCTCATGCTCGCCCTGGCCGGCTGCCCGGCCTCCGACCTGCGGAATTACATCTCGAGCATCGTGAGGAATGCGCAGATGACCCCCTCGATCACCCTGGTCGACATAGCCGCTGCCGGCGATTCCTTCACGATGGGCGATGGCTTCTGTGGGCCGAACGCCGTCGAGACCATCTCATACGACTACACGATATCCAAGCACGAGATCACGAAAGCGCAGTTCGGCCAGTTCATCGCGGCCGGAGGGTACAGGACGGAGAGCTGCTGGACGCCCAGCGGCTGGGACAGGAAGAAACTGCGGGGATGGGTTTGCCCCTCAGGCTGGACCGACGAGGATTTCGACAGCAGTGAGCCGATCGTCGGAGTGAGCTGGTGCGAGGCGGTGGCGTTCTGCAACTGGCGGTCGGTGAGAGATGGCCTGGCTCCCGCCTACGACAGCAAGGGATTGGCGAGGCTCGACGCCTCCGGATACAGGCTTCCAACAGAGGTTGAATGGGAATACGCGGCAGCAAAGGGCGGAAGCGGCCTCGCGGAACGGATCTATGCGTTCGGGGATTCATGGGATTCGAGCATGGCGGTCTGCAGCGTGCCGCCGTCAAGCGCGAGAGGTCCGGCGGATGTGGGCAGCAAGAGCCCGGCGGGTGACACTCCTCAAAGTCTTGTGGACATGACCGGAAATGTGTGGGAGTGGTGCGGCGACAACTGGCAGGCCGATGACGATGTCGTAAGCGGCACGGACCGGTACTACTTCGTCGATGATTCCAGCCGGAATGTGACGTCCCGCGGAGGCGGATGGAATGAGACATTCGAGACCGGATGTCGGTGCGCGAATCGCAGATACTCCGGAACGGATTGGCAGAGCGAGTCCTTGGGATTCAGGGTCGTACGGCGCTGATTTGAGCAATTGAGGGACGAATGCGTTTGGCAGGAAGAATGGAAGGGGGGATGAAATGAAAAGAGCGATCAGGTTTTCAGCGCTTCTATTTCCATGTCTTGGAGCACTTCTTTCATGCAGCCTTTTCGAGAGGGTCCCGATCATCTTTCTCGACCCCACTGTCACGGTGAGCTACACGGGGGGGAAGGCAGGCAGCACAATACGGTTCCTCGCGCAGGTCGACTCCCATCCCTATTCCCCAACCCAGGAGAACTCCTATCTGGGTGATGAGGGCGGGATATCCTATCAATTCACAGCGATGGGAGCGAGCGCCTATAACCTGACGCAGGACAAGCCCCTGCCCGCCTCGTTCGACGGCGCGGACGAATGGTCAGGGGGAAGAGGCAGCTACGCATCCACCGGCATCTCCGTGACGATCGACGCTTCAAGCGATGTCAATGTCGGGGATGTCATCCTTCTCATGTTCAGGGTGGACATCGATCTAAAATACAGCATTATCGCCGGCGGTGTGTTTGAGACAAACACTGTGCACCAGTTCATCGCGCCCTGACGGTCAGGCTCCTCACGGCGTGGTGCGCGGCACGCACCAGTCCGCCCGGGTCGGTCGCGCGGCTCGCGATTCCGTGGTTCAGGAACACGCCGCCCGGTTCCAGAAGGCTCGCCGACGGTCTGGGTCGGCTCGGTGACCGTGCCGCCCCCACGGGAATACTGGGACTGGATCGACGAAGGACCCCCCCGGGATCGTGTGGCCGGCCTCTTGGATGCGCTTGCCTCGATCGAGGGCGAGCTGTTCGCTGCGAGCCGTCGGGAGCAGCCCTCGGCGATGCGGCTCGAGCGAGAAACGCCGGCGCGGAAGTTTTGGGGTGGATTTCAGTGCAACGAAGAGAGGATGAGCCCTGGAGGGGCACGACCGATCTTGATGAGATGGCGGCCGTAGATCTTGTGATGTCCTCACGTACGCCGGCCCCTGGCGACATCGACGCGTTCTGCGCGGAGCACAACCTTTTCGTGCGCGAGCGGGCGGAGAAGCTCTGCATCTCGCTGGACACGGTGAAAAGCCACGTGTCCCGGATCTACCGCAAGACAGCCGCAGCGGGCCGCACCGATCTCTTGTACCGGATCCGCCTCGGGCGGCTCTGAGAAGCGCCTTTCACCCGAATATCACCCTCTTTATCGCACCGGTATCACCCGATGGGTGATTTCCCGGCCGCTCGTCCCGCACTATCGTTTCAGCAGCTCACATTGAGCGAGGAGGTCTGTCATGAAAATCGCGGTGAAGGCATTTGCATGCCTCGCGGCGCTCGCCTCGTCGACGGGATGCGCCGGGTCGAAGCAGGCGCGCGCGCTGGAAGGGATGATCCGGTCCGCTATGCGGCGGCACGGGATCGCGGGGATGAGCGCAGTCGTGGTCTCGGGCGACACTCGGCTTCTTGAAGCAGGCTATGGATTCGCGGATCGGTCCCGCAGGATTCCCGTCACCCCCGAGACGCTTTTTCCCCTGGCGTCGGTGACGAAGCTGTTCACGGCCACCGCGGTCATGCAGCTCGTTGAGCAGGGGCGCGTCGACATGGATTCCCCGGTGTCCCGGTACCTGCCGGAGCTGGCGCAGCCGGGGAAGACGGCACCAAGGACGACCGCACCAGTGACGACAGCACCAGGACCGACTGTGCGCCAGCTCCACACCCACCATGGCGGTCTTCCCGGGAACATCATGGAAGGATTCGAGCTCCTGAGGCCTGACCCGACCCGGTTCCGGGAGGTTCAGCGCCTTCTCGGGGGCACCCCTCCCGCCTGCGCTCCCGACACGGTGTTCGCCTACAGCAATTCCGGGTACAGCCTTCTGGGATGCCTGGTGGAGAGGGCGAGCGATACCGGGTATACCGACTTCGTGACCCGCGGGATCCTCGGGCCGCTCGGAATGTCCCGCACCAGGTTCTTCCTATCGCCCGCAGATTCCGAGGGCACTGCAATGGGCTACGAGGGGAGCAGGCAAGTGCCGGTCTACCCCATGCGCGATATCCCCGCGGGCGCCCTCATGAGCAGCGGGGAGGACATGGAAAAGTTCATGGGCTTTGTGTTCGACCGGGGCCGGGCCGGGGTTCTCGGCCGGGCGGCGTTCACCGAAATGACGAGCCGCCAGAACGCGGGAGCCTCTCTCGATGGGGACTTCTCGATCGGTCTCGGGTACTGGCTGATCAGGCCGTTCCCCGTGGAGGATGCATTTGCATGCCACGCCGGCGACCAGCCGCCCTTCCATACCATACTCGTGACGATTCCCGAAAGGTGGATCGGAGTCTTCCTGGCAGCAAACTCCTCGCGCGATTCCTCCGCGCTCATCCCGTTGGCCATCGAGCTGGTCCGCGCGGCCTACTCCTGGCAGACAGGAAAGCCCGTCGAGGACCCGCCAGTGCCACGCAAGGTGCCTCTGAACCAAGCCACCCTTGAGGGGTTGGCGGGCCGGTACGCAAGCCCGATGGGCCTCATCGAGGTGCAGCCGAGGGGCGGCAGGCTGCTGACTCGCGCCCTCGGTCTCCCCCTCGAGCTTGTCCCGCGCGAGGATAGCAGCTTCACGGCTGAGCTGAGCCTGCTTGGACTGCTGGCTGTCCCCCTGCGGCCTCTGCGGTCCTTCCGCTTTGCGGCGTTCGAGACCGGCGGGCACTCGTACTTGAGGATCTCCGCCCTGGGGATCCTCGCCGGTGTCGCCGAGCGCATGCCGCAGGGAGAGGTCTCGCTCGCGCGGAAAGCCCGGGCAGGGAGCTACCAGATCGTCCCGAGGGGAGAGAACACAAACTACCGCGCGTGCGCACCTCCTTCCCCCTTCTCACGCCGAACGATGGCGAGGCTGTGATCGCGGGCACGGGCACC
>Ga0315289_10004629_pt1 | contig 20456 bp, 14 predicted proteins | sample YL17G11_40_MG_FD_203452 | JGI IMG/M metagenome (GOLD analysis project Ga0315289, IMG submission 203452) | Sediment microbial communities from Yellowstone Lake, YNP, Wyoming, USA - YL17G11_40 | ecosystem: Environmental > Aquatic > Freshwater > Lake > Sediment | place: USA: Wyoming | collected... | reverse complement strand
GTTGGGGCAGATCCTTGGGATCGGTGATGCCCTCGGTGGCATCGGGCAGGTATTCTCCGGGCCCTGGCATAGCGGCGCCCTCCGTGGCTTGGCCCCCCAGTTGCCAAACGCCCCGAGAATTTGCAGAAAATACGCTGCCGAGTCAAGATCAAAACCCAATTCCTATGCTACAGTCTCCTTCTTTCTCAGGTATTCGAACAACTTGGGCACGGAGCGGACGTAAGGCGCGGGCTCGAACGTCACGGTCTGCTGATTGGCGGCAGTCTCGGTCTGTTCCGCGCGGCGCTGTGGGGCGCCAGAGACAGACACGCCCGGCAGGGGCGGGTGTACCCGGAAGTGCCGATAGCCTTGCTCGCGGTAGCGCTGGACCGACTCGCCGACGGCTTCGAGAGTCTCGCCAGAGGGACGACAGTAGGTTTCCACATAATCGCGGCACTTGCCGCCCAGCAACTGATAGAGCGGCATTTCGGCCCGTTTCCCCAGGATGTCCCAGAGCGCCATGTCCACTCCGCTGATGGCGTTGTTGAGCACGGGCCCGTTGCGCCAATAGGAGCTGTAGAAGCAGGACTGCCAGATGTCTTCGATTCGGAGAGGATTCTTGCCGATCAAGAACGGCCGCAAATAGTTCATCACGGCCGTCTCGACGACGCGGGCCCGCTGCGTGAACGTGGCGCAGCCCACGCCATACAATCCCGGCTCGCTGGTCAACACCTTGACAATGACCAGCCGACGGGTTTCCGGCGTCGTGAGAATGCAGCGGATATCGGTAATCTTCAGCGGCGGAAGGCCGGTCAGACTCTGCTGGCGCGGAAAAAACTGCAAACCGGGAACAGCCCCGCGAAGGAGGCGCCGGCTGTGCCCCGCTCGCCCAGGGTCCGGCGCGCCACTGTGCGCCCGCCACTCCCGCACCCAGGCCGGCCCATGCCAGCCAACGTCTGCGGCCGATTCTGTCGTTCATCGCACTCTCCTTAATTGAGGAATTGAGGACGGCGGCGCGGGCGGGGATTCAGCCACCGCAACTACGCCGATCTCGTCGAAGAACACCTGGCCGGTGCCGCCGTCCCCCGAATACAGCCGCACGTCGATGAACCGCGTGTTCGACGGAGTGATCACGTCGACGGTGTAACGCCTGTAGGCGGTGGTGCCATGCACCGCAGGCGACACCAGCCGCCGGCCGACCTCACGGCCAAGTTCATCCACGAAGATGGCCACGATGCCCACCGGCGCGGTGCATGCTTCACTGCGCAACTGACCGGACACGGTGTAGCGAGTCTTCGGCACGGCGGCAATCCGCTGTTCGGCGGTTTTCCAGGCGGCTTGCTTCATCACGAGGGCCGCCCCGCCGGACCAACCTGTCGGTCGGTGCCCGCCGGGGGCACCCGCTTGCGGGTCCGCCGCGAGTTCGGCGCCGTTGAGAATCCACGCCGTCGCGCCGTTCTCGAAACCCCCGTTCACGACCAACTCGCTCCCGGGCGTCGGAGGATTGACCGCGGGCGCTGGACCGACGGCGCGCACCGCCTCGCGCTTCGCGGCCGCGGATGGCATCGTCTGCGGGTGGTCTTCCGATCCGGGCGGCGGGTAATTCCGCGAAACGTCGTCGAGCACGAGAATCCAGTCATTGCCAAGCCGCGGCTCGCCGGGCGCGTCAAACGTGCGCGAGCCTCGATTCGGAAACGTCCCAATCTCGGTCGCCACTCCCGTGCGCGGATCGAACCACCAGGCGCGGACTTCGTCGCCCGAAATCCGGCCCATGTTGACGACGAAGTTTTTCGCGGTCGGCGTGTAAACATACGCGTAGCCATCGCCGCGGCACGCCTCCAGATGATCAATCTTCTCCGTGTAGCCGTATGCGATCAGCGACGGATCCGGTGTGCGACCGATGAGCGGACGCGATTCCATCAGGTTGCGCGCAAATTTCTTTTCGCGCGCGCCGTCGGAATCGAGCGCCTCGTGCCAGCTCATCGTGGGCTTCGTGAACCAAATGTTGTAAGGGCGATTCACGTTCCACCACGTGATCAACGAGAGATGGCCATAGGTGTGCCCAAACGCGCCAGAAAAAACGTACCAGTAAAACTCCCGTCGGCAGAGGTCCGCGCCGACGAAGTTTCCTCCATGATAATGGGGGGCTCCGTCGAGATTGCACTCGACGTTGATGATCGGCATCGCCGGCTGCTTCGCGTAGCTGGCGCTCACGAGATTGAGCGGATCCCAGGAGGTGTCCGGCCCGCGATACTGGATCATGTCGAAGTCGAGCCAGCGCTCCTCCCCGAACCAATGCCGCGCGTCGAAATACTGCAGCAGAAAACTCATCAGGTGGTTCGGGTCGGCCTCCCGGACGCCTTGCGCCATCAACCTCCACACCAGCCGGTAGTCCACACCATCGCGCTCGGCATTACGGTCGCACCCGAGCATGTAGATGACATTGGGTTTGTCCTTCATGCTGCGCCCAATGAAGGAGCCGAACGCCTGTGCATTGTGCTCGTCCACCGCCGTCGCCGGGGTGATGTGCGTGGCCCACGTGACCACATAGCAGACATAGATTCCATGCGCCGCGGCGCGATCGACGATGTAGCTTACATGGTCCCAATAATCGTCGTTTTCGCCGGGTCGCACGCGCGGCACGCCCATGTCGCCACTGGGATAAACCGGTGTCTTCTCGAACGGAAGGTGGCCATACGCATTCGGAACTTCCAGCGCGCCGAATTCCGCGACCGCGACAGCCTGGATGACGTTGAACCGTTTCTCGGCGCGGTCGGCGAGATAGCGATCGACCTCTTCGCGCGTGGAGCGGTGCACAAACTCCCAGCACGAATCGCCCATCCAAAAAAACGGGTGCCCGTCCTCGTGAATCAGCATCCGTCCCGTCGGGTCGACCTTCAGCCGTCCATGATCCCAAGGCTTTGCGGCGTCCGCGGCGAAAGCGCTGGCCAACAGCGCACAAGCGCCAGCGACAAGGGTAAGGCTACGACATAGCGTTCTCATCATCGCGCTCCAAAATGCCTCAAGTAAGATCCATTGGCTCCTTCCGTCACTGGTCTACCTGTCTCTATGGCGCCAGGGTGAAGCGGACAACGCGCACCGCCGGGCTGGGACAATCGACGGAGAGGGCCAAGTCGCCGGCCGCCCGCGTCTCCCCACCGAGTACGGTTAGGTCGTGGTCGGCATCGAGAGCGAATGTTTCCACGATGGTGCTCCCAGCCCAAGGCACGTGCTCCACGCGGATGATAAACCGGCGCGCGCTGTCCTTGAGGTTGCTCAATAAGAGCGTCGCTGCTTTACCGTCGGCCGACAGCCCAGCGCAGGCTGCCAGCCCGGAAGCCGTGTCGCTCCCTTCGCACGCTACCCGGCGGGGAGTTTCCAGCAGCCGCCGGAACCCCTTGAAAGCGAAGTAGCACTTGTTCGGCGCACCGGAATTCGCAAAGAGTCCCCACCGCAAGGTATCGCCCGTGTAGTAGTTGGCCACGTCCACGGAGTTGTCCTGAAGGAGGATGAGCGCCGAAGCGGCGTAGGCGGCGCCGACGGGGCCATTGGCGTGCTCGAAGAGCGGCTTCGCCAGAACCGGATCCTTCCGCTTCTGCCAAAAGTCATTGCCGCTGATGTAGTGCCACTCGTTCAGATGGCTCTCGGTGGCCTTGAAGCCGTGCCGATCGAGGGCCGCCCGGACCTTCTCGGCATTCCGCACGAGTTCGGCCGGATCGACGGAGTACGTATGCCAGGAGAAGAAGTCCAGCGGTACGGACCGGTCGCGGCAGAACGAAAGGAACTTCTCCATGTAGCCGGAACCCACAAACGCCAGGGCCGGGCCGCCGACCTTCAGCCGAGAGTCGTGCTTCTTGATTGCGCGGGCCGCCGTCTCGTAGAGCCGGAAATATTCCTCCTGCGTCCCCTTCCACATGACCCGCCCGATATCCGGCTCGTTCCAGATTTCCCAGTAACGGATATTGTGGTGGAAGCCGTCGGCCCAACGGTCGTTGTAGTGACGGATAACGTTCACGCAGATTCGCGCCCACTTGTCAAAATCGGCGGGCGGCTCGGGGTGAACGCCGATGCTGGTACCCAGCCGATAGACGATCTGCGCCCGCGCCTTGACGATGGCGGCGAGGAAGTCGTCGGTCTTCGCGAACTGGTAGTTCTCGGGTTTGTTCTCATCCGCCTCGAATCTGGGGAAGATCTCCGGTATGTCCACCACGTTCGGGCTAGTGAACGGGCAATCGTGCAAGCGCGCAGAGGGGATGCCGGCCTCTTTCCAGTAACGGGTCATGTCGAGGCTTCCCCCGGCGTTCACCGGACCGCCGTTGACGCCGTGCAGGGGGCGGATCGTTCCTTGCACGCGCGCGAAATCCACGGAGATAACCCGATGCGGGGCCTTCTTTGCCGGCGATTCGGCCTTCCCGGCAGGCCACCCGTCCACGGCGGACGGACTCGGCTCACCTCGCTTGTAGAGCACTGGACGCTCCAACGGCACGGTCTTGATCTCCGCGCCGCCTTCGGCCGCTCGACGACCATGAAGAACTCGCGCGGATCGGTGCTGACGGAATCGAGGTACTTGGCGCCGATCCGCGTCTGGCCGTCCACGAGGTTCGCCAGGAGGAAGTTCGGCGTCCGTTCGACGAGAAACAGCGATTCGCCCTTGCGTCCCTTCCCATTGCCGCCGTGCCCGAAGACACGGATACGGTCCGAGTCGTGGATCCAGAGGATGGGCGTGTTGCCCTCGTACTTGGTCCCGAACACAGAAACGTCTCTCGCGCCGCGGACCTCGACAGCGGCATGGTTCGGGACGTGCTGCGGGCTGCACTGGTAGAACCGCAGTGGTTGCGTGGTCCCGTCGATCAGCACGTGGCAGTAGCTCGGCGTCTGCGGGTGCTGTCCGCCCTGATGATACCGATACCACTTGCCACCGCCGTTGCCGGCGATCAGGACGGAGGGGTGAATCGCAGGCGGGTCGCTTTGACCGATCTCGTTCGACTCGCCCGAGCGGATCGGCTGCCGGAAAATCTCTACTCCGCGGAACAGCGATCCCGCTCCTGCGCGCCAGTGTACGGCGTAGACGTTCTGCATGTTGCGGGCCGCCCAGAGGGTGCAAGAGACCAGGGCCGTGGTGGCGTCTACCGCATCGGCGGTGCGGACCAGCGGCGCGCCCGAATTGCCAGTGGCGAACTCTCCCTTGGCGCGCGACGGAACGAGCGTGGATAGATGCTGTGCCAACCCAATGAGCTTCGTCCGCCCGCCGAGCTCGATGGTGCGGGAGACGACATAATAGCCTTTGGGCAGGAATACGACTTCGTGCTCGTTGAGCGCGCGTTGGATGGCCGCCGTGTCGTCGGTCCTACCATCTCCCTTGGCGTTGTAAGGCGGTAGCTTGACGTTAGCGGCGCCGGGCGATTCCCAGCCGGGGAGGTCAGCGGACCACAGATGACGCAATTGAAGGTCCTCCGGCGGCGTTTCGTTGGCAGCCACGTCCACCAGATCGCTCTCCTGTCGCTTGCCCTCAACATAGACGGAAAACTGAAAGCGCAGATCCCCCTTGCCGCCGTAGCGAGATCCATGGGCGAACTCACGCACGTGCAGCCATCCTTCCGGATTTCCGGCAAGCAGTCTTCCGTCCTCGGGGTCGACCACCCCATGGGTCGCCCCGCGAAAGTAGACGTTGTTCAGATAGACGTTGCGGCTGGACGCGATGGCCACGCGCTGCGGCGAACCGCCCCGTGGACCACCCTCGAAAACGATCTGACTGTCGATCAGGCTGAGGTGGCCGTTGTGAGGGTCGTTGGGGCCTTGCCGGGAAAAGAGGGGCTCCAGGCCGCCGGAGGCGACGATCGCAGGACCGGAGATTTTGTTGGCCACGATCTTCAGCCCAACCGCGACAAGCGTCTGTCGCCCGCTGTAGCGTATGGCAGCTTCGGTCTGGCCGATGAGCGTGATGCCCGTAATGGTCGGCGTGGGCTGCGACGTGCGGATGTCCAGCCCGATACGGCCGCCAATGACGGTGACACCGCTGGAACAGCCGCCTGAGCCGATCCCGCCATCGATGCCCGCCAGGCCGTGCGTGGCGTCGATCGTGCAGTCTTCGATGGCCGAGCCTTCCGCCGCCTGGTGGCGGATGCCGACCGCGCCGGGGTTCCCCTCGCCGATGATCACGTCGAGGTCCCGCAACACCTGGTTCATCGAGATGTTCGACTGCTCTTCCTCGGCGTCGCGGCCATCGGCAAGGTTTTTCGTGGTGGGGTTGCCATAGGCGTAACGGAGCTAGGCGGGCAGATCCGACGGCGCATCGGCCGGAAGGGCCTGAGGATTGCTGGCGAGCTGGCCGGCCGGAAGGCCGCGCGCCATGCCGGCCGCCAGGATCAGTGGGACAAGAACATAGGCGACCATTTTCAACGCTCCTACCTCTGATGGCGATACGCTTCGACAGATCTTCCCCGGCAGTCATCCATGGCGAACCCTCTCGTTACTCGACTCGGGTGAAGTAGGGATGCAACGAGGCAACGGGTTCGCCAAGGCTGATGCGCACATGGCTTGTCTGCCGACTCTTGAGTGTTATCACCAGCCCGCCCGTGCTCGGATCATAGGACCATCCACCGTTCTCCGCCTTCAACACTTCGTCATTGACCGTGACTTGTTTGGCAGCGCGTTGTGAATAAAGCCGTACTTGGTATGGCCCATCCTCGTGCGACCTGAATTCCAACGCGACCTCTTGTTTGGCCGGATCGTACCTTCCGGTGATATATTCCGCGGGGGCCCACTCCGAGAGGAACAGAGGGATATCGGCAACGCACACATAGGCCATGTCGTAGACGTCTTTGGTCAACCGCCAGGTCTTTCCCGGTTGGGCCTGGGCCGATTCGGCGGACGCCTTCATCCGGGCCGGGATTTCTTCTCGGTCCCATCCCAGTAGAACGCGATGCATTTGATGATGGGGCGCGACGCCCTTTCCTAAGTCCTTTTCGTGGGCGTCCATCCACTTGGGGACCCATTCCTTATACGCGAGGGCGAGTTCGTGACCCGTCCCCTTGGAGGTGTCGAGCATCCCAATGCCGCCGCCTTCCGGGACGCTTGCGGTGGCCTGGAAGCCGTACTCGTTGAAGTAGTAAAAGCCCTTAAGGCGCCGCCACGGATCGTCCGCAGCCGTGCACGACTCGATGAAATCCTTCAGCCCAAAGCGGGCGACCGAGGCGACCAGGCTCTTGGCCGCCAGCACGAGGCCCTCGATCTCGTCGTCCTTGTGGCCGGTATTCTTGGCCGCGTAGGCGAAGGCAAGATTGCCGATGTACTCGCTGTTGAGCATGTCGTAGCCGACGACCTGGTAGTATTCATGCGCCGCCGACGCCATGACCGCCCAATCATTCACCTTGGGGAGAAACTCATAGAGCCGTCGGCAGAGGTTCCAATTGGCGCGCAATGTGTCCCAGTCGCCGTAGTAGCGAGCATAGTTGGCAAAGCAATAGGAATTGATTCCGGAAGCCTCTTCGGCGTCGTTGAAGTGCCGGAAGCCGTGTTGCGTCTGGGTCGGGTAGATGAAGGAGATGAGATAGTCGATTCCGGTCCACGGCTCGCGCCGGTGCATGACGATGCACTTGTGCGCATAGCAATTCAGTATCTCCCAATAGCGTTGATGAAAATGCCGGTCCACCTGCTGGCGAGCGGCGGGTGAATAGACAGGCCTCCCCAGAATCGCGTTGAACGTGAGCCACCACTCGTACACGTCGAGGCAGGCGGTTTCCTCCAGGGGAACTTTCTCAGAATGGAAATAGGCCTGCAGGTCATCCCAACGCTCGCCGTTGCCCGCGTTGATTCCGGTGTCGGGGATGTGTCGTCCAAGGTAAAGACCCTCCAAGGCGTGCCGGTCGATGGCCTGCTGAAGCTCCAGCCGGCCTTCGACGGGGATGATGGCGCGATGGTCCATTGCGGGTAGGTGAATGCGGACGAGCGTCGCGTCGCCGGGAAGAGCCTCCAAGGGGCCGAACTTCGTCGCGTAGTGCATGTCCTTCGCCTCGGGCGGCGCGTCGATGGGAACGCCGATCCCCCGCGCCAACGACAAAACGGGCGGCAGCGCGGCGAGAGTCAGGGGAGAGGTCTTCCAACCGTCTGCGAACGCGCGGAAGCGGAAGCGGTCGGCCAGACAGACCGCACCGGCCTCCAGCCAGCCGATTTCCTCGCACTGAACAGGATAACTCAAGAATGCCCGGCTCCATTGCCTGGCCGCGGCGACGGCGTCCGGCGGGACCTTCTTTTCCCAGGAGATCGTCTCGCCGGGAGCAAACCGGCGCAGACCCCATAGCGAAGAGGTAAACAGCGCGCCAAAACCTTTCCCATCGAAGACGAACGCGATCTCTTTGGTGAAGTCAATGCGCGCCGGACGGCGCGTCAGCACGATCAGCCGGGGAACGTCTCGCGTGTTGTCCTTTGCGATGAAGGTCACAAGCCAGTTTTCGGCCATGTCCGCTGGGTCGATCGCGCCCCCCGCCGCGACCACCCGAATTCCCTTCGGCGAAATGTACGCCAGATGGGTCGCCTCCCATTTGTCCAGCGTCAGGCGCTTCGCGTCGCCTTCCCAAAGGATCGCGGGCGAGGCGAGCGAAAGGGTGGAGTGCACGTTTTTCCCATTGCCATATTTCCACTGGATCGTCTTCGAGAGCCAATTCTGCTTGACCGCGCCAGCCTCCGGCTTGCCCGCGCCTTCGACGGAAACGGAGATTGGAAAGGCCCCCTTCGGCGAAAGCGAGAAAACGGCGTTCTGGTCCGTCGGATGCCAGACGACGCCGTCGGAAGCGATGTTTTCCGTCAAGGCGCCTTCATCAATCAGCCATCCGAAGCGGCCGATATTGTTTCGGCCGACAACCACGAAATCCTTTGGGGGAGCCAGCGGCTGCTTCTCGAACACCCAGTCGCGCGTGGCGGTCCTTTGCTTCACATCCTCCTGAAGCATCTCCGCCAGGCTCGCCGGCGGCCGGCCAAGAACCAGCATCTTGCCGCCCCGCCGGACGTATTGCCTCAGCCTTGCCGCGCGCGGGTCGTCGCCTTTCAGGCCCTCCGCGATCACCAGGACCGCGTCAATCGCAAACGCCTCGTCGTCGGGCCAATCGGTCAACACGTTGATGTAGTCGCTGAACCCGCCGAGCATCGTGCGGACCCAACCCTCGGCATCCATGTTCTCAACCAACGCCACCACGTTCAGATTCAGTCCGGGGTCCGGCTTCGGTTTTCGATAGTCGAAGTAGAAGGACCTGATGGCGGAATCGGGAGCGTCGCCCAGCGCGAACTTGATCCAGTGTGGCCCATCTTCGAGCGTAGATGGAATTGCCAGTGAAACCTCGCCTGGTTCATGAGGATTCATCGTCAACGTGGCTTCGCCCTGCCCGATCGGCTGACCGGCATACGTCGAGAGAGTCCAGCGGACGGGAGTCTGAACCTTCGCATCCCGGTTGTTGCGAAAGCGCAACGCGACGTTTTCGCCGGGGCTCAGCGTGTAGCCGATCTTTTCGTAGTTCCAGCCCAGAAAGCCGATGGGCAGTGGAGCCGGCGGCGTTCGTTTTCCTTTCGCCGCGGCAGGCGGGGCCGCCCCTTTCGCAGCCGCATGGACAACAGCAAGCAAGCAGGAAACGCCGATGAAGACAAGAGTGGTTCTTGACAATGTCATCATGTTCCTCCGAAAGTCGAAATGCTTCTCCAACCCCACTTCACCGCCATACCACCGGAAGCCACACGCTCATGGTCGAAAGCCCTCGGTTGGCCCAGGCGAAATAGGGAATCAGGCGGATCGGCAGCAGCTTCATAAAGGTGTTGCCCAAGGGGCGGTAAAGCTGTCCGGTCCAATCCGAGGGGTTGCGATAAAGGCCCTGGCCTTCGAGCACGCGAACCCCAAACGGCATGCCCTCGCCGGCCCGCGCAGTCAGCTCAATGTCGCTGGGCAGATAAACGCCATTTAGGTCCAAGCCCTCCGGCAGATCGGGCGATTCGAGACAATAGAGCACCGGGCCGCGCATCACGGCGACCTGGTTGCGAAGCTGCTCGGCCTTCGGATGCGCCTCGACGAGCCGCACGGGCATGTCCAGCTCCAGATCGACCGTGTCGCCCGGCTTCCACGTGCGCCGCAGGGCGAAATAGCTGGCGGGGCGAGCGTCTCCCCTGACCGGCTGGCCATTGAGTTTCACCACCGTTGCCGCGCACCAACCGGGGATGCGCAGCTTCAGGACGACCGGGCCGCTCGGCGCCTTGTCGATCGCAATGTGAATGTGGCCTTCCCAGGGATACTGCGTCTCCTGCCGCACCGCAAGTGTTTGGCCGCCGGCAAACTGGTGCGTCAGCTCGCTACCGGCATACTGATGAATCCAAACCGTCTCATCGCCCACGCTGTAAAGATACGAAGGCCACTCGGCCAGCATCCGCACCATGTTCGACGGGCAACAAATCTGCGCGTGGCTTGGCTGGCTCCGTTGGGCCATGTCGGTGCTGCCCTCCGGCTTATACTGCTTTTCGTAGCGGCGCAGGACATTGCGATAGAACCAACTCTTGCCGTCCAGGCCGATGCCCGGCAGGATCCCATTGTAGATCTCCTGTTCAATGACGTCGGCATAGGCCGCGTTCTCGTCGGCGCAGAGCATGCGGTAGTTCCACATCAGGTTGCCGATCTGTCCGCACGTCTCGTTGTAGCAGGTGGCGCTGGGCAGGAAATACGGCGGACCGACGGCTTCGTGGACCGGATAACCGTGCGAGGAACCCACGCCCATCGGGCTCACGCCGCCGTTGAGGCACATCTTTTTCTCGGTCAGGTCGTCCCACAGTCGCCGCAAGGCCGTCTGCAGCGACTGGTCGCCCGTCTCCAAATAAACGTCGCCCGCGCCGGCAAAGAGATAGGTAAAGAACACATTGTGGCCGACCACTTCGGTCGATTTGCGCAGCGGCGTGCGGTCTTGAATCAGGTCGGTGCCGTTGATGTCGCCTTCCAGCAGAAAGGGAGCACGCTTCGGTTTGCTGCCACGTCGGTCCACGATCAGCTTGGCGCAGTCGAGATACTTCTTCTCGCCTGTCTCGCGATACAACTCGACCAGGCCCATGACGGCCGACGGGTTGTGGGCCAGATACGGCTCGACGCTGACGCCGAGCGTGTTGCAGAGGAAATCGCCGGTGCGGCGGGCGATGCCGAGCAACGAATCCTTGCCGGTCATGCGATGGTGCACCACGGCGGCCGTGAGCAAATGGCCCATGTTGTACACCTCGTGGTCTTGGGCGCGCTGGAAGCGCGGCTTCTTCGGGACCGTGATTTGCGTCGAGATGTAGCCGTCGGGCTGTTGCGCGCGGCGAATCAGTTCAATGCCTTCGCCCATGCGCTGATCAATCGCGCGGTCGCCGGTCAGACGATAGACGCAGGCGGCGGCCTCGATCCACTTGTAGAGCCATTCGTCCTGCCAATTGACGCCGACGAACGAGCCGTCAGCCAGGCCGGCCGCAATGCGCATGTTTTCCAAGACGTGGCCCGCCTTCGGATCGGCCAAGAGCCGCCATAGCTCGGGTAAAGTCACGTCGGCTGTCTGGCGGAGCCGCTCGGCCCAAAAACCCTCGGTCAGCCGCACCTCGTCCAGTGTGACGCTTTGCAACTTCGCCTGCGGGCTATGCCGCAGGTCGAGAATGTAAGGGTGCGGCGGCGGCGGTTTCGGTTTGCCCGACGCCGGGGCGAGCAAGAGCAACAGCCAAATTCCCACACAGGTGAAGGCCAATTTGCTCGACGCCATGTTGATTTCTCCTGGTAAAATGCGAGACGACTAGTTCTGAGCCGCGCCCCAATACCCTTTGCGGTCTCCAGTCTCGCGTGTCAGTTCGATCATGTGGAAGAGGTCATCCTCGTCGTCCGCATTGACGAGCATCAAGTCCGTCTGGTGCGGCGCGCGATTGCCGAAGTGCCCATCAGCGATCGTCACCGTCTTTTCCTTCCAGGTGCCAGAATCGGTCTTCTTCACCGTGTCGGCCGTCTGTTGAGGACTGCCGATGGCGTCGTAGACGAGCGACCAACTGCCGGTGCCCTTGTCGAAATAGACCACACGGACCTTGACGGGATACTGTCCCGCCAGCGGCTTGTCATGGAAGAAGCCGTCGTCGATGTCGAAGTACATTGCATCCTTGCCGTGCCGATGGTCAAAGCCACGGGCAAACCGGCCATAGGGCTCGTCGGTGCTGCCGACGCGCCAGCATCCCTGGCTGGTTTCATTGGGATCGTATTGATAGAGGTACATGCGGTAGTTGCCCGGCCAGACGTCGCGAGCCACATCGTTGAGAGCCTTGGCCTCGCTGCGCCAGGCGTGGGCCCCGGCGGTGCAGACTTCCGTCTCTCCCATCCGCGCGCCGTACTCGGAAAACGCTTTGGCGATGTTGAGGCCGTTTTTTGCCGCCGTTGCGGCGCGCTGGTCGATGTCGGAAAAATCGAATCGCCCTTGGCGGGGCTCGATGTCCTTCCAAGCCGTCGTAAGCAGCGTGCCCTTGTACCACGGCTTGTCGGCGTTGCTGAGTGTTTCGCCACCCCAAATCGTCCAAACACCCGGCCAATCGGGCTTGTCGGCGCTTAGGGGAGAGCAAAGAAACAGAGCGAAGCAGAACACAATCGATTTCTTGAACATCGAATTCTCCTATTGTGCTTCCGGCTGGAGTTTCACCAAAACCACCCCGTGTGCCGGGACCGTTACCTCGAAGGAGCCCGGCGACACCCCAAGGTCCCTTTGTCGCCAGAGGTCGCGGACACGCTGCGGGCCCTGCACTGCCAGGTCCGCAAACCGCAGGTTCAGCTTGCGATCGGCCTCGCCGAGGTTGAACAGCCCCACGGTCCACGAACCGTCTTCCAGCGGCTTCGCCATGATCAGTTCGTTGTCATTCTGACGGATCAAGCGGCCTTGTTTCCCCAAGACGTCTTGGTCCACGTCGAGCACCTCGGCGTTGCACAGGACGTTGAGGGTGAACGCATCCAGCCTGGTCATGTCGCCGGAGAAGAACAACGGGGCGGCCATCAAGCACCACAGCGACATGTAGCTGTACTGCTCATTTGGCGTCAGGCTCGTCGGCTGGGGTGCATCGCCCTTGCGGCGCGGCGAGCCCACGCAGCCGATCATCAGGTAATCGGGATCGTTCCACCGCCCCGGCGCGGCGTACTCGAAGTGCTTGGCGTTGGCCAGTCCGATCTGGTAGAAGCCCGGCAGGCGACTCCCCTTGGCCAGCCCTAAGTCACCGGTTGTGCGCCAGCAATGTCCGCCAACCTCGCCGCCCCACTTCCAGACTTCGCCCTGGCCGTACTGGCAGAGGTTGAAAACGATATCGCGGTCCTGCCGCTTGAGGATCTCGCCCATCAGCCGGTATGGCCGCTGATACCTTGCCAGCCCCTCGCCGGTGGCCACGCCGCCATAGCTGCACCAGTCGTACTTGAGGAAGTCGAATCCCCACTGGGCGAACCGCCGCGCATCGATCACCTCGTGCTGATAGGAGCCCGTGTATTTCTGGCAGGTCAACGGGCCGGGCGAGGTGTAAATCCCCGCCTTGAGCCCTTTGCCGTGGATGTAGTCGGTCAAGGCCTTCATGTCGGGGAATCGCGCGTTCGGGCGGATTGCGCCGTCGGCATCGCGCGGCTCGCCGCCGAGCACAGGGTCCGGATCGCCGGGCTTGATCATCCAGCAGTCGTCGATGCTCACATACTGATAGCCGAAGTCGGCCATTCCCGAGGCGATCATCGCGTCGGCCGCCCGACGCACTACTTGATCGGTGATCTTGTGGTACCAGGTGTACCAGTGGTTCCAGCCCATCGGCGGAGTCAGGGCCAGCAGGTCGCCCACGACGATCTTCAGCCGACGTTCGGCGGCCCCGTGGGCGTTGCGGCCCTCAAAGGTGACGACCTATTCGCCCGGTTCTTGCGGCGCCCGGCCGGTGACAATGCCGGTGGCCGGATCGAGCTTGAGCGTGGGCGGGAGGCTCTTGGCCGCGAATGTCATCGGCCGCTTACCCGTGCATGGGAGGCGATAGAGAAACGGTCTGCCCGGGCGGCAACCATAGACCTTGGGACCGTTAATCCGCGGCTCAGGGCCCGGCTTGGGCGTGAGCATGACCGACTGCTGGGATGCCCCGGCTGCCATAACGGCGCCCTGCTGTTGATGGAAGCCACGCTTGTACAGAACGATCCGGTCCAGAGGCTTGGTCTGGATCGTCGGACCCGAAGAGAGCTGCTCGGAAACCATCCACCACTTGGTCGGCGGGGTGCCTTCTTTGAACACGCGGTCCACCAAGCCAGCCAAGCGGAAATTGGGCGTTCGCTCCACGAGGAAGAGCGATTTTCCCGGCGGTGCATTCGCAATCCCGCCGTAGCCGAAGACGCTGATGCGATCGCCGTCCGCGACCCACAAGGCATTGGGGCCCTCGTTCTTGAAGCCGTAGATAGTCACGTCGGCAGCTTTCTGGACGATCATGTGCCACGGCGTGCCCCATTCGGGATTGGCCTGATACAGCCGTAACGGCTCCGACGTGCCCTCGATCGACATCCGCGCCGCCCTGAACAGGCTGTACCAACGTCCGCCGCCGTGGTCGGAAATGCGCGTCGGGCGCAGCGACTTGTACTGCGGGTTCGAACCCGTGAAAATCGACCGGACGACGGAATCGCGGCCTGTGCGCCAGTGCAACATCGTGGCGGGCACGTCGCCTTCGCACCCTAGGCCAATATAGGCCAGCGCGGCCGTGCCATGTGCATCATCCGCCGAGCGGACGATCGGCTGCGGATGGGCCGGATCGGTGAAATCGCCGCGGTTGCGCTTCTGCGCTTGGATCACGGAAAGCTGGCGCAGGCCGATGAGCTTGGTGTCCGGCCGGAGGTTTAGCGTCTTGGAAACGGAGTACCTGCCTTTGGGCAGAAAGATCACTTCCTTCTCGCGAATTGCCCGATCGAGCACCTCCGTGTCGTCGGTCTTGCCGTCGCCCTTGGCGTTATACGGGGCCTCTTTGACATTGGCTGAGCTGGGAGACTCCCAACTCGGGCATCGGTCCCAGACGTGCCGCGATTGCAGGTCTTCGGGCGGATCGCGGCCGTCCTTGCTCAGCGACACCACGTCGGAAGTGGTGCGCTTTCCGTCCAGGTAGCACACGTGTTCCAACTGAACGCCGCCGAACCGGTCGGTCATTTTCGGCGGCCTGACCCCGTGGGCGAATTCGTTCACCTGCCGCCAGCCGTTTGTATTGCCGTCCAGGCTGCCGCCATCGCTTGTCTCGACGATCTTGCCGGATTGCTTGACCCACACATTGTTCAGATAAACGCTGCGGTTCGATGCGATTGCCGTACTGTTCGCGTTGGCCGATTCGAAGATGATCTGGGTGTCCACGATGCACATGGGGCCCTGGGTTGGACCCGAGCCGACGCCCTGAATCGCGGGGCCCGTGGCGCCTCGCGGAACGACGATCCGGGCGCCGACGAGGCACAAGGTCTCGTGGCCGCCGTACAGGATGGCACTGGCCTTCTGCCCGATGAAGGTCGCGCCGCTCACGGTGGCCGCCGTGGCCAGGGCCTTGGAGGCATCGAGCCCGTACCGCCCTCCAATCACTGTGACGTTGTGCGTTCCTCCGCCGCCCGCCTGAAGGCCGACGATCCCGGCATAGCCGTCGCCCGCGTTGATCGTCACATCTTCGATGCCGGAGCCCTGCGCTGCCACATGATGGATGGCGATCGCGCCGGGGTTTCCCTTGCCAATCTCGATGTCGATATTGAGGAACACTTGATTATAGGAGATGTTCGGCTGCGCCGTGTTGGGGCCGCTCTTGGGACCTTGCGCCCAGATGTGAACCACGTTCTTGGGCGCCTTGGGATTCTGAAAACCCTTCGAGTTCGGCGCCAGCACGATTTTCGGCCGGTGGGGCCCCTTGCGGGAGCCAATCATCATGCAGGGGCTTTCCTGGCCCCTCCGCACCGCCGCGTGAGAGATTGCGTATTCGAGCGTGTCAGACACCGTGTACGTGCCCACCGGGAAAAACACGGCCATCCGGTGTGCCCGGGCGTATTCGAAGGCGCGTTGCAGCGCGGCCGTGGCATCCTTCTGCCCGCTGGGGTCGGCCTCAAAAGGGCGGCGCGGTGACATCCACCAAGCCGAGTTTTGCCAGGGCGTCTTGCGGCGCCTTGGCAACAGTCTGATCGCCGCCTGGCTTGCTGGCGGGCCGACCCTGGGGGCCTCCCGCAGATGCGGCACCCAAGAGGCAACAGAGTACGGACAGTCCGATCGCTATTTTCTTCATTTGCAGTCCTCTCCGACTTTCATTGGGCACGATGTCGTGTGTTTCATTTGCTCTTGTTCTCAAACCACACCGGTCCGCCGCACTTGCCGGTGACGACTACATCGAGGTCGCCGTCGCCGTTGATATCGCCCACGCCGCCGCCGTAAGCCATCTTCTTTTCCGAGACCAGATGGACCGCGAAACCGCGCGAGCCATCGGGTCGCTTGGCCAATTCGTACCAGACCGTCCGCTGCGCATGGGGCAGGATTTCCAAAGGCTTGCCGTCGCCGTTGAAATCGGCCACGCCGCAGACCTCGCTGCGGAACGTGCCGACGCGGTGCACGACGAACTTCACCGAACCGGGCGCAACAGTCCCCGGCTGCGGTGAGCCGTCGGCGCCGCTGGCAATGGTAGGCACTACAGAGGTTAGAACCAGCGCGACTGAGAGAACAAAATGATGCATTGGATGGTCTCCGGAAAGAAATCGGGTCGATACGGTCTAACTGATCTCTGGCAATTCGTAGCCTTTACGCCTCGGGCGGGAGCGCAGGGCGTTGGCTTCGGCATCGCCCGCGAATTCCTCCTTCACGGGATCCCACTTCAGCTTGCGTCCCAATTCCCGGCAGATGTTAATCAAGTGACAGATCACCGTCGCCCGGTGTCCGACCTCGGCGTGTGCTACCGGCTGTTGGCGCGTGCGCATGCAGTCGATCCAGTTCTGGATGTGTCGCTGCGCGACGCTGGCGACCTCGGAGCGATCATCGGGTTCGGGAGCGCCCTGGACGAGTTCCGGCGGATTGCTGGCCACGCGATTGCGATTGATTTCGATCTTTCCCTTGTCGCCGACGAAGATCGCTCCCAAGCCAGGGCCAGTCCCCTTCGGCAGGCTCAGTTTCAACACCGTGCCGCTGGGGTAGCGCAGCGAGACCTTGCAGTTCGGCCCCGTCTCTTCGGGCCAGATTTCCACAGGGTCGGTGTCGTCGGTGCCCAAGGCCCGTTGCACCTGGTCGATCGCGTGCGTGCCCCAGCCGGTCACCCCCCAGCCCAAGCCGCCGCCGTCGTAGTCGCGCCAGCGCCCCCACTTGCCCAAGCCGGGATGGAGGTCCGGGCTGTAGGGAACCAGCGCCGTTTGATTGCACCACATGTCCCAGTTCATCCCTTCGGGCGTGGGCTGTCCGGGAGTCGGCGGCCGCCGCTCCGGCCCGATGAAGTTTGGGCAGAGCACGGTCTTGATACGGCCGATAGCACCGTTTTTGACCAGGTCGCTGCCGAAATTGTTGATCGGAATCGAACGTTGCTGCGATCCCACCTGGAAGATGCGCTTGTACTTCCGCTCCGCCTTGATGAGATATTGTCCTTCCTCGATGGTCAGCGTGAGCGGCTTTTCGGCGTACACGTCGAGACCGGCCTGCATGGCGTGTAGGCAGATCAGCACCCGGGCGTGCGTCGTGGTCGCGACGAACACGCCATCGAGCTTCTCTTTCTCCAGCATCTCGCGGTAATCCTGATACTGTGAACACTTCTGGGCGGCAATCTCGGGCCGTGTCTCGTACAGCCACTTTAGTTTCTTGGCGATCTGCCGCAGGTCGCAGTCGGCAACCGAGACCAGTTGCAGATCCGTGGGACTTTCCTTGAGCAGATCGCGCGGGCGTCCGCCCGTCCCGATCAGCCCCACGTGAATGCGATCATTGGCGCCCGGCCTGCCGGCCGCTGCCAATAGCCCCGAGGGAATGAACCAGGGGGCAGAAACGGCCGCGCAGGAAGCGGCCTGAAGAAAACCCCGCCGGGTACGTTTGGTAATCGTCATTGGATGGTCTCCTTATCTTAATTTCTCTACAACTCGTGCTCGGTGCGCTCGATAATGTTCTTCTGGATCTCGGGCGAGAGAAGGACGAACGGGGCGCTGAAGCCGCCCACCCGGACCAAGAGGTCCAGGTGCTTTTCGGGTTCCTTCAGCGCGTCGCGCAATGCCTGGGCGTCGACCACGCTAAAGTGCAGCCCCAGGCCGCCGCCCGCGAAGAATGCCCGAACCAGCGCCCCAAGAAGGGCTTTGCTGGTCGGGCGTTGGGCGCCGGTATAGGGAAGTTTCACGTGCGTCAGCGCGCCGCCCGGCTGCTGGTGCCAGTTCAGCTTGGCCACGGAATTCAGCATGGCCGTCGGGCCTTTGCGGTCGGCGCCGGCGGTGGGGCCCAGGCTGACGGAAAGCGCCTCGCCGCGGCAGCGGCCATCGGGCGTCGCGCCGGTCCCCAGCCCGGCGCGGTAGGCGGTCGAGTTGCCCGATCCGGTGACAAACCGGCCGTCCCGAAAATCGTGCTCGTCCAGTTCGTCCAGTACTTCGCAGTTCATCGCGGCCAGCCGGCAGGCAAGCTCGTCGATCTCGTCGATGTCGTTGCCGAATTTCGGCACCCGATCGGTGAGGTGCGCGCGGAGCTTGTCGAAGCCGTGAAAATCGGCGCGCAGCGCCTCCTTAAGCTGCGGGAGCGTTGCGACCTTCTCCTCCCAGACCGCTTTCTTTAGCGCTAGGAGGGAATCGGCGGCAGTCATGGTGCCGGCTTCCGAAATGCTCGTCATGTTGTATCGGGCGCCCCCCTCGGTGATGTCCTTCCCTTGCGCAAGGCAACCGTCGAACAGGAGCGACACGAACGGGTGCGGGGTATGCTGGGCGTTCGCCTCGTCCCGCTGCCTCGACTGGAGCATGGCCCGCTGATGCTCGCGGCTCAGTTCCCGCCGGTACGCGGCAAGCAGGTCGTCGAAACCCGCCCGGTCCGGCAACGCAGCCAGAGCGGTCAACAGACACTGGGCCTGGTTCACCTGGCCGCCGCGCACGGCACCGAACAGCTTGCCGGGGACCGTCGGCTCCTCGCAGCCGGCGATCGCATAATCCTGGGCGTCTTCATCTCGCACGCCGGCCCGCTTCAACGCGGGTACAATGGCCAGATCATTGAACACAGCGGGTCGCCCGCAGCCGGTGAGGATCAACTCGCATGCTTTCTCCAGAAGCGCCGGTGGCGTGCTTGGGTGCCAGCGCAGCGAGAGACTCGGCTGGACCAGGTCCTTCAGCCGCAGGGTCGTCTCCAGACAGGCCAACGAGAGATCATTCGTCGCATCCTCGCCCTGCTCGTTCGGGCCGCCCACGATCAAATTCTGGTAGTTGACAAAATCGACCGAGGCCAGGCGGATTTCGTTGAACTTGATCCACAGGCAGGCCAGCAGTTCCGCTGCCTCGTCGCGCATGAGCTTTCCCTGGGCGATGTCCTGCTGATAGAAAGGCCCCATGTACTGGTCGAACCGGCCCGGTGAGATCGACCACTCCGACGAGTTGAGGTGCAAGAGCAGATGCGTGAACCAGAACGCCTGGAGCGCTTCCGCGAAACTCCGGGCGGGCTGCGCGGGCACTCTGGTACAGATGTCCGCAATCCGCTCGAACTCCTGCCGCCGGGCGGGGTTGTCTGTTTCGCCGGCCAGCCGGCGGGCGTCCTCGGCATAACGCGCCGCGAACCGTTCAGCCGCATCGCAGGCAATCTGGGCCGCCTCGTAGAATGCGATGCTCGATTGGTCCAGGACCCCGCGGCGGCGAAGGTCCTCGCGGCACTCGTCAATCTCTTGCCGAATACCCGTGAATCCTTTGCGAAGTACCCGCTGATAGTCGGCCACAAAGTGTCCAGCGGTGTCCCCCTGCGGCCTTTCGCGCCAGTAGTCGGCGATCTCGTCGGGAATGCGGAAGCGGATCGCCAGGTCTCGCGAAAACCGAGCGTCCTGGAGGACCTGCTCCTTGCCGGGCTGATAGCGGCGCCACTGATACGATTCGGGAGCAAAATACGCCACCCGCGGTCCGCGCGAGAGGTTGCCGACAACGAGTTCCCCCTCATCGATGCGGATCGGAATCCCGTCGGCAATCGCATAGAACGCTTTTGCGCGACGGATCACGGTCGCTTCGCCTTCGCTGCGGCGATACGATGTGGTCATCAGCCGCGCGCGCTCGAAGCAGATCTCGTGCGGCGGCATTCCGATCACCCGGCGTTTGAGAATCTCAATCCGCGCCGCGCTCGATTCGCCCGCGAACGCACAGGAGACCAGCCCCGATAGGTCGCCCACACCCGCCAACGCACCGGTGGACAGGCACCATCGCAGGACTTCCCGCCTTGGTATCTTCGTGACAGTCATGGTTTCTCCTTGAGGCCGTAGTCGTTCGCTAGTGGGCCTTCAAACCTGAGTTGAGGGGTGCCACGGTTGGC
>Ga0315289_10004628_pt1 | contig 20456 bp, 17 predicted proteins | sample YL17G11_40_MG_FD_203452 | JGI IMG/M metagenome (GOLD analysis project Ga0315289, IMG submission 203452) | Sediment microbial communities from Yellowstone Lake, YNP, Wyoming, USA - YL17G11_40 | ecosystem: Environmental > Aquatic > Freshwater > Lake > Sediment | place: USA: Wyoming | collected... | reverse complement strand
TCATCCGCGCAATGCCGCAGGTCATCGGGAAATATCCGGATGCATCCTTGACCATTGTGGGCGGCGGACCCATGCATGCGGAGCTGGTCGCGCTGCGCGATTCGCTGGGGCTTGGCGCTTCGATCGATCTGCCGGGGAAGATCTCCAACGAAGCATTGGAGAGCCTGTTCGCGTCGTCGGACGTCTTCGCGCTGCCGTCCATAGTCGACAGCAAGGGTGACACCGAGGGCCTGGGCGTGGTGATCATCGAGGCTTTGACGTATGGCAAGCCGGTGGTGGCGACCGATATCGGCGGCATCGTGGACATCATCGAGCCGGGCGTCACCGGGCTTTTAGTGCCGCAGCGCGATCCCCGCGCGCTGGCGGAGGCGATCATCCGGACGTTCTACGATCCCGCGCAGGCGCGCCAATATGCGCAGGCAGGTCTGGCGCATGTGCAGCGGAATTTTTCGTGGGAGAATATCGTGGCGAAAATGGAATCAATATACGCAGGATTATAATATGCAATGCACCGAATGCGGAAAGTCTGTAGGACCAGCAGCAATTACCACCCAAAGCGGCGTATTCTGCAATAACCTTTGCCGCCATATCTGGAATAAGAAGCATGGCGCCGCGGGGACGTATTTGAATCCTGCGCCGTCCAGTCCCGCGCAATCATCCTCATCCGATTCCCGGCAGCCAATCTCCGCATTTACCATTCTGCGAATTATCGGCGTCGGATTTTTATGGCTGATTGTCCTGTATTTCCTCAGTTGCACCTGCGCCGGCATGATAGCAGGAGGCATCGCAGGCGCTCATAATCCGCAAAATGCGGGCGAAGCCGGCCGCATTGTGGGTGCGGAGTTCGTTGCGAAATACCGGCTATTCATCATTGCCGCGGCCGCTTTGTGCGCCGTCCTGGGATCGGTGGGAGGGCTGCTGCCGGGTACGGGATTGCGGAAAACGCGGAAATAGCTTCGCACCCGCTGAATTAACTATATTTACAAACAGTCGATTTGATGCCTTTTCGAGCGACATAGCGCTCATTAATAGTGATTTTGTTTCCGCGGTGAACCCGCAAAACCATCTGGAGTCTGGTCATGAACGCTGACTCGCTGCCTTCCGATAAGTTCAATAGCTATTGGATAGACTTTGCCGGCAAAATAATCGCGGCAATAATCGGTGCGACCGCTCCAATGCTTACCGTGTTGATTTCTTTATCGTCTAACACCGGGCTATCAAGCCATATTGAAAAAATCGTATTGATTATTGGCACCATTTTACTAAGCGCTGCAGGCGCAATCATCGGTTTATGGGTGGTATCCATATTTTTCAACAAACAGTCTGATAGTGGTGCATTGATAGGCATCATACTGCCCTCTTTTCCAAATTACGAAAAACGCGAACTCGCATCCGGCTTTTTAAAAGAGCAGATCCGGAAGTTCATAAAAGTGAACCGTGCGCGACCTTTTTGGCTTGATTTTCATGGAAATGTCGCGATCCTTTTTATCAGCAAAAACAACCCCCGGTGGAAAAACATCGAAAACCTTGCATACCAGCTGTTTCTCTTTGGCATTGATTTGCATACGAGCAAAACAGGCGATGTCCGCTGCGGAATAATTCTCGATTGGGAGCAAAATGCCGTCAGCAATAAAATTTGCAGCAAAAAATATCTTTTATGCGATACGTCAAGCAATATCCAAGCCCTTCTGCCGTATACGCTTGACGGCCATTTTCTCGTTTCCCGCGACATTCACTCGAAGCTTATGAACCATCCGAAATTCGGCGAAACCTGGAAATTCGACCTCTTTTCGCTGCATGATATTCAAAAACGCCAGCATGAATTTTATAACAGCTACGGCAGCGCCGGGCTGTTCGGCAATGCCGACCTCCCGGGAGAACGCGTAACCATCGAATACCGTGACGATCAGAAATTCATCGACATTATCGCGGAAGCTTCCAGGTTGGTCATTATTGGATTGACGCATGAAAAACTTCATCTGAAGCTTTCCGCTGCTCTTAATAAAAGGAACAACCTGTTCTGGGACCAGCTGATCATCGTGTTTCCGCAACAAGACCGGCTCAAGTATGTGCTCGAGGACAAGCGGAATAACGGCGAGCGCCTGGGTAAATGGGAAATTGGACGTTTTGCGCTTTCGCAATTTCTTCTGGGAGCCGCCAATTATGAAAAATGGGAATGTCTGGATTATCCATTTGATATTTCGTATACAGGAACCCGCATCGAATACCCGATTCGGGATTCTATGCGCAAACCCTCATCGATCCGCATTTCGCCCCTGCAGCCCGGGGCGGACCAGAAAGAAACGCCGATTCTGGAAATATTCGAGGGCAACCAGGCCTATACGAAAATCAGCAAATCATTTGACGCAATAATTTCCAACAGCAATCGAATCACCGAATATGACCTCTATGGAATAAGCCGGGGAAAAGATGTCGAATTCGGGGGATTGATTGACCATAAAAGCATTTACAACCTTCAAAACCGCTGCTTTCCGATCGTATTGATTATGCTGTATGAGGATATCGGCGGCGCACGAAAACTTTTATTGCAGGAAAGAAACGCTTTTAATGCGCGCAGCGACCATGGCAAGCTTTCCAACATATCGGGAAGGATCACCGATCTTGATGCCTTTGCAGCGCTCAAGCGCACTCTTTCAAATGAATATCTGCAGATACGATATGGCATCATTGATAATACAAAATTAAGCCGGCTGTTTTCAAAAGAAACCGGCATCCAGCAATCTACCGCTTTAGGCGATGCCATATGGCTGAATGCCGCGGTGCGTGAAATCAAGGAAGAAACCGGGCTTGAGATTCCGGAAGGGCGGCTTAAGCAACATAAAGACCTCCTTGTTATCAGGCCCCCCAACTCCCAGCATGATCTGGGATTTAGACTATTCAGCCTGCATCTTGATGGAAATGACGGCTGTTTAGACAAACAGGAAATCGTCCGTTTGCGTCCTAATGTTAATCTGAAAGAATATTCATTAGCGGAATTAGACGCGCTGCACCGCGATCAGAAATTCAATCACCTGCTTAATGCCAATTACGATCAGGTTTTCCGCCCCATCCTCAGCAACGAGCTTCACATCCAATAGCAGCACATGATAAAAAAAATCGCTTTTTCCCCGGATAAGGTGTTGAACATCGGAGACGCGGCCTCTGATTTTTCCATCAAAGGTGTAGTGCCGAAGCACACCTATTTTTTCACGCTGCTTGACGTCTACTCCACGGTGCCGTCACTTCGGCCCTATGCCGCATATATACGTATATCCGCGGAGCTGGAATCCTGCGCGACGGTGCTTTCTCGCGCGCCCCGGGGAGCCTTGCCGATCGCTTTGCCGAAGGTAGAGGACGATGCGCAGGCGATCTTCGTGCTTAAATCGCTTTTCAATCCTTCGAATGAAATGATCGTGGTGCCGGACCGGATCATCGCGGCGCCCGATGGAGCGGTTGCGCCGCTCTTTGAAATTCCCATGGCTATGCCATTTCCGCTCGTTCGGGCATCCCAGGACAAGCTGGTGCATACGCTGTTCTGGATCGATGCGAACATGAAGATCTCCATGGAGGCGATCGCCGATCTTGCCGGATTGCAGCACGCCGGATTGGAGCGTTGTACCGAAGCGGCGTTCGTGATATACAGCCTGTTGATAAAACAGCAGGACTATGTTCTGGCCCGCACCATTAATTTCAACCATTCCATGTTCATCCAGGACCGGATCATGCAGCTCATCGGGGGCGCGTTGGCGGTCCCGACGGCGCAGGCGACGCACGAGCGCGCACACCTGGCGAATGCCATTGCCTTGCGCTATCTGAAAGGGATGGGGAATATATCCTCCGGTCAACTGTGCACGCTGGGTGTTTTCATGGGCATCATATGGACGAGCGATCCTGAGATGCAGCAGGCTTTCCGCCAGCGGGCCGATGCAACGCTAGGCGATATCGAATCGCGTTTGGGAGAGCTTACCTCCCGATGGGCCATCAACGATCAGGACCTGTTTATGCGGGACATCGCAGCATGCGCAGCCGGCGATGAAGTGGCGGTCGTCCTTGATGATAACGGCGAATCGGTGTTTGATCTTGCCCTGTTTCAACGGCTGCTGAACGATCAGCCCGCACTGAGGATTGTATTTATAGTCAACAGGTTTCCCATCAGCAATAATATCTCTCTCGATACACTTAACGAGCTTTTAGGTGACGCTTATTTCGCCGATTTGAGACGGCATCTGCAAAACGGCCATGCCGGCATTATCGTCGAATCTCAGGCATTTCGCTCGTTTGAGGTATCTCATCTGTCCGCTGCCGCCCGGGAGCGGATTCGCTGCAGCAGAATGGTTTATATCAAAGGCGCCAATTTTTTTGAAACAATGCAGATGCCTGGTAACGTGCGCTATCACAGCTTTACCGTGTATGGCATGACCAGCCGCATGCTTGCCGGCAGTGAAGAAGAATCGGGAATCTTCGTTCGTCTGGATCCCGAGGATGCCGGCTATCGCTACGATTCGCCGGAAATGATTGAGACACTCACGCACATTATCAAGCGAAAAAGGAACGGACCGCGTGGCAGTTAAAAAGGCCCTTCTTGTCATCGATATGCAGAATGATTTGTGCCATGATGATCGCAGAAAAGAAAAGGTCGCGGCGATCATCAAACCATTGACCGGCATTATTCATATGTTTCATGAGCATCGGCAGCCGATTTTTTATATCTGCTTTGCCCTTGCAAAGGGCGACGAGCAGTTCAAGCGGTTCGGAGACGTCTATTGCATCGACGGCACGCCGGGGGCACGGATCATTAACGAGCTGCATCCTTTGTGCGGAGAGGTTATCAAAAAGCGCAAGCACAGCGCGTTTTTCGAGACCGATCTCGATAACCGGCTGGTATCGGCAGGCGTTCGCGAAGTGTTCCTGACCGGCCTGCAGACGCATATCTGCATCATGACGACGGCGGCGGATGCGAGTTTTCGCGGGTATCGGACCGTCGCCGTATCCGATTGCGTCGTTTCGTCACGCGATCCGACAAAGCGGCAGGCGCTCAATTGGATAAAGAAATATGTCGGCGAAGTAATAACCGCTCGCCAGGTCCGAAATGAATTCGCATACATCCGGTGATACAATAACGCTCCGGCATGGGGACGGCGGCGGCGCGACAATTGAATTTGTCAAATCCGAAATCCTGTCCCGGTTCGGCAATCCGGTTCTCAATTCGCTGGAGGACGGCGCATTGGTGGAAATCGACCATTCATCCATGGTCGTTACCACGGATTCATTCATCGTTGACCCGCCGGTTTTTTCGGGCGGCGATATCGGAAAGCTGGCGATCACCGGCACCATTAACGATCTGGTCGCATGCGGCGCCCGGCCACGCTATTGTACGATGGGGTTGGTATTGTACGAAGGAACCTCACTCGCGATAGTGCGAAGGGTCCTCGAATCCGCGCGCCGTGCCGCCGCCGCGTCCGGCGTCACGATCATCGCCGGTGACACGAAAGTCATGCCGCGTTCGGAGCATACCGGGTGCATCATCAATACAACCGGCATCGGCGCACCGCTCTTTGCCGATCGCGGTTTTTCGGTGGCCGCGGCGCTGCCGGACGATACCATTATCGTTACCGGACCCGTCGGCGCGCATTCGATAGCGGTCCTTTCTAAGCGGGAAGGCCTGGGGTTCTGCTCCCGCATTTCTTCCGACTGCGCCGCACTTGACTCATTGATATTGCCCCTCCTGTCCCGGTTCGCCGGCATCCGGAGCCTTAGGGACCCGACGCGCGGCGGCCTTCTCGGCGTTCTATTTGACATTGCAGAAGGGTCCGCCGCCGAAGTCCATTTCAACCGCGCGGCCGTTCCGGTACAGAAAGAAGTGGCGTTTGCCTGCGAAATGCTCGGTCTGGACCCCTTGACCCTTGCGAATGAGGGGTGCATGGTGATTGCCGCCGATGCCGCGCAGGCGCCGGCCATCCTCACGGCATTGCGGAGATCTCCTCTGGGCAGGCGCGCCGCGGCTATCGGGAACATCCGCCGGCCGAATCGGGGGCAGGCCGGCCGCGTCTATACGATCGACGGCGGGAAGAAAGCAGTGCTGCTTCGGCCTGAGGGACAAGCCATTCCGCGTCTTTGCTGATACCGGCACCGTCGAGTACGCGCGGGCATGATAGCGGGCGCACCGATCCGGGCAAATGCGGGAAAAGCCGGCCGATGATTTATTTTCTTCTTTCGTATTTTTCCCAAAGGATTGTCCCATGAAAAAAGCCGAAGCCGTTCCCGCCTTCCATCCCCAGCGCAAAATCATCGAGGTCGCGCGTGAATTAGGACTCAATACCGATACGATCCTCCCCCACGGGCACTATATAGCAAAAATTCCTTTAGCCGAACTCGAAGCGCGCGCGAACGGACCGTCGGGACATCTGATCCTGGTTTCGGCCATGACGCCCACGCCGCAGGGCGAAGGCAAAACCACTACGACCATCGGCATCGCCGATGCGCTGCGATTTCTGGGCAAAAGCTCCGCCGTTTGCATCCGCGAACCTTCGCTGGGCCCGTATTTCGGGATCAAAGGCGGCGGTACGGGAGCGGGCAGGGCGCAGGTGACGCCGGCCGAGGACGTGAACCTGCACTTCGTGGGAGACATGTATTCCGTGGAAAAGGCCAACAACCTGCTTGCCGCCATGCTCGATAATCATTTACAGCATGGTAATGAGCTTGATATCGATCCCCGGCGCATCGTGCTCCGCCGCGTGATCGACCTTAACGACCGGGCGCTGCGCGAGATTTTCATCGGCCTGGGCGGGGTCAAGCACGGCATTCCGCGCAAGGACGGGTTCAACATCACACCCGCGTCCGAGGTCATGGCCATTCTCTGTCTGTCCAGGGACTTTCACGATCTCGGCAGGCGGCTGGGAAACATGGTGATCGGCTTTACGCATAAAGGCGGGCCTGTGCGCGCGGCCGACATCCAGGCCGTGGGCGCCATGCAGGTGCTGCTGCGCGACGCGATCAATCCGAACCTGGTGCAGACGCTCGAAGGGACGCCGGCGTTCGTCCATGCCGGACCGTTCGCGAACATCGCGCAGGGCACGAACACGGCGGTGGCCACGCGGCTGGCATTGAAACTGGTGGATTATGTGGTGACCGAGGCGGGCTTCGGCACCGATCTTGGCGCGGAAAAATTCTTTCATATCAAGTGCCGCAATGCGGGACTTAATCCCTCCGCCGCGGTGATCGTGGCAACGGCAAAGGCCGTTGCGCATCACGGCGGGTCGGCTCCGCACGGTGGGCTGGCGAACCTGGCCAAACACATCGAAAATATCCGGCTTTTTAGACTTGAACCGGTGGTGGCCATCAACCGTTTTGACGGCGACAAGCCGTCCGATTTATCGAAGATCATCGCATTCTGCGCCAAAATCGGCGTTGAAGCTGTGATCGCGCGTCATTATTCCGAAGGGGGCAGGGGCGCCGTTGAATTGGCCGAAGCGGTTTTGCGCTCCATCAAGAAAAACCATGGGAAAAAGCTGAAGTTCCTCTATCCTCTCACAATGCCCATTGCGCGCAAAATCGAGACCATCGCGAAAAAGGTCTACGGCGCCTCGGGCGTGGATTTTGATACCACGGCGTCCGCCGACCTTGCGCTGCTGGAGAAACAAGGCTATGGCGATCTGCCGGTGTGCATCGCGAAGACGCCGCTTTCACTCTCCGATAATGCAAAGCTGACGGGCCGGCCGCAGAATTTCCGCATCACGGTGAATGAGCTGCGCATTTCCGCGGGCGCGGGGTTTGTGGTGGCGATCTGCGGCAACATTGTGACCATGCCGGGACTGCCCAAGGTGCCGGCAGCGGCGCGGATCCGGATACTGCCGGACGGAAAGGCCGTCGGATTATCCTGATAATCAGCATTCCATGGCGGCGTTGCCCGTTACCACCACAGCACCACCATCTGATGGCAGGTGAATTCAGCAATAGTAAACCGTACAACGCCTTTTTCCGCCACAAAGGGGATTTCGGTTCCCTGCGGCTCCAGGCTAGCCTTCCTGATTTTCTGCGGCACGGCGACGGTCACCTCTACTCCGCGTACCGGCAAGAGATCTTCGATGATTTCAATGGGGTTCTCACCAAAGCGGCCGCGCAATGATTTTTCGGCATAGAGCAGATGGAGCACGCGGCGTTTCTGCTCCTTCTGCTCCATGAGCGTCATTCTGCCGCTCGACGGCAGTCCCATGACCGAGGCGGATGCTTTTCCGCCCAGCATCCGCCGGATCGTCCGCCCTATAAAATGGCGGAGGACCGTCGCGCCTTTCTGCTTGTAAATGGTAAACACCGGATGCGCGCAATAGCAGATGTTCCCGGTAATCACGCCGCAATCGTACCCCGACGGGGTCGGCCGCGGCGGAGTATGCTGATGGCTGCAGAAGTGCCGCCAGTCGCGATTGAAATAGGGCTCGTATACCTGTCCCAATGATTCCCCCGATGACACGCGGATACACTGGCCGCGGCCGTACATGACCATGGGCGATTGCATCCAGGCAGGGCGCAGGTCCTCGGACGGCAGCATATACTCCGGCTCCCAGCTGCTTTCGCCGTGATAATCGGCGCCGATGTCGAAGATGAACCTTCCTGCCATCTTGTCCAGTCCGCTGCGGCCGGTGAGAAACAGCTTTCCGCCTTTGTCCAGATAGGCATCGAGCTTTGCCTTGAGCAATTCGTCAATCGAAATTTCATCGGGCAGGACAACCAGCGCATAGGGAGAGAAATCCATCTCCGCATCCAGCACGTCGAAGAGCAGATGCTCCTCAAGCAGCGCCCGGACCGCGCCGATGTCCGCGTCGTTGTCGCGGGAACCGTTTGTATGCAGGGATTCGGCGGATACAAGGCCGATATCGGCTATATTTTTCGCCCCGATGACATACGCCTCCTTCATTTCGATATCGGCATACGCGGCGCCGATGAGCGCATAGGTTCCCGGATCGAGCCGGCCGCGCGGATGGAGCTGGTCGCCAATGCTGCAACGCGCGCCGTACGCCAGCATAGCGGCGCATTCATAGCGCAATGCATTCGGGTGCTTGAATCCGCCGAACTCACCCCACGATGTATGGAATTTTCCAGTCATGCCAAGGTATGGAAATCCAAGATTGGCGCAGTATTTTGCCGAAAGCGGAAAATGATCATAGCCCCAGCCGCCGGTGGGCAGGGATTCCAGTTCAAGGTGGCTGAAAAAGGGCAGGACATTGCGCCTGCCGCGAATCAAATTGCCGCTATTATGGAACACGGGCATATCGGGCTTTACGCTTTGGCAGGCTGCCGTGGCCTCCTGATAATAGCGCATCAGAACCATCTCGGCGCACTTTTTCCGGTCCTCCTCTTTTTCCGGATTCAGTCCGTTGTTGGCCATCAGCTCCATGCACCACCGGCAACAGCACGGCGACTGCGACACGATATCAAGGAAAACGCCATTGCAGTCGGGAAAAAGGCGGACCGCCTCACGGATTTGCTCAAGCAGGTATTCGAGATACGGGGTGTTAAAGCAGACGGTTTTAAAACCGGGCTGCAAGTTCGACGTGCTCCAGCCGGCGTACCGTCCATCGTGGGACACTTCGCGCCATTCGGGATGTTCGCGCACCGCCACTTCGTCAACTCCGGCCGACAGATAGAGGGGCACATTCACGCCGATCTCTTTGCATGCGTCAAATTGGGCGCGCAGCAGGTCGAACGAAAGGTGCGGATGAATCTTCCCGACGCCGGTGGGATGATAGCTCCAGCCATGGTGGCATTTTGAAAAGCACGTGACGGAGTCGACGTGGCCGGCGCGGAGCGTCTGCTGCCATTCTTCCTTGTTAAAATCGGCGCCGATTTCGGCGATGGCCTCGGAGGTGTGGAAATCGAGGTGCACCTGGCGGAAACGTAAGCTGCTCATGGCGCGTCCTTCCGCGGAAGTCGTTTCGTGCCGCGAACTATTGCACGCACAGCGCAAGGATCGTCAGATCATCATGCGGCGGCAATCCATGGGTGTGCGTCCGGTTGTCGGCCATGATATCGTCGATCAGCGCCTCGGGCGTATCGCTGCGCTCCTGCGCCAGCATCTCAAGCAGCCGATTCAACGTATACGGGCTTTTATCGATGTCGGTCGCCTCGGTCAAACCGTCGGTATAGAGCAGGAAGCGGTCTCCCTTCACAAGCGGGATCGCCACTTCGTCGATCATGGAGGCGAACATGGCGTTTTCGTGCACCAGGCCCAGGGCAAGACCGCCCGTGCGCAGCGCATCCACCGCGCCGCCGGATTTAAGATGGACCATCATGGGATGCCCGGCGCGCGCATAGGTCATGTTTGTTCCTGTTGAATCGATCACCAGGCAGACGGCCGTCACAAACGACTTGTCGTCGAGGTTGGCCTTCATGGCGTCGTTGACGGCGCAAAGCAGTTGCCGGGCGGAGACCGCGGCGCGGCCTTCGATGCGGAATGCGCTGCGAAGCATGGTCATGAACAGCGCCGCGGGCACGCCCTTGCCGCATACATCGGCCACCACCACCACCCAGTTCCCGTTATCAGCCTGGAAATAATCAAGGTAATCGCCGCCCACTTCAAAGGCCGGATAATAGACGCTTTTTAGATTGACATGCGGTATAACGGGCTTTTCCTGCGGCACGAACCGCTGCTGGATGGAACGCGCGGCGTCAAGTTCACCGAGCATGCGCGCCTGTTCGCCCAGGTCCTGATAATGCAGCGCATTGGAAAGGCACGAGGCGGCCTGCGCCGCGAGGGTCATGAGAACTTCCGTTTCATTCGGGTACTGGGCCACATAATCGTGGGTGGTAAATATCTGCATGATGCCCAGGGTCCGGTTGTCGGCCAGCAGGGGGATCGCCAGGTATACCGGCAGGTGGTCGAGGTCCTGCCAGGGAAAAGCGCCGATCTGTTCGTCATGCTTCCAATCCTCGATCAGATACGGTCCCGGAAGATCGGTGGTTGTATACGCGGCGATCGCCTGTTTAGCGATGGTGCGGTCCGATTCCGTGTCCAGTATTTCCGTGGCATGGCCGCATGAAAACCCGTCACCGTCGCGCAGACATAAGATCCCTTCGGCACGGGGAAAACGCACGATAAACGAATCGACGATCGACGGGCAAAGCTCATCGATGCGGATGAACTGCGCCAGTTGATACGAGGTTGTGTTAAGGAATTTGAGTTGCTCCAGCCGTTTCCGGAGCTGTTCATTGGCCTCTTTGAGGTCGGCGGTGCGCTCCTGTACGCGGAGTTCCAGCTCTTCCTTGGCACGACGCAACTCTTCTTCGGACCTTTTGCGGTCGGTGATATCGCGACTGATACCTACCAGCCCGGTAATCGTGCCCAGAGAATCCCTGACCGCGACCTTGGTGGTCGACAGCCAGCGCCGGTTGCCGGACGTGTCGACCGAAGGCTCTTCACGATTGATAATGGCGCGGCCCGTCTGCAGCACCAGCTGTTCATCGGAAAAGTAGCGCGCGGCAAGCTCGCGGGGATACTGGTCGAAATCGGTTTTGCCGATCGCGCCCTGCTCATTCAGGATGCCGATCATTTCGAGATGCGCTTTGTTATTGAAAAGGAAGCGGCTTTTTGTGTCTTTGATGAAAATACGGTCGGGGATATTATCGGTAATCAGGCGCAGCAGATTACGCTCGCGCTCCAGCGCATCTTCCGCAAGGATAAGCGAGGTGACATTGCGCGATATTCCGCAGGTACCGACGATTTCACCTTCTTTATTGCGGAAGGGCAGCTTGGTGGAGAGCACCCAGGTGTCCGGACGGTCGGGCCAGGTTTCCTTCTCCTGCTTGGCGATAATCGGTTCGCCGGTGCGGATGATATTCTGCTCGTCGCGGTATGCCTGATCCGCGTGTTCCTGCGTAAAAAAGTCGTAGTCGGTCCTGCCTGCGGCCTCGGCCGGATCTGCCAGGCCGAAAAGCTGCGCCAAGGCCCGGTTTATCATGATAAAACGGCTGTTGTAATCCTTGAAATAAATGCAATCGGGCGTCGTGTCAAAGAGCATCTTCATCAGGTCGCGCTCGTGGGAAAGAAGCTCGATGCGCGACACCAGATCTTTGACCTGATTGGCCAGACCCACGACGCTCCGGGGCAGACCGGCGGCAACGGCGCCGACGCTTTTGGAAATCGAAGGCCCTGCGGCCGCGCCTTTTTTCGGTTTGCCTTTGTTTTTATCCATACGCCCGCCTGTCTGTTGCACCTGCAAAGGGCAATCTCTATATTCTGGAAGGACCGGCCCGGATGTCACACCGGTCACGCATGCGCACTACCAGCTAAAATATAACAGAACCGGCCGGATAGGAAGAACCCATGGATCCACAGTTCGCCGGCAGAATCACGATCGGGCAAACGCTGGATCGCGGGACCAGGTTGTTTGCGCGCGCATTAAAAAAAACGATCCTCTTTTTCCTTATTCCCGCGCTTATCATGCTTTGGCCTATGACACGCATCGCAGGATCATTGCCGCAGGTTGTCCGGGGAAATACCGGATTGCCTTTCGACGTTTCTATATTGCTATGCTTTCCCATGATATTCATCGAGGCGTGGATAGTACTCATTACCGCCCGCTATATGTTTCAATTGAGTCTGGGAAAAGATCTTTCCCTGACGCAAATGGTGCGGCTTGCCGGCATCAAAGATGTTGTGCGAATCATCATCACGTTGTTTATCATGGTCGCCATCTCGCTCATCGGCTTGATGCTGGCACTCGTACCTCCGATCTGGTATATGGCTGTTTATTATAGCGCAAAAGATTCACCGGGCACGGTTATTGCGTTCCTGCCTATGGCCGCCATTTCGTGTATCAGCGTGCTGCTTCTGGTGCTGTTTACCTGGTTCACGAATAATTGTATCATCGGCATACTCGTTGCCGCGGTAGAAGACGGCCGTTACTTTGCCTGGTATAAGCGGATGTGTATCCTTTGCAAAAAGCACTGGTGGAAAACGGCCGCGATCAATTCCATCGTGTTGCTGATCATTATCATCCCCATGGCAGCGCTTGCTTTGATACCAGGCTTTGCCGGCGCAGCGCATGATTTGCCTTCAACCGGTCAGGCCGCCTCCCTGCCGTCTATGATCGGCATCCTGATAAGCCAGATCGCGGAAGCAGTGCTCCTGCCGCTATGTATGGCGATCTGCCTTGTCTATTATCAATATTTGCGGGCGGAAAAAGAAAATTGCTAAGGGCGATGCAAAGTATCGCCTGTGCGCATCCGGCATGGACGGTCGCACAAGTTATTTTCAGGTGCATATCCTAAGGAGGACGAATGAAGCCGGTCGCCCCCATGCCTCAAAAGCCATCCCCATCAACGCTAATCACATGCTCCGCCATATTCACTGTCTGCCTCGCCCTTTGCGGCGGCGTGGTGATGCTGAGCAGGAACCCGGCCTTTGTCATGGCCGCCAAGACGGGGACCTACTCCAAACGGACTGCTGTAAGCCGGAGACAGGTTTACAACCGTGATTATATCATTATATATTATTCGATCGGCGGGGTATCGCACACCCGCAACACATCCATTCTCGACGAGAACCAGCGACACATTCCGGTTTATTACAGCACGCGTTTACCAGCGCTCGTCTGGATAGGCGCAAAAACCAATCCAATGGTCTATTACGCGGTTTCTCTTGCCGTGCTGGCGGGATGCGCCTTTTTCTTCTCCCTATATGATTTCACAAAACGCCGGGCCGCATTCGCGGAATCGCTGCAGAAAACAAATAAGAAGAAAGCCTAAACCCATATGCCGAACCTTGCCGACCTGATCAACCAATACCCCGAACTGGCCAAGGTGCGCGCCCAGCTTTCAGCGGCGGACCGCAGGATCGAAGAATTGGAAGAAGAGAATGCGCGGTTGAAATCCGAGCTTGCCGCCGCGGGAAAAGCAGCGCCCCCTGTGTCCGATGCGCCGCAATTTCTGGAAGGCGCGGGTGTGCTATGGAAAAAGACGAAAGCCGGCGCCTATGAAACGACTGCGTATTGTCCCACGTGCAAATCACCCCTCGCGGATTACAGCGGATCGCAATTGTGTCTTAAATGCAATTGGCAGGCGCCGCTGAAATCATTCGAAGTGCCTCGCGTGTATCATGAGCTGTTCGGTCCGGACACCCGCCCATAGGCGGCCGCCAACATCCCCCGCGCGCGATCATCCAGATATTCCGCCAATCCATCGGGGATCCGGCCCATCATACCGGAATCTTCCCATACTTCCGGGCATTCCATGCAGAGATACAGGGGGATTTCCGGAGCGCGCGCTTCCACCTCTTCCCGTACGGCGCGATAAAAAGCGGTCCTTTGCGGACGGAAATAGCGCAGTTTCCGGTCCTCACCAAGCAGCATTTCTCCGGCAAAAAGCGGAAGGTGCTCGTTGCGATCACGCAAAATTTTCTTGAGCGCGGGCATGCACCGGAACCCGCCAAGGCTCCACCAGGCTATTCGCGACGGATCAGGCAGCGTCTCCAGAATGCGGCGCGCAACATCGCGGTATTCGGGCTCCCATTCCGCATACCAGATCATGGGATCGAAATGGAACGCGACCCAGTAGCCTTGATCCACGCACCATCGCGCTGCGTCAAGACGCTCGTCAAGGGTCATGGTGCCGCGCTCGAACATGCCGATCATGCGCGGCGTATTCATTGAAAATCCGACGACGACCCTTTGGGGGTACCGGATACCCGACAGCGCCCGGACATTGGCGCTCTTGGTCTTGAACTCCACGATTGCGTTGGGATACGGTTCCAGCATCGCGGCGATCCTTCGCGACAGGCCAAGCCGGTCTTCCTGAAACAGGCTGTCGCCGAATTCGCCCGTGCCGAACCTCACTACGCCCTTCCATCGCGACATTTTTTCCCTGATCTCATGCTCCAGATCATCAAGGTTCGTATAGGCGACCTGATGATCATGCTCAAAATAGGCCTGCAGCACGCAATACGCGCAGTACATGCCGCAGCCCGTAAGGGGCGTGATGATCTGATACCCGCAGCAGAAATAGCCGGCCGTGGTGCCGGGGCAGGGCTTCCAGAATTCGCCCCGGCTGACGGAATGTAGTATTTCAGTGCGTGATGAATCGGGCATGGGCGATTTCATGAAATCCGGGCGAACAGCGCCTTAAGATATTTCCCTTCGGGAAATTCCGGGATGACCGGATGGTCCGCGGCGGCGCCGCGCATTTCCAGGACCTCCATCTTCCTTCCGGCTTCTACAACCGCGCGCGCGACGATCGCCCCGAACCGTTCTTCGCTTACCAATCCGGAACATGAACAGGTGATCAGCAGCCCGCCTGGCTTGACGGCTTGCGCGGCAAGCCGGTTGAAATCCGCGTACATCGTTTCCGCGCGCGGCACATCCTCGCGCGTGTGCGCGAGCTTGGGCGGGTCCAGAATAACGACATCCGCCTGTTCGCCGGTCTGGCGCAGCCCGCGCAGGTATTCGAACACATCGGCATGGATGAATTCCAGCGATTGCCCTTCGCGCGGCAGCCGGTTAAGCTCCGCGTTGTTCTTCGCAAGGACGATTGCCTTTTCATCAAGATCAACCCCCGTGACCCGGGCCGCGCCGCCGGCGGTCGCGGACAGCGAGAAGCCGCCGGTATAGCAGCAAAGGTCCAGCGCCGATTTTCCCGCGCAGAAACGCGCGGCCAGCGCGCGGTTTTCACGCTGATCGAGGAAAAAGCCGGTTTTATGGCCGGCGGCAAAATCGACGGCAAAGCGCAGCCCGTTCTCGGTCACCATCCCCTCCCGCGGGACCGCGCAGCCGGTATGAAGTCCCTGCAGCGGAAATTTCTCGCACCGTTCGCTTCTTGCCGCCGGCCGCATCAAAATGCGACATCCGGCGTACATTTCCTGGAGCGCATCGATGATCCATTGGCCCAGCCATACGATCGACGCGACATACGGCTCAATGACCAGCACGTCGCCTAGTTTGTCAATCACGATGCCGCTCAGTCCATCGGCTTCCCCATAGATCAAACGATACGAATCCGTGATTGCCGGCAATCCCAGCTTCTCTTCGCGATGCTTCCTGGCGCGCAGCAGAAGCGCGCGTATAAACGGTTCATTGATCCGATCGGCATTATTTTCGGACAGCACGCGCAGGGCAATGGTCTGGTTCGGGTGCCAGGTTCCCCATCCTGCGAACCGGCCGTCGCGCGTGCGGATTTCCACAACCGAGCCGGCCGGCACGGGCTGCGTTGGCTGCTGCACCATTTTCTGGAATATCCATGGATGGCGGGAATTTCGGGCCGTCTTGAGTTCGATAACGGGATACGACATTTCGTTCCTTATGGGCATTCGGGGAATTGAGCGCCGCCGGGTACGTCGCCGTTTTCTCGGTGCACGACGCCGCTGTCGATAAGCGTATGCCCGTACAGATCCGTCACCCGGATGACATACGGCCCGGGCCCCATGCCGTCGCTCTTGACAAAATAATTATAGTCGGTCCGGGGCACATCCATCCATTTGCCGGCGCCGCTCGCTTCGACGTAGTACGTTGCATCGCCATTATGGACGACCCCAGGATCTGAGCAGGAGATGGCGGCCGGCGGCCGCGATACATCAGCGGGCTTTTCCGAGCGCCCGCACAGCAAGCAGAAGACAGCTGCACCGCTTATCCAGACGTGGGAGTACATTTCATGCTCCGTTTCAGCAATAAAGATAATGGATGCCGCAATCAGCATGATTCCGGAATCCCCTTTATGCGCCGGGAAGGCTGTTCTGATAATCCACAGCATCCGCGAAAATAAATATGCCCTGAAGCCGTATTGCTTTAATAGCAAAATCCCATATACTATTTTATAATAAATATTAGTAGCTACTCAGGTCACTATGGATTTTTTATGATCGTCATTCCGGCGGAAGCCGGAATCCAGCATGAAAACACTGATAGATCCCGGTTTTCACCGGGATGACAGACGAATAGCTGATTAGCTACAAATATAGGCACATCAAGGAGCTACCTATGCATCGTTTCAGGGCAACTATCTTGGCGGCGCTTGGCCTTTCAAGCGCACTTCTGGCTTCCCCAATGATCACCATCGATACGATGGAATACAATGCCGGAACGATCAGGGAAGGCACGAAGCAGGAGTTGGTCCACATTTTCAAGGTTAAAAATACTGGTGACAGCACCTTGCGCATAACCGATGCGAGGCCTGGGTGAGGATGCACCGTGGTCGGGTTTGACTCGATCATCCCTCCCGGTCGGGAGGGAAAAATAACCCAGAAAATCGATCTGAAAAACGTGCATGGCGGCGAATTCAACAAGGCCGTGACCGTCACATCGAATGCGAAAAACCAGCCCAGCCTGCGGCTGGTGCTCAAAGGCGTGATCAAGCCGATTATCGGCATGACCATGCCCGATGGGCAACAGGCCACCTACCTTTCGTTGACCACCAAGGCGGGCGGCGCCACGAATGAGCTTTTATTGACAACTGAAAAGAAGGACCTGCAGGTCAAAAAGGTTTCATTCAAAGTCATGGGCGGCGGCGGCGGCCAGCCTGAATGGCAGGCAGATATGCCGACCTTCATCAATTTTACTATGCAAAAGCCCGATTCCATCAAAGCCGACGGCAGTATGACCTACAAGCTTGTTTTTGCGCCCAAGGCGGATCTCAAGGACTCCCGCGACGGCGAGTATACCATCGAAACAAACCATCCGGACAGAGCCGAACTCAAGATCAGGGGAAGATTGCAGGTGGAATAACCTGCGTCGGGTAATCAATCCGCAACAAAGCCCTTCCATAAACGGAAGGGCTTTGCTATTTTAGATCCAATAAGGGCCTGCCACCATGCGTCTCTCGTCCGCAATCCCCGCACCCGCGCTTTTCGGCCCGGTACCCTCGCGCCGGCTGGGTATCTCACTGGGCGTTGACATGATTCCAGCGAAAACCTGCCCGCTCAACTGCATTTACTGCGAGTGCGGGGCTACGACCATGCATACGGCCGAACGCAAGGAGTATATCCCGGCGGAAAAGATCATCCGCGAACTTGATGAATACCTCGGCCGCGCGCCGAAACTCGATCATATCACCTTCGGCGGCAGTGGAGAACCCACCCTCAATACCGCCCTCGGCACCGTCGTCCGATTTGTCAAAGACCGATATCCCGGATACAAAACCGCATTGTTGACAAACGGCGTATTGTTTCATCTCCCCGAAGTTCGTGCCGATGCCATGGAATTCGATCTGGTGTTGCCTTCGCTGGATGCGGTCTCCGCCGCCATATTCGCGAAAATCAACAATCCCGTTCCGGGAATCAGCGTCGATCGCATGGTTGAGGGGTTGGAGGCCTTCGGCGCGTCGTATCGCGGCGAACTGTTGCTGGAGATTTTCATCATTCCGGGAATCAACGATACGCCGGAAGAATTGAAGCGCTTTCTCTCCGTCATTCCGCGTCTGCATACGACGCGCGTGCAGCTGAACGCCCTCGACCGTCCCGGCGCGCGCGCATGGGTGGCGCCGGCGCCTCGGCAGCGGTTGCTGGAAATCGCGGAGTTCCTCAAGCCGCTGCCGGTGGCGGTCGATATCATCGCCCGCGATGCTGCCGCGCAGCGCGGCCCGGCGCCGGCGCAAGGGAATGCCGAAGGACTGGTCCTCTCCACCCTCAAACGCAGGCCCTGCACGGTCCAGGATATCGCATCGATCGCCGGGCTGGCCGGACCGGCAGCTGAGAAGCTGCTTAATGGCCTGGTCAAGCGCCATAAAGCCGCGAAATCCACGGTATCGGGGATTGTTTTTTATTCCGCCATAGAGTAGTAGGGCCGGCATATTTCTTCGGCTTTTCTCCCTTCTCGGAAATATGCCGGTCCTAGCGGACCTCATGATTCTCCATCCATCCTGTTCGTCGCTACTACAAATATTCAGGGCCTACGGCCCTCCGGAAAATGCTCCGTTTCAACCGCCTTTGCCGCCTTATGCGAGGGCCGCAGGCCCGGAATATTTGTAGCACTGAGGAATTTAGGATTCATAAAACCCATGTCGTCCTATTCAGCCGGCCGTTTTCCCCATCGCTTGACATGATATATTTTATCCGTCGCTTGAAAATGCGACATACGGTAACGAAATTGCCCTCTCAAGCGTACTATCCAATTAACGGTTTAAAAGACCCGCCAACCAATGCGCTTAAATCCTCTTGCCGCCCTGATACTGGCGAATGCTATCGTTTTTGCCGGCGATACCTGCGTTGTGCCTGATACTCTCTCCATTGAAAAAGCCTGCTTGTTGGCGGCGGAATGTAACCCCAAGATCAAATCGGCGCTCTATGCCATTAAAGAGCAGCGCGGCCGGGCCATCGCGTCATGGTCGCGACTGCTGCCCCAGGTCAATCTGCTCTTCCGCAACGGGTGGTTGGGCATGATGGACACGGCTGCGCCCGGCAATAAACTCGATGAGCCCCGCAACCAATCCATTTCCCTGGAAGTGCGGCAGAGGATCGTGGAATTCGGCGCGACAAATGAAGAGGAATTCAATCGCATCATGGACCAGCGCCACGCATCGTTCGGATACGAAAATCAGCTGGCACAGACATTTTCCGATTTGCGCAACACCTACTATTCGCTGGCCATCATCCGGAACCAGCGGGCGCAGCACGATTCTCTCCTTGTCTATTACCAGGACAAGCTCAGGAACGCCCAGAGCCGGCTGGAAAGCGGCGTGGGATACAAGAATGACGTATTGACCGTCCGTTCGAACATTCTGGATGAACGGGGGAGCATCCTCTCGCTTCGTGAACAGGAGAAGGACAAGCTTGCCAACCTTAAGGAATTGCTGGGTGTAAACAGATTGCCCGCGCGCCTTTCGGTCCTGGGCCTGCCGGCGCCGATAGAGGTTTCCGAGGATTCCTGCGTGCTTCTCACCATGGAAACGCATTATGATATTGCCGATAAGCGGCTCGAAGCCGATATCGCCCGCCGGAAGCTGCTGGAAAAGGGATGGAACTTGTTTCCCGATATCAAGATGTCTGTGGGAATCGCCAAAGGTGATCGCTCGGCTTCCATCGAGGCAGGCAGCAACCGCGCGGACAGCCGTCATACCTGGGCCATCGATGCTGTGGGCACGCAAAAGCTGGCAACACCCGATACCGCGCCGTCGAATTTCGGCGTCGGAGGTGACAATCTGTTTCCCGCGATCGATCCGAACCTCCGCTATACCGCGGCGCTGGCGGTGGACCTGCCGCTCTTCCGAGGATTGCGCAACCTGGGCGAAGGCCTGGAGGCCGGAGCCGCCTATATGAGATCGCGCAGCGACCTGCTGTCGAAAACCGCGGAAATCGAGCGCCAGGTCCGCATGGCCTTTATTCAGTACGCCAACAGTATCGAGCGGTTGACAATGCAGAAAGAACGCGTTGAAATCGCGCAGGAACGCTATGAACTTGCCGAAGCGCAGCGTGAACTGGGCAAAATCAGCGAATATGAATTCGAGGGTTTCCGGCTTTCGCTGTTCCAGGCGCGCGAGGCAAG
>Ga0315289_10004627_pt1 | contig 20465 bp, 13 predicted proteins | sample YL17G11_40_MG_FD_203452 | JGI IMG/M metagenome (GOLD analysis project Ga0315289, IMG submission 203452) | Sediment microbial communities from Yellowstone Lake, YNP, Wyoming, USA - YL17G11_40 | ecosystem: Environmental > Aquatic > Freshwater > Lake > Sediment | place: USA: Wyoming | collected... | reverse complement strand
TCAGACCGATTCACTGTATTTTTTGTATAACACAGACGCTGCATACGGAGTTGAAGTCTGTGATTCAACTACTTGGTGGCGACCTATAATGAGTGTCGATATGGGTAAACCGACTTCCGTTGCTACCGAGGTATTGGAAAATGGGGCTTATATTTGGAGGCGTTCTTTTGACAACGGCTTGGTTCTTTACAAGCCAAGGCCATTGCAAACCTCGAATTATACTGATGCTACAACTCACTCACTAACGAAATACTATTATCGCTTAGATATAAATGGCAATATCATAGGTGACTCTGTTAATCAGGTCTCTCTAAGAAATGCAGAGGGTGTGATCCTGCGCAGCACGTCCGTGTCCCAACCTCCTAATAATCTTTCTGCCCCGACCCCAATTTCCCCCCCGAACGGCACCACTATTGACACTAGCTCACAGACCTTTCTGGAAATAGAGGGTGTTCAGGACCCTCAGGGCAGAGCTCTTCTCTACAATTTTGAGCTGGATGTTTCTGAGCAGTTCAATACAACATTTAAAAAGGAGTCGACTCCTTTTGAATTAGAAACCACGTCAGATACTGTAAAATGGGCCGTACCGGTTAAGCTTTCATATGGAACCTATTACTGGAGATCCTGGGCCTATACTAGCACTTATCCCAGCGATACTAGCCCGCCTTGTTCGACCTATTGTTTCCGGGTGCCCGGTGCTCCTGTCCTAAGTAAAGTAATTCAAGAGATCTACGTCTTCCCTAACCCCTTCAAGCCTTCCCAGGGGGAGGATTTCGTAACTTTCAGAAATATTCCGCTGAATTCGAAGATAATTATTACTACGCTATCCGGGGAGTTAGTGCGGGAACTTACTGGCAACACCTCTACGGATGTTGTCTGGGATGTAAAGAATAACGAGGATAAAGACTTGGCCTCGGGGATTTATTTTTACCGGGTAGATTTCCAATCCGGCAGCTCTACTGGAAAGTTAGCTGTAATCCGATAAAATTTTCAAATCTAATAGATAGATCAGACGAGAAAGCTGTTTTTACTCATTTTGGGTTCGACAAATCGAACCTCTACCTGTTCCAAATTGTAGGGGCTTGATTTATCAAGCCCTTTATACTATTTTGTATACATGGAACAATCCAAAAGCAGAACTCTTTCGGGAAGAGGCGAGGGGATTTCCCGGATTGTCACCTCTGAAAGGGTTTGGTATCTATTTTTAGTCTTCATCTCTTTGGTCTCCGGATTTCTCCTTCTTTACAGCCCCAGGCCTGAGATTCTACCAGTTATAGCACTGGCTTTGATTGTGGGTTTGACTTTTTTCTTTTACCCTTATCTGGGGATTTTGATCTACATCATTCTATCCTATATGCGTTTTGAGGAAATCATCCCCGCCTTAAGTAATCTACATCTAACTAGACTTTTGACTTTTGCATTGATCGTGGTATGGGCTATTCGAACTGCAATCACTAAGTCTAAGCTCTATTTAAAAGAAAAAGGAATTCTCCTTCTTTATCTTTTTTTTCTAATGCTGGCCTTGTCCATCCCTTTGAGCTTCTGGCCTACTCGTTCTTTAAATACTTTTATAGAAATGCTGAAGATTCTGATATTTATCATCCTGTTGATCCATCTGGTCGATAACCAGAAGAAATTGAAAAGCTTCATCTGGGTATTTTTCATAGTCAATGGCTTCTTAGCCTTTAATGCGATCAAGGATTTCGTGGTATTAGGCCCAAGTGCAGTAGCAACCCGGATCGGAGGAGGAACTAAAGGGTTTCTGGGGGATGCAAATGATTTCGCCTTAGCTTTGAATGTTGCACTTCCCTTTGCCTTTTATCTTTTCCTGTCAGAAAAAAAGTGGGTTTCAAAGTTTTTTCTTCTTCTTTCCTTATCCCTTTTTACCCTTGGAATTATCTCCACAGCCTCAAGGGGAGGTTTTGTTACCCTGATCTTCCTTTTTCTCTATTTCATTCTCAAAAGCAAACATAAGCTGGTGGGGATTTTCTCAATTCTTCTTATCTTATTCTTGATCTTTATATTTGCTCCCAAGGAATACTGGCAAAGACAGATGACCATCACCTCCTACCAACAGGATGAATCAGCCATGGGAAGAATTCATGCTTGGAAAGCTGGTGTGAGCATGTTTGCTGACAGACCTTTATTGGGAGTGGGAGTAGGTGCTTATGAGGTGGCTTACGGGGTTAAATATGGGGGGAAAAGAGGCCCCTGGTTTGCCCCGCATAATACCTATATCCAGATCGGTGCAGAAACAGGCTTTTTCGGAATATTATTTTATCTGGCCCTGCTGTTCTATATTTACAGGCAGTCAGACCTTTTGACAAAATCATATGGTGAAGAAGAATATTTAAAGTCTATCTCCCAGGGTTTAACTGGAGCTCTTTTAGCCTATGCAGTTGGAAGTTTTTTTCTGTCTACAGGATATTATCCTCACCTTTATCTGCTTTTAGGGGTTGTAACCTCAGTTAAGATCTTAGAGGAAAGGGAACAACCCAAAGCCTAAACAGGAGAAAAGCAGGACTTTATGGATATTGTAGAATATACTGACAGATTTGAAAGCCAGTGGAAAAATTATCTGGATAAAAATGAGTTTGCTACCTTTGCTCACCAAATAGAATGGAAGAATATATTGGAAAAAAGCTTTAAACAAAAACCTGTTTATCTTTTAGCCAAAAACGAAGACCGGATCGTAGGTTTATTACCCCTTTTCTATTATTCCAGTTTTTTATTCGGAAGATTCTTAATCTCCCTGCCCTGGCTGGATTATGGCGGGGTTTGTTCGGATTCCAAAGAAATTCAGGAGAAGCTCATTGACCATGCCATCGAAATAGCCAGTGAGAAAAACTGTAAGTTCCTGGAATTAAGAAGCGTCAGAGAGGAGGATAAAAGGTTAACCACCAAAACCTCTAAGGTGACCTTTATCTTAGAGCTTGACCCGGACCCGGAGAAAATCTGGAAGAAAATAGATTCCAAAGCTCGGAACCAAGTCAGAAAAGCCCAGAAATCAGGGCTGGAGATTACTTTTGGCAGAGAGGAAAATTTAGACCAGTTCTATTCGGCATTCTCGTTAAATATGCGGGATTTGGGAACTCCGGTCTGGACCAAACAGCTTTTCAAGAATATCCTCACTTATTTTTCAGACAAAAGCGAAATAGCCTTGGTTAAATTTAAAGATATGGTAATCGGAGGTGGATTGGTTTTATATTTCAAAGATATGCTGACTGTTCCCTCGGCTTCCTCCTTAGGCTCATTTTTGAGCTACTGCCCAAATAATATCTTATATTGGGAGATAATCCAGCGTGGCTGTTTAAAGGGATTCAAAAAATTTGATCTGGGAAGATCGACCTGGAATTCAGGTACTTTTAAGTTCAAAAACCAGTGGGTAAAAGAACCCACCCAGCTTTACTGGCAGTATCATTTGAATAAAATAAAAAGCCTGCCGGAGCTTAACCCGGAGAGTTCGAAGTTCAGCTTGGGGATAAAACTCTGGAAAAAACTCCCTTTGACCTGGGCTAATTTTTTGGGCCCTAAGATAGTGAGAAATCTACCCTGAAGATTATGTTCAAAACTATTCCGCCTGCAGGAACCCAGATCAGATTTAGAGAGATTTTCTTTAGCCTCTCATCTATTTTCTCTAAGGACCATGCTAGAGAGGAATTCAAGCAGATGCTTTGCGAGCACTTTCAGGTCAGGGACTGTTTTTTAATCTCCTCTGGCAGGGCGGCTCTAAGTTTAATCCTCAAAACCTTGAGAAAAAAAAGGGAAAGAGATGAAGTCATCATCCCGGCTTACACCTGTTTCTCAGTTCCTTCGGCCATAGCTAAGGCAGGATTGCAAATCAAATTATGCGATATCTCTCAGGAGACCTTAGACCTCGATTTTAAAAAACTTTCACAGCTTGTTAACGAAAACACCTTGGCGGTTCTGCCAGTCTATCATTTTGGATTAGCCCATGATATCTCAGATATAATAGATCTCTGTCGGAAAAAGAAGATTTTTGTGATAGAGGATGTAGCCCAGGGGATGGGAGCAAAATTCGGGAACAGACATCTTGGCACATTCGGGGATCTATCTTTTTTTAGCCTGGGTCGGGGGAAAAATATCACCACGATGGAAGGAGGCATTATCCTGTGTCAGGATGAGGAGATCTCCTTTTTACTTCAGCAAGAGCTCTCAGATTTTGAAAAGATTAAGGGGTTTGAATTTTTTCTAAAGGCTTTTTGCTACAAAATCTTCATCCATCCTTATCTTTTCTGGATACCGGAGAAAATTCCAGCTTTAGAATTAGGCCAGTCAAAATTCTCACTGGGATTCGAGCTTTTACCTCTTTCTGGATACCAGTCAAAACTGGGGTCATATCTTTTAAAGAGATTGGAAGAGACCAATAGAATCCGGATAAAAAATGCTCAATATCTGATTTCGGCTTTTAGGGCTTCAGAAAAAATCTTTCTGCTGCCTTCCCCTGCACAAGCCTTTTCTGTCTATCTGCGCTTGCCGATACTATTTAAAGATGAGGCTGAAAGGGAAAAAGCCTTTCTGTCTTTAAAAAGAGAAAACCTGGGAGCATCCAAGATGTACCCGACTTCTCTAGAAAAGATACCTGGAATAGAAAAGTATCTGGTGCCGAATTCTGAAGACTTAACTAACAGTCACCGGCTGGAGAAGGCTCTTTTAACTTTGCCCACACACCAATTTCTCAAAGAAGGTGACCTGCAAAAGATAATAAAGATTATAAGAAAAGGAGGATAGTTAACTTATGAATCAGAAAATCCCTCTGGAGGAATACCGGAAAAAAAGAGGCCTGGGTAGAACCAGAGACCTCTGGAGAAAGGTTTTGAATATGGTCAACCGTAATTTCGTCTTCAACTATAAACTGAGAAATGCACTGTACAGAAAACTGGGGGTGAAGCTCGGTAAAAACGGTTTCATCGCCAGGGAGGTTTTGATCGATGACAATTATCCTGAGCTTTTGACCTTAGAGGATGGAGTGACTATCGGCTGGAGGGTGATTTTCCTGATGCACGATACCATGAGGTATCCCCATATAGTTGCGCCGATCACAGTGAAGAGGAAGGCCTTGATCGGCGCAGGAGCCATGATAATGCCCGGGGTGATAATCGGTGAATATGCTCAAGTCGGCAGTGGTTCAGTGGTAACTAAAGACGTCGAGCCGTATACAGTAGTGGCAGGTGTGCCCGCAAAAAAAATTAAGGAGAAAGTCGATTTGGAGCCAGAAGGATAGCTCTTCGGAACCTACAGATTCCCTTTTTATGAAAATACTTTTCATCACTAGCCAGTTCCCTTCCCCTCCTGATTCGGGCTGGAATATTCGGGTCTTTAACCTCATCCGCGGCTTGAGTGCTAGGCACCAAGTAACTCTGCTTTCGTTTTTTACGGAGAGAGATACTCCGGCACGATTTTCCGAAATGTCCAGGCACTGCTCCGAAGTCTTCACAATTAGGAGGTCTTCTTCTTATAGCCCACTTGACCTAGCCAGAGGTTTGTTCACCCCTACCCCGTTTAGCATCTGGAACTACAGATCGAGAGAGATGGAGAAAAAGGCAAAGGAGCTCTTATCTTCTGAAGATTATCAGGTAATTCAGGTGGAAGATATTCATATGTCCCAGTATCTATCGAAAAGTCACCCGGGTCTGAAGATTCTGGATATGCACAATGTGGAATCTCAATATCTGGAAAGGTTTTCAAGAATAGAGCGAAATTTCCTTAAGGGATGGTATGCAGAATTGACTGCTGGTAAACTTAAGAAGTACGAGATTTCGAATTCCAGGAAATTCGATGTTTGCCTAGTGGTCTCAAAATCCGATCAGAAGACATTTCAGCAATTCGCCCGGGTTAAATCTCTGGAGATAATTCCCAATGGCGTGGACCCCTCCTTTTTTTCGGAAGGTGGAGTCCAGACAGATCCTTATACGATTCTGTTTATGGGCAAGCTCGATTACAGACCCAATCTTGATGCGCTGGAGTATTTCCTCCGGAGCATCTGGCCTTTGATCCAACAGAAGATCCCGGAAACTAAATTTTTAATCGTGGGCAAGGGGATGCCTGAGAAGTTGAAGAGCTTGCTAAAATCCAGGAAGGTTATTCTTGAAGGGTATGTTGAAGATGTCCGGAAAAAATTATCCTTGAGCACTGTCGTGGTAGTTCCACTGCGTTACGGTGGGGGTACAAGAATCAAGATCTTAGAAGCTTTGGCCATGGAGAAACCTGTGGTCTCGACCTCCCTGGGATGTGAGGGGATCGAAGTTCAGAATGGGAAGGAACTATTAATTGCCGACTCCCCGGAATCTTTTGCAGACTCTGTAGTGCAGGTTTTGAACCATCCGGAATTAGCGGAGAAGCTGGGTAAGTCGGGAAGAAAGTTAATCCACGAAAAATATACTTGGCAAAAAATAACTCAGAGCTTGGAGAAAATCTACTTGAGGAAGATGAATGGATAAGCTCAGTCGTGAATCAATAAGACAATTAATAGGTCAGTAATCTGAAAAGTAAGTCTGGAATTACCTGAATCACATGTAGTTGCCTAGGGCCATCAACCGTGCACGTGCTTATGAGAAGAATCAAAGTCATAATTCTCATTGCCACATATAGAATCGGTGGCCCAGGCAAGGGCCTGATGGACTTCTGTCAGGTAGCGCTAGATTATGGATGTGACCCCGTTTTGGTCGGGTTCACAGTGGGAAAAGAGGAGACCTCACCCTTCCTGGAGGAAGCTAAAAAAAGGAAAATCCAGACCTTAAGCATAAGAAATCATTTCAGGTTCGACCCAACCCTGCTGACCCAGTTTTCTTCCATTCTTAAACTGAATAAGCCAGACATCCTTCAAACCCACGGTCACAAGGCAAATTTCTTGGCCTTTATTTCGAAAAAGTTTTTAGAAACTCCCTGGATTTCTTTTATTCATGGCTGGACCGATGAGGACTGGAAAATCAGGGCTTATAACCGGCTGGACAAGTTTCTGCTTAAATTTCCTGACGGGTTAGTTGCAGTCTCAAAGGAGATGGCATCAAAACTCTATGCGCTGAAAATTCCGCAGGAGAAAATCAGGATCATTTATAATGCTGTGTTCGAGGACGGAATTCCTAAATTGAATCCCCCACTTGAGGTTAGAAAAGAATTCAAAATCCCGACTGAAAACAAGCTTTTAGGCGTGATTGGAAGATTAAGTCCGGAAAAAGGTCAGATTTTTTTCTTACAGGCTTTTTCCAAATTAGTGGAGAACTACCCGCAAGTATCAGCTCTGATTGTAGGAGAAGGACCGGATGAGAAAAAACTAAAAGAATATTGTGCTTCAAAAAAGCTTGATTCCAAAATAGTTTTCACCGGCTATCAAAGAGACATAACCTCCATTTACAAATCCTTGGACCTAGTAATTCTTCCTTCCCTATCAGAAGGGATGCCCAATGTGGCTTTAGAGGGGATGCTTTTTGGAAAACCGGTCATCGGAACAAAAGTCGGTGGAATACCGGAGGTGATCATAGACCAGAGAACCGGAATGATTGTGCCTGCCGCAGATCCAGATAGTTTGTCTTGGGCGATACTGGAGTTATTAAAAGATAAGAATAAGATGAGAACTTTTTCTGATAATTCCCAAAAATATGTGCTGGAAAACTTCTCACTGAAGAAAAGAGTAAGTAGTATAGTTGAATTCTATAGGGAACTGATAGATTCAAGATGAAAAAAGTCAAGAAGATCCTTCATCTAAACAACACCAGCTCCATTGGCGGCGCTGAGCAGGTGATTTTAGACCTGGCAGTTTTTGTCGACCCTGAAAAAATCAGGTCCTATGTATCAGTGTTCAGAGAAGGTGAGCTAGTATCCGAGATGAAGAAAAGGGACGTAAAATTCCTCTGGCTCAAAGAGAGCACCCAAGTCTATGATTACCGGTTTTTGAAGAATCTTACTCAACTTATAAAAGCAAACCGCATAGACCTGATTCACTCCCACACCTGGGGCACAGACTTTTACGGCTACTGGGCTTCCAAAATTCTGGGAGTCCCCATGCTTGCCACAGTCCACAACCGCTATTATATCTTCGAGAAGTGGACCAGAAGAATTTCCTATAAGGTTTTGATAAGCCACGTCCAGAAAATCGTGGCGGTTTCAAAAGACATCCAGAACCTGCTGAAAAAAGATCTGAAGCTGCTCCCACAAAAAATAAAGTTGATTTATAACGGCATCGATACCAGCAGATTCGAAAAAAAGTTTTATCAGGAAAAACTCAGAAAAGAGTTAAGCTTATCTAGAGGAGACCTTATCCTGGGCAATGTGGGCAACTTAAGAGAAGTCAAAGACCATCACACCCTGATTTTAGCTTTTTCCAAAGTTTCTCCTCTTTTTCCTCAAGCTAAGCTTTTGATAATCGGGGAAGGCGAGCTTAAGGCTAGTCTTCTCAAATTCCGGTCAGAATTAGGACTGGAGGACCAGGTTTTATTCCTAGGACATCGTGATGACATCCCTGCTCTTTTGAACCTTATGGATATTTTTATCTTGTCTTCCCGTCTGGAAGGCTGCTCCATCTCGATTTTGGAAGCCATGGCATCAGGCAAGCCGGTTATTGCCACAAAGGTTGGTGGAAATCCGGAGCTGGTTCTAGAAGGTAAGACTGGCCTTCTCGTCCCTTCTGCCGAACCGGAGAAATTGGCTGAGAGCATAATCCAGCTTCTAAAAGACGAGAAACTCCGAAAAAAGATGGGGGATGAAGGTAGAAAAAGGGTCAAAGCTAAATTCTCCAGAGAGTCGATGGTAAGAAATTATGAGGAGCTTTATTCCCAGATACTGATATGACCATTTTTTTTCTAATTTTACTGTTTTTGCTGTTTTACACCTATTCAGGGTATTTTATCCTCCTGAAATTCATATCCTTTTATAGATCCAACCCTGTTCAAAGGGGGAAATATTTACCGGAAGCTACACTTCTCATCCCTGTATTTAATGGCGAAAAGGTGATCAGGGATAAGCTGGAGAATTGCCTTAAACTAGATTATCCTAGGGATAAATTTAGGATAATTGTCGTCTCTGATTCATCCTCAGACAGAACAGATGAAGTTGCGCAATCATATTTGAAGCAGGGAGTAAAGCTTATCAGATTGGAAAAAAGGGGTGGAAAAACCAGAGCTTTGAATTCAGCTTTGAAAGACATTCAGACTGAGCTGGTGTTTTTCACGGACGCCTCTACCTTATTGAAAGAAGAGTCTTTGAGAAACATAGCAAGAACTTTCTTTGATCCAGATGTCGGATGCGTAAGCGGAGAAGACCAAAGCATTTCTACCACTTCAGAAAAGTCTGAAGCTGGTGAAGTACTTTATGTTGGCTTGGAGATGAAGCTGAGAAGACTGGAAAGCATAATCGGCAACCTGACCGGAGTGAGCGGATGTCTCTATGCCATCAGAAAAGAGCTCGTCCAAGAGATACCCAACGATTTTATAGACGACTTCTATCTGCCACTTGAAATCGTGAAAAAGGGTAAAAGGGTCATCTCTGAGCCGGAGGCGGTTGCCTATGTGACCAAAGTCTCAGGCTTTAAAGAAGAGTTCAGGCGGAGAAGGAGAACCACTTTAGGAGGCCTGGAGGTATTTTTCTCAGAGTTTCCTTTATTGAATCCTTTTAAGTATGGCATTTTCAGCCTGGAGCTTTTGAGCCATAAGCTTTTGAGATGGCTTACTCCTTTTCTGCTCTTGCTTTTGTTTCTGTCAAGTATTTTTCTGTTGAACACTCATTTCATTTTCAAACTCACCTTTCTATTTGAGCTCATCACCATTCTGATCGCCCTGATTCACTGGCTTTTTTTGAAAGATAAAAAACTGTCAGGAATTTTTTCCTATGCCGAATCTATATTTTATTTTTATCTGGTAAACTTGGCGCTTTTTCTTGCCTGGGTGAAATTCATTTCGGGAAAACGAGAGATAATCTGGGAACCATCTAAAAGGTGAGAGATTTGAGCAAAATCTTGATTCTTCTCTATCATCGTCTTTTATCTAAGGAAGAGAACCTCTCAAAGATAGACTCAGAAGACAGGGTTTATCTCTTAAAAGAAGAGGAATTTTCAAAGCATTTGGAGTATTTGCATTCTGAGGAGTGGAGCACTATCTCTGTGGAGCAGTTATTGGAATCTCTTAAAAACAAAACTCTCTTTCCGGAAAGAAGCTTGATCATCTCCTTTGATGATGGGAACCAGACAGACTATGACTTGGCCTTTACCCTGCTTGAAAGGTTCGGTTTTAAAGCTACATTCTTTTTGACCAGCGATTTTATCGATAGGCCAGGTCATCTGACCAGATCTCAGATCCTGCAGATGAGCAAGGGAGGGATGGAGTTCGGCTCGCACGGAAAAACACACAGATTTCTCTCAACCCTTAGCGAAAAGGAACTGAGGAGCGAGTTAGTAGAATCGAAGACAGTTTTGGAAGACTTAATCGGTAAAGATATCAGTCTCCTTAGCCTACCGGGTGGATATCATAGTTCGGAAGTCATAGAGATGGCAAGAGACGCTGGTTATAAAGCTATTTTCACTTCAAGGTTCGATTGGAATACTGAGGAGACTGATCCGTTTGAACTGAGAAGGATGTCTCTGAGATATTCAGATTCTCTATCCTACTTCATCTCTCTGATTAAGATGGATCCAGGAGTCTATTTTAAAAAGAGAGTAAAGGGTAGTTTTCTAAATCTGCTGAAAGCTGTGATGGGGCCAAATAACTATTACAGACTGTGGGATCTTTATCAAAAAAGTATTGGACCGCAAAGAGAGAACTGAGGAGGTGTTCAGGAGTACGAAAAGATTCCTAATAAGGATCAGTAACTTGCGTTGTTGAGCCGAGGATTAAGAGTGAAGACCAACTGGATATTTCCGGCCACGGTGGTACAGAGTCATACGCTCACAGAATATCAAAAACTGAATGAGTTAAGACAGATACATGATTACTTCGTTTGCGGGTCTGAGTATATGGCTCAGACCCTGTATCAAGAAAATACGATCTAAATGAGAGGTCGTAGAGATAACTATTCTTTTGAGATTAGTTCCGTTATACTCTTCAATATCAAAGAATATCGAGAAGATAAAAGATGAGGTCATTCACAATCCCTGGAAATCCACCTTAATCGGATTCTTAGGTGAGATTTTGATTCTGCCAGCATTCATCCTTTTACTCATCACCATAATCGGTATACCAGTGGCGATCTTAATCCTTCCCCTTTTCATCCTTATAGCTATGATCCTCGGATATGCCAGCGTCTCTCTGATAGTCGGAGATAGGCTTAAGTAGAACACCAATTTAAAACCCCAGACCCAGATGCTAACTTTAGCTTTAGGTATCCTGGCAGTCGAATTTATGTCATTATTTGCCAGCTTCTTAAGGATTTTCTGCGGCTTATTTTCCCCGTTATGTCTGATTTTCGCCATCCTGGGTTTTATGATTACCTATGTGGTTTTCACCATCGGCTTTGGTGGAGCTATTTTAACCCTTTTAGGCACCAGACCCAAGGATAAGGCGGCCCCGATTACTCCCACCCCTGAGCCTGTATCCCCGCAAGTTTAAACAGACTCAATTATAAATTTTTTTTTAAATTTTTGTTGCTTTTGACCGACTAATATATTATAATATATCAGAGGCGGGTAATAATTTACCTATAACTGCGCGACTTGGAAAGTTGGAGGTATGCTGCATAAATTTTTGTTCAGATTTATTCTCTGTTCAATTCTTATATTTTTCTTTTCTCTCCAGATCGAAGCTACAATTGTAAATCAGTTAGCATACGACGTGGTTCACACACAGTCACGCAATTCTCTGGACTTGAATTCGTATTGGGTTCAGTCCATAGCTCAAACCTTCAAGCCGGGAACGGCCAGGTTAGATGGGGTTGCAGTGTTCCTTGACCGCTTGGGTCTAGGCAATTCTACGGACTCGGTCAGGTTGCAGCTGACGACCACAGATTCCTACGGATTTCCCACTCAGGTAGTACTGGCGACTGCCTGGGTGAAGATGTCCGATATTCCGGACGGGAACTTAAATCGAGTCGATTGGCAACCAGACAACCTCACCCCCGGGTATCAGGTATGGTTCATTTTTAATCAGCCCTTGAACCTTAATCCCGGTTCCACTTACGCCTTTACGTTGTATGCCAGAAGGGTAGATGATAATAACCAGATGGTCGGTTTTAACGGCACAGATGGTTATTCTGGGGGAAGCTCTTATTACCTAAGCCCTTCAGATGGCAGGTGGACAGATTACGGCACTGATTTGAATTTCATGACCATCAAGGATAAATATTCCTTGATCGGGATAAGAAGACTCCCCTGGAACTATAATGGAGTGATGACCATAGAGAGCGATATAGATAATACTTCAGCTCCGAGTTACATAGACAGCCTGGGAAGATTTCTACAAACCGATGAAAACGTTGGTGGCAGATGGGGAAGAGGAGTAAATGGTAAAATACCAGTAGCTAACCTTTGGTTTTGGAATGCAGGAAATGGGCTACGTGACAGTTTAGGTACCTTCGGTCAGAAAGTCCCTTTGTATTTTAATGGGACAGATACTTTGAGCCGTGGTTTTGGGGATAGTTTAGACCAGTGGATACAAAGAGGCTGGATAGCCAGCTTGCATACAGTTGGACATACTGGATATGACAACAGCAGCGGTCCGGGTCTTGATTCCTCTCATGTGTTCAAGGCTCTTAGCTATATGCAAAACCACGGGTTTGAAAAAATCTATAAAGACGGAGTTTGGGTCAATCACTCGGCAAACAACATTAATACCTCCCAGTATGGTGGTACTCCGGGAACTCCTTATTATCATGTGAGAAAGACTTTCTCTCTTAACAAATTCAAGTTTCTCTGGGATGCTGCTTTGCAGGAAAGATGGTATCTTGATTATTATTATATCCGTTCAAGAGTTGACAGCTTAAATGTAGCTCAGGTGATCTTCGATCCTCTTATTCTTTCAGATGGCGTGACCAGAACTTATAGTTTCAAACGCAACGGGAACTGGACCTCGGCTTTTCCAGAGCAGACTTATGCCTGGTTCAATAAGGCGATCGCCTCTTCAGTGGCCAACGACTGGCAGATTTATATCTACTGTACTCACTTCGGGAAGAATAATGGTTTAACCCCGACCAGTATAGATTCGATCCGGGCAGTTTATCAGATAAAAGACAGCCTGGGCTTATGGATACCAAATTCCAAGGACATTTTGAACCAGCAGGCAGCTTCAGCCTTTGCCCAGGTGAGGGTCGAGAATATAAATGGTAAGAGAATCATAAACATAACTACTTTAAAAGACTGGTCTTGGGGCTCCCATGTTCCAGACCCGGAAGAGCTTTATTATCTGACTTTTGACTGCTATGCTGCGGAGAGTTTAGATATAATGATCAATGGGACTACTAGATTAGAGGTCCAGAAAGGTAAAGACTTCACTGAGGTTAAACCTGAATGGATAGGATATGGTGATGCGAAAGTACCCATGTACTGGTATTCCAGCAAAGGCCGGAAATTCGACAAGTTAATGGTGATCCCGGGAAAAGCCGTTCCGATCAACTATCCACCGATGCTTGATTCCATTAAAGCCAAAACGGTAAATGAGGGTCAGATATTAACCTTCAGGGTTCACGCTACAGATGCAAATGGAGATAGGTTGATTCTAAGTGCAACTAATATTCCCCTTAACTCAACCTTTACAGATAGCGGTAACGGAGCAGGCTCATTCAGGTTCAGTCCGAGCTACGTACAAGCCGGGGTCTATAATGTTACCTTCTTTGCCAGGGATACCGTAGGTGCGGTAGATAGTGAGTTAGTTCGGATAACTGTAAATAATGTAAATAACCCACCGGTACTAGACTCTATAGGAGCAAAGAGCGTGAACGAAGGCCAGGTATTGACCTTCAGGATTCATGCTACAGATATCAATGGTGACCGGTTGATTTTAAGTGCTTTGAGTGTTCCCACTAATGCTATCTTCACCGATAGCGGTAATGGAGCAGGTTCTTTCAGGTTCAGCCCCAATTATGCTCAGGCAGGAGTATACAATGTAACCTTTATTGTCAGGGATACTGTAGGTGCGGCTGACAGTGAGTTAGTGCAGATAATTGTAAATAATGTAAATAATCCACCAGTGTTAGACTCAATAGGTCCAAAATCAGTTACTGAAGGCCAGGTATTGACCTTCAGAACTCATGCTACAGATATTAATGGTGACCGGTTGATTTTGAGTGTTTTAAATATTCCTGCCAATGCCACATTCACGGATAGTACCAACGGAGCAGGTTCTTTCAGGTTCAGTCCTGATTATACCCAGGCAGGAATCTATAATGTGACCTTTATTGCCCGAGATACCGTGGGTGCAGCTGACAGCGAGGTGGTGGCGCTTACGGTAATAAGCGCAGGTAATCAGACGCCGGTTTTAGACTCTATCGGTCCAAGGAGTGTAAATGAAGGTTCCAGTCTAACATTTAGATTGCATGCTACTGATGCGGACCGGGATAGTATTGTCTTAAGCACAATTAACTTACCTGCTAATGCTATCTTTACCGATAGCGGTAATGGAGCAGGTTCGTTCAGGTTTAATCCGAGCTATGTTCAGGCAGGCATTTATAATATCACCTTCAAAGCCACAGACCCCTCTCTGGCAACAGATAGTGAAGTAGTGCGGATAACTGTGAACAATATAAATAATCCACCGGTATTAGACTCAATCGGCCCAAAGAGTATCAATGAGGGTCTGGTGTTGACGTTTAGAGTACATGCTACCGATATCAATGGTGACCGGCTGATTTTGAGCGCTTTGAATATTCCTGCCAATGCCACTTTTACTGACAGTACCAATGGAGCAGGTTCATTTACTTTCAGTCCGAGCTACACTCAGGCAGGAGTATATAATGTAACCTTTATTGCCAGGGATACCGTAGGTGCGGCTGATAGCGAGTTAGTGCATATAACTGTCAATAACGTGAATCGTGAGCCGGTATTGGATTCGATTGGTCCAAAGACTATAGATGAAGGTACTAATTTAGCCTTCAGGATGCATGCTACCGATGCTGATGCGGAAAGCCTGAGATTAACTGCTGCCAATCTCCCTCTCAATGCAATCTTTACGGATAGCGGCAACGGGTCGGGTTTGTTCAACTTCAGTCCTAATTGTACTCAGGCTGGCATTTATAATGTCACCTTCAAAGTTACAGACCCTTATCTTGCCACAGACAGTGAGGTAGTTCGGATAACTGTGAACTCACAGCATTCTCCTTCTCTATCTCTTCCGGCAGATACCTCCTACAAGTTATGTAATTTAGGAGATACTATACTTTTTAGGATCTCAGCTTCTGACCAGGATAGGGGTGATTCTCTCTTATTGACCAAGATCTCAATCGAAGGCGAGCTAAGACCTTCTAACCCGATTAGAGGAACTGATTCTCTCAGCGGAAACTTCTTCTGGAGACCAGCTTATGCAGATACTCTCTTTAATCCTCATCTTCTTATTTTCCGAGTAGCCGACAAATGCGGCCATATCAAAACAGATACTGTGCAAATCAGGATTCGATTCAATCATCCTCCAGTCCTTACCTCTCAGGATAGCAGTTACAGCCTTTGCCAGGACAGCACTGTCTGTTTCGACCATCTGATCGGAAGCGATTCAGACCCGGATGATTCTTTGAGATTAGAGCTTGTTTCCGGACCCAGATGTCTCTTTTTGACCACGATGATCAGGCCGAATTTGCTAACCGGATTTACCTGCTTCCTCACCTCAGGCACTGATTCTGTGTATACCTTTATCTTTGAGCTTAAGGACAGGTGCGGAGCAGTGGACAGAGATACAGTCCGCATCCAGGTCAGACCTCCAGCTAACCTTATTGCCGGAGACCCGAATGGAGATCTATTTGTCACTGTCTCGGACGTGGTTTATATTATAAATTACCTTTTTAAGAGCGGCCCGCCTCCGGTTCACTGCCCGAGATCCGGTGATGTCAATTGTGATGGAAAGGTAACAGTCTCAGATGCAGTTTATCTGATAAATTACCTTTTCAAAGGAGGCTCTGCACCCTGCAGGTAAAAAAGATTCAATGGTTAGGTTCAAAAGTTCAAAGGATAAAAGAAAAAGTTTAATATAAAAAACTGGAGAAAGGTAACAATCCTTGCTCCAGTTTCAGTTTATTATCTCTTTCTTTTTTTAATTCAGATAATCCCTTAAGGTTTTGCTTCTGGAGGATTGCCGGAGCCTGCGGATGGCTTTTTCTTTTATTTGTCTCACCCTTTCACGGGTCAAACCGAATCTTGCTCCGATCTCCTCTAAGGTTAAAGGCTTTTCCTGGGTCAATCCGAAATAGAGACTTATGACCTGCGTCTCTCTGCCGCTTAAGGTTCTTAAGGCTCTTTCTATCTCCAGCCTCAAGGATTCATCCAGTAACGCCTCATCCGGAGCTGAATGTAGCCAATCCTCCAGTAAGTCCATCAGAATGTCATCCTCGGAGGTGGAAAAGGGAGCATCAAGTCCGTAGCGTCCGACCTTGTGTCGGACGTCTTTTTTAAGATAAAACTTGAACAAGGATTATGATCCCTTCGCCAGTTTCAGCTTTGTATGTTTTTTGATTCTTTAATTTAGATACGCTCTTAAGGTCTTACTCCGTGAAGCATGTCTCAACCTTCTGATGGCTTTCTCCTTAATCTGCCTCACCCTTTCACGGGTTAAGCCAAACCTTGCTCCGATCTCTTCCAGGGTCAAAGGCTTTTCCTGGGTCAACCCGAAATAGAGACTTATCACCTGCGCCTCTCTGCCGCTTAAGGTTCTTAAGACCCTTTCTATCTCCAGCCTTAAGGACTCGTCTAAAAGCGCCTCATCCGGTGCTGGCTGAAGCTCATCCTCCAGCACGTCCATCAGACTGTTGTCCTCAGAGGTGGAAAAAGGAGCATCTAAGGAAAGATGGGTATTGGAGATCTTAAGGGTATCTGACACCTCTAAGGTGGAAAGCTCTAACTCTTTGGCTATCTCAGCCGGGCTCGGATCCCGTCCGAATTCCTGCTGTAAGGAGCTGGAGATCTTTCCTATCTTGTGAAGAGTCCCCACACGGTTTAAAGGAAGTCTCACAATTCTGGACTGCTCAGCCAGCGCCTGTAAGATCGCCTGTCTTATCCACCAGACCGCATAAGAAATGAACTTGAAACCCCTGGTTTCATCGAACCTTTTAGCCGCTTTTATCAGCCCGATATTCCCCTCATTGATCAAATCAGCTAAAGAAAGACCTTGATTTTGATACTGCTTAGCCACGCTGACCACAAATCTCAGATTTGCTTTGGTCAGTTTCTCTAAAGCAGACTGATCACCATTTTTAATCTTCTTAGCTAACTCGACCTCTTCCGCTGCCTTTATCAGAGGAGTTTCTCCTATCTCCCTCAAATAGAGATCTAAGGATTTGTCCTCATCCCTATATCTCTTTGAGTTTTTGGCCAAGAAATCACTCCTTTCTATTCAGGTTTTACGACTAAATAAAAAGTTGTCCCTTTACGACTGATTAAAAAGGCTATTGCTTTTTTTCTGTCCTTCAGTCCTTTGATTATTCTTGTATAATCCTCTTTGTTCAGAATCTGCTTCCTGTCGATCTCTGAGATTATGTCGCCGGGCTGAATTCCGCTATCGTCCGCGATGCTTCCTTGATCGACCCCGGTGACTATCACTCCCTTGGTGTAGGCTACCCCGAACTGGGAAGCAAGATCTTCAGTCGCAGTCTCGACCTGAATTCCCAGCCAGTCTTTTTCCTCCTGCTGTTGCTTCTGAGGTTTTTCCTGCGGCGTAGCTGTCAGGAGTTTACTCCTCTCTCCCAGCTTTACTTTCAGCTCCATCTTTTTCCCACTCCGGAGAACACCCAGATCTATGGTCTTACCCGGCTCAATCTCAGCTACCTGCAATCTGAACTGGTCAGCATCCGTGACCTTTTTTCCGTTCAAAGTCACGATCACATCTCCGGTCTTCATTCCGGCTTTTGCGGCCGGGGTGTTCGGCTGCACCTGCTGAACCAGGACCCCCTCGGTCGTAGGAAGATCTAAAGCATCTTTTAGATCTTTGGTAATATTGGAAGGAGCTATCCCCAAATATCCTCTGGACACTTCCTTCCCTGCCATCAGTCGGGGGACAACAGACTTGGCTAAGTTTATCGGAATTGCAAACCCTATACCTATGTTAAAACTCATTCCAGTCGGGTTAGTAATGGCTGCATTAATGCCTATGACTCTGCCATCTATATCACATAGCGGACCACCACTATTTCCTGGATTAATGGCTGCATCTGTTTGAATATAATTCTGAAAAGCTGGACCTTGCTCATCTCCAAAGCGCAGACCCTTCCTGCCTTTTGCGCTGACCACTCCTACGGTTACCGTTCGGTCTAACCCCAACTGCGGAAACGGATTACCGATAGCGACCACCCAGTCGCCTACCCGCATGGAGTCAGAATCACCTAATTTCACAGAGGGCAAAGATTTCTTAGCTTCTATTTTTATCACCGCAATATCGGTCTCGCTATCTGTTCCCATTAACTTTGCCTTGTACTCAGTTCCATCTGATAATTTGACCGTGATGTTATCGGCGCCTGAGACCACGTGGTTATTGGTGAGGATGTAGCCGTTCTTGTCAAAGATAAAACCTGAGCCTAAGGAGTAATCCTTGTACTTACGAGGAGTCTGAGGTTGAGGAACCTCTCCAAAGAATCTGCGGAAAAACTCATCATTCGGAAAAGGGAAGAAATCATGATACCTGCTTACCACGACCTTTTCAGCGCTGATGTTTACCACCGCAGGACTAACCGCCTCTGCCACGGCCACAAAAGGACTCTCCTTCTCAAAAAGCTGAGCCAGTTTTGAGGGTGGTTCTGCCTGGTTAGTCTCAACTGCTTTGGAATGTTTAGAGAAATCCAGATTAGAGGCGATCAAAACCCCCACCAGGATGAACAGCAGAGCAAAAAGGCTATAGAGCAAAACATCTTTGCTCCTTAGATTGAATTTAGGACTTGGCATAGCCCGCTCCTTTCGGGAAGATATCATTATACGCAAAAAACATAAATTGTCAAGCAAAATAATCTGTGAATACGCTCTTCTCTCTGTCTTAATCTTATCATATCTTGTTAATCCCCCAAGACTTATCTATCTCTTTTAAGAAAGGTCAAAAATTATACGAATCTATGCTAAAAATGTTGCATCAAATTTTTCGCTTGACCTTATTTTTAAATTCTGCTATATAGATACGTTATTTTTCCCTAACTAAGGAGCGATGCAAGATGAGAAAAATCTACATTTTAATTACCACCCTGATGCTTGTTCTGTTCCAATTTTCTTCAGCAATTTCTGCAGACAATCAAAAAGTTTTAAATCTATTTGACGACCTGCAGAAGGTAATCATCTCTCTTTCCAGTCGGATCCAGCCCTCGGTGATCCATATAGAGGTTATCAAGAAATCTGATAGCTTCAAATTCAAATCCTTAGCTTCAGGCCTGGTGGTTGATAAAAACGGTTATATCCTCACCAACGAGCATGTGGTGGATAAAGCCCAGTCCATAAGGGTTACCCTGCCCAGTAAGTTAGAGTATCCGGCAGAGATAATCGGGGTGGATAAGCAGACTGACCTGGCTTTGATAAAAATAAAATCCGAGGAAAAACTTTCAGTTCCCAAATTCGGGAATTCAGATAAAATTGAGGTAGGAGAATGGGTGATCGCAGTGGGTAACCCTTTTGGGTTTGACCGGACGGTCTCCTTCGGCATAGTGAGCGGAAAGGGCAGGGTGATACCGTTCCTGCCAGAGGAATCCCGGTTGATAAGCGACTTCATCCAGACTGATGCAGCAATTGACCCGGGCTCCTCCGGAGGTCCTCTGGTGAATTTAAAAGGGGAAGTCATAGGGATAAACTCAATCGGATTAGGTCGCGGCCAGGGATTTACCATTCCGATCAATACCGCCCTGGAGATCAAAGATAAATTATTGTCCTCGGGCATAATCGAAAGAGGCTGGCTCGGGTTATCGATTCAACCTTTAAATCGGGAGTTCACCCGCTACTTCGGAGATGAGGAATTGAAGGGAATATTGGTTAGCGATGTCGAGCCGAACTCTCCTGCACAAGAAGCCGGTTTTTTACCTGGAGACATAATCCTGGAATATCAGGGGGAAAAGGTCTCTGCGGAAAAAGAAGAGGACTTAAACAGGTTCTTTCTCCTGGTCAGCGAAAGCCCGGTAGGGAAGTATGTTTCTCTCAGGATAAAGCGAAAGGAAAATTCTCTTGACCTCAGGGCTAAAATAGCGCTTCAACCTAAGGTCAAGCCTGAAGAGTATGAGACCGACCTAGGTTTTACGGTCAAAGAGATAACTTATGGGATATACAGGGATTACATGCTGGAGGATAAGGAAGGGGTTTTGGTTTCTTTTGTGGAGGTGGGAAGTCCGGCCAGCCAGGGAGAGCTTTCAGAAGGAGATGTGAT
>Ga0315289_10004626_pt1 | contig 20465 bp, 20 predicted proteins | sample YL17G11_40_MG_FD_203452 | JGI IMG/M metagenome (GOLD analysis project Ga0315289, IMG submission 203452) | Sediment microbial communities from Yellowstone Lake, YNP, Wyoming, USA - YL17G11_40 | ecosystem: Environmental > Aquatic > Freshwater > Lake > Sediment | place: USA: Wyoming | collected... | reverse complement strand
GGTCTACGAGGGCGATCTCGACCACATCTGCGGCATCATCACGATGAAAGACGTTCTGCCGCTGCTGGCGGACGCCCCTGGGCTGCTGGACCGCCCTCTGGCGGAGTTGGGGGTGGTGAAGCCGGCCTTCGTGGTACCGGAGAGCCGTCGCGTCGGCGATCTCTTCCAGGAGATGCGACAGAACCGCACTCATATGGCTATCGTCCTCGATGAGTTTGGCGGCACGGCGGGGCTCGTAACCTCCGAAGAGCTGGCAGAGGAAGTGGTGGGCCGGCTGATCGACGAGTGGGTTCATGAGCCGGCGCCCGTCTCCGCCGTGGAGGGCGGGGCGTTCGAGATCGACGCCCAGAGCCGGGTGGACGAGGTCAACGAGACGCTCGGGTTCGATCTGCCCACGTCCCCTGACTATGAGACTGTGGCCGGCTTTCTGTTGTTTCTCATTCGCCGCATCCCACGTGTGGGCGAGCAGGTTCTCTATCGCGAGCTCCGCTTCACGGTGCTGAAGGTGACCGGCCCAAGGATCGAACGACTGCGGGTCGAGAGGGTGTGACAGGTCTGCCGCGCCGTGCTATAATCGTACCATTCGCGCAGCGGCATTTGAGGTGCAGTCAGGGGTACTCCATTGGGCCAACTCATCCGCATTCAAGACATCGCTCGCTACGAAGGCCAGCAAGTGATCATTCAAGGTTGGCTGCAACTCAAGACCGGCAAGGGCAAGCTGCAGTTCCTACGCATGCGAGACGGCACGGGCATCATCCAGGCGGTTGTGTTCCAGGGCAACGTGAGCGCTGAAGCGTTCGACGCCGCAAAGCGGCTGCCGCTCGAGTCTTCATTTGTCGTCGGTGGAATCGTGCGCGCCGACGTGCGAGCGCCCGGCATCCCGGGCGGCCATGAGCTGGAGGTTAGCGATCTCACGGTCGTCCAGGAGTCGGCGGAATTCCCCATCGCTCCGAAGGAGCATGGCGTCGAGTTCCTCATGGACAACCGGCATCTGTGGCTGCGCTCGAACCGACAATGGGCCATCCTGCGTGTGCGGGCGACCATCATCAAGGCCATGCGTGACTGGCTGGATGACAATGGCTTCATCCTGGTTGACACGCCGATACTGACGCCAGCAGCGGCGGAGGGTACCACCACCCTCTTTCAGACCGATTTTCACGGCGAGCCCGCTTACCTGGCCCAGACCGGGCAACTCTACAACGAGGCCAACATCTTCGCTTTCGGCAGGGTTTACTGCTTTGGCCCTACCTTTCGCGCCGAGAAAAGCAAGACCCGGCGCCACCTGCAGGAATTCTGGATGGTGGAGCCGGAGGTTGCCTTCTGCACCCTGGATGACCTTCTGGAGATCGAGGAGCAGTACATCAGCTACATCGTGCAGACGACGCTACGCGAGCGCGCGAGCGAGCTCGCTGCACTGGAGCGGGACACGTCTGCCTTGCAGAGGGTGACGCCGCCCTTCCCGCGCGTCAGCTATGATGAGGCCGTCAAGATGATCAACGAGGCTGCTGCTCGCGGCGTCACGGTGCCGCCGAACGATGAACCGCTCCCCGAGATCGAGTGGGGCAATGATTTCGGCGCGCCGCACGAGACCTTCGTCGCGAGCCAGTTTGAAAAGCCCGTCTTCGTGCACCACTACCCCGTGCAGATGAAGGCCTTTTATATGGAGCCGGAGCCGGGCAGGCCGGAGGTGTGCCGCAGCGCTGATTTGCTCGCGCCCGAAGGCTATGGCGAGATCATCGGCGGCTCGGAACGCATGAGCGATCCCGACATGCTGCTCGCGGCCGTCGACAGGCATCACCTGCCCCGGGAAGCCTATGCCTGGTACGTGGACCTGCGACGCTATGGATCGGTGCCGCACAGCGGGTTCGGGCTGGGTGTGGAGCGGACCGTTTCATGGATCTGCGGCCTCGACCACATCCGGGAAACCATCGCCTTTCCGAGGATGCTCAACCGGCTTTACCCCTGAGATGCCAGCCGCGCGACCCTCGCTGGCAGTCAGGACATCATTGCTGCCCCGGAGGTTGGGTTTCTCGTGGAAACCCCGCCTCCGGGAGTCTCAGGATGGTTTCCGTTGACGGCAGAAGTTCTGCGCGCCTTGGGGCTGGTTTTCGCGCTCGCCCTGGCTGTGACCGCGCTCGTCACGCCGCTGGCCCAACGACTGGGATTGCGACTGGACCTCGTTGATCGGCCGGAGGGCAGGCGACAGCACACTGGCACCATCGCCCGGCTGGGCGGGATCGCACTCTACGCTGGCTTTACGGCCGCGCTTTGCGCGGTCCTTTTTCTGCCCAGCGCGTGGTTGCCTCCCCGCTTGGACCCGAAGGAGTTCACGCGCCTGACCGGGCTGCTGGTGGGCACGACGGCGGCTTTCGCTTTCGGCTTGCTCGATGATCGCTTTGAGTTCTCTAGCAGGCCCCAATACGCCGCTCAGCTCCTTCTCAGTATCATCCCGATCCTTTTCATCATCTTCATCGAGCGCGTGAACGACCCGTTGGGCAGCGGGCAGGTCGTCTTTCCTGCCTTCGTGGTCTGGGGTCTGACCATCTTCTGGTTCATGGGCATGATGAACACGGTCAACTGGCTGGACGGGCTCGACGGGCTGGCGGCAGGCGCGGCGGCGGTCATGTCTGCCATTCTTGCGGTCCATATGGTGCGGGAAGGCCAGCTCAGCGTGGCGCTGTTGCCCATCGCCTTGCTCGGGGCGACGCTGGGCTTTCTGCCGTTCAACATCAATCCGGCGCGGGTCTTCATGGGCAGCAGCGGATCCTACTTCCTGGGATGGGCTTTGGCAGCATTGGGGATCATCGCGGGCGCGAAGATGGCGACGGTGCTTCTGGTTATGGGGCTGCCTATCTTGGATGTGGGCTGGCTGATCTTCAGTCGCTGGCGTCGTGGAGGAAAAGCTTCGGTCAGCGTTGGCGGGCGAGACCATCTCCACCACCGCTTGCTGGACATGGGCTTCACTCAGAGACAGATCGTGCTGGGGTATTGCGTCTTCAGCGCCGCGTTCGGCGCGCTTGCTTTAGCGCTTGAGAGCCGGCTCTACAAGGCGATTGCGTTGCTCGTCCTATCCGGAGCCGCTTTGCTTCTCTTCGTCTGGGCGAGCAGGCGCAGTTCACCTCCCCCGCGTGCGTAGGCGACCTCATCACAGCCAGACCCAAGGTAGCAGTACGGGTGCGTCGTTCCCTGGTCTGGCGCTCTGCTGCGCCGTCCGGGTTGCCCGATTCCTATCCCCTGATGGCGCCGGCTGCGACCGGGTCGAAACCAAACGGCCACAGCGTATTGCTGCCGTAGACCGCCCCTCGTAAGTCGGTCTCGGCCAGGTCGGTTGGGCGCAGGTCCGTGCTGTGCAGGTCGGCGCCGCGCAAGCTGGCTCCCTTCAAGGTGGTATAGCTCAGGTCGGCCTGAAACAGGTAAGCTCCGCTCAGGTCGACTCCGGTCAGGTTCGCGCTGCGCAGGGATGCGCCCCCAAGGCTCGCCTTGGACAGGTTCGCACCTGACAGATCGGCCTCGCTCAGGTTTGTCCCCCTTAGATCGGCCTCGCTGAGATCGGCGCCACGCAAGTCAGCGCGATAGAGGCCGAGATGCGAGAGATCGCGTCCATGCAGGTCCAGAGGCTCGCCCTTGGTACGGGCGAGCGCAGCGAGCTCCAGGATTTCATTCTCGGTCAACTCAGGCATGGGAAGCACCTCGATTCTGTAGCTCATTCTCAAAGCCCAGCGCCTCGCGCACGATGTAGAGTGGCCGTCCCTTGACCTCATCGTAGATGCGCCCCAGATACTCCCCGATGATGCCCAGCGAAATGAGCTGCACTCCTCCGAGGAAGAGCACGCTCACCAGGGTGGTCGCCTGGCCATAGAAGGCCTGGCTGCCTGAGAGACGCAGGATGACGGTGGCCGCGATGCCAAGAACAGCCAACCCGGCGGCGACGAAACCGACGTACGTGGCAAGCTGGAGCGGCAGATAGGAGAACGAGGTGATGCCGTCGAGCGCGAACTTGAGCATCTTTTTAAAGGGGTACTTCGTCTCCCCGGCGAAACGTTCGGCCCGCACGTAAGGCACCCCAGTCTGACGAAAGCCGACCCACACCGACATCCCCCGCATAAAACGGTGCTTTTCCCGCATGCTCTTCAGCGCGTCGATCGCCTTTCGGTCCATCAGCCGGAAGTCGCCGGTATCCATCGGGATGTCGATCTCCGTCACCTGGTGGATGATCCGGTAGAAGAGCTTGGCGGTGGCTTCTTTGAACCATGTCTCGCCACGCCGTTCCGACCGCACTGCGTAGACCACCTCATAGCCATCCCGCCACCTGGCCATCAGCTCCGGGATCACCTCCGGCGGATCCTGCAGGTCGGCGTCGATGACAACCACGGCATCCCCGCGCGCGAAGTCGGTGCCCGCCGTAATGGCCACCTGGTGCCCGAAATTGCGAGAGAAGCTCAGCACCTTCACCCGCGGGTCGGCGGCGTGCAGTTCCCGCATGATCTCCGGTGTTCGGTCACGGCTGCCGTCATTGACCAGGATCAGTTCCCAGCTCTCGCCCGTGCTGTCCAGGGCGGCGCTCATCCGGCGATAGAGTTCGGGCAGGATCTTCTCTTCGTTGAAAACGGGCGCGACGACGGACAGGGTAGCCCCGCTTGGCGTACCCGCCTGCGGGGTAGGGTGCTTAGGTTCGCTCATGCTGCCTCCTGGCCGGGGGCCGGCTCGGATAATGGCTCTGGGTCAACGCGCCAACGTTCTCCATCCCGCTTGATTCGTCCGGCAACCATGGTCATATCGTGCTGGAAAAGGAGCAACGCGTCCCGACGCAGGGCCCAATCGCGCAAGGAACGCTTGGACTCGATACTCACCAGGGGTTCCACATCGAAGGCCGGCACCCAGGCAAGCCGCTCCAGGCTGGCGGCCCAGCCTACCAGATCGGCCAGGAAAACGGCTGACTCGCCCCGGCTCTCGATAATGACTACCTGGTGCCCGCGCGTGTGTCCTGGGGTCACGATCGTTCTTACCTCAGGTGTGACCTGATTGTCGCCGCTCTGGATGTTCAGCACGCCTGTACCGTCGGCCAGCCGCAGGTCCGCCAGCGGCAGGAAGTTCTCGCTGAAGTACGTGTTGCGTGTGCGCTCGTTTGGATAGGTGGCGTCTGCCAGTTCCAGCCGTTGCACGAAATAGGTCGCGTTGGGAAACGTGGGCGCGTAGAAGCGGGGTGACACTTCGGCGCCATCCGAAGCTGGGAGAGTGTTGCCGCCACAATGATCCGCGTGCAGATGGGTGTTGATGACGTAGCGCACGTCCTCGGGTCGGTAACCCAGGGCCGCCATCTCACCAAGCAGCCGTCTTTCGCCGCTCAGGCTCAAGATCTCGCGCTGCTTGGAGGTGAGTTTGTCGCCGTACCCCGTATCCACCAACACAAGCCCCGCGCTAGCCTCGATCAGCAAACACCTCAGCGCCATCGGGATGCGGCCCAGGGCATCCGGGGTGCTCACCTTCTCCCACAGCGTTCGTGGCACTACCCCCCAGGCGCCGCCGCTATCGGTCCAATAGATGCCGTCGCTTAGCACGTGTGTGCGCACTGAGCCGATATGGAGCGTTTGGGGCGGCATCATCGCACCTCGGAGGGGCGGGCAGCCGGCGCGACTGAGCGGCCATGTCTTTCGAGCGTCGCAAGCGCTCGCCTGGCCTGGTCGCTCACCGTGCCGCGGAGCAGCCGGCTATCGTCGGCGAGCAGCGCGTTCAAAGGCGCGATGGCGGCCTCGTTGCCCACCTGCCCCACGGCTTCGGCGGCGTAGGCGCGCACTTGGGGATCCGGGTCGGCCAGCGCGGCGAGGAGCTGCGGTTGGATATCAGCGTGCGCCGCACGCACGAGGGCTACGGCCACGGCCCGGCGCACCAGAAGCGGCTCCGCTGCTTCGGCCAGCATGCCTGCGAGGGGCACTGCGGCCGCAGGGCTTCCGATCCGGCCCAGCGCGGCAGCCGCGGCCCCTCGTACCTCTGGGCTGCTATCCCGCAACAAGGGGAGCAAATGCGGGACTGAGGTCGGGTCACCCACGTGGCCCAGCGCTCTTGCCGCTGCCGACCGGACCTGCGGCGCGTCGTCCCCGAGGTGGCGGCTTAGGGTCAGGGCGACAGCTTCGCCCCCCAGGCAGCCCAGGGCTTCCGCGGCGCCCGCACGTCGCAGAGGGTTGCTATCATCCAGGGCGGCTGTCAGGGTGGGAAACGTCCGGCTGGACTCTTGAGCGGCGAGGGCCTTCACGGCCTGCCAGCGGACGAACTCCTCGGAATCCGCAAGGGCCTCGACCAGGGCGGCGATGGCTGAGGTGCTCCGCGCGGGGTTCTTGCCCAGCCGCATTGCCGCCTCCCAGCGCGCTCGGGGCTCGATAGACTGGAGGGCCGTCAGCGACGCGGACTCGCTGCTGGGGGGATTGGCAGCAGCGCGGGCGTTCCACGATGCCACACGAATGCTTGCTTCACGCTTCAGGCGCCACCAGCGGGTGGCCAGGTCATCGTAAAAGGGAAGCCATCGACGTGGTATCGATCTTCGCATACGCGATGGTTTGGGGCCACTGTCATACATCTGTCATGTCTCTACTGGATGACGATTGTAACGCCGTACCAAGCTAGGGAATGACCACGGTTGTCTGGCACGGTTGATCAGGGTAGTTCGCAGTCTTGTCCACCGGGATCACTCTGATGCTGTAGGTTCCGGACGGCAGCGATATGGGTGGGAACAACCCCAAGGGGCCGTTCTGCACAGGCTGGTCTCCCTCTGCAAAGAACGACCAGCAGTCGTTGCAGGGGTTTGGTCCCACACCATACTCCAGTTTGTAGAACGCGAAATTGTCGCTGATGGCCGTTCCGATGATCGCTACTTGTCCCGAGACCACCTGGTTCACGCCGGGTGATGTGATCACGGACCTGGGGTCGGGGCAGCGCGGGGCCTGCACGGCCGGGGCGTTGGATGTTGGCGGCGGTGCCAGTGTGGGCTCGGGCCGGCGCGTCGGGCGAGGCCTTGCGGTTGGCGTGCTGGTAGGCGTCGTTTCGGGCAGTGGCAGGGTCGGGGTGATGTCGAACTGGCCGCCTACCACTTGCGGCGTAGGCGTCCCTTCGATCTCCTCCACCAGGGGGCGCACTGCCTCAGAGACGACGGTACTGATGAGGTAGACGAGCCCCATCGTGACCGCTAGCCCGATTGCCACCGTCCAGGCGCCATAGACGTGGTTGAGCGCCGCCTCACGCTCCAAAGTGAAGACGGCATGTTTGCGCTCGCGCCGCGCCATGAGCACCACACGCAGATACCACAGCGCAACGAGGGCGCACACGCCATAGACCCAGGGCGCGTAATCCTTGATGAAGTTAACGACAATCGCCATTAGATACAGTGTGCTTTCCTGTAGTCTGTTGCCTGTTGGCGCTCGGCGGAAGGCGTTGGAGGAAGCTGCGAAAGCACGCCGCGCAGGAGCGCGACGAGCGTAGGCACCAGCGATCGGCCAGCCGCCAGCACTTCCTCGTGATTGGCCTCTTCCTCAGCGTCCGAATCGTCGACGGCGACATTGCTGATGCCGCTGAACGCCAGAACGCGCAGCCCCATGTGCCGGGCGACAATTACCTCAGGCACCGTTGACATGCCGACGGCATCGGCACCGATCTGGCGCAGAAACTGTACCTCGGCGGGCGTCTCAAAACTGGGGCCGCCCAGGCCCACATAGACCCCTTCGCGAAGCGGGATGCCCAGGTCGGCGGCGACCTTTGTGGCAAGCCGCCGCAACTCGCGATCATAGGCTTTGCTCATCGCCGGGAACCGGGGACCGAGAGCCTCATCGTTAGGGCCCCAGAGCGGGTTACCGCCCGTCATGGCCATCAGGCCGATATGGTCCTTGATCAGCATCAGGTCGCCCGTGCGAAATGACGGATTCAGCCCGCCTGCAGCGTTGGTCACGATCAGGGTGTGCACCCCTAGCTCGTGCATCACGCGCACCGGAAAGGTAACCTGCTGCAAAGAGATCCCTTCATACGCGTGAGCGCGACCTTGCATGATCACCACAACTTGCCCTGCTAACCTGCCGACGACTAACTGCCCAACATGCCCCACCACACTGGTATGGGCGAAGTAGGGCACGTCTGCATACGGTATGCGATCGCCTCCTTCGACCTGATCAGCCAGCGGGTTGAGCCCTGACCCAAGGATCAGACCAACCTGGGGCCGATGGCTGGTCCGTTGCCGGATGCAATCGGCTGCTTCGCGATACTGGGCGAGGGTGAAGCGGCTATGTTCGGTCAATGGGAGTGCCTCGGCCTACTCGTTCGGTTCAGTGCCTGACCCCACAGGGGTATCGAGGAATGAGGCCTGCTCTACCTGGCCCTGGGGTGCGCCGCATCATACACCTCCCGCAGCCGGTCACGCGAGACATGGGTGTATACTTGCGTGGTCGAGATATTGGCATGCCCCAGCAGCTTCTGAACCTCACGCAAGCCGGCCCCACCGTTCAGCATATGGGTTGCGAAAGAGTGGCGAAGCGTGTGTGGCGTCACCCTATCGTCGAGGTCGATCTCGCGAGCATATCCTTTGATGATTAACCACAATCCCTGCCGGGTGAGGCGCTCGCCTCGCGGGTTGAGAAAGAGGGTCCGCTCCCCGGCCCTGCGGCCCAGGAACGCGTCGCGCCCGTGCTCGAGATAGTCCTGCACCGACTCGCACGCCTTGCGATAGAGCGGCATTACCCTTTCCTTGTCGCCTTTGCCGACGCAGCGCACGGTGCCGGCCCCCAGGTCCAAGTCATCGACCGTCAGGCTGGCGACCTCGCTCACCCGCATGCCGGTGGCGTAGAGCATTTCCAGCAGCGCGGCATCGCGCAGCCCTTTCGGGGTCCGCCCAAGCTCGCTGGGCAACGCCAGGAGCCGGGCAACCTCGTCGGGGGAGAGCGTCTGAGGAAGCTGTTTCTTCACCTTGGGGGAATCCAGGTCCTCGGCCGGGTTATCCGCGATAGCGCCCGTGCGCAGCAAGTAATGACAGAACGACTTCATCGCCGCGACCTTGCGCGCAACGGTGGCGGAAGCGTACTCCCGCTCCTTCAGAAACAGGATGTAGCTCACCAGATTGTCACGCGTGAGTGCAGCCCAACTCGGTTCGCCCCGCAATTGCCCAGGTCGTGTCACGAAGGCGTAGAATTGCTCCAGGTCATTACGGTAGGCGGCGACGGTGTTATCGGAGCCCCCTCTTTCGGCGACGAGGTAGTCCAAGAATTCCTGGATGTCGGCTTGCATGGCTTCCCCCTCTTGCGGCCTCAATCGAAGTGCGCCACTCCGCCCATTTTAGCACGACTTTGCATAAGATCAAAGAACAGGGGATGATCGAATCCGGCGCTCCTCACGAGGCCGTTCACTGATTCGTGTCCTCCGGCGCCCGGCTGGCTGTGCCGCCAAGTCGCCATAGCGCAGCCGCCAGAGCCAGTGACGCCAACACGAACACGGCTATGACGACCCTGAAGGTGAGCGTGTTCCATACCCTGGCGGACAGCATGCCGAGCCCCAGGGCGACGAACGTGACCGGCACAATGCCGTTAAGAGCCAGGATCATGCCGACCTGCCTTGGCTGAAGGATGGGCTTGCGCCTCAGTCTGCCGTTCAGCCATACCAGCGTCGCCACAGGCAGGACAGCGCCCAAAGAGACTGCGATAATCCCAGCCAAGGTCCTCCCAAGGCTCATCTCAACGTCCAGGGCCGGGCGTGAGAACCGATAGCATTCTCCGCGCCGGTTTGCTGCTGCGCGAGCTGGGCGGTGGACCCGCCCAGTGTCACCTTATTCACCAAAGGGGTGCGCTACTCGAAACGGCCGCGCCGGCGCGCTCGCCAGATGCGCCAGACCATCTTCAGAAAGAGCGCGCTGTCGCGCGCGGGACGAAAATGGCTGCTCTTATCGTTATAGATCGTCTTGATGGGCACCCAGGCCAGCCGGTAGCCCGCCAATTGCGCTCGCAGCAAGATCTCCACTTCCGCCTCAAACCGGGTGCTGTTTGGGCGGCAGGTACGCATCACGTCTTTGCTTAGCAGGCGATAGCCGCTTTGATTGTCCGGCACGGGCCGTCCCATGGCCCTGCCCAGCAGCCAGGTGCCCACCCGGTTACCAAACTGGTTCCTGGCGGGCATCTGAGAGAAGCTCCGTTGGCCGATGATGAGGTCGCCACGGCCCGCCAGAAACGCCTCGATGAAGCGGGGGATCTCGTCCGGGTCGTGTTGGCCATCAGCGTCCAGGGTGATCGCAGCATCCACCCCAAGCCGAGCGGCGTAGTCAAAGCCGGTGTTGAGCGCCCTCCCTTTTCCCTGATTGGTCGCGTGCACCACCAGGTCCGCGCCGGCATCGGCCGCGATGGCGCCGGTGCCGTCAGTGGAGCCATCATCGATAACCACGGCTGGCAGATACTTGCGCGCGCCCGCTACCACGGCGGCGATGTACCGCGCCTCGTTGTAAGCCGGTATCAGCGCGATAATCTCGCCGCTGCCTACTTGCATGGTTGCCTCACTGGTGTGTTGTCGTCCGCCTGTCAGTGTACCGCGGCAGAGGTGAAGCGTCAAAACCGCATGTGGCGTCCGTCTCTGGTACCTGCGTACCTCGCCGCGGCGCCCGTGAGTTGGCTGCGGCTTCGCGCGACCATGTTTGACAATGGCTCGCATTTCTACATTCTTTCCTCTCCTGCGGGGCGCCTACGCTTGGGACTTCGGCCGGGAATCGCCGGGTAGCTTGACGCGCGCAAGCGCAGCGCGACCGTCGGCGGCTTTCGGGGTTGTAGTTGTAGTTGAGAAGCCGGGCGAGCCAATCTGGCAATTTGCTCGAGGTGAGATCATACCCATGACTGACAAACCACTACAAGGGCAGTGGGCCCTCATCCTTGGCGCTTCTAGTGGATTCGGCGCCGCGACCGCCCGCGCGCTGGCCGCCGCCGGCATGAACGTTGCCGGAGTGCACCTGGACCTGCGGACCACTCTGCCACAGGCCAAGGCAGTGGTCGCTGATATCGAGGCTGCCGGAGGCAGGGCGCTCTTCTTCAACACCAACGCGGCAGATCCCGACCGGCGTGCTAAAGTGCTGGATGGCATCGAGCAGGCGATGGCTGTCATCGGCAGCGAGCATCGGATCCACGTCTTCACGCACTCGCTGGCATTTGGCAGCCTGCTGCCGTTCATCGGCGATAATCCCGAAGCGGCGATCACCCAGGCGCAGATGGAAATGACCTTGAACGTGATGGCGCACAGCCTGGTCTATTGGGTGCAGGATATGGCCCGGCGCGATCTGTTGGGGCGCGGCAGCCGGATCTTCAGCATGACCAGCGAGGGCAGCAGCATGGTGGTGCCCACCTACGGCGCGGTGTCTGCCGCGAAGGCGGCGCTTGAATCGCATACCCGGCAGCTTGGCATGGAGCTTGGGCCGCGCGGGGTGATGGTGAACTGCATCCAGGCCGGTGTGACCGATACAGCCGCGTTGCGCAAGATCCCCGGCCACGACATCATGATTGAGACGAGCTTGCGGCGCAATCCCAGCGGCCGGCTGACGACTACCGAGGACGTCGCGGCGACGATTGCCGCGCTTAGCCATCCCAGTATCCGTTTCATCAGCGGTTCCACCATCACGGTGGATGGCGGTGAGGCGGCTGTCGGGGGCTGGAAGTAGCAGAGTCTCGCCACGGAACTCCGTGGCGCGCTCACGGCATCATCTGCAACGCGGTCAGCCCCGGCGTGGTGGAGACCGAGGCGCTCGACTTCTTCCCCCGCAAAGACGAAATGGTAGCCTTTGCCAGAAAGCGCACCCCTGCCGGGCGGCTCGTTACGCCGGAGGAAATCGCCCGCGTTGTGGCCTGGCTCTGCACCGACGACGCCAAGATGATCGTCGGCCAGACCATCACTGTCGATGGCGGGTACCAGGTGATGGCGTGACGGTTGCGATGGCCTACGCGACGCGTCCAGCCGTACAGGCAGACCAGCCGGCCATCACCGCCATCGTGCGTGCTGCCGGCATCAACCCGTTCAGCCTGCACTGGCAACGATTCCTGGTGGCAGAAGAAGATGGTCGGATCATCGGTCTGGCGCAGATGAAGCCGCACCGGGATGGCAGCCGCGAGCTGGCATCGCTCGCCGTCATGCCGGAGCGCCAGGGGCAGGGCATCGGCAGCGCGCTGGTGCAGGCGCTGCTTGCCGGAGAATGCGGCCCGATCTATCTGACGTGCCGCGACCCTCTGGAGAGCTACTATGCCCGCTTCGGTTTCCGCCGGCTTGCCAGTAGGGAAATGCCGCCTTACTTCCGGCGCCTAAGCCGCTTTACGGGTGCTCTTTCGTGCGTCACCGCGCCGCTCGGCGGTCGCTGGCGCATCATCGTTATGGGCTGGCAAAGCGGAGACGGTGCCCAGCCCACGCATGGCACAATGCACACCCGGTAGAACGCGTCGCGCCCCACGTGTCTCGCTTACGCCTTGCCCAGACATCACTCTTCCAGCGTGGTCAGGTCCCCTTCTGGCATCCCTAAGGCCCTGGCGCGCAGGACGCGGCGCATGATCTTGCCGCTGCGCGTCTTGGGTAGCTGGGTCACGAAGTTGACTTTCTCGGGTTTGGCGATGGGCCCCATCTCGTGCCCCACGTGGGCCCTCAGCTCCTCTGCCAGGCCATCAGACGGCTCCTGGCCGGCCTTGAGTATCACGTAGGTGTGGATGGCATTCCCCTTGAGCTCGTGTGGCAGGCCAATTGCGGCCGCCTCGGCGACCGCGGGGTGGCTGACCAGCGCGCTCTCGATCTCAGCCGTGCCCAACCGATAGCCGGACACCTTCAGCACATCGTCCACACGCCCGATAATCCAGAAGTAGCCGTCCTCATCTTTGCGAGCGCTATCGCCCGTGAAGTAGACGCCAGGGTACTTGCTCCAATACTGATCGACGTAACGATCAGGATCCCGGTAAATCGTGCGCAACATGGCTGGCCAGGGCTGTTTGAGCACCAAATAACCCTCTTCGCCGGGCCCGACGCTCCTACCCTGTTCGTCGTACACATCGGCCTCGACGCCCGGGAAGGGATACGTCGCACTGCCCGGTTTGAGGTCGACGACGGGCATAGGGGTGATCATGAACATGCCCGTCTCGGTTTGCCACCATGTATCCATGATGGGGCAGCGCTCTTTTCCGATGACCCTATAATACCAGCGCCACGCCTCGGGATTGATGGGCTCACCGACGCTGCCCAGCAAGCGCAGCGAAGACAGGTCATGCCGGTTGGGCCAGGCCTCTCCGAAGCGCATCAGGCCACGAATCGCCGTGGGCGCCGTGTAGAGCACGTTGATCCCATACTTTTCGATCATGCTCCACCAGCGATTGGGGTAGGGATAGGTGGGAGCGCCCTCATACATGAAACTCGTGGCGCCCAATAGCAGCGGGCCGTAGACGATGTAGGAATGGCCTGTGATCCAGCCTGGGTCGGCGGCGCACCACCACCGGTCCTCCTCCTTGAGGTCGAACACCCAACTCAAAGTGGTGGCGATCCCGACCATGTATCCGCCATGCGTGTGCAGGATGGCCTTTGGCCTGCCCGTGGTGCCCGACGTGTAGAGCATGAACAGCGGATCCTCGGCGTCCATGATCTCGGTGTCGCAACGATTCCCGCCGCCTGGCGTCCGGGCGATGGGCAACGCCATCAGGTCGTGATACCAGTAGTCTCGCCCGGCCTCCATGGACACCTCTTGACCGGTGCGCTTGAGCACGATGACGTGCTCCACTGTGGGGGAGCGCCTTAGCGCCTCGTCCATGATTTTCTTCAACTCGACGGTCTTGCCGTTCATGTAGCCGCCGTCGCAGGTAATGACGACATTCGATTCGCTGTCTTCGATGCGGCCGTGCAGGGCTTCCACGGAGAAACCGCCATATACCACGGAATGGATGGCGCCGATTTTGGCGCAGGCGAGCATCGCGATGGGCAACTCAGGCACGCGCCCCATGTAGATGGTGACCCGATCCCCCCTTTTCACACCCATGCTGCGCAAGACATTGGAGAATTTGCAGACCTCCCGGTTGAGCGCATGATACGAGAACGTGCGCAGCTCCCCATTCTCCCCTTCCCAGATCAGCGCCAGCTTGTTGCGCCTCCAGGTCTGAATGTGGCGATCCAGGCAGTTGTACACGATGTTGGTCTTGCCGCCGACAAACCACTTGTAGAAGGGCTTGTCTGTATCGTCAAGCACCTGGTCCCACTTCTGGAACCACACGAACTGCTGAGCCTGTTCCGCCCAAAAGCCCGCCAGGTCCTCCCGAGCTTGCCGGACCAGATCCCCATGGTCCTTGACATTGGCAGCCGAGATGATCTCGGGCGATGGTCTGTAAACGCCCACGGTTTCCTGTCCGTTGCTCATGCGTCCTCCCTGGATCTTGCGCGCCTCAAAGCGCCATTGAATGTGCATATTGACACAATACTATTGCCCTGCTAGCACCGAGCAAATTATACGCAAAGACGGGGCAAAACGGAAGTCACGCGAAGAGGCAAAGCGCGTGGCGCTGGTGACGGAACGCTGCAGCGCCGCGAAAGCCGCGGCCGACCACAACGAAGAGAGACGGCTAACTCGCCGTCTCTCTTGGCTAACCATTCAGATGACCGGCGTCTCAAAGGCGCCGGTCTCTTGCGTGGTTGACTCCTTCACTCCCCTGGCTGATGGCAGGTCTGGCAGGTGTCTGCGGCCCGTCCGACGTGATCTTGAGGGGCCGGCCTCACATCGCCCTGCGGATCGTGGCATGTCAGGCAGTTCTGCCCCTCGACGTCGTGCGGGATGCGCGGAGCGGCTACTGATGCCGGCGTCGGTTGAGATTGTCCTGTCGCTGCCGCCTTATGGCATCCCTGGCAGGTATCCACCGTCCGGCCCACGTGATTCTGGGGAGCCGGCCTCACATTGCCCTGCGGATCGTGGCACATCAGGCAGTTGTCGCGCCCCGCCAGGTCGTGTGGGATGGATGGCACCCCGCCCTGTCCTGGGGTTGCCGTGGCTTCGGGCGCCGGCGTGGCGGTCACTGGAAGCTCCTGCACCGTGGGCGGGTGGCAGGAAGTGCACATGTCCACCGTGAATGAGACGTGGTTGTCGGGATACGGTCGCACTCCCTCGGCGCCGTGGCAGATCTTGCAGTCGGTGGTTGGCCCGATGGGGTGCGGGATCGGGTTCGGCACCCCGGTGGAGGGCACCGCCGGCGGCTGGGAGAGCTCGCGGATGTTCGGCGCATTCAGGCCGGCGAACTTCCATTGAGTGGCGTGGCAGGCGCTGTTGCTGCAGAAGCTGCTGTTATCGCTGCCACCCGGGTTGTCGACCTTGTGGCACTGGGCGCACGTCGTGTCGAACTTGTACCGGTGTTCCGCCAGCCACGTCGTGCTGACATGCGATGCCGGCTCGGCCACGGCTGGCGCCACGGAGACGGCCGGGAGAGGCTGGCCCGGGCCGGCGACTTGAGGGATCGTGTGGCAGAGGTTGCACTCCAGCCGGATGGCCTGATTGTCGGCGCTCAGATGCTTGCCGTCGTGGCAGCGGAAACATCCGGGGAAGTCCTTGTGCCCGATGTTGTTCTTGTGTGAGTCCCAGGCCAGGTTCATGAACGGGAACTGCGTCCGGTCGAAGATCGCCTGCAGACCGGCCACCGCGGCCTGGATAACCTCCGGGCGCTGGGCATAGACGTCGGCGTATTGGGTCTTGTACAACTCCTCCACCCCCGCGATCGCCGCCGCCGCCTCTGCTTCGCTGGCATAGCTCTTCCCTAGCACTTCCTCACCCACCTTCTTCAGGTAGGGTAGGTCGGCGGGAAGGCTGCCCATGGCCATCGCCTCGTCGATCGCGTCCGCGGGATTGCGGAAGTTGTGAGATGCGCGGTTGTGGCAATCCACGCAATCCATCTTGCGTTTCTCCATCTTGGCCAGGTTTTCGGCCGTGTAGGATGACGCCGTGTCCAGGTATTCCGTGACCACCCCGTTGTACTCAGCGCTCACCCAGGGGATCTCCTGGCGCTTTTCGTCGGTGGCGATGTAGTACACCGGGTTCGCGATGTGCCAGTGGATGCCGCGCCCCAGGCCCAATTGGCTCGCTTCGCCGCCCGTCTTCAGCGAGAGCACCGTCTGCGTCAGGCTATTCTGCTCATCCTGGGCATAGTGAGGGATAACGGCCAGGCGATCCTTGTAGACTTTCTGCGGCCAATGGCACTGCTCGCACACGATCTCAACTGGCCTCAGGCTCGTGATGGGCGAAGGAATGGGCCTCTCAAAGAGCTTCAGCGGGTAGACCCACAGGTAATGGGCGCTGCGGAGCTTGGCCTGAATGGCGGGCACCACCCCTGGGCCCACATGGCACGTGCCACAGTCCACGCGTGCGTGCGGCGAGACCTGGTAGGCTGTACGCTCCGGATACATGACATGGCACGTCGTGCAAAATGAGGTCGTCTCGGACCAATCGAAGACTGCCACTGAGGCGAGCCACACGGCAAAGGCAACCACGAAGATCCCCAAGATGCCCAGTGCCGTAGTCCAGCACCCGCGCCGCTTGCGGGGTGGCTTGATTGCCGGCACCGAGGGCGCATCGGGTGCTCGGGCCGCGGTCTGCGGCTCGGGGGCATTCCCTTCCGGCGGGCTTACGCTTGTTTCGGAGGCTGCTATCTCATTCTCAGGTGCCATTGGGACCTTCTCTTTGGTGGGGGTAGCCGCAGCATTGGGAAAACGAAAAGGCCAAGTGTGCCAGAGTGCACTAACCGCATTATAGCCTGTTCGGCGAACGTGTCAATCCACCCATTGCACCACGGCAATGGTGCGGGGTTTACCAGGCGGCTACCGTGCATACGAGACGCGGAAGTTGTCGAAGCGCACATCCAGCGGCGCGCTGCCGCCAATCTATCCGGTGCTGGCCTCCGCGCGCGAACGGCGCCACTTCCCTGCAAACGCGGCTGGCTCCAACCCGAGCTTCACGATGAAGGCGGCGATAGTACGGGTCATCATCGGTATGTCCCCAGGATCTGCGCCATGTTTTGGCCCAAGATCAGCCGTTTGTCCCCGTCGCTGATCCGGGCTGTGAGCAGCGGCCCAATGTTGAGCGACGTGTCCAGGTCGGGGAAGTCGCTGCCGAAGAGGATCTTGCTCGCGCCGAACCACTGCACGGCCTGCGCAATGGCGCCGGGCCACGGCACGAACGTGGTGGTCGTGAAGACGTTGTCGTATTTGCGGACCACTTCGGCATAGGCCGGGTTGAGGTGCCCGATCACGAAGCAGATGCCCGGCTGGCGGGCTGCCGTGCGCCCCAGAAAATCCGGCGAGCCCCACTGGTGCGACAGGATGATCTTGCGGCGGGCGTTGGCCCACTCGTAGACCGGGAAAAACCGTTCCGTTTCCTCCGATAGGCCCTGGTAGGCCGTGATCAGCTTGATGCCGCGCAGCCCGAGCCGCTCACCGCGCTCCAGTTCAGGGATCAAGTCCTCGGGGTAGTTGGCGTTCAGGGTAGTGTAGCCGATGAAGCGCGCCGGGAAGGCCCGCACCGCCGCCGCGACCAGGTCATTCCCGTAGACGAAATCGGAAGAAACGCCGGCGAAAGCGAAGATGCAGGCCTGGCCCAGGCCGTATCGATCCATGTACGCCACCAGGTCTCGCGCTTCCGGGTGAGGCACGTGATAGTCTCGCATCAAGCCCAGGTGCGCGTGGGCATCGATCACCAACTCACCGCTCAGTGGTAGGCCCTGCCGGACGACCTGTACGAAATCCGTTGAGCTCACCATCGCACTCCCTCCAGTAGCCGCGCCAGGTTACCGCCGGCCACGGCAGCCTTCATGGAATCCGTCACCTCAGCATACATCACCATGGCCCTGGCGAAGCTGGAATCCATGTAGGGCCAGTTCGTGCCGAAAAGCAGCCGGTCTGCGCCGAAACGGGTGCAGATCTCTTCCACAGCACGGAAGTGCCAGTACCCGCTCAGCTCGAGGCGCAGGTTCGGGCAGGCTTCCAGAAGCTGATATATCCGCCGGTTGTAGCGGATGCGATGTTTCACCAGGATCACGGGGAGGATGGGGTGCGCGTGGCACAGATCGTACACCTCATCCGAGTTGAAGTCGTCCATCGTGGCCCAGCGGAGGCCCAAATCCAGGAAGAGCGGAACGCGATGCACTTCGAGTTCCGACCACAGCGCCCCCATCGACCACTCTGCCATGGGCACATTGTAGAACTCACGGAAGAAGCGCACTGCTCGGATATCCCGCTCCCTGAGGGAAGCGATCATCTCGGCCGGCGGGGGCGTTTCACCGGAGGTCCACGAGGAGACAACCCAGCACGGCACGAGCCCGTCGTGGCCCGCGAGCTCATCGAGCAGGCGCTGGTTGCCCACGGCGGGGCTGTACTCCTTGGCCATGGCGTGGAAAACCAGCCGCCGGGCGATCTCCTGCGCCTGGCCGTCGACCGACAGGTCCGCGCGGGAGTACGGACCGCCTTCGATGCGGTAGTTGTACCGCCCCACCTGGCAATTGGCATCAAAGAAGGTAATCGTATCCATGGCAGCCCCCTTACCCTTGGTCCCGCTCAGCACGACGCCCTGCACGAAGTAGCGCTGCGCCAGGGCGAACAAGACCAGCGTCGGGATCAGGCTGATCACCGATCCCGCCATCAAGAGCGGTATGTCGGCGAGATATTGGCCCTGGAAGTAGCTCAGGCCGGCAGTGACAGGCTTTCAGTCCGCGGCAGACACCTACGCAATCTCCACAACCTGCCCCGTCTCTGCCGAACGCACGATCGCGGCCACGACCTGTGTCTGCCGCAAGCCGTCCGTCTGGGCCGGAAGCGGGCCGTTGCCGCGCCAGCTCTCCGGCTCGAGTGTGCCCTCCAGGATCGCGTTCACGCAATGCCCCACCAGCGCCATCAGCCCGCCTGAGGCGAGGCCGCGGAACTCCAGGCTGGGCTGCAACCTGGCGCCTCCGGCCGAGAGCTGCCCTGTCGTGGGTTCCGGCTTGTGCAGAAGCGCCGCGACGTTCACACCGCGCGCCAGCAACGCATCCCTGTGGGCCAGGAGCTGCTCCGGCGAGATGGTCTCGGCAAGGTTAGCCCGCCAACCAGCCGCGGTGCCAAAGCCGCCACGCTTGTTATAGATCAGCGTGCCGTCGGCCCCGGAGAAGCACATGTAGAACTCCACCAGCTCATCGATGTGCTTGATCCACTCGGCCTTCACACGCACCTTCAGCCCGGTGTCAAAGGTGAGGAACGCATCGTAGAGGTCCGGGGTGAAGCCCAACACCCGCGATTGCGTGATGGCATAGACCTCTTTGACCTCGGCCGGGGCGAAATACCAGCGTAGCAGATCAACGACATGGCTCAGAAGGAAGTGCGCCGTGGAGGAGCCGGCAGCCCAGGCCTTGCTCCGATTTCCCCATAGACCCGTGGGCACAACGATATTGTCGTCCAGCCTCGACTCGCCGTAGACAACCAGCCCGAGCAGCCCCGCCTGGATCACGTAGTGGCTGGCGATATCCAGCGAAGTAGCACGGTTGGCGAAGTTCACGAAGACGCGCGCGTTGTGCTGCTCGGCGGCTTCGTAGATCGCCTGCGCATCCTCGAGGGTGGTGGCCAGCGGCTTCTCCTGGATGACGTTGGGAACGCCTGTCTCGAGCGCGGCCATCGTCGGATCACGATGCAGTGGGTCCGGTGTGGCGACGGCCACCAGGTCAAGCGCATGGGCGCGCAGCATCTCGCGATAGTCCGTGTGCGCCTGCGCGCCTGCGAGCGCAGCCACACGCTCAGCAACCTCGGCGCGCACGTCCGCCACAGCCACGACCCGCGTGGCATCATGCTCCTGGAAGAACTTCACGTAGTTCTCGCCGAGAATGCCGAGTCCGATCACGCCAACTCTGAGCGGTGTTGCCATCGTTGCCTCCTGATGTGGCCAGTGGTAGGTTACACCTGCACTGCACCTGCACAAACCGCAGGTGCAGTGCAGGTGTGCCCGTGCCGCACGAGGCTCGTGTCGTTCGGCAAGGGCGTGTCACACAACGGTGAGATGCAAGACGCTGTCAGTGTAGACCAAGATCTGGGCAATGCCAAGAACCGCCGATGCGAAACGGGGTCAGCACGGCCCACAACAGGAAAGCACACTGTGTTTATAGGAACTCCCGCTGCCTGTGTTATAATGTCGCCACATCACCCTTGAGCCCACACCCTCGCGCCCCGCTGGGTGCAAGGGTATCTGGGGCTCGAGGGCCACAGCACCCACCGGAGGCAGACGCACATGCCCATCACCCCCATCCGGCCCAAGTGGGCCGGCACCATGACCGATCGCGAGCGCTTCGTGCGCCAGATGCACTATGCCCCCGTGGACCGCTGCTTCAATATGGAGTTCGGCTACTGGGACGATAACTTCAAGGTCTGGCCGATCTTTTCCGAACATGGTATCACGAACAATGAAGAAGCAGACGCTTTCTTCAACTTCGATCAGATCCATGTCGTCGGCGGCG
>Ga0315289_10004625_pt1 | contig 20467 bp, 21 predicted proteins | sample YL17G11_40_MG_FD_203452 | JGI IMG/M metagenome (GOLD analysis project Ga0315289, IMG submission 203452) | Sediment microbial communities from Yellowstone Lake, YNP, Wyoming, USA - YL17G11_40 | ecosystem: Environmental > Aquatic > Freshwater > Lake > Sediment | place: USA: Wyoming | collected... | reverse complement strand
GGGTTCCACTGCCAGAGCCCGGGCAATGCAAACCCTCTGCTGTTGACCTCCGGAGAGTTTCATGGCAGATTGATCCAGCTTATCTTTGACCTCATCCCACAAGACAGCGTCTTTCAAACTTTTCTCCACAGCTTCCTCGAGTATAGCCTGGCCAGTAATGCCTTGAATCCTCAGACCATAAGCCACATTTTCGAAAATCGACTTGGGAAAAGGATTGGATTTCTGGAAGACCATGCCCACTTTTCTTCTCAATTCCGAAAGGTCAATGGTTTTTCCATAAATATCGATACCGTCAAGAAAAACCTTGCCAGAGCCCTTTGCTCCTGGAATTAGATCGTTCATTCTATTTAGGCATCTCAGAAAGGTTGACTTCCCACAGCCAGAGGGACCAATAAAAGCGGTGATGTGATTTTCCTTTATACCAATAGAAATGTCTTTCAGCGCCTGGGTTTTGCCATAGTAGAAATTCAGCTTTTCTACCAGGATTTTGGTAATAGAATGGTCCGCCTTCTTTTCCGGGGTATCCGAAGGGGTTTGGGCTTCGATTTCTGTTCTCTCTTCCATTATCTGTTGGCTCATAGTCAAAAACTCTGCCTCATCTGTCTTCTTACCTTAGACCTAATAAATATAGCTACAAAGTTTAAAAGTAAAGTCAAAATCAAAAGTATCAAAACGGTCCCATAAAGAATCGGCTTGGTAGCTTCCACGTCCGGAGACTGAGTTGCCATCACATAGATATGATAACCTAATTCCATAAATTGGTCGGTCGGTTTATGCGGTAGATAGGGTAAAAAGTAAGCTGCACCGGTGAACATTATGGGAGCAACTTCTCCTGCGCCCCGACTGATAGAAAGAATGGCACCGGTCAAAATACCGGGAAGAGCCTGAGGCAGAACAATTCTCCGAATGGTTTGCCATTTGGTAGCGCCTAAAGCCAGAGAAGCTTCTCTCGTCTCCTTGGGCACCGCCCTTAACGCTTCTTCCGCAGAGACCACCACTACAGGAAGATTCAGAAGGGCTAAGGTCAAAGCCGCCCACATAAGACACGGCTGCCCCCAGACCACCTCCAGTCCAAAAAATCTATCTACTCCTGCTCCGATAAATTGAATGAAAAATCCCAGCCCGAAAAGACCGAATACTATAGATGGGACACCAGCTAAGTTGTTCACGGCATAACGGATTATTTTGGTCAAGATTGAATCCATTTTGGCATATTCATGCAAGTAAATGGCGGTCATCACTCCCACCGGAAGAACTGCGATAATCATCAAAATCACTAAAGCCACCGTTCCGAAAATTGCCGGGAAGATTCCCCCGGCAGTCATTCCTTCCCGGGGAGCTTGGCTGATAAACTCCCAGCTTATGATCTTATGCCCGTTCCAGATGATGTTTCCGGTGATTATAAAAAGGATCGCCAGAATAATCAGCGTGGCAAGTAGCGTTAGGCCAGTGAAAAAAGATCCCGTTATGTTCGCTTTGATCTTCATCTAAATTCTTCCGGTCAGCTTTCTCTGTAATCTTCCAACAGTGAAATGGGCTAATGAATTAATGAGCAAAGTGAAAACAAAAAGAGAAGCGCCGATAAAAAACAAAACATTGTAATGCGCACTCCCATGGACCACCTCTCCTAATTCTGCCGCAATGGTAGCAGACATGGTGCGGACCGAGTCAAAGATATTGGCAGAAAGGATGGAGGCATTTCCTGAAGCCATCAAGACTATCATCGTTTCTCCCACCGCTCGCCCCAAACCCAAAATTATTCCAGCTAAAACTCCGGGCATGGCCACAGAAAGAGAGACTCGAGAAGCCGTTTGCCAGCGATTCGCTCCCAAAGCCAAGGAAGCTTCTTTTAAGCTCATGGGGACGGAATTCAATGAATCCTCAGCTATGGAGTAAATCAAGGGAATTATGGCGATGCTTAATGCTACCCCCGCATTGAAAGCATTCAGGCGCATGGTGGAGTGAAAGATGCCTTGAAAGAATGAAGCCATCACCATTAAAGCAAAAAATCCCAAGACCACCGACGGAATCCCAGCCAGGATTTCTGCAACCGGCTTGATGAATTCTTTTGCCTTAAACGGTGCAAATTCTGCCGTGTAGATGGCTGCTCCAACGGAGATGGGAACGGAGAAAAAGAGAGCTACCACCACAACCTTGAACGTGCCCAAAATTATCGAAATCAAACCATATCGAGGTAGGTCCGAGACCGGCTGCCAGATTGCAGTGGAAAAGAAAAGTTTCAAACTCGCCTCTTTTTTGACCTCTGGATTAGTTAGCACTGGCAAGGCTTCCCGGAAAACAAAGACAAAGATAAGAATCACGCCCAAAATGGCCAAAAAAGAAGAAAGGAAGATGACCTTTTCGATAACGAATTCCGACAAGCGAAATCTCTTCTTTAAGCTTACAGATTCTGTCTCAGCTTGGTTTTCAATGGTTTTTGAGTAACTCATCTTCTAAGACTTAAGAAAATGGAAATGCTTTGTGTTCGTCACTGAAGCCCTCAGCCTCTCGAAAAATGTCATTCTGAGGCGTTAGCCGAAGAATCTCAAGTTGCTACATATTGAGTTCATTAGATTCTTCCCCCGCCAAAAGCGGGGTACAATTTTATGGTTTTTCGACACTATCCTCTCGTGCGTGACAGAAGAGAGAGAGTTAGCAGAGGACCAAGCGTCCTCTGCCAACACAGGAAGCGACTTATGAGAAAAGGGATCTTTCGCTTCCCAGATTCAATCACCTTACTACTTTACCGGGAAATATCCAACCTTACTCACAATCTGTTGTCCTTGTTCGGAGAGAACGAAATCGACCAATTTCTTTATTTCGCCAGTAGGCTTGTTTCGTAAATACCAGAATAAATAACGCGAAATAGGATATTTACCACTTTTCACATTTTCCAGGGTGGGCTCATATCCTGGAGTCTGGGCATCCTTTTTGACTTTGCAGTATCTAACTCCCTTAGCATAGGCAGCACCACCATAGCCAATCCCGTATTTATCCTTCGATATGGCGTTCACGATTGCCGCAGTTCCCGGCAGAGTCTGGGTCTGAGCGGCGAAATCCGCACCCTTCAAAACATTATCCTTGAAATAAACGTATGTGCCGGAGCTATTCTCTCTGCCATAAAGCACTATCTTAGCATCATATCCACCTATGTCTTTCCAGTTGGTGATTTTTCCGGTATAAATCCCTTTGAGTTGATCCAAAGTCAATTCGGACACTTTATTTTCTTCATTCAGGTAGAGAGAGAGTCCATCCCGGGCGACCGGAATCTCAACTCCGGTGGTATTGAATCGCTCTTTCAATTTGTCTATCTCCGAGCTTTTCATCGCTCGGGAGGCTTCGCAAATATCGGTGCTGCCATTAATCAGCGCGGCAATCCCCACGCCTGAACCTCCGCCGGTGACCTGTATAACTACGCCCGGATTCTGATTCATATAAATTTCTGCCCATCTCTGTCCTAAAATAAGCATGGTGTCAGAACCTTTGATGGTTATAGATTTTCCTGCAAAGACTATAACGCAGGTCGCAACCGATATAACCAAGGTTGCCAAAACCACCAAACCAATCTTCTTCACTACCAACTTTTTCATTTCGTTCTCCTTTCTTTTTGAATATCTAAAACGTGAACTGAAACTGCAAGGTAAATCTGTTATCCTTCTTATCGCTCTCCAATTTGGAGAACATTGAGTTCTCTTTAAGCTGATGCGGGATGTCATAAGCGGCTGTGATCCTGACATAGGAATCCCAGAAGTAGTGCAAAGCCAAGGATAAGGTTCCGGTAGCGTCATTCTTGAATTCACTATCAGTATTGGGGTCCCAGTAGTCATATCGAGCCGCCGCACCGAATTTGGTGTAAATGTTTTGAGACAACCAGAGATACCAACCTCTTTCATCCGCCAAAGAGTTCTTAGCAGATTTATTGTAATCTTTAGCCAAGTATAATTCGCCTCTAATTCCTGTTCCGCCAATTGGCAAAATATCGAGGTATACTTGAGCATCGGCTCCGTATCTTCTCTTGTCCTTCTCCACAGCAGGAACTGCCGTTTTCGGTGCAGTGGTTTTAATCTCATCTGGGTCTATGACTCCATTTCCATTTTTATCATACCAGCTTGTTACTCCTGGCACAGCCGCACTTCCAGGAATGTAGGTTTTTCCCCAGTAACCAGAAATTCCCACATCGATCATTCCCAATTTTGCCTTAGCCCGGGCGATCACGTCCTTCGCTTTGGTGGGATCAAACCAGGTGAAGTTTTTGTCCTGGATGCCATAACCCTGAAAAAGGCCCGCGTTGAGTTGAATATACTTTGGCAAAGCCCAGGTTAAGTTTACTCCGCGATCTCTCTCCCCGGGAAAGAGGTTATTCTCGGCCAAACTTCTCTCCGGGAAGTCTCTTTTGGAAGAGGAATATTCGATCTCGTAACCGAAGGGCCAGTTGAACTGTCCAAAGCTTAAGGTGAAGTTATGGGTTTGTATCGCCTTGTACAGCTCGACATAGGCTTCTTTCAATGAGACCGTATTCTTGGAAGCATCGAAATAAATCACATACTTGCTGAAGGAGCCAGGTTGAACTGTGAACTTTATCCTCCCGCGTCTAATGTAGAAATTGTTGGCATTGAGATTCTTGGAGGCGTCATACCCTCCGGCGATCCCATTCTGGGAGCTATCATTATATTCATACCGGGCTTGAAGATAACCGGATATTTTCACCCACTTAAGAATAGATACGTCGCTGTTCAAAGTCGCCATATTTTCGTTTATGCCGTCTAAACGGTCCTTTAACTCCTGAAGCTGGATTTGGGTGCTATCTTCCGGCGTCTGTGCCCGTAATTGGTTCACGCTTAATAATGCCAACAAGATCAGGATTGAAAAAATGCTTCTTTTCATCATCTCCTCTTTTGTTTTAGGTTTTATTTTTACTTCTAGTTTTTTTTCACCTTTTAACCTTTAGACCAATTCCACCACCACCTCCATATTCTGTTGATATGTAACATTGGTTCTTTCATAATTAAGCATAATACATGCGCTAATGTTACATCCGTGTTGAATCCATGTTAAATCTGTGTTACAAAATTCTTTTCGATTATCTCAGGATTTTTTTGGTTGATTTCTTTCTGGGTTATAAAACACCCCTCCATTGCCTCAGAGTCTTCAAGGCTGATTTCCGGAGGTTTCAATAAAACCAGCTTTCCTTCTAAGATTTTCTGGACTACTTTCAAGAATTTTTCTGTGCTCAAGCCTTGTAACCCATAGGTAATCCAGCAGGTCTTGGGTGGCAGTCCCCTGCTTTTTCTTCCCTCAGACATAAGTTTACCCCTTTTGCTTATATTCCAACCAGCTCCCGATGGAAAACGTTCCAGTCGGAAACGGAATGCGCGATTCTCTCCCTTTCCACTAAATCTTTGGAACCGATAAAAAATGGACAGAGGTGATATTCCCCGCTTTCGCAGAACCTTCTTAGCTCAGAAAGGTTGGGAGCCATTCCATCGAACATTTCAGAATCGCACATTTTTATTTTGCCATTGACCAGCTTAGGGCAGTTCATTTTCTTTCACCTCCTTTGAGGATGAATCGTTTTCGCCAAACATTTTCTCAATCAAATAGAAAATCCATGGAACATTCCCTGGAAGGATGGGCTTAGCTTTTATTCTTTTGGCGATCAGATATGCTGAAGCTATAGCCATTGCAAAAGCTATGATTAAAACTAAAGTCTTGACCAAAACCATCTTGCAGACCTCCGCCTTTTTAATTCAAAAGTAAAAACGAAGATCAGATTACGGTGGGATTAACTCTAAGTTAAATCGAGGTTAAAAAAAGCTTGATAGTGGCAAAGAATTATGATATAATAAAGAAAAATGTAGCGGTCAGCAAATAGGCAGGAGATTTGATTTTCTAAAGCGTGGAATAAAATAGGTAAATTGGGATTGTTTTATCTAAAGAACCCAAGAGATAAAGCCTCCTTTAAAAGGAGATACCAACATGAATGATGTAATAGATCGAATAAAGACAATAAGCCAAAGGCTTAAAAAAGAATATAAAGCCGAAAGGGTTATTTTATTTGGCTCTTATGCGAAAGGTAAAGCTACCGAGGAGAGCGATATAGATATTTTAATCATAGCCCCTACCACAGAACGATTCTTTGAGAGGATGGCTACAACCCTACGCATTGTGAGAGACCTTTATGGAGGTCTTCCCCTTTCGCCCATCGTCTTGAGACCAGATGAATTAGAAAAGAGAAAAAGGAAGGGAGATCAGTTTGTAGACGAGATCCTAAAAGAAGGAATTGAATTATGAAAAAATCTGAAGATTCTCTTTACCCTCCTGACTGGATCAAAGTTGCCAAAAAGGATTGGTAGCGAATGGAGAGGATGTTGGATGACGATGATCCAGAGGCGGCAGGGTATTTTTTCCAACAGTCTTTAGAAAAATATCTTAAAGCCTTTCTTCTTCAACATGGGTGGAAATTGCAGAAGATACACGCACTCTATACCCTTCTTGATGAAGCAGTCAAATACAATCCTGACCTTGAGTCTTACCGTGACCTCTGTGAGCGTGTTTCAGGATATTATTTTACTGATCGCTATCCGGCTTTGGTAGATACGGGATTGACCTGTGAAGATATAGAAAAGGACGTTGAAAAAGCAAAAGGATTTATCCAGGCTTTGTCTGGTGCAAGGATATGAGAGAAGCTGTTCATACAAACAAGATTTTGTGTTCTGTCAGGACCTGGCAGATGGGGGGGCTAAGACGAGCCCCCGACTGGGGGCGCCTGTCCTCAGTCTTGACAGACATCCTGTGCGTCAATAGGAAAAGTGATCAACTTGGATTGCTAACTTCTTTCAGCCAACCGTTACAGCCAGGCACTTTGCACGTGCCAGATTCAAAAGCACAGTGTGGGGTAGCACACTTGTCGCAAATTTTATAAGTGCTACCAGGTGCAATAACTTTTGTTTGCTTGCAACCAGGACAGTGAATATCAAGCCAATTTCCCATTTTTACTCCTTTTTTGAATAAACCAGATTAAACTGTATAACAGCCTATAACTAACCGCCACGTAGCGCCTTAGCGCAGTTGCAAAGATGTATAATTCGTTGATAACTTGTTATTTTGGAAACAATTTGCACTTCGGTGGTTGCCCGACTTTACCAGCCTGAAACCATTTATCGTGTTTATTAAAATCTTTTTTTACCTGCTGAAAAGTAACAACGGTGAGATTAATCTTTCGATTAGCTCCTTGAACTCTTTTGCCAAACCCGTGAATTATTTTTTTGAGATGATTACAAGATTGCTCAGCGAAGGCACGATTTTTTTCCGGAACAACTAAATAACCGTGACTATGCTTGTGTTTAACCAAAAATGAGAGAATGGCTACAAGAGATTTGAACACTGTATTGTTTGTGACGTTTTTTTCGACTTCGAACACTCGTTCACCTTTTCCTTTAAGTGGAACCGCGATTACATCTGGAAGAAATTTCTTCTCTTCGGAGGATTGAGCAGGATCTTTTTTGCAAGTCTCAACTTGATAAAAATTCCTACGTGCTAAATCAGACAGATATTTTATTATCCGAGGTTGTTTCATTGATGCTCCTTTCTTAAGGAATGTTTTTCTTTAATGACACATGCCTTCATTTCCGTGAAGAGAATTGTAAACAGGTGTTCACAACTTCCTTCACTAGTTCGACTATTAGGCGACCTTTCAAGCTCTCCCGCTTAATATATTCTTCAAAATTGTAGTTTTGTTCTGATGCCTCTAATGCTAGAGCCGGATTTACTTTAGCTATAAGGCTAGGAAACTCCTTTTTCCAATTAAGTACAGTCCCGGATTTCAAATACTTTGGAATAAGCCAACACATGAATAAAGGAGGCAAACAACAACTGTAAAAATGAGCTCGACTTTCGGTTACTGTCTTGGCAGTATTGGCATTAAAGAAGAGCTTTAAAGCTTCATCAACGTCGTTATATCTTTCAGACTTAAAAAGATTTCGAACAAGTTTTTCAACTAGGTCGTCAGCAAAAATAACATTTTGAGCTAATAACTTCTCTTCGTTTGATAGTGTCATGATCGTATTTCTCCAATTTCTTAATAAACATAACTATTGCTTATGTGGTTTCCTTATAAAAACTTTTGTCTTCCTTGGCGCTAGCCAAAGACACTCGAACATTTAGCTGACACCATTAACATCCCACCCCGAACCATGCCTGAATATATTGGGGGTAGCTCGTTTCCAGCCATGTAGGTCAATCATGCCCGAAGGGCTGGTTGACAAATAACTTTTTTGCTTATTTGATAGTGCTACCTAAAATTCATTTTTTGGTCCAATCTACTCCCGCATATTTCTTGCTTATCGGAACCTTATCGTAGAACACATCATTGACATACATTTCCGCAACCAAAGGGGGAAAGTCCAGAGCAACCATATCATTTTTATAGCCCACACTTGAAGCTAAATAGGCTGTCTTCGAGTAGCCAGGTCTTAAAGGTGGATCTACAGATCCAATTACAAGAGCATAGGCATCTCCAAAGATTTCGTTATTCGAGCTGTTAATAAAACTCGCTTTCACCTCTAATCTATCAATGTCCTTATTAGAAGTGTTTTTAAATTGTATCTGTAATTGCGGACAGAGAAGTCCACCAGACCAATCCCATTCAGAGTTAACTGAAACAATAGATAAACTGGCGGTTTTTGCAGATGACAGCAATGAGGTATCCGGGGCTAAATACTTTACATCTTCTGGATGTATAATATAATTAAAGATTGCTATCACAACTACAATTAAGAAAATCCATAACACAACAGGAATCCTCTTCATCTTTGTATCCCTCCTTTTTAAGTTATTGTTCTCACTATTCATATCGACGTTTTAGCTACAGCAAGTTGTTAGGCCGTCATCAAGAGTCCTTTTATTTGCGGGATCATGTGAAGAATTCTATCACTGAACCTATGATGGTCGCTCCGAAACTAAATATTATGCCATTCTGCCTCTGTGATATTAGTATAATGATTAGTCTACATTCAGTAATTCTATTCATAAAAAGGATCCAACATAAGAATTGTTTTTCTTGAAACCCCCCATTTTTTTATCGGCAAGTAAAAAAAGTAGTTAACTCTAATACTTTAGCTGTAGGAATTTTGCAAGATAAATGGCGTCTGAATTTCCTGGGCTGTTTCTCAAATAGTAATTGATTGGAGCCGGATGCGAGTTGATTCGCATAATCTTTGATATTCCCCACGCTCTCTGTTGGTGTTCCATGGCTGGCAAGCTTCACCAACAGAGTAACTTCAAATCAGGCTGTTGGTCAATCACCAGGATCCCGCCAGAGGCGGGAAAAGACCAACAGCAAGCAATTATATCGCGCTTATGCTTTTTTCAAAGTGAAGCTGAACTCGCTTCCTTTGCCTAATTGGCTTCGGACGTTGACCTTTCCTCCATGTGCTTCGATGATATGCTTGACTATTGAAAGCCCCAGTCCGGTTCCTCCCAATTCTCTGGACCGACCTTTATCTACTGTAAAGAATCTTTCAAAAATGCGGGGTAAATCATTTCGAGGAATTCCAATTGTAGACTGCGGTCTGAAAATAGAGCCAAAAGATGTAAAAGACAAATTTTGGGAATTGGTCTATGAGTTGTATATTAGGACGAATAATTTCGTATCAACAAGAGCTTCAAAGTGTATTGAGAGTAAGGATCACTCATTTGTTGCAGGAATTATGGAGCAGAAAAAATGAACAATGAAACAAAACGAACAGAAAAAACTACAGAAGAAAAGAAAAAACGTCTTCTTGAGGCACAAGAGAGCCTTAGAAAAATGCAAGAAGAAATCGCACCATTTATAAAACGACGGAAGTTTAAAGAATATTCCACCGCAGGGGAATGGCGTGAAACATCGAGTCTCTATTAATAAAATTACAACACCGTCTAACAGCGTGTTTGCGAATCACTTCGTTCGCTCAAATTCCTCGCACTTTACAAAGCCCCGAAATATTATCCTGCTCAATACAGCCCTGAATAGTATTTGATCTTTATGCCTTTTTCAAGGTGAAGCTAAACTCACTTCCTTTGCCCAATTGGCTTTGGACGTTGACTTTTCCCCCGTGGGCTTCGATGATATGCTTGACGATAGAAAGTCCTAACCCGGTTCCCCCCAATTCTCTGGATCGACCTTTGTCTACTGTAAAGAATCTTTCAAAAATGCGGGGTAAATCATTTCGAGGAATTCCAATTCCGTTATCGATGACCGCTATCTCTACAACTTCTCCTTTATCCCGGCTTTCAATTCTGATGTTTCCTTTTTCCGGAGTGTATTTGACGGCATTATCTACAAGATTAGTGAGAGCTTGATTGATTCTATATTTATCTCCCAGAACTTTTGCATCTTCGGAATGAAGATTGACCTCTAAATTTTGCGACTTTCCGTCAGCAGAGCGCTTGAGGGAGTAAACCACCTCCTCCACCAGCTCTTTCAGCGAGAAGGGTTCGATCTTTAATTCGAATTCTTTAGACTCAATCTGAGAAAGCTGTAGTAGATCGGAGATGATCTTATTCATTCGATTAGTATGTTGAGAAATTATGGAAAGAAACCGGGATGATTGCTCTGGATTGTTTATAGCCCCATCCTGCAATGCTTCGACAAAACCCTTAATTGAGGTCAAAGGCGTTCTCAGCTCGTGGGAGACATTGGCTACAAAATCTTTTCGAGCCTTTTCCAGCCTTTTTAATTCGGTAATGTCATGAAAAGAAAATACCGCAAAGATTCCCCCCTCTCTGGGATGTTTTACCAAGGCGGACTGTATCAGAAAATCTCCTTCCCGAGGATGGATAAAGGAGATTTCATTTCTTTTCTCCTGTCCACTGGAAAGCACCTCTTGGATGAATTCATTCAGTTCAGGGTCGCGGATTACCTCGTAATGGGGCTTTCCATATAAAGAAGCATTCAATTCAAACATCCTGCTCAAGGCGTCATTCGCCAGAAGCACCTTACCTCGATGATCAACCGCTAAGATCCCTTCGATCATGCTCGACAGAATGGACTGAAGTCGCGATCTATCCTCGGTGATCTCGGCGATCTTTTCCGAGAGCTCCACGGACATTTGATTTAGAGTTTTGCCCAATTCCTGAATTTCATCTTTGGTTTTTATTTTTATCCTCCGGGTGAAATCTCCTTCAGACATTTTCTTACCGACTTCCACCATTTGCCGCAAAGGCTTGGTTACCTGATTGGAAAATCCAAAACTTAAAAACAAAGAGAAAATGAAGGCTAAAAAAAGTCCTAAAAAAACAAGGTTTAAAATCATGTTCTGCTGATGTTGTAACTCATTCAGAGGAAGGGCTAAACGTGCTACACCTATGGTCTTTTTTTGGACCTGGATGGGTGAAGCCACATAAAGCATATCCACCTTAATAGTATAACTATAACGAATGCTCTTTCCAGCTTTGCCTTGCAGGGCAGACGCCACCTCAGGTCTATCTTTGTGATTTTCCATCCTCAGAAGGTTTTCCCCGCTCTCATAAGAATCCCCGACCACCTTACCTCTCTCATTGATAATGGTGATTCGACTATCTATTTTTTGACCAAGCTCATCCGTTAGGCTATCTACTTTTCCTATATCCAAACTGTCAACCAAAAGGGGGGAAAAGATATTGGATAAAAGCTGGGTTTGATAGACCATATTCTGTTCAAGCTGGGTCAGCAGGCGCTTTCTTTCCGATGAGAAAATCAAAACTCCGGCTATGGACAAGCCCAGAAAACTAAGAAGAAGGTAGGTCCAAAATAGCTTTGCTTGCACCTGCATGTGTTTAACCGACAAAGTTATGGATTTTCTTTAAGTTTGTAGCCCAGATTTTTAACCGTCTGAATGGCAGAAGACAATTCAGGAATTTTTTCCCTCAATCTCCGGATGTGGACATCCACCGTGCGCATTCCTCCATAATAATCATAACCCCAAACCTGGTTCATCAGATAATCTCTACTTAAAACTCTTCCTTTGCTCCGCAGAAGACATTCCAGTAGATCAAATTCCTTTGAAGTCAATTGGATAGGTTTATTATCCAAGGTGACCTCATGTTTCGATAAATCTAAAGTTAGCTTTCCGTGATGATAGATTTGTTCTTTTTCGGGTTTCCGCTCGGCCCTGCGAAGGAGGGCTTTTACCCTGGCAATCAGTTCTTTGGGGCTGAAGGGTTTGGTCACGTAATCATCCGCTCCTAATTCCAGTCCTACGATCTTGTCTGTTTCCTCTGATTTGGCAGTTAACATTATTATGGGGATAGAGACGGTTTTGGGGTCGCCCCTTAATTCCTTGCAAACGTCCAGCCCACTCATTTCGGGAAGCATGATGTCCAAGATGATCAAGTCGAAGTTCTCAGATTTTACCTTCTCCAGACCGGAGAAACCGTCTGAAGCATCTTTCAGAACAAAAATTTCCTTTTCCAGATAATGCTGGAGCAGTTCTACAATATCTTTGTCGTCTTCGATTATCAAGATTTTCTTGGACATGGATTATCTTGCGGAAATCTTGAGTAATATTTTAATCCTGATTTATTCTGTTCTGTTAATAACTCAGTCCTGACGGACTTGGAGCGTCAGTCATCAGGATTCCCTCAAGGGGAAGAGTAGCTCCTGACGCAACATTTAAACCTAAACCGATGAACGACTCCTATGAGTGCATACGCATAAACAGACTTAAGCAACAGACTCTTTATGTATGTAGCTACTTGAAAAACCCCTTAATCCCTGCGTTAAGCAAAAAGTAGAAAATGCCGGAAGTCAGGGCTGCGCCGGGGATAGTCAAAAACCAGGCCCAGACAATTTGCAGAGTGACGCCCCAGCGTACGGCCGAGAGTCGTTTGACCCCGCCCACGCCAGAAATAGCGCCGGTAATCACATGCGTGGTGCTGACTGGCACGCCCAGATGGGTGGCCAAGAAAATACTTACGGCGCTGGCGGTTTCCGCACTAAAACCATCAATGGGTTTTAACTTGGTGATTTTCTGTCCCATGGTCTTCACAATGCGCCAGCCACCGGACAAAGTTCCTAAGGCAATAGCGGCGTGGGCGGCGAGCACCACCCAAAGAGGCACATGAAAGCTTTTAAGTAAACCGGCTGAAAATAGTAAGCTGGTAATAATGCCCATAGTTTTCTGGGCATCATTACTACCATGGCTCAAGCTATACAAAGCCGCGGAAAAAAGTTGTAGACGACGCGACCATTTGTCAATTAAGGCGGGGTGTTTTTTGTGCACTATCCAAGTTGTAATGATGATGAGAATCAACCCTAAAACTGATCCCATTACTGGTGCCAGAACAATAAAAATGAGAGTTTTAACCCATCCGCTGGCAATAATGACTTTGAAGCCGGCTTTGACAATGGCGGCGCCAGCATAGCCGCCAATCAAAGCATGCGAAGAGCTGGTGGGAAGCCCTAAATACCAAGTAAAAATATTCCAGCTGATAGCACCGATCAGGCCGGCAAAAATCAGCCGCGGGGTGACCACGCTAATGTCAATCAAACCTTTACCAATCGTGGTCGCCACCGCCGTGCCAAAAATCAGAAAAGCGACAAAATTAAAAAAAGCCGCCCAGACGACAGCTTGGCGGGGGCTTAAAACGCGGGTAGAAACAACCGTGGCAATAGAATTAGCCGCATCGTGCAGGCCATTGGTAAAATCAAAAGCTAAAGCAATCAGAATGACAACGATAACAAAGATTAAATTTAAGCTCAACATAAAAGATAGGTAGATTCAACAATCAGTCGTTCAACCAAAGGTCTATCCTCTCTGAAGCGACCAACCCCTTTTCCAACCGTGACTGCTGTTTTTGTGCCAGATAAGACCCCTATCAAGTTAAAAAAACAGCCAAAAGAACTGCGACCTTAGGGGACAAAAACCGAGTAAAGACTACAGTGGCAATGGCATTGCAGGCATCAGTCCAACCATTCACAAAAGCGAAAGTCCCCGATAAAATAACCATCCAGATCAAAAACCAGAAGTATTCTAACATCTATTATGCTTTTCTAATTCAGATGTCTGCGAGACGATTGGAAGTAAATCAAAAATCAGGCGCTTTTCACCACAATGCTTTCAATGACATTAGCAATATTTTCGCAGTGATCAGCCGCAGTCTCCAAGCGGGCATAGATTTCCTTCCACTTTATGGCTGTTCTCCAATCAGGTTCTTTATCCAGAAGATGCCCGATCATCTCTTGCGAGATTTGATCTGCCTCGTTTTCCAAACGGTTAATCTCTATACAAAGAGGTAAGAGGTTGTCGAAGTGCTCCAGATCGGAAGTTGTTTTTTCTATTTGCACTACTGCCTGGTAAATAATATTCACCAATCTGATGCATTCCGGGGTTGGCTTTTGAATCTTAAAGTAATAAAGCCGGCTGGAAATTCCTTCGATAGCGTCCAGGACGTCGTCCAGCTCCGAAGCTAATTTGTGAATGTCCTCCCTATCTATGGGGGTGATAAAGGTTTTGTTTAATTTATCGATGATCTCATGGATGAGAGTGTCGCCATGATGCTCGATGTTCTCTATTTTCCTTACCTTTTCCTCCACGTTGGTATAATCCTCAACCAAGTCCTTCAAAGCAACGGCTCCTACCAAGACATTCTTCGCCGAGGCTTCCAGCAGGTCAAAGAATTTCCCCTCCTTTGGTATAAGCCGCGGTAATTTCAGTGCCATATCTCCTCCAAGTTAATTCTTTTCTTCACCCAAATTCTCTTTCCTTCGTAATCAGATAGTATAACTGTCTGTTAAAGAATAAGCAACCATTTTTTTCGATTTACTTGATTCAACCTTTAAAATCAATTTCTTCATGTCATGCACAAATTCTGTGCCTTGAGGCTGGAACTTTTTTCAGGCTCAGGTGTAAAAAAATAAAAGAAAAAATTGAATAATCTGAAATATTGGAATGGTTCAAAAAACTCACCATAAAAGGAGGTTTTTAAAATGTTAAAGTTTAAACTCCCGCGGTTCGGCTTTGCTCGCCGCCCTGAGACCGTCGAAGGGTTGAAGGCGAAAAGAAGCTTAATTCCTATAGCCTGGGCAACGGTTGTGGCGTTTCTGGTGATGGTGTATTCCGTCCCGGTTCAGGGTGAATCTGCCAAATTGAAAATCCCGTCTAAGGCGGGAGGAGATTTGAAGAGCACAAAGGAAGGATGGCTGGGGGTCTATGTGCAAGAGATCACCAAAGAAATAAGGGAGGCAATGAATTTAAAATCAGAAGAAGGGGTTCTGGTCAGGGACGTGGTGGATAACAGTCCTGCGGATGAGGCTGGGATCAAAAACGAGGATGTTATCCTGGTTTTCAATCAAGAGAAAGTTAATGACCCAGAACACCTGATAGATCTGGTTAGAAAGACCTCTCCCGGTGACAAAGTGGAGCTGGTGATTTTGCGGGATGATAAAGAAATGACCCTTACCGTAACCTTAGGTGAAGCTCCAGAAAATAAACTGCGGGAAACAGAATTACCTGAGTTCAATCCCCCTAAGGTTCAACTACCTAAAATCAAGCCAGAAATCTACAAATTCTCTGCTTTTTCCGGTGTCCGAATTGGGATAAAGGTGGAGGATTTGACCGGGCAATTGGGAGAGTATTTTGGGGTTAAAGATGGTGAAGGTGCTCTGGTCACCGACGTCGATGAAGGCGGACCAGCTTATAAAGCCGGACTTAAAGCTGGAGATGTGATTGTGGGGGCGGATGACAAAAAGATCGAAAATACAGAAGATTTGATCGGTATCATCTCCGACAAAAAGGAAGGGGATAAAGTAGAGATCAAAGTCATCCGTGACCGGAAACCTCAAAGCCTTAGTGTGGAAGTTGAGAAAGGGAAGGAGTGGTCCTCTGTTTACCTAAAAGAGTTAGAAAAGGTGGAGAGGTTGCCTGAAAAATCTCACGGACCAGAAATCTTCTGGGAGGAAAAAGAACTCCGTCCACCCCGGGGGGAATTGCAAGAAAAAATTCAAAAACTGAAAGAACAGATGAAGGAACTCAGAGAGGAATTGGAAAATCTAAAAGAAAAACTCAAATAAGAAACTATATCTGTATGAGATTCTGATAATTCATTTTGATGACGTTGTGGCAGGGTGCCCTCACCCTGCCACATAACCAAGATTATAATCCCCCTTTCTTAAAAGGGGAATGAATATAATCCCCCTTTTTCAAAGGGGGAATTAAAGGGGGATTAAAAAACCGAAATTCTGCTACCTCGTTCGTAACAGACACCCTTATCTGTGACGTTAACGTTGTGGCAGGGTGCCCTCACCTTGCCACATAACCAAGATTATAATCCTCCTTTCTTAAAGTGGGAATGAATATAATCCCCCTTTTCAAAGGGGGAATTAAAGGGGGATTAAAAACTGAAATTCTGCTACCTCATTCGTAGCAGACACCCTTATCTGTGACGTTAACGTTGTGGCAGGGTGCCCTCACCCTGCCACATAACCAAGATTATAATCCCCCTTTCTTAAAAGGGGAGTGAATATAATCCCCCTTTCTTAAAGGGGGAATTAAAGGGGGATTAACCTAACACCTTCCACCTTTAACCTGTCTTTACTTGCAAGGCGCCGGTCCTCTTACAAACAGATAGTTGAGCAGATAAACCACATCAGAAACATCAACCCCACTGTCACAGTTGGCATCGCCAGCCGCCAAAGGCTGAGGCGCAGGTCCATGTATGAAGAGGTAATTGAGCAGGTACACGACGTCAGATATATCTATCACCCCATCTCCGTTAGCATCACCCCGGACCACATAATGTTTTGTCCACTGGGCAATATATGCGGATACCTTACCGCCGGCGGTGTAAAACGTTCCCCCCGCAATCAGCTTACAGTCATAGACCGTCAGGGCCCAGACCCCGCCACTCATCCCTGACCCCAGGGGGGACCAGGAGGAACCGTCCCAGGAGGCTATATAATTAGCACCAACGCCCCCGGCGGTAGTAAACCCTCCCCCCGCAATGAGCTTGTTGTCATAAACCACCAAGGGAGAGACCCAGCTATTCATCCCCGATCCCAGGGGGGACCAGGAGGAACCGTCCCAGAAGGCAATACGATTGGCACTCACGCCCCCGGCGGTGGTAAACGCTCCCCCCGCAATGAGATTGTTGTCATAGACCGATAGGGCAGAGACCCAGATATTCATCCCCGACCCCAAGGGGGACCAGGAGGAACCGTCCCAGGAGGCAATACGATTGGCACTCACGCCCCCGGCGGTGGTAAACTCTCCCCCCGCAATCAGCTTGTTGTCATAGACCGCTAGGACATAGACCAAGTCATTCATCCCCGACCCCAAGGGGGACCAGGAGGAACCGTCCCAGGAGGCAATACGATTGGCACTCACACCCCCGGCGGTAGTAAAAGTTCCCCCCACCATCAGCTTGTTGTCATAGACCGCCAGGGCACGGACACGGTTATTCATCCCCGACTCCAAGGGGGACCAGGAGGAACCGTCCCAGGAGGCAATATAATTAGCACTAACGCCCCCGGCGGTGGTAAACTCTCCCCCCGCAATCAGCTTGTTGTCATAGACCGTCAGGGCCCAGACCCAGTCATTCATCCCCGCCCCCAAAGGGGACCAGGAGGAACCGTCCCAAGAGGCTATATAATTGGCGCTCACGCCCCCGGCGGTGGTAAACTCTCCCCCCGCAATCAGCTTGTTGTCATAGACCGCCAGGGCAAAGACACAGGGAAAGTTTCCTCCCCACATCCCCGATCCCAATGGGGACCAGAATGTGTCGTCGGGGCTGCTGGTAAACTTGGCGTTTGCAGATGGTGACAGAACCGGCTCGCCAGTGCGGGGGTCAGTTCCAACATTGAATCCTTTTAAATCAAGTGGACCCTGGTATCCAGACGCTCGAATGGTTTTAAGGTCAATCCGACCATCAGGCGTCAAAAAGTCTGTAACCCTTCGTCCCTTTAAACTGTCCTGAGCGATAATCTGTCCTTTCCCCGCTTTTGCGGGGATCCCGCTTTGCGGGACTTTTGCATCTTCTGTGCCCACCGTGCCGGCAGTATGCCGGTCAACGGGGAAAGCAATCCCCTCTTGGTGAGCTGCCAATCCGTCAATAGCCAATGCTGTTTGGGGCACAGCAAACAGGACAAAAAACAAAAGTATTAAGATTTTTTTGTGCATAATGCACCTCCCGTAAAAACAGGTTAAAGGTCAAAGGTTTTCCGCCGAAGGCGGATCCCTGCCCGCTAAAGATTGGCAGGCGGGCGCCTCTGGCGGAAAGGTTTAAGGTTAAAACCATAAACCTCTAATATCTTCTAAATTGCTATTAAGGATAATTTAAAGATTAGTAAAAAGCAAGAAAATTTTTCTGAAGGAAACAAAAAACCTCACCCCCTTCTATTCCCCCTCTCCATCCTTCGACAGGCTCAGGACGGTGAGCGAAGTCGAACCGTAAGTATGGAGAGGGGTTCACCCTGACCTCGTCCTGAGGACTCGGTCCGAAGGAAGGGATTCACCCTGAAGGGGACTAAGGGGGAGAGGTATACCTTTTACACCTTTTACCTTTCACGCTTCACCACGCCCGTAATTCCTTGCCCCTCAATGAACATAAACAATTTTACCCTCAAATCGATGGTGAAAGAGATAGGGCGCATGTTAGTGGAGGGCTAAAGAAGAATATAATATAAGTCCCTCTCTTCCCAAGAGAGGGATTTTCGGAGACCCATCTGGGGGGGAGTGAGTTTCATGTTCCGTCAGGACCTAATCCTGACACGTTTAAAAAAGTCAAGGAGATGTTTATGTCCTGTTTTCCAAAACTGAATTCTTTGCCCAACTTCTCTTTCCATTTAGGAAAAGAGATTAAAGCAGAGGTGAAACATAAAGTCAAAATATAGTTCCCAGCCACTTTAGTGGCGTATGCTCCGAATATTTCAGTTAAGTTGGTGCGGGAATTGGAATTACCGCACCAACAAGCAGCTGTAGGTCGGGCTGCGAAGCCGCCCGACAGATCAGCTAAAAAATTTAAAATATAAAGGTCACCAACGTCACCAAGCCCACCAAGTCCCGTAACGCCAGAGGGGGGTCGATCAACCCTTTTTCTCTTGCCTTGATAGAGGAGGATATTATTTTTGAAAATAGTGTTGTGGCAGGGTACCCTTACCCTGCCACATAATGGACGAGGGTGAGGGCACCCTCGTCCAACGAGTGAAAGCGAGAAGAATCCTATTTCTGAAAATAAAATGCGCCCAGATCGGGTTTGGTCCCGTCGGGGTCTTTTCCCACTACAGTGGTGTCACCTGAGTCAATTACGGGGGATTCTTTTTTCAGATGATAATCGGACTCCCCTCGATTGACAAAGAGTGGGTCAACGAAAAGATTATCTGCGGAGGGCTTGCAATTACCATAATTTTCGCCCGAAGTCTTCCAGAAATCGTTGTGAGTGATGAAGGGATTTGAGCTTTTATCGCACCACAGGGAAACTCCTTGACCAAAGCTTATGATATTGTTGACGATTTTAGGTGAAGATGATTTAATGCATCCTATTCCGCTTCCTGCGGCACCCCTATTCCCCACCAAAGTATTGTTAATTATCAAAGCGGCGAAGGAGGATTCGCAGCAGACTCCACCACCCTCCAAATAGGACTCATTGTCAAGAATGAGGTTCCGTCTAACCAATGGAGTAGCGGAATGGCAATGAATTCCGCCTCCTCTGCCATACTGGGCGGAGTTGGATTGCAGGATATTCTCTTCTATTTTTGGAGAGGCTTTGTTACAGAAGATTCCGCCACCGAAATAATTGGTGCTATTCTCCATAACCACATTTTGTACGATTTGGGGAGACCCATTCTGACAATAAATCCCTCCTCCGTAAGCGTAAGCAGAATTATTCTGGATAACATTTTGGCTTATCTTGGGAGATGACGATATGCAGAGAATTCCTCCCCCGCCATATCCTTTTGGTTCACGAATTAAAGTCCCACTTCCGTTTTGAATGGTAAATCCAATTATGGCAGAAGACGAATCCTCACCGGAGATGAACATGACTACGCTGGCTGAATCCTTGTTATCCGCCGTGCTTCCGTCTAAAATTGTTTTGGAAATTATGGTGGTATCGCCCTTGAGAATAAAATGGCTGGTTAAAACGATTTTCTTGCCATGAAAATTTATGTTTTCATGGTAGGTCCCTTTAGCCACTAAGATTGTATCCCCATTTTGGGCTTTATTAATTCCTTCTTGAACAGAAGAATAATTTTTGGGGATGTTAATGGTTTTGGCTAAAACTACCTGAGCAAGTAGAAGATATATCGAGAAAAAACTAATAAACTGCCTTATCATAACGATTGCTATTATCTTGGACTTTTTTGATATTAAAAAAAGGTCGAGCTCGAAAAAGCCCTCTGTAAAACTCGCTAAAAAAGAAATCTGGAGTGTTCACCTTATGGTTATCAACTAATTAACTTGACATCTCTTGTAAGCATAGGTTATTCTAACTGACTGTAGTCAGGTGTAGGTGCTAA
>Ga0315289_10004624_pt1 | contig 20468 bp, 22 predicted proteins | sample YL17G11_40_MG_FD_203452 | JGI IMG/M metagenome (GOLD analysis project Ga0315289, IMG submission 203452) | Sediment microbial communities from Yellowstone Lake, YNP, Wyoming, USA - YL17G11_40 | ecosystem: Environmental > Aquatic > Freshwater > Lake > Sediment | place: USA: Wyoming | collected... | reverse complement strand
AATTCTGACGGCAGCAGATCTCTTAACAAACCGTCATTCGATATAACATTTTCAGGGACCGCCGAAACCAAGAGAAGATGTAACATGTTTTCTTTATTACGTTATTTTTGGCTGGCTCTATCAAGAGCCGACGAAAATGTTATGTCAAATCGTTCCGCGAAAATCGGTGTTTAACATACTCCACATCATAATATTATCCTCAACAATATTTTTTGTTGCTACCCTGCCCACTACTTGATCAATATCTTTTGGGCTGATGCCGTGAGCCGGGCGCTTCCAAGTCAGGTCGTCATGGGTAATAACTTTGCCTTTGGGAATATTTCTTTTTGCCACCAAACTTCTTCGGGCATGCTTTCTGGCAAGTTCCTCTTCTGGTAGTGCCACAACCTCGAATTGGCCAAGCAGGGGCCAGACGTTACCAAGCATGTGGCAAAAGTGTTTCAAGTCGGTCTTGTCCATTGCATGATAATGATCATTGCCTGGGAGGTTCTTGTCATGTGTAAAGTGCTTTTCAATGATCTTGGCGCCTAATAATGTGGCGACTAAAAGTGTTTGCATATCTTTGGGTAAAGTATGATCCGAGTATCCAATAATATTTCCAGGAAAAGCCGCCTGGAGCCCCTTGATCATGCCGAGATGAGCATCTTTGTCTTGCGTTGGATAATTGAGCACACAATGCAGTAATGCCAAAGGTACTTGGAAAGCATCAATCCATGTTTTTGCTTCTTTTATTTCCCAAAGATCGCTAGCTCCGGTAGACAAAATAATAGGCTTGCCAAACCGGCAAATGTGCTCAATAAATGGTTTATTGGTAATATCCGAAGACGATATTTTAAAAACATCAACCAGGTCGTTAAGAAAGTTTACTGAATCAACATCAAAAGGGGTACTCAAAAAGATTATGCCAGCCTGATCACAGTATCTTTTAAGTTCTTCAAACTCTCGTTTCCAGAATTTGTCATATTTCCGGAAAAGAGCATATTGGCTAGGAGTCGGTTCTTTCCTCAAATCCCAATAAGCAGGAGAATCTTTTGAAGCGATTGTATCAGCCTTGTATGTCTGAAATTTGATAGCATTAGCACCGCCTTCTGTTGCTTCATCAATCAGGCGCTTTGCCAGATCCATATTTCCTTCATGGTTAACACCAGCCTCTGCGATAATATAAGGCATTTGCTGTTCTATGGTGCTCTGGCTATTTATCCGAAAAAAATCAATAATATCTCGGCTCATATTTGCTCCAAAAGTTGAGAAATAAGGTTTTTAACATTGGCTCTGCCTTGAGTTAAGTCTACTTGTTTCATAAGTTCGCCCATATATTGTCTGGTTTCTGCGGACTCGACCAACTTTTGAAAAGAATGCAGGATATCATCTGACGATAACGATGTTCCCAAGCCAAGGTTAAGAAAGCCAAATTCTTTGGAAGCGAAAAAGTGCGTTGTTTCGCGTGAGTTTTGAGCCATAACAATGGTGGGCGTTCCGATGGCTGCTGCTTCATAGGTGGTTCGTCCAGCAGATGTAAAAATAACGTCTGCCTTAAGCATATAGTCAGAGATATTTCCTGAATTCCTGATAATATTTATGTGCTTGAACTGTTTGAGTGTGTCGTACTTATTATAGCCAAATCCTGCAATCACCATAATCTGGATATGTTTTCGGATACAATAATTATAAATTGTTTCCAGAACCTTAAATGTATAGTTATTTGGGTCAACCCCTCCAAAGGTTAGGAGCACATGCTCAACATCACGGGTCACTGTTTTTTTGGGTGAAAGCAAAAATTCATCCCTTAAGCAGAAATATTTGTGCCCGAAATAGTGATTGGGCAAAATATCTTGTTCAGGGTAAATGGCATTGATAACCAGATCTGCAAAAGCTGTCCCTTCTCCCAAGTCTTCGAAATTGACGACTTTGATGGCAAGTTTTTTTAAGCCCTGGATATAAGTTAGAGAGGTATCAAGTCTATCGTTGATCACCATGTGTGGCTCAAGCAAGCAAATATCATCGATAATATCCCCGTGCTCCTGCATAACCACCTGGTAGTTGCGTTCGGCTATTTTGTCCAAGGCTAACTTACTTTTGGCATCGGCCAAGAAATATATTTCATGATTGAGGATATCATTTGCCAGGAGTAATGTATTATAGACATGACCCAACCCGATTTCATTATAGCCGGCGACTACAAAAAGTATCCTCTTTTTCTTCAAATGATATTCGCAGAGCCTCCAATCGTCATAGGTGTCAATATCAATGCTTTCACCTCCTGTAAGCAGGTAAAGATCAACGTTGGAACCGATGCGATTATGATCAGTGATGATACTGGAGCGGGTAATAAGAAAGGCGCCAGTTTCTTTGAATATGGGAGGTAGATACTGCCGGTTAAGACGTTTAGCATAATTTGGGAGAAAACGCTCGTTTTCCTTTCTCCAAGTAAGGTGCGTGTTGTCCTTGGCCGATATGACTGTATCTATCCAAGGATTAGTTATAAGCCTACCTATCGCATTATCAATGGAAACAGGAGTGATTAGTGGAGAAGTTGGCTGTAAGGTGACAATGATGTCATACTTTCTTGTCCCATGCTTTGATGCATACCTATAGACATCGTAAATGACCGGGTCCAGTGTTGTTTCATCACGGGCTCTATCTGGGTGGCGCTTATGTATATTAACACCATATTTCAAGGCTAATGAAAGGATTTCCTCATCCTCACTTGAAACATAGATATCAGGGTTATGGCTTGATTTGAGTGCTGCTTTGATTACGTATGACAAGAGTGGCTGGCCGTTAAGTGATCTAAGGTTCTTGCGTGGAATACCTTTGGAGCCACCTCGGGCTGGAATTACTATTAGTATATTATCTTTCATCACAATATAAGACCTTTGCAGTTCGTGATTCAGCCATAAAATTGCTTCATATCAAATTGGGTGAAATTTTATTTCTCTGACTTTGATAATCCGTGTGCGTTTGGGACATATTGCTTGTCGCAAGCTGGACAGATAGACTTTGAATTCAATTTTTCTCCGCATTTGCACATCCAGCCGATCTGTTTTGCCGGATTGCCTACCATTAGAGCGTAGTCGAGGACATCCTTTGTGACAACGGCCCCGGCGCCCACCACCACCATGCGGATTTTACCGGTATGTGGTTTTCCTGTGTGCAGTGCCACGTCCACCCTTCGGGAAAAGTCTGGTTTGGCCTGTAGATAGGATAACAGGGCAATGAGCGGTTTGGCTCCGGGCTGCTGAAGGTCGGCATAGGCTCTGGGCGCATCCTCAAGTGGATAAATGGCGGAAATCAGAGCGTTGACATTGACCCGGCCTTCGGAGACCAACCTCAGATATTCAGCCATGTTCCGGTTTTCAGTCCAGCGTACGTAGGAAACCGGGTAGGCCAGGCCGTGTTCTTCATAGGTTTGGTCATAGCGGCCCGGTCCGTATGAGGTGGATATGAAAAAATCCAGCTCTTTGGTGTAAATATCTTCGCGCTTAATATCCAGCCCCACATCCCCCACCAAGACAACGCGGCCCTTTTTTCGGCACATTTTGAATGCCGTGGAAAGGACTTCGCTGGATGGAGTGGCCGCTGTTACAACGACTCCATCAGCGCCGATACCGTCGGTAAGACGATAGACCTGATCAACCTGGTTTGCCGCTCCATCAAGACCCAGGTCCATGCCCAGGTTACAGGCCAATTTGATCCTTTCAGCTTCCAGGTCAGCACCCATAACCCGGCAGCCATTGGCCTTGAGCAGTTGAACAGTAAGCTGGCCCAGAATACCCAGGCCGATAACCACGAAGCATTCGCCCAAAGTGGGATTCAGGCGCCGGGCCCCCTGCATGGCAATGGCCCCCAGGGTAACGGTACTGGCCTCTGCAAATCCCAATCCATCTGGCACGGGAACAACCAGGTTGCGAGGCACCCGCACAACCTCGGCATGGTGGGCGCATTGACCGCCTGCACAGGCCACACGGTCTCCGGGACGAAGGTCGTGAACACCCTCGCCGACTTCGATAACTGCCCCGGCCAGGGAATAGCCCGTGGGTTTCTCGACAGACAAGGTGCTCTCAACCCGGTTTCTGGTCTTGGAAATCCCTTCGGTCATGGCCATATGGATAACTTTCTTGACCTTGTCCGGTTGCTCCATCGCCTTTTTCCAGAGCGGCTTGGCCCCGGACCTGATACCGCTTAGCTCAGTTCCTACGGAGATACAGGAATGACTCACCGCTACCAGCACTGTGCCGGGCTCCACCTGCGGGGCGGGGACATCTTCGACGGTTACTTGTCCTTTTTTTATGAGTATTTGTTTCATTTCTTTCTCAGTGTATGTTTATGTAACTGGATATGTGAAAAACCTGTGCATGTGACTGATTTATACAAACAAGCACAATTACAGAAGCACAGTCATGTGCTCCACAATTCGCTCTGCAGCCTTCCCATCCCACAACGGCGGAATTGCCCCGTTTTTCCATTTTCCGGCGAAAAGGCGTTCAAGATGCGGGGCAAGGTTGTCTGGATTTGTACCCACAAGCTCATTGGTGCCCATGGTGATGGTTTCCGGGCGTTCGGTTGTGTCGCGCAGGGTCATGCAGGGCACACCCAGAACCGTGGTCTCCTCGGTGATGCCGCCTGAATCTGTTATCACGGCAAAGGCATTTTTCACCAGGGAGTTGAATTCCAGATAGCTCAGGGGCTCGGTTAAATGCAGACCATCAGTTTTTATACCCATTCTTTCCAGGTTTTTGGCTGTCCGTGGATGGACTGGGAATATAATCGGAAGCCCCCGTGCACCTTGGATGATCGCTTCCAGCAGATTTTTCAGATTGAGTTCTGCATCCACATTATTGGGGCGATGCAGGGTAACGACAAAATAATGTTTTTCCCTGAGTCCCATGTTGTTCCAAACTGGCGGTATTTGCAGCCTGGGCAGGTGCTTGAGCAGCGTGTCGATCATGGTGTTGCCCACAAAAAAGATCCGATCTTTCCCCACACCGCTTTTGCGCAGATTTTCATTGGCAAATTCGCTGGTGGTAAAAAACCAGTTGGTGACGGTATCTGTGACCATTCGGTTGATCTCTTCGGGCATGGTCCAATCGCCTGATCGAATGCCCCCTTCCACATGGGCCACGGGTACATGGAGTTTCTGAGCGGTGATGGCGCAGGCCATTGTAGATGTGACATCACCCACAACCACACAGAGATCGCTTTTTTCTTCCAGCAACACCCGTTCATAGCCCAACATGATGCCGGCGGTTTGCTCGGCCTGAGTGCCGGAGCCAACTTCCAGATTGATATCCGGATCAGGAATCCCCAGCTGTTTAAAGAAACTGCCGGACATATTCCGGTCATAATGCTGGCCGGTATGGATAAGCCTGTACCGAAGATGCGAACCATTGGCGCGCGCTTTCTCGAGTGCATCGATAATCGGTGCGATTTTCATGAAATTGGGGCGCGCCCCGGCGATAAGGTCAATCAACTTCATTCGATCCTTGTGTATTGGCTTCTGACTTGAAGATCGTGCAAACCTAAATGGGCAAGACGCGTCCGGGTACGCGGCGGTCCCCCTTTTCCGAAAATGTCACGTCTCATGACCTGCCCTCCGAGGCTTTGTACCAGGCGATGGTCTTGGCGAGGCCCTCGCGGCAGGGGGTGCGCGCGCGGAAGCCGAATTCCGTCACGGCCCGGGTCGTGTCGAGCATCCGACGCGGCTGGCCGTCGGGCTTGAGGGCAACTGGGGTCAACTCTTGACTTGACTTAACTGGCGAAGAAGCGATAAAGGCCGTCTGTCTGGTCGGTTTGGTCTGTCTGGTCTGTTTCGTTATCGCGTTTATAGCGTTTATCGGGTTCGTCGCGTTATGGCGTTCATAGGGTTTATCTGGGCTTACCTATACCTCAGACCTTGTAAACTTCCCTTCTATGGCCTATAAGATGATACAGTGATAAGCTTCTTACTGAAATCAGCAGTGTAGATGATCCTCCAATCTCCAACTACAAGCTTAAACATACCCTGAAACTTCCCCTTGAGAGCTTGAGGATTAATAAGCTCGATGTTCTCTGATAGCCATTCTATCCTTCTTATAACGCGCTCAGATATGATCCTATCGAGCTTTGAAAGGTCCTCGAAAGCTTGACCAGTGAAATCGACGCTATACTTCACTCACCCCTAACCTTTCCTTTACCTCCTCCAAAGAAATCCTCTCCTTCGAGGCGAGAGAGGCGGTCAGTCTTTGTTCAGTTTCTCCCCTTAACTCCAATCCATAATCAGGGTCAAAAAGGAACTCCTTGAACTTCTCCTCTATCACTTCTCTTAGGATATCTCTCAATTCCTCAGGTGTTAGATCAGCTATCTTCAACTTCATAACCTCGCTTTCCTTTTGTCTCGGGTGTGGGGGTCACATATGTCATTTCACTCATCTATCTGCTCCGTTGCGTTTGTAGCGTTTATGGCGTTTATCGCGTTATTGCGTTGTAGCGTTTATGGCGTTTATCGCGTTGGAGCGCTATCGCGCAGGCTCAGGCTAAGGAAGAAATGCCTTGAACTGTTCAGGAGTCAATTCTGCATCTGGAAGCGTGCCCGCTCCAGTCCGTGGATTACTTCACTGGCTTTCAATGATGGCAACCTGTCCGTCACAGGACCACCTTTTGAACGCCTACAAATTCAGGCAGGATTTCCTCTCCTTCTTCCTCAAGGCAAAGTTCTATCGCCTCTTTAATGTTGGTCATCAGCTCATCGAGGGTCTTTCCCTGGCTGTAACAACCCCTTAACTGAGGTACTTCTCCCACATAATATCCATCCTCGTCCCGCTCAATGACGACATGGAATTCCTGCTTCAGCGCGCGCATCGTCGTTTTCTCCTAATCCATTGGTAGATAGCAGTCATCGGATTGAGGGGGTTCGCTGAGTTCTTTGTGTTGATTGATTTTAAGCCTTCATCGCTGGTCGCGAAACTTCCGGAAGGGTGAACTCTATTTTCTTTCCCATGACTTCCGAGGCATCAATGACCTCTATCCCGATAAGTTTGCCTTCAATGCTAAAATCTGCATGCACTCCAGGAACAACGGTTACGGTTTTTGCCGCCTTTACCGAAGCTTCAGCAAAATAGATATAAAGAAGGTCCCTGACTGGATCATATTCTAACTTCATTTTCTTCTCCTTCTTTTGAGAAGCCTTTGCCGTACCTGGCTTTCACGGTGAGCAACACCACTGTATCATTTACTGGCTTATAATAAACGCTAACCTCTTTCTCTTCAAAGAAATTACCCTCCCATACTTGATTATAGGGGAATACAAGTGCTTTTCCAATGGTTCCAGATTTGGCATCTTTTGCTTCCCATCCCTTCTCCAAGACCTTCTCGATCTCTTCCAGCGTGATACCGCGCTGAGCCATGCGGGCTCTCAAATGCGGATGAAGGTCAGCGTCAGAAATTTTGATCAAAGCTTCTCCTCATGGTTTATCTCGTTGATCTCATTGATCTGGTCGGTTTGGTCTATCTGTTTGTCGGGTTCATTGAGTTTGTCGCGTTCATAGCGTTTGTCGCGTTGGCGTGTTCATAGCGTTCATCTTTGCGTCTGTTTGGTCGGTTTCGTCTATCTCGTCTGTTTAGTCTATGAAAACTCAGCTGACTGATTTGGAGGAAGGAATTGATTGGGTCTTAACACGCTCGAGAAATTGCAAAAAGAATGTAAGGAAAATACCTAAGAAAATAGCAAGTGTTCCTGACAATAACAGATTAATTCGGATATTTGGCTTAAACTTCTTGATCGGAGGGGCCGCCTTATCAATGACCTGGAAGGAGATGTCCTCCTTTGCTTCTCCCATCTTGGCCATCTCATACTGGGGGATCAGGATCTCCAGCATCTTGGCATTGAAGTCCACATCCCGCTTGTAACGCTCAAAGGAGAGGGCCAGCTGGGGGGCGGACTCCAGGGAGAGTTCACTGCCCCCTCCGGGATTCTTACTCCCTGCTTCGAGCCTGGCCAATTGCCGTTTCAGTAAGTTGACCTGCTCCAGCAAAGTTTGTACCTCTGGGTTCTGTGGAGTGGCATAGCTTCTCAGGACCCCCAGTTGGACCTCTTTGGAAATGACCTCGGCTCTTAAATCTGATAATCCTTTAATCGCGGTCTGTGCCTGAAAATCCGGGGCCACCATCCTCTTGCTCTGCGCATACTCCTTCAGTTTCTCCTCTGCCGCCTTCATCTGCTCCTTGGTCTGGGCGATTTGCTGCTCCAGAAATAGCCTCTTCTGCTTGGCCAGGGTGAGGGCATTGACATTCATGAAACGATCGAGCTCCTCGATATAGGCATTGGCGATCTGGGCGGCCCTTTGTGGATCTCTATATTCTACTGCAACGGAGACGAGGTCACTTTTGCGGTCGGTGGAGATTTGGGTAAGACCTTTTAATTTCTTGACCCCATCTTCCATGGTAGCGGGTTGGGAGGAGCCGGCGAAGAATTCCGGTAAAAGGTTCAGTTTTTGGATGACATTTTCGGCCAGGGTACGGCTCTCCAGGACGGCCACGAACTTCTCGGCCGGGGTGGATTTGCCAATGCTGACTCCCGCCATCCCACCCAGGGCTGCCAGGGTCGAGGAGAGGCCACTCTGGGGTGACTCCAGGGGCAGGAGGGTGGTCTTGGCCTGATAGATCTTGGGCAGGAGGAGGCTGAAGACGAGGGTGGCGAAGGTGCTGGCGAAGAAGATGAGGGCGATTAACTTCCAGCGCTTGACCAAGACGCGCCAGAGGTCTAAAAGATTGATCTCGTCGGGGTCGGCGTTTATCGCGTTATTCGCGTTCATTGGGTTATAGCGTTCATCGCGTTGATCGCGTTAGGGTGGAGGTCAGATACTTGATGAAATTGGATATTTGGCGTTGCACTTTGTCCACGGCCTCATAGATTTCGTCGAAGTCCGACTTGCGGAGATAGCCCTGATCCAGGGCCACATAAAGATGGCTTTGGAGCTCTGCTGCCGATGATTTGGCGATGAAGAGGAATTGCACAAATTCTTTGTTTCCCTTCCGGGAGAATCCCTCGGCGATATTCGCCATGATGGAAATCGCCGCGCGCTTGACTTGATCCATCAGGCTGAAATCGCGGCCAAACCCATCAGCGCTACAAACCTCATAAACGCGATTAACGATGTTTCGGGCCTGTTGCCAGCATTCGAGGTCTTCGAAGCGAACGATTTGCGTTTTTTGGGTTATAGCGTTCATCGCGTTATAGCGTTCATCGCGTTCATCGCGTTCATCGCGTTATGGCGTTCATCGCGTTGATCGCGTTATCGCGTTCATCGCGTTGATCGCGTTTGTTGAGTTCATAGCGTTCATTGAGCGTTTATAGGGTTTACGGGGTTATGGCGTTAGTCCACTTACATATGTCGGCTCTCAGCTTGGATCGTCACACTGACCTCACCGGGCTGGATCAGCCTTCTCGTAGAGGCGTTCAAAAATTCCACACTGACTGGCTCTGCATCCTCCCCGTAACTCACGATTACCCCACCTGGTTCCTCAATTGCATCTACCGGGGGATCTTCCCGAAGAAGCAAGAAAAGGACATCTGATTCAGAATCATATCGTATTTTCATTCTGCCCAATTCTCCTTCCAATATTTGTCCACTTTGCTTGTCCAATACAGGGAAGTCGAGAAGAGTCGAGAAGGGTCACATCTTCATTTGTCATTTTACCCATCTCGCTCCGTTTCCTCCAACTCGTCGATGTCGTCGGTTTGGTCGGTTTGGTCATCTGGTCTCTCTGGTCGATTTGGCCAATGCGTAGAAGGCAATCATGCATAGGCCAGTCTGCCTTTTGGTTGCGGAATCGATCTTCCCAGGCTTCTTGCGGTCTCCATCCATTCCGAGATCACAGTTTCCGCATTCTTTATGGCCTCTTCATAGGTTTGGCCATCAGCCATGCACCCCGGGAGTTCTGGGACCTCGACGATGTAACGACCATCTTCCTCGCTCCAAAAAATAATGAGTTCATACTTATACATTTTGGACCTCTCCATGCAGTTTGTATTTAAGGATGAGCCATCTCACTTGCTTCACCTGATAAGCTTTAGCCTTCCCATCACCCAAAGGCTGCAAATTGATGATCTCTTCAATCCCTTCCTTGTAGAATATATGATGATTTGCTTTCATTCTCTCAGAGAATCCCAGATCCCTCAAGAGCTTTCTCAGAGGTTCAAATCGGATGTTCCGGTCGGCCAAGCCACTGAGAACTTTTTCTAATGTTTTTCTATCCATTTGGGTTGGTCGGTTTGGTCTGTTTGGTCCGTCGCGTTATGGCGTTTATAGCGTTCATGGCGTTTATCGCGTTATTGGCGTCTGATCCTTCATATATCCCGTCAAATTGATGGGAAGTAATATAACCTTGATCGAGGGCGATGTAAAGGTGAATTTGGAGCTCTGCTCCATCTGGATGCCTCATCCGCATGTGACTTCCCCTTTGCCGGACGATCTGGAAGCCTGCCCGCTCCAGTCCATGGATTACTTCACTGGCTTTCAATGATGGCAACCTGTCCGTCACAGGACCACCTTTTGAACGCCTACAAATTCGGGCAGGATTTCCTCTCCTTCTTCCTCAAGGCAAAGTTCTATCGCCTCTTTAATGTTGGTCATCAGTTCATCGAGGGACCTTCCTTGGCTATAACAGGCCCTTAACTGAGGTACTTCTCCCACATAATATCCATCCTCGTCCCGCTCAATGACGACATAGAATTCCTGCTTCAGAAAGGGTCGTGGGGTCAGGTCTTGCTTTATTACATTTTGCATCTCGTTCATAGCGCACAGCTTCTGGTTGTAGCGTTTGTAGCGTTGTCGCGTTCATACGGTCATGCTCTTAGACTAAACACAAAGGGCCGCTCCAATTGCACATGGAACCGCCCTTCAATTTTTGCCAGGATTTGGTTGCCCTTTCGGGAGGGAAGTAGAGACATCGCCCTGCTATCTTCTCAGACCATTCGTGCTTAACAATGGTCCAAAGTCCCATCAATCACCTATGTTTATTTACAAAAAACCTGAGCCAATGTCAAATTTTTTTTGGGGTAGCTGATACTTTCAAAACACCCTTCCCTGGCCGAGGTACCACTCGATGGTTCGCTTCAGGCCTTCCTCCAGGCTCACCTGGGCAGAGAATCCGAACTCCCTTTTTGCGCGGCTGGTATCCAGGCAGCGCCGGGGCTGGCCATCGGGCTGGGAGGTGTCCCAGATAATCTGGCCGGAAAATCCAGTCAGCTTGGCAATCAGGTCCACCAGATCTCGGATGGAGATCTCAAAGCCTGAACCCAGGTTGACCGGATCGGGCTTGTGGTAATGTTCAGCGGCTAATAGGATGCCTTCGGCACAATCCTCCACATAGAGAAACTCCCGGGTGGGCTCTCCGGAGCCCCAGACGACGATGGGTTGATCGCGTTGGTCGCGTTCATCGCGTTCAAGGCGTTCGTCGCGTTGGTCGCGTTTGTCGCGTTCTTGCGTCCTTCGGCGGGTGGCTTCTTTTCCTCCCATCGCATCCACGATCTTTCTGATCAAGGCGGGGATGACATGTGAGGCCTCTAAATCGAAATTGTCCCGAGGCCCGTAGAGATTGACCGGGAGCAGAAAGATGGCGTGGAACCCGTACTGCTGGCGATAGGCCTGGGCCTGAACCAGCAACATCTTCTTGGCCAGTCCATAGGGGGCATTGGTCTCCTCGGGATAACCGTCCCAGAGGTCTTCCTCCCGGAAGGGAACTGGGGTGAATTTGGGATAGGCGCAGACGGTGCCGAGGGCCACAAACTTCTTCACTCCAAAAAGGCGAGCCTGCTCCATCATCTGGGCTCCCATCATCAAGTTCTCATAGAAGAACTTGCCTGGGTTGGCTCGGTTGGCCCCGATACCGCCTACCACCGCTGCCAGGTGGATCACCAAATCCGGCCGAGCGTCGGCATAGACCCTCTGGCAGGCTTCCATCTCTACTAAGTTATAATGGGAGATGTGGGGCACGAAGACCTCCGGGCAGCCTCGTTGCTTCAGCCTTTCAACCACATAGCCTCCCAAGAAGCCATCGCCGCCCGTCACCAGCACTCGTTGGTCGTGCCAAAAACTCTCCATGGTCTGCCTCAATAATGGGCGAGGCCCACAGTAATCCCCCCACAGATGAAAATCGCTTGACCGGTAATGAAAGAGGCCTCATCCGAGGCCAGGAAGGAGATGAGGTTGGCCACATCTTGTGGCTGTCCCATCCTCTGTAAAGGGATGGCACTGATAATCGCTTTGGTCTTCTCGCTTCCTTCGGGATTGACTGACTTGAATAGCTCGGTGGCAATCGGCCCGGGCCCCACATAGTTGACATTGATGTTATGCGGGGCGAGTTCCAGGGCCCAGGTCCGGGTCACTCCAATCAGGCCCGCCTTGGTGGCGGCATAGACCGTTCGGTCCGATTTCCCCAGGCTCGCGCGGGAGCCGATGTTAACGATCTTGCCATACTTATTCTTCTTCATGGTGGGGAGCACCGCCTGGGTACAGAAAAAGGTCCCCTTGAGATTGACGGAGACCACCTTATCCCAATCTTCTTCTTTTACATCCTCTAATAGGGCCGGCCGGACAATGCCTGCATTGTTGACCAAGATATCCACCCTTCCAAATTGCTTGAGCGTCTGCTCCACCATTTGATCGACTTCGTTCTTCTTGCTCACATCCGCGGTCATCGCTCGGGCCTTCACCCCGAGGCTATTCAGTTCATCGGCGACGCGGGATGCCTCTTCCGACAGGATGTCCAGCACGATGACCAATGCGCCTTCGTGGGCCATCTTAAGAGCAGTTGCCTTTCCGATGCCCTTTGCCCCACCGGTTATGATTGCAACCCGATCCTGCAGTCTCCCTTGATTCACTTGATCTCCATCCTTGTTTCACCGTATCTCATTCTCGTCCGATTCTCCTCGCAGGCTGAGCGTCAATTCATTCTTGGTCCAAACGATCTTCTTCTCGGCCAAGATCCTCTTTCCCTGGCCCGGGGCGGGAAGGCCCGCCCGTTCAAGATCATAATCCACCATGATCCTCACCAACTCGGAGAAAGAGATCTTAGGCTCCCATCCCAACTTCTTTTTGGCCAAGGAGGCGTCTGCCACGAGCAATTCCACCTCGGTGGGACGGAAGTATCTGGGATCCACCTTCACATATTGCTCCCACTCCAGGTTCGCATAAGCAAAGGCCTCCTGCAAGAATTCCTTGATCGAGTGGGCCTCGCCGGTACCGACGACCAAATCCGTCGCGTGCTCCTGTTGCAGCATGAGCCACATGCATTCCACATACTCCGGGGCGAAACCCCAGTCTCGGCGAGCCTCCAGGTTTCCGAGATAGAGATGACTCTGCCTCCCCGACTTGATACTGGCCAGTCCCCGGGTGATCTTGCGGGTGACGAAGGTTGCTCCGCGTCGGGGGGATTCGTGGTTGAAGAGGATGCCGTTGCAGGCAAAGAGCCGATAGCCCTCCCGATAATTCGTGGTGATCCAGAAGGCGTAAACCTTGGCCGCGGCGTATGGGCTTCGGGGGCGGAAAGGAGTCCTCTCGCTCTGAGGGGCGGGCGCATCTCCGAACATCTCGGAGCTAGCGGCCTGATAGAACTTGGACTTGACACCGCTCTTGCGAATAGCCTCCAAAACTCGGGTGGTGCCTAACCCTGTGACATCCCCGGTGTACTCTGGCATATCGAAGCTGACCCGGACATGGCTCTGAGCCCCCAGGTGATAGATCTCCTCCGGCTGAAGATTGTAGATGAGATGGGTAATTTGGCTTGCGTCGGAAATATCCCCGTAATGGAGGAATAGCCGAGCCCCCGGGGTATGGGGGTCGGTATAGATATGGTCGATGCGGCCGGTGTTGAAGGTGCTGGCGCGCCGAATCAGGCCATGGACCTCATAGCCCTTGAAGAGGAGCAGTTCGGCCAGATAAGAGCCGTCTTGGCCAGTGATGCCGGTAATGAGTGCTTTCATGAAGGCCTCCCACAGTGAAGCAGGTTAAGGTTAAGGTTGAGCATAAGATTTAGGCCAGTGAAGCAGAGGAAGGTTGAGGTTAAGGCTCAGGTTAAGGGCTTTCTCCAAAAGAAGCTATCAGGGAATTCAGCTCCTTCCATATTTCCTCGATGACAGACGAGTGATAATCCAATTCCTCTTTGGTGAAATATCCTACACGGTGGCCGTAAATCAAATGGCTCTTGGTTTCCGATAACGAACCCCGGGAGTTATAGTAGAAATTCAACTTATCTCTTGCATGCTTTCGTCCGAATCCTTCCGATAGATTTCCAGGGATAGATAATGCAGATCGTCTGATCTGTGAAGTCAAACCGTAGTCTTCTTTTCTCGGGAGCTTGTCTGTCAGTCTGAAGATTGCAACAGCGAGCTTCATAGCTTTTTGCCAGACGGGCATTTCTTCAAAGGATCTATAAGCCATCGTGACCCTCACGAATTAGGCTAAGGTTGAGGTTCAGGGGAACTTTGATCTGTGCTTAACCTCAACCTCAGCCTCAACCTGCATTCTGCTCACAATTCCTTCGAGCCACCTCCTGATCTGCTCCAGTGCCTCGGGGGTGGAGGCCTCAAAACGAAGGACCAAAGCCGGCTGGGTATTGGAGGCCCGCACCAGGCCCCATCCGCCCGCAAAGACCAATCGCAGGCCATCGATGGTAATAATCTTCTGGAGGGGGAGAGGGGGCTTGGGGCTTGAAGGGGAGGTTAGGGATTGCCGGAGCTGCTCCATGAGGAGGAACTTCTGATCATCCGGACAGTCCAGGCGGATCTCCGGGGTGGCATAGGTTTCAGGCAAGTCCGCCAGAAGCTTTGTGATGGAACTCTCCCTTCGTCTCAGGACTTCGATCAGGCGGGCACTGGCGTAGATTGCATCATCATAGCCAAAGTAGCGGTCCGCAAAGAAGAGGTGTCCACTCATCTCCCCGGCCAGCAGGGCATGTTTCTCCCTCATCAGTTGTTTGATGGGCGAGTGTCCGGTCCTGCTCATGATGGCCACGCCGCCCAGCCTCTCGATTTCCTCGTACATCACCTGGGAGCACTTGACCTCTCCGATGAAGACAGGAGGCCCAATGCGGGGCTGCGGTGGGGGGGATAGCAGGTCTCTGGCAAACAGGATCATGAGCCGATCTCCCCAGATGATCTCGCCTTGTGGATCCAAGACCCCGATGCGATCGGCATCGCCGTCGTAGGCGATCCCCAAGTCGGCCTCCTCCGCTTGAAGTCGGCCCCTCAGGTCCGTCAGGTTTTCGGGGAGGCTGGGATCCGGGTGGTGATGGGGAAAGGAGCCATCCGGCTCGCAATAAAGCTCTGCCACCCGGCAGCCGAGGGATCGAAGCAGGGCAGGGGCCACCAAGCCGCCGGTGCCGTTGCCGGCATCCACCACCACCTTAATGGGCCTTGCTGCATCTGCCTTGGGCCCGGTGGCAGAGGCGGAGGTCAGGGTCTGAAAATGCTCGTTCATCCAGGCCAGATAGTGGGGAATGATTGGATAGTTCTCGATGATCCCCTTTTTCCGCCGGGACTTGGGAGGGGATTGGCTGGCGAACTCCCTCAGCCTTTGGATGGTGGGGCCATGAATGGTCTCTCGGCCCACACAGATCTTGAGGCCATTATATTCGGGGGGATTGTGGCTGCCGGTGACCATAATCCCGCCCTCCACCTCTAATTGGAAGAGGGAAAAATAGAGGAGGGGCGTGGGGCAGACCCCCAGATAGAAGATGTCGAGCTCTTGGCTGCTGATTCCTTGCATCAAGGCCGAAGTCACTTCCGGGGAGCTCAGACGGACATCGCCCGCTACTGCCACTCGCGGGCGCCGTCCCACGGGCAAAGCGGGGTGGGCCTCGCGGAGGAGGTGGGCATAGGCCCGGCCGATGGCCTCTACCACAGCAGGGGTGAGATCGGTCCCTGCAATCCCCCGGATGTCGTATTCCCGGAAGATGTGGGAGGGGATGGCGGCTTTTCCTTTCGCTGGGCCCTTACCTTCCATAGTCGTCATCAAACCTCTCGATGTCATCCTCTTCGACATATTCTCCGATCTGGGCCTCAATGATCTGCAGGGGGTCTGGACCCGGATTCTCCAGGCGATGCCTGGCCGATACGGGGATAAAGGTAGACTGGTGGGGGTAGACCTCAAAGGAGCGGTCCTCGATCCTGACCCGGGCAACGCCCGAGAGGACCACCCAGTGTTCGCTGCGGTGTCGGTGGAGTTGCAGGCTCAGCCTTCCGCCCGGGTTCACCTCAATCCTCTTGATCTTATAGTCTTCCCCTTTCTCCAGCACCGTGTATTGACCCCAAGGCCGATGGACAGTGAGATGAACGAGGTACTCCTCCGAACCCCTTTTCTTGAGCTCCTCTGCCACTCCTTTCACCTGCTGGGCGTGCTCCTTGGGACACACCAGGGTGGCGTCCTCGGTGTCCACCACGATCATGTCCTTCAGGCCGAGCGTGGCCAGAATTCGGGATCCAGCGAGGAGGATGGAATTCCGGGAGCCCCGGTCGAGAAGATTGCCGGACTTGATATTGCCAGAGCCGTCCCTGGGGCAAACCTCATCCAAGGCTCCCCAGGATCCCACGTCGTGCCACCGCATGTCCGCTTCCACCAGCACCACGTGAGAAGATTTCTCCATTACCCCGTAATCGATGGAGACCGGGTCGATCCGGGAATAGGCCTGGGCGATGGTCTTTTTTTCCTCAGGGGTCCCTAAGGAGGCCTCCATCTCCTTCAAGCCCCGATTGAGGTCTGGCAGGTGGGTCTGAATTTCCGCCAGGATCGTCGCCGCCCTCCAGAGGAAGATGCCGCTGTTCCAATAGTACTGGCCGCTGGCCAGATATCCCTGGGCGGTCTTCAAGTCCGGCTTCTCCACGAACCTCTCCACCCTGAAGACTTGGGTGGAGGAGCCGGCAAAAGCTGCGGACGGTCCAGGGGAGGATATCGACTCGGCAGCCTTCAGATAGCCGAATCCGGTTTCTGGCCGGGTGGGCTTGATTCCGAAGGTCACCAGGAGGCCCTGGTGGGCGGGCTCGGTTGCTACTTCCAGTAATTCCAGGAACCGGGCCGGGCGTCTCACCAGATGGTCCGAGGGCATCACGGCCATGATGGCCTCCCGATCTTCCCTTAGCAGGTGCAATGCGGCCAGGCCGATGGCCGGGGCGGTATTCTTCATCTCCGGCTCCAGGAGGAAGCGATACCCAGATCCAATGGAGGCGGCTTGACGCTTCAGATCGAAGGCGTGCCGCTCGTTGGTGACGATAAGGGTCTTCTCCGGGAGGATGGCCTCACGGATGCGCAGAAGGGTTTCCTGAAAGAGGGAGTGCGACCCGATCAGAGTCAGCATCTGCTTGGGGTAGAGCTCGCGGCTCAGGGGCCAAAAGCGCGTCCCCGAACCCCCGGCGAGGATGACGGCATAGATCTCCGGTCCCAGCCTACTCATGGAAGATCTCCGCGGAAAAGATGAAGATCTCGGCCCCGCTCTTCCAGGCATCCGGAGGCAGGCCTGCCTTGAGACAGGTCTGCTTCAGGAAGGTCTCCCGGTCCCAGCCATATTCCACTGCTACCTGGGGGAGTAGCAGGCCGCGATGAGACCCTTTGGTGATGAAGAGGCCATCCCGGCCCACCTCGATCTCCGAGATCTCCTTGATCTCTTGCAGGGGGGTGAGGACCGAGATCTCGATCTCGGTCTGGGGAAGCTCCTCAGATCGGAGGGGGGGGAACCGGGGATCGGAGAATGCGGCAGAGAGGGCACAGGAGGCGATGGTCTGGTAGAGGGGGTGGGTGGCTTCGGTATATCCGATGCAGCCCCGGAGGCGTCCCCCTTTGGTCAGGGTGACAAAGGCGGCCCCATCCTGGAGAAGTTCTGCCTCGGTGACGGCAAAAGCGGGCGCCTTTCCCTCCTCCAGATATCCCTCAATGGAGCGCCGTGCAATCTCCAGTAACTTCTGGCGTAAGTTCTGCTCCAGCATCTCTCCCTCCGGAAAGGGGCCAGTTTCTTTTGGCCTTTGGCTGGGTTAGAAAGGAAAGGCCTGCCCCCGAGAAGGTCAGACTTCTCAGGCGGAAGTACCTCCTACAATAATCTCCGGGATCCTCAAGGTGGGTTGGGCATCGGAGACGGGGGCCCCTTGGCCGTCCTTGCCGCAGGTCCCCACGCCGAAGCCCAGGTCCGATCCCACCATGTCGATCTGTTGCAGGATCCGGGGGCCATTTCCGGTGAGGGTTGCCCCCCGCACTGCAGGACCCGCCTCGCCCCCTTCGATCCGGTAGCCCTCGGTGACCTCGAAGATGAAATCGCCGTTGACGGTGTTGACCTGGCCTCCCCCCATCTTTTTCACCAGAAGGCCGCGCGACACCGACCGAATGATCTCCTCCGGCGGGGTAACACCAGGGGCGATCAGGGTATTGGACATGCGGGGAATCGGCTTGTACTGATAGGATTGCCGGCGGCCATTGCCGGTCGATCGGCATCCGTCCTTCAGCGCCGCCAATCGGTCATAGAGATAGCCCTTCAGGACCCCGGCCTCGACGAGGATGGTCCGCTGGGCCTCGGTCCCCTCGTCATCGAAGACATAGGAACCCCGCCGCTGGGGAATGGTGGGATCGTCGATGACGGTGATCAGGGGTGAGGCGATCTGTTCTCCCAGGCGACCGGAGAAGATAGAAAGGCCCTCCTGGGCCAGATCCGACTCCAGGCCGTGGCCCACCGCCTCGTGGATCATGGTGCCTCCTGCCTCGGAAGAGAGCACCACCATCATGGGGCCGGCGGGCGCGGGCTCCGCCTCCAGCATGTGGATCGCCCGGCGCGCGGCCTTTTCCGCCACCCCTTCCGGCGAAGATTCCTCGAAGATCTCCCATCCTACCACGCCGCCGATTGCCTCGTATCCTGTCTGGATGATTCCGTCCTGAGAGGCGACCACCTGAACGGCCAAGAGGACCCCCACCCTTTCCTCCTCGCAGAGCAGGCCGTCCGAGTTGGCGATACGAGCCCGGCGCCACCCATCCCGATAGGTCACCCGAACCTGACGGATGCGGGGGTCCAGACCTCTGGCGACCCCATTGGCGGCCATGACCAGATCGACCTTCTTCTCCAGGGGGATCTCCTGCGGGGGGATCCGGATCTGATGAGACCAGGGGGGATCCTTGGCCCCTAAGGGAAGAGGGGGAGTGGGGACCGGGGCCCGTTTGTCCGGGAGGGCGCCCGCAAGGTAAGAAGCCAGATCGAGCAGGGAAGGCAGCGACAGGTCACTGGAGGAGCCGTGGACGGTCTGAAAGTTCTTGATCAGACGCAATCCTGCCCCTCGATCGCACCCGGAGAGGATGTGTTCGATCTTATCCTCTTCGCAGATGATAGAGGTTGCCTCTGTCTCTTCAAGGAAGAGATCAGCGAAAGGACCTCCCCGCGAGAGGAGGGAGGCCAATACCTGGCTTAGATGATCTGTCTCCAATCCACTACCTCCGCCTTTTAATAGCACTCGCAAACTCCTCTTGTCAATTGCAAAATCTGGGAGTAAACTATTAGTCAGAGAGAGATTGGCGCAACAACATGGAGAAGGGGAAGCAATCGTTGACGAAAAACCCAAAAGGCAAGAAGGGTAGTCGTCCGTTTCGACTCGGGGCAGTCGCACTGCTTCTGGCCATCGCCCTTGTGTCCCCCTGGGGCAGGCCGCCCGCCGCCAAAGAAGTAATCCTCATGAGTGAAGCCGATGAGGTGAAGGTGGGCGGGGGGATGGACAAGGAGTTGGAGAAACGATATGGTTTCTGTGGCAGCCCCAAGCTCCAGGCCTATTTGGACCAGTTGGGTCAGAAGGTTGCAGCCCAGGCAGAGCCGAGGGGATTCCGCTATAGCTTCAAGGTCCTGGACGATGAGACGATCAATGCCCTGGCCCTTCCCGGGGGGTATATCTATGTGACGCGAGGCCTCCTGGCGGTTTTGAATGATGAGGCGGAGCTGGCCGGGGTGATCGGTCACGAGGTGGGCCATGCCTCCTCTCGCCATGCCGCCAAGCAGATGACCAAGGCCACGTTGTTTCAGCTCTTGAGCCTGGGCGCCTTGGCCGCAGCCGCCTCCACCCCGGAGGGACGAGTAAATATGGGTGCCTGGGCCATTGCCTCCAACGAGTTCTTCACCCAGATCCTATTGGGGTATGGGCGAGACAACGAGATGGAGGCGGACGAGAAGGGCATGCGCTATGCATTCCAGGCTGGATATGACCCGCGATGCATGGCGCAATTCCTGCGCTATTTGCGCACCAAAGAGCAGCTATCTGGCATAAACTTTCAGGGTTTTTACCTCACTCATCCCGAGACTGCCGAGCGGATCATCAAGTCCGATACCCTGGGGTATATTCTGGCCAGCGGATCTAAGGCGGGTGAGTTAGAGGTGGGGGCCAATCGTTACCGCTCCCAGCTGGAGGGGTTGCCCTATGGCCACAAGGATGATCGGCGGACCGTGCAGATCTACACCGCTAAGGCCGGCGATTCCCT
>Ga0315289_10004621_pt1 | contig 20474 bp, 16 predicted proteins | sample YL17G11_40_MG_FD_203452 | JGI IMG/M metagenome (GOLD analysis project Ga0315289, IMG submission 203452) | Sediment microbial communities from Yellowstone Lake, YNP, Wyoming, USA - YL17G11_40 | ecosystem: Environmental > Aquatic > Freshwater > Lake > Sediment | place: USA: Wyoming | collected... | reverse complement strand
GGCCTGCCCGCCTATCACGTCCTGGCCGGGGTCGGCGTCATCTGGCTGGGTCGCCTCGTCGCGCGCCTCTCGCGCACTACAGTCCTCGGCATGGTGGCCGGCCTGCTGGCCTTCGCGCCGGCAGTTGTCACCTCCACCGCCGGTCTACGCTCCTACTACGACGACCCGAGCTTCTACCGCGATGACTACCGCGGCTTGGCACGCTTTCTGGAGTCAGCCGCCGGGCCAGCGGACGCCATCATCCTCAACGCCCCTGGCCAGGTAGAGGTTTTCTCTTACTACTACCGCGGCCAGGCGACGCTCTACCCCTTACCGCGCCAGCGCCCGATCGAGCGCGGGCAGATCGAGGCCGAGCTCAGTGAGGTCGCCCGGCGCCACGAGCGCGCCTTCGCCGTTCTCTGGGCCACGGCCGAGAGCGATCCCCTTAGCTACATTGGGACCTGGTTGGATCTAAACGCCTATAAGGCGCGCGACACTTGGTACGGCAACGTACGCCTGGTCGCGTACGAGATGCCTCGAGCGGCGTTGGAGCGGCGGCAGGCCGCCGCCCAGTTCGGCGATAGCATCATGCTCGACTACTACTCGTTCGGGCTGGCGCCCGTGACGCCGGGAGCAGCGCTTCCGATCGAGTTCACTTGGCGAGCGCTGGCGCCGCTTGAGGCGCGCTACAAGGTCTTCGTCCAGGCCCTGGATCAGCAGAGCAACATCATAGGCCAGCGCGACTGCGAGCCTGTCTCCGGTCACCGACCGACCGACACCTGGCAGACGGGCGAGACCGTCCGGGACCGCCAGGCTCTGCCCGTCTCCCTAGGCACGCCGCCCGGAGCCTACTTAGTCATCGCCGGCCTCTACGACCGGGCTACGGGCGCGCGGCTGCTGCTACCCGATGGCAGCGACCGCCTCGTGCTCGGACAGATGCTCGTGGGCGGCGCGCCGCGACCTGTGGACGACGAGGCGCTGCGCCCGCTAGTGCGAGCCAACATCGCCTTCGGACCGTTGCGGTTGATCGGCTGGGACAGCGGCAGGCTGGGGGAGGCGCCTGGTCGCTCCTTCACCGCGATGGCGGGGCAGCCGCTCTCGGTCGTGCTCTACTGGCGCGTGCTCGAAGCTGACTCCGTCGAGCTAGCTCTCAGCCTCGAAAGCGGGGGCCACAGCCTGCCCCTGGGCACGCAGGCGGTCATGCAGGGAGTTGTCCCACCCGAGCGCTGGCAGGTCGGCCAGGTGCTGCGCGACCCGCACCTGCTCTTCCTGCCGGTGGATCTGCCGGTCGGAAGGTACATCCTATCTCTCAAGGTGGCGACGACCGGGGGCGGCGGACAGGTCGACTTGGCGAGCGTCATCATCTCCTGAATGCGGCGGCTCGTTTCCCCTGCCGCGGCCACTATGCTAGACTGCCCGCCATAAGGGGCCCGGATGGGACTATCCCTTTGCGACGAGGTACGCGGGATCAGTCCTGAGGCGTTTCAGGACGTACTCGGCCATTGGCTTGGCCCGCAGCAATCGCACCGTGCAATTGCCGATGCGCCCCACGCGCTCGATCCCCTTGGCCAAGAAGTACGGCTCCGGACGGTTGAAGTTGCGCCTCGTGCCGTAGGCGTGCAGCCAAACGCGCACTTGGCGCGAGCGGCCGTCGTAGTCCACGACAGTAGCGAGCGTCGGGTCGCTCTGCAGATGGTACGGCAGTCCCGCCACCTCTTCCAGATGATGGAAGGTGGTGTTGCACTGCAGGCCCACGCCGAGGAAGACGACGTAGCCATCGTCGCTGGCGGCCAGGCGGCCGAAGGGGGTCTCTACTCCGCAAGGAGTGGGCGACAGCTCGTGGTCGCGCAGCAGCGCGTCTCGTTCACGGCCAATGGCGGCGACGCTGTGGGTGGGGTCCAGGCTGCGGCGCGCGTCGGGGCGAAGGCGGAACGTCTCGGGAATGCGCCCGGTCCAGGAAGGTGTACTGCGCACGTCGAAGTAGGGAGGGTTAGCGGGGCTGAGGGCTTCGGAGCCGGTAAACGTCGGCACCACGACCGTACCCTCCGGCCCGACCGCCTGCAGCATCGCTTCGACAACCGTCTCCGCGCCGCCGGTCACCTGCCCGAAGCTGCTCAGCGATGAGTGCACGAGGGCCTTGGTGCCCGCCGGCAGGCCGATTGCGCGCAGCCCGGCGATGATGTCCTCGCGGATTACCTCCATCCTGCCCCCAGAGAAGCTATCAGCTTTCAGCCATCAGCCGTCTGCAGTCATGCTCACTGACGGCTGATGGCTGATGGCTGATGGCCCAGTATAACGGAGGATCTGCATTGGAGGAACGTCTCCTCGCGCTTCAAGAGCGACTGGGCTATCGGTTTCGCGACTCGGGCCTACTGCGACATGCCTTGACCCACCGCTCCTATCTCAACGAGGTAACTGAGAGCGTCGAGGACAACCAGCGTCTCGAGTATCTTGGCGACGCGGTGCTCGACTTGCTCATCGCCGAGCAGCTCTTCCGCCGCTACCCGGAGGCCCGCGAGGGCGACCTGACGCGCTGGCGGGCGCAGATGGTGAGCACCGAGGCCCTGGCTACTTTGGCCCTGCTGACGGGCGTGGGAGACGCTCTCATCATCGGCCGCGGCGAGGAGGCCAGCGGCGGGCAAGCCCGCCCGGCCAACCTGGCGGCCGCCCTGGAGGCACTCATTGCCGCCGTCTACCTCGACAGCGGCTGGGAGGGAGTGACCGGCGCCGTCCTGCCCCTTTTCGAGGAGGAGATCGAGCGCGTGGCTCGGGCCACCGGCCCGGTCGATGCTCGCAGCCGCCTGCAGGAATCCGCGCAGTCGCGCTTTGGCATCACGCCGCGCTACCGCACCGTCGCCGAGCACGGGCCCGACCATGACCGCTACTTCGACGTTGAGGTGGCCGTGGGCGACCTCCTGCGCGCCCGGGGAGACGGGCGCAGCAAACGCGCCGCGGCCCAGATCGCGGCCGAGCACGCCCTCGCCATGATGGAGGACGATAGCCGCAGAGGCACAGAGGACACGGAGAACGTGAGGAGTGATCCGTGATTCGTAAGCGAGCTGGGGCACAGCCAGCCACTTACGGCTCACGGATCACTCCTCACGCATCACGTATCAAAGCCTCTGTGTTCTCTGTGCCTCTGTGGCCCGTTTGCCGATGAAGCTCAAGCGACTGACGGTTCAGGGGTATAAGTCCTTCGCCGGGCGCACGGAGTTTGCCTTCGACGGCGGCATCACAGTCGTCGTCGGCCCCAATGGCTCGGGCAAGAGCAACATCGCCGACAGCCTGCGCTGGGTCCTGGGCGAGCAGTCCTACAGCCAGTTGCGCAGCCGCCGCACGACCGACCTCATCTTCGCCGGCAGCGACGGGCGCAGCCGCACCGGCATGGCCGAGGCCACCCTCATCCTGGACAACGATGACGGCTCGCTGCCCATCGAGTACCAGGAGGTGGCCATCACCCGACGTGCCTACCGCTCGGGCGAGAACGAGTACTACCTCAACGGGGAGCGGGTGCGCCTGCGCGACGTCGTCGAGCTGCTCGCCGCGGGCGGCCTCAACCGTCTCACCTACGCCGTCGTCGGCCAGGGCCTGGTCGACGCCGCCCTCTCCTGGAGCCCAATCGAAAGGCGGCGGCTGTTCGAAGAGGCCGCCGGCATCTCCCTCTACCAGCAGAAGCGGGAGGAGTCGCTGCGCCGCCTAGAGGAGACGGGCGCGAACGTCTTGCGAGTGCACGACGTCATGAGAGAGCTTGAACCACAGTTGCGCCGGCTCTCCACCCAGGCCGAGCAGGCCGCGCGCTACGCCGAGCTGCAGGCGGAGCTGCGCCAGCTTCAGACGCGCTACTACTCCCTCAGGCTGCGCCAGGCGCTAGCGCAAGCGCGAGCGGCAGACGAGCGCTCTACGTATCTGGAGTATCGCCTGCGGCGACAGGTGGCGGAGCTGGATGAGCTTGAGGGCGCGACAGCACGGCTGACGAGCCTCGAGCACGACAAGCAAGGGCAGATCGAGTCCTGGCAACGCGAGGGGGAACGGCTAAGGGGCGCCCTGGCGTTAGCCGAGCGCCAGTTGGCCGTGCTCGGCGAGCGCGAGCGCTCGATGCGTGACCGCCTGGCTGGGCTTGAGCGCGAGGTGGACCTGCTTGCGCGGGAGCAGGCCGAGACGGCGCAAGAGGAGACGACGGCCGCCGCCGAGTTGTCCGAGCTTCAAACCGCTCGTGATTCGGTCGCCGCCGAGGTCACCTCCCTCGAGACAGAGGAAGCCAGGCAGCTCTCGCGCCGTCGTGCCGGCGAGGGTCGCATGCGCACCTTGCGTCAGGAGCTTGCCGGCGCTTCGGCCCAGGCGGCCGAAGGCGCCTCACGACGAAGCCTGGCCGACCAACGGCTGGCGGAGCTCCGCTCGTCGCTCGCCGACGGCCGTGCACAAGCGGACGCCCTACGGGCCGAGCGGATCGCATGCGCTTCGGCGCTCGCGGAGGCTGGCGAGAATGTAGGCCAGGCGCTGGTGACACTACAAGCTAGCCAGAGCTTGCACGAAGAGCGGCGGGCGCTCGAGCGCCAGGGCCAGGAGGCGCTGGGCCGGCTGCGCCACGAGGTACAGGCGGCCGAGGAGGAAGAGCAGCGGCTGCGGGCGCGGGCCAGCATGCTCTCCCGGCTGCAGCAAGAGTCCTACTACCCGGGCGTGCGCAGCGTGCTCGAGCTGGCCCAGCAAGAGGGAGAGGCGAGCGGCATCCTCGGCCCGGTGAGCTCTCTGCTGCACGTGCCGGTCGAGCTGGAGCAGGCCATCGAGGCGGCGCTGGGTGGGCGGCTGCAGCAGTTGGTCGTCCAGAGTTGGCAGCATGCCGAGCGCGCCATCGCTCACCTGAAAAAGCGGCGCGCCGGTCGCGTCACTTTCTTGCCGCTCGATACGATCCGACCGCCCTCGGCGCTGCAATTGCCGCGGCTGCCTGGCGTCCTGGGCCTGGCGTCGGACATGGTGGAGGTCGAGCCAGGGCTCGACGCCGTGCGCCAGTTCATGCTGAACCGCGTGGTCATCGTGCAGTACCTGCAACTGGCGCGCGTGCTGCTCGACCGTCTGCACGGCTCCTATACCATAGCCACGCTGGAGGGCGAGGTCGCACAATCCTCCGGCAGCGTCACCGGCGGCGGCGAGCGGCAGCCAAAGAACGCCATCTTGGAGCGGCAGCGCGAGCGGCGCGCCATCCCGGAGCAACTGCGTGCCGCCCGACAGCGCCTACAGGACCTCGGCGAGCGGCTGCGCGGTGAGCAGGGGACGTACCAAGCGGTCGTATCGGCACTAGCCAAGGCCGATGACGAGCAGCAGGGCGCTCGGGCTGCCTACGAGCAGGCGCAGCGACGAGAGGCGCGGCTGCGGCTCGAGCTGCAACAAGCGGAGGAGAGGCTGCGCTGGCATAGCGAGCGCCTCGAGGCGCAGGTGCGCGAGGCCCAGGCGCAGGAGGCGGCGGCGACTGCGGCGGCCGCCTCCGCCGAGGAGGGATCTCGGCGCGCCGGCGATCTCGATCGGGAGCTGCGAGCACTCGAGGCCGAGATGGCCTCGGCTGACGACGGCTCCGCCGCCAGGTTGCAGGAGAAGCGCACGCTGCTCGCGACACTGCAGGAGCGCCTGGCGCACTCGCGTGGCGGGAAGGAGGCGGCTGGCCAGCGCCTCGAGCGCCTGAGGGGGCGCGCGCGCGAGCAGGAAGCGCAGCGTGAATCGCTTGCCGCCGGCCTGGAGGAGGTGCGCCGCGAGCGCCAAGAGGCATCCGAGGCGCGGAAGGAGTACGAGCAGGCCCTGGCCGGTTTGCAGCGCAGCCTCGATCCGGCGCGGTTGGAGCTGGCGCGACTGCAGGAACAGCGGAGGGCGCTCGAGCGCGAGGAGCGCCAGCGGCGACAGTGGCACCTTGAGTTCAGCCACGCCTGCAGCGAGGCCGGGCGTGCAGCCGGCCGCATGCAGGATGCCGTCTCGGCCCTGGAAGCGGAAGCCGTCCGTGAGCTGGGCGACGAGCTCCTGGCCGGTGTGAGACACGTCTACGAGGGCGATGACTCCGAGGATGGTTCGCTGCCAAGCTGCGAGGAACGCATCGACGACCTGCGCCGCCGCTGCCGCCACATCGGCCTCGTCAACCAAAAGGCTCCCGAGGAGTACGCCGCCGCCGCCGAGCGCTACGGCTTCCTAGACTCACAGGCCGAGGACTTGGAGAAGGCTGCCGTCTCCCTCCGGCGCGTCATTGGCGAGCTGGAGCAGACGATGCACAAGCGCTTCGCGTCCACCTTCGCGGACGTCTCGAAGCGCTTCAGCGCCTACTTCCAGGAGTTGTTCGCCGGCGGCGGCGCCGATCTGCATCTCATCGACCCTGACGACCTGTCCGACGCGGGAGTAGAGATCAGCGTGCGCCCGCCGGGCAAGCGCGGCCAGGAGCTATCGGCTCTCTCGGGTGGCGAGCGGGCGCTCACTTCCTGCGCTCTGCTCTTCGCACTGCTCGAGGCGAGCAAGACTCCCTTCTGCTTCATGGACGAGGTGGACGCCATGCTAGACGAGGCCAATGTGGGCCGCTTCCGGCGGCTCTTGCAGCGTCTCTCGCAGCAGGTGCAGTTCATCCTCATCAGCCACAATCGCGCCACGATCGAGGCAGCGAGCATCATCTACGGAGTGACCATGGGCAACGACGGCACCTCCCATGTGCTCTCGCTACGCCTGGATGGCGACGGGGGAGAGAAAGCGGTGGCTCTGGCGTAGAAACGCCTCAAGCCGAGGTGGTCCAATGCGGAAAGTGGGAAGTGGGATACTCGCGCTGCTAGCCCTGGCCGGGCTGGCGCTAGTCGCCTGCGGCCCCCGCCGCACACCCGCGGGGAGCGTGGGCGCAAGCGACAACGGCTGGCGGACCGTGGTCGGCGCCGGAGGTCGCATTGTGCTCAGCGCTCCTAGCGCCTGGCAAGCCCAGGAGAGCCAAAGCGAGCTGGGACTCACGACGCCCGAGGGCTGCAGCCTCGCGCTTTGGCCGGAGCCAATAGGCGGCCTGGCCGGCCTGTCGCAGACCAAGACGCTGGACTACATGCTCGCTAGTGCCCAGCAGGATCACGAGCGCCAGGGGTTGTCCATCGAAGTCATAGGCAAGCGGGTGTGGCTGGGCGAGAGCTACATCTGGCACGAGGTGCAGTACGTCGCCCGGCCCCCGGGCGATTGTGCCGGTTGCGGCCCAAGCTACAGCATAGACCTCGCGGCCAAGGTGACAGACGAGCAGGTCATCGCCGGCCGCTACACTTGCCCCGGTGACCAGCCCCCAAGCGAGGAGGCGGCGCAACTGCTGCAGCAAGTCATCGATACGGTGCGGCTCGGCGGCAACGGCGGTTGAGAAGCGGCCGCCCGTCGCTCCCCTACTGCCTCCGTGTCTTCTGTGCCTCCGCGGCGATCGTCCGGCGCAGGTTCCGCAGCGCCTTCTTCACCCGCTGCCAGTAGGGGCGCAGGCCGCGAGCGCGCTCCTGCTCGATCGGGTGGGCGCTATACCTGGCCTCGACGAAAGCCTCGGTCAGCGCGCCCACATCCGTGCCCACCTCCGGCAGGCTGGCCGCCAGATTCTCGCTGTACTCGTCGGGCGTCTGGTTGGCACGCCGACGCATGCCCGCGCCCTGGGCTCGGCGCACTGTCGAGAGGTAGTAGTACTGGACTAGCTCGCGCGGAGTGAGACCGGCAAGGCGCACCAACCGCCCCCGGCGCGCCGTGTCCTTCGCCGCCTGCCGCCGCTTGGCCAGGCCCTCGGCGAGCCGGCGCCGAGCCCGCCCCGCCCCCCGCCAGAGGAATCGCCACAGGTCGCCCATCGCCAGGAGCAGGCGCAGCAAGGGCCGCAGCAGAGGGAAGCGGTTGAGCGCCGCGCCGTGCTCTCTGGCGAAGTTGTACAGGGCATAGACGACGATGCCGATGGCGATCAGCCAGAAGAGAAGCGTCTTGAGCACGTCCAGGATGGGCGGCGCCGGGCCGGATGTCGATTGCTCCTGCTGGGGCATCTCGAAGCGCGGGGGAGGGGGCGACTCGCCTTGCCCGGCCTGCGCCATCAGCCAGCGCAGCGGGTAGAGCAGGAAGCTGAGCAGGTAAAACAGGATGTACATGATGGCCAGCCCGAAGGCAATCAGGAGGCCGATCCCCCTCGCCACTGCGTCGAGCAGACCCACGGAGTAGTCGATCGGTAGCACTAGCGCCACGAGCGCGGAGAGCAGCAGCAGCCCGGCCACGAACAGCGGCCAGCGACGGGCCACCGCCGGCGCCACGCTTACCTCGTCGTGCTGCCAGCGCGTGTGCAGGAGCGACAGCCTCGCCTCAGCCACCAGGGCCAGGCCGAGGATGTAGTAGACGAGCACATTCAGGATAAGCAGGCGGATCGTGCCGCGTTGGAAGTCGATGATGGCCCTCGGGTCGACCCTCGCCAGCCCGGCCACCACAAGGATGAAGACCCCGCCTCCCAAGAACATCGTCAGAATCCGCTGGAAGGCTGCCGTGTGCTCCACGTGCCGCGCCCGGCCGCTCACCCAGAGGTCGAACTCCGGCGAGGTTACCGGCGGCGCCTTCTCAGTCGGCTGGTACTCGAGCTGCTCGAACCAGCCGATCATCGCCCCCGCGATGCTCCAGTACACCAGGGTGACGAGGCCGGCGAAGATGAACTCGGCGTCGAAGAGCCGCTCCACCCGCCCGCCCAGGGTCGGCAGCCCCTGCCAGAGGAAGCGCAGGAGCATGAGCGCCAGCAGGAGCACCACCGCCTCGGCAATCTGGAAGCGGCGCAAGTCGTCGCCGCGCAGCTCGCGCCGCTTGACCATACGCCGCGAGAGGTAGGTCTCGATAGGCAGGATCGAGACGCCGAGCGCCAGGTAACCGCCGCGCCAGTCCAGCCCGGCGGCGCGCACGGCATCCAAGATGGTCAGGATAGTGACGTAGATCATGCCCGTCATGAGCAGGATGCGCCACCACATGCCGATGCGCACGCGCACCTGGCGCCGCCCGGGTCGCCTAGTCGTCATGCCGGCGCCTTCACGAGATCCTCGGTATGGCGCAGCCGGTATACAGTCGCCCCCGCCAACTCCAGCTCCTTCACCGCTTGACGCAGATCGGAGTAGTAGTCGGAGAGCAGGACAACCACGTTGAAGCCCGAGCGCTCTAGGCGCAGGGCGTGGCCGGCGAGACCGGCGCCACTACCGGTGACGATGAGCACGGTGCAGCCCCAGGGCAGGTTGAGCGTCTCGCGTTGCAACAGCACGGCGAAAGGCTCGACGGGACGGGTGTCGATGCGCCCGAGCGCCTCCAGCACCGTCATCAGGTGCGCCTGCCCCGTGCGCATGGGCAGCACCGGCCCCTTCTCTTCCTCCGACGCCAGCGGATCCTTGCCGTTGCTCACCAGGCTGAAGGGCTGTCGCTGGCGCGCCAACTGGACCACGATCGAGGCCGCCACCGTGACCGCGTGCTCGCTGCTGATCCCCGCGTGCGACGCCTCGTAATGCTCGCGCTCAAGGTCCAGGAATACGGCCGTGTCCAACGAGATCACTGGGTCGAAGACTTTCGTCTGCAGCCTGCCTTGCGCCGCCGAGACCTTCCAGTTGATGTGCCTCAAGCTGTCGCCCGGCCGGTAGTCGCGCACGCCCGCCACGCGCGCTGGGTCGCGGTGAATGGCGCTGATGCGACGCACGGTGCCGAATGGCGAGCGCGAGGGGATGCCCAGGTCGGCCAGGGGCAGGATGCGCGGGTAGACTGTGAGGTAGGAGACGCCGACCTCGGCCAGCGCGCGGTCGCCCACGGACAGGAGGTCGCCGCTGCTCAGGCGCAGCGGGCCGATGGCGTAGTAGCCGCGCTTACGGCAGTCCAGCTCGTAGCCGAAGGAGGACTTCTCGAAGGGCCAGAGCGACAGCGCCCGCGAGCGCACGGTTGGGAAGCAGAGCGGCTCCGGGAGCGCTTCCTGTAGTTGCAGCCAAGGCACAGGCAGCAAGCCGGCGTTGTGCACCTCGATAGCCACCGGCACCTTCTCGCCCCAGAAGGCGTGCGTCGCCAGCCGCCTCACCACGCGCACTTGCACTACCGCCCGGCGCACCCACAAGCGCGAGAACAGGTAGACGCCAAAGAAGACGTAGAGGATGTAGAAGAAGAAGTCGACGCGCATGATCGCGGCGATGATGAATAGCACCACGATGAAGAGGCCAAAGTCCATGGGTGAGAGTCACTCCCTTGGGGCTGACGCGGTGGTACGCAATGAAAGCTCCCTTCTATTGCCGAGGCACAATGAAAACCAATGAGTCGAGACTTGCATTGGGCATCCGCCGGCCCTGCACTCAGAGACCGGGGCAGGCGAGTCCATTGCCAGATTGATATAGCCAGACTGATGTTTTCAGATTGATAATGGAGTATCACTCGACGCGTGAGATCTATACTTCAGAACCCAGAAGTACAGAACTCTCACATCTCACTATCTCAGTCCGACGCAATCCGAAGGATCTATGGGTTAGGGCCTTCACCTAGAGCGGCGCAGTCAGGCTAGGCTTGCGGAGGCACACGCGGCACCCACCCAACCGCCCGCGAGATTTGCCGCTAGGGGCAATTGTCTCCAGCCAAATTTGCGCTTTCGCAAGCATACGATAATTCGGCTCACGAACCACGCTCGCCAGCGGCCACTAGGATGTCAGCCGCTTCAAACAACCTGTCGTACGAGGAAGAAGCGTCCACGGCTCGAAGCGCTCCTATGTCGACCAGCTTCTCAACGGCGCGCCGAGCTGCGTTGTAGCCCATGCCTAAGATGGACGCACCCTGAGAGATCGTAATGACGGGCGTCAGGAACAGGGCGTCGGCAAGCCGGAGCGGAGGACCGGATGAGCGGCTCGCCACCAACTTCTCCCGCCACTCTATCTGCAGATCCTGAAGTCGCTTCGCCCGACTGATGGCATCCTGAGCCTGTTCGGCGACCCCTTGCAGAAAGAAAAGCACCCACTTACCCCAGGCGCCACGCTCGCTCACGGCGAGCAGGAGATCGTAATATCGATCCCGCTCCCGCTCGAAGTAGGCACTCAAGTAGAGCAGCGGCACCGGCAGCAATTGCCAGTGCACGAGTAGCAGTGGAAGCAGCAGACGCCCGACTCTGCCGTTGCCATCCAAGAACGGATGGATGGCCTCGAACTGGTAGTGGATCAGCGCCAAGCGTACCAGAGGCGGGTATGCATCCCCTTGGTACAAGTACCTCTCGAAGGCACCCAATGCGTGCCCCATCTCCGGCACAGGTGGAGGCACGTATGCGGCTTGGTTCAGGCTGTCGCCTGGATGACCGATCCAGTTCTGGCTGTGTCGGAACTCGCTCGGCGTTGCCGCCTCTCCGCGCACGCCCTCCATGAGCCGTAAATGCAGCTCGCGGATCAGCCTCAGACTCACCGGCAGTGTCGCAAGCCGCTCTAGCCCGTACTCCAGCGCCCGCACGTAGTTGCTCACTTCGCGGGCGTCGGCCTCCGAGGCTCGTCCACCAGCAGCCGCCAGCCTGCCCGCCTCGTAAGAGTACAACTCGGCGATACCGGCCTGCGTGCCTTCTATCCGCGAGGAGAGCACCGCCTCACGGCGGATGAAAGGGCCGACGAGCAACTGCGGGTTGGGGATGGCTCGGCCCAGGCCACCAAGCTCGCCCAGCGCCCGATCGGCATCCGACAGCGTGCGCCACAACTCGGCATCGGGCCGCATATCGGGCGGCAGCGGGTTGGGCACGAAGGCCCAGTAGGCGGGCTCGCCCTGACCAACACTGATGCACTTGCCGCTGGGGCTCTTCCGAAACAGCTCGATGTTCATATCCCGACTCTTACGCCTCGCCGATCTCGACCGCGGTGGCGCTCAGCACCTCGTCGAGGACATCGACGGCGGTGCGGCCGCGTAGGGCGCTCTCCGGCCTTACGATCAGGCGATGGGTGAGCGCCGGTCGGGCCAGCTCCTTGACGTCGTCCGGCTTTACGAAATCGCGCCCGCGGATGGCGGCCAGCGCCTGAGCCCCCTTGAAGAGAGCCAGGCTGCCGCGCGGGCTGGCGCCGAGGGTCAGGTCGGCGTGGCGGCGCGTGGCGCCGATGACGCCCACGATGTAGTCCACGACCGAGTTGTCCACGTGCACTTCCCACACCTGCCGAGCCAGCTCCGGCAGCGCCATGCCGTCCACCACCTGCCCCAGACTCTGGATCGGGTGCTCACGCTGCAGGTTGCGCAGCATCACCGCCTCCTGGCCGGCATCAGGGTAGCCAACGCTTAGCTTGAGGAAGAAACGGTCGAGCTGCGCCTCAGGCAGCGGGAAGGTGCCCTCGTACTCGATAGGGTTCTCGGTGGCCAGCACCAGAAAGGGGCGCTGCAGGGCATAGGTCGTGCCCTCGACCGTCACCTGGCGCTCACCCATGGCCTCGAGCAGCGCCGACTGCGTCCGCGGCGTGGCGCGGTTGATCTCATCGGCGAGCAGGATGTGCACGAAAACCGGGCCGGCCCTGAACTCGAACTCGCTGCTGCGCTGGTTGAAGATCGACACGCCGGTGATGTCGTTCGGCAGAAGGTCAGGCGTGCACTGCAGGCGCTTGAAGGAAACACCGAGGGAGGCGGCGACCGCCCGCGCCAGCATCGTCTTGCCCACCCCCGGCACGTCTTCGATGAGCACGTGCCCCTCGCAGAGCAGGGCAACCATAACCAGCTCGGTGGCCTGGCGCTTGCCCACGATGACGCGGCCGACGTTGTCAATGATGCGCTCGGCGAAGACCTTGACGTCCTGCATGCTCATCCTTCCGGGCGTTGCTTGATTCGGCCCCTACCCGGCGACGAGGCCGGGTACGCCGGTGGGAAGGGCGCGGAAGCGGGCGGCTGGAGCGTGCCAACGCCATTCTAGGCGGCGGCCATGGCTGCCGCAAGGGTTGTTGTGAGCGCCTTCGCGCATCGGTGCAGAATCGCACCCGCCCGGTCTCTCCCTCTGCTCCTGCCGCGACCTGCCCGGCAGGTGAGCGCGAAAGGGCCTGCCTCGAGCGCAGCGAAAGGACACCCCTATGCTCGGCAAGCTGTTCAAGCAGGTGACGAACGTCCTCGGTTCTGGGCCCTACCGGCTCGTCCTCGAGCGACGGGAGGACCGCGTCGAGCTTGCGGCTCTGCGCGGTGGCTCAGCCGTGTCCTTCGCCTCCCTGCCCGAGCGCAACGGACCTGTCGCCGACCTCAAACGCCTGCTGACCCCCACCGCCTCGCGCGCCGTCGTGCCCCTCGCGCGTCTGCCGGAGTTGCGCCAGGCGCTGCGCGACATGCAGGACGAGGGCCCGGAGGTGTCCATCGCCCCGGAAGTCGAGCGCTTGCGGCCCATATCCATGCCAGAAGGTTTCGCCGTCGCCTATACATGGGACGCCTAGGCCGCGGGGATCGCCCCACTGGCAGCGCAAGAAGCACACTTTTCCGGTGATGGCTGGTTCATCACCCCCGACTACTGCTGGCCCGTGCCCGGCGTGGCGCCGGATGACGACCCATGGCTGCGATTGCGCCTGGTGCAGGGGCAGGACATCGTGCGGTTCCTTAGCAGCGTCGTCCCCTCCTGGGCCGAGCGGCGGCTGCCCTTCACCACGACGCTGGCCTACTCGCCCCAGCCGACGCTCTCCCTCAGCGTAGAGCGGGTCGACGACGAGAGCGTCAAGCTGTGCCCGCGCTGGGACCTTCCCGTCGGGGCGCGCGTGCACGCCATCGCTTCCCTACCGGCGCACGTGCTCGTTGACCAGACGGTGCGACCGGGCCTGGCGCCTGAAAGCCTCCCGGACCCTATGCGCCGAAGCGGTCACTTGCTGCTGGCCGGCCAGGAAGTGCCTCACTTCCTGCGTGACGTTTGGCCCACCGTGAGTGCTCTCTCCTGCGGCCGCACGCGGGAGCTGCTCTCGCGCCATCGACTGCTCGACTCACGCCCCGAGCGGGTGCTCGTGGTCCAGCGGCGCGAGCAAGGGGGCGTGGGTCAAGCACTCGCCGTCCCCATGCTAGCCTGCGGCGGCACGAAGCTGCCGGCCGAGGAGGCGGCGCGTCTGCTGGACGCGGAGCAGGACTTCCTGCGCTTGCCGGGCGGCTGGCTGCCGATGGCTCTCCTGCGCGAGTCGGGCAAAGGGCGCCCGGACTGGCTGCGCAGTGTGGGCAGCGGTGAGCCTTTCCCGCTCACGCCTGCCGAGACTCTCCAGCGCTGGCCACGCGGCCTCTCTGGCGCCTGGGCGCGAGTCGAGTTCCCCGACATCAGGCCGGCACAGGGAGCTACGCCCGAGGAAACGGCGCGGCTGCACTACGTCTTCCTACGCGCCTGGGGCATCCCGGGCGGCGTCGTGGGCCCAACCTAGCTCGCCGGCGCCCTGCGCGTGAGGAGGTGCTTTCATGCATCGGAGCGGCGCCCCAGGCGCGCGTCCTGGTGGTTGGCGCAAAACGGACGCTTGACGCCTTCACAGGCAAGCAGAAAGCCGGTCCTTGGACGCGCTTCGAGGGCGGCAAGACTGACCCCGCCACTGCCCCTCCTTCCGGCGGCATCGTTCTGGCCACCCCGAAGGCGCTGGATAACGCGCCTGCCCTGAGCAATAGCCGCTGGGACGTGCTCTGCCTGCTCGAGGCAGACTCGCTCGTGCGCGGCAGTGCCTCGCGCCTGGCAGCAGCCCTATTCAGTTGCCAGAACCGGCTCGCGCTCGGCCTGTTCACAGGCACCGACTTCCTGCGCCGGGCGCCGGCGCGCGAAGCACTCTCGCGCCTCTTCGGCATTCCGTCCGGCGCTGACGGCGACCTGCTCTGGCGCTACGGCCTACGGCGCCCGGAGCAGCCCCCGCCCGCTCTGCCCGTCCCGGGTCCGCGCGCCAGCCGCAGTCAGCACGGCCGGCCGAGGTAACGCTTACCGGGCGTGGCCAGGCGCGAGGGGTGCCTATCCGACCACGTCAGGTAGCGCGCCCGCCCTCCCTCCCCCCGGCCGCGGCCGAGAGCGCCGGCCAGCATCCACCCCAAGCTACGGCTCGGCATAGAGTACGAGACCCCAGCGGCCAAGTTCGTGACGGAGGCGCGCCGCCTCTTCTTGCGCCGCGAGGCGCGCGCCCGCTTCGTCCCCTTCGCCAGCTACCACCCGACCTACGATGCTATGACCGTGGCCCAGCAGCAGTGGTACTTCCACTGGCGCGACCAAGTGCGCCGGGGCAGCTACCCCGACACGGACTCCTCCTACGTGTTCGTTCACGTCTACGAGCTGATCAACGGCGTCGGCGCCGGCGACGTGGCCGACGCATACGACCAGCTACACCGCCTCTGGCTCAACTACCGCGAGCGTCACCCGAAAGTCGGCGAGCGCTTGCTGCCTTGGCTGGCGGAGTTCGCCTGCCTCCATCGCTGCCGCGAAGACCCGCTGGAGGTCTACCAGGAGGCGCTGGAGGCGGGCGCGGAGCCCCCCGAGCCAGATCTGCTGCTGGCGCGCTACGTCGCCTCGCCAGAAAAGATGCCCCTGGCGCTGATCGAGGCGCTAGGCGACTACCGGCCGCGCAAGAGCAAGTTCCACAACGAGGGCAACGAGGCGCTCGTCGCCGAGCAGTTGCCTCAGACTCTGGCGCGGGTCGACGAGCACCTGCGCCAGAAGTCCGGCGGCATCTTAGAGCGCTTCGGGCTTCCACCGGCGCCCCTGCGCCGCCAGCCCTTCCAAGGGGCGCTCTACGCCACGCCGGCCACCGAAATAGAGCTCGCCAAAGTGCCGCCCTACTCGCAACACCAGCCTCTGTGCGGATTCCTCACGGCGCTCGTCAAATATACGGAGAACCGGCTGCGCGAGGCCCGCGACTACGGCGGCAGGCTGCGTGGCTACAGCCTTGACCCAGAGATCCAGGCGGTGATCGATGCGGCCATCGCCGCCGCCTGTCGGGGCGGAGTGCCCCCCTGCGCCTCGGCAGCGCATCGTCATCGACCTGGCCAAGGCACAGGCGCTCCAGAGTGAGTCCGACCAGGTGCGCGAGATGCTTCTGGCGGGCGGCGAGGCGCGGACGGGGAAGGTTGAGCGAGCGACCCAGGACGCGGCGCTAGCCGGCGCCCCTACCGCCGGAGTATCTCTGCACCAGCCGTCGGACTTGGACTCGGTGGGCAGGTTGCTCGGCCGGCTAGGCCACCAGGAGGTAAGACTGCTGGAAGCGCTGCGCTCGGGCGGCTGGGAGATGGACGCTGATGCGCTTGCCCAAGCCCTGCCCGACCTGCCGCTCGAGCATACGGTCGACCACATCAACGCCCACTCACTGGAATGGCTGGGTGACACGCTCATCGCCTGCGAGGGTGACCGATGCCTCCTGACGGACGACTTTCGCGACGAACTGGAGGTCCTGCTGGCGCGGCCGCCGCTCGAACCGGAGGCGACGGGGGCGGCCGATGGGCTACCAGCGGGTTGGCAGGAATTCGCCCAGCAGTTGGACGGATGTCAGCTCGAGGCGCTGCGGGCTATCTGCGAGGAGGCCGACCCCTCGCAGGCGATCAACCGCATCGCCGAGGCCAACATGACCATGCCGCAGTTCCTCATTGACTCCATCAACCAGGTGGCCTTGGATACGGTGGGCGACATCGTCATTCAGCCGGACTCCGATCCGCCGGCCATCGAGGAGGAGGATTTGGAGATGGTGAGACAGGTGATAAGTGAGGCGTGATTCGTGAGACGTGAACACATACGCGTTGGGCCACACGCTGCCGATGGCACGTCACTCGTCCCACCACGCGTCACTTCCTGACGGGCTCGTGTTGCGTCGCGCTCGCCGAGAGGACACGGAGTCGCTCGTCGCCTTCAACCGCTCCGTGCACACCTACGCCGGTCCCGGCCTGGCGGAGGCGATCGCCGACTGGACACGCGAGCGGATGACGCGCCCGCACCCCGGCGTCTCGCCCGCCGGCTTTACTGTCGTCGAGGACACCCGCACCGGCGCCATCGTCTCCTCGCTCTGCCTGATCTCGCAGACCTGGGGCTATGGGGGCGTGCCCCTCGGCGTCGGGCGGGTCGAGACGGTGGGCACCCACCCCGGCTACCGCCGGCGCGGATTGGTGCGGGCCCAGTTCAGGGAAGTGCACGCCTGGAGTGCAGTGCGCGGCCACCTGCTGAACTATATCGGTGGCCTGCCCAACTTCTATCGCCAGTTCGGCTATGAGCCGGCCCTCGACCAGCAAAGTGGCCGCGCCGGCCCCTCTGGCTATGTGCCGGCTCTGGCAGAGCGTGAGGTCGAGCCGTACCGGGTGCGGCCGGCCGAGGAGGGCGACGTGCACTTTATCGCCCACCTGGCGGAGCACGCCGCCGGCCGATACCTCGTCACCTGTCGGCGAGACGAGGCGCTCTGGCGCTTCGAGCTGGGTGGCCGAGACGAACGGGACCTTGACGGTCACCACCTGGCGGTCATCGAGTCGGCGGCGGGCGAGTCGGCCGGTCTTCTGGCCTACAGGGGCGATCCGGAAGCGGGCGTACACGCCTACGAGCTTACCCCCGGCGTTTCCTGGGCGTAGGCGACTCCGAGCGTGCTGCGCTATCTGCGAGCGGCCGGGCAGCGTTTTGAGAGCGGCCATGGCCGGCACCCATCAAGCTCGCTTTCTGGCTGGGCAAGGAACATCCAGCCTACCAGGTCGCGGCGACGCTGCTGGCTGAGGAGCGCAAGCCGATGGCTTGGTACCTGCGGGCGCCCGACCTCCCTGCCTTCCTGCGGCGCATCGCGCCGGTGCTGGAGCGGCGGCTGGCGGCCTCGCCTTTCGCCAGACACACGACCGATCTGAGGCTGAGCTTCTATCGCTGCGGCGTCAGGCTCTCCTTTGCCGCCGGCAGGCTGGCCGCCGAACCCTGGCGCCCGTCGCATCCAGAAGAAGTCGACGCCGCTTTCCCCGACCTCACATTCCTCAAGCTGCTATTCGGCTATCGCGCCCTGGATGAGTTAGAGTATATGTTCGCCGACTGCTGGGCCGGCCGTCCGGAGACGCGCGCCCTGCTCCAAGCGCTCTTCCCTCGTCTGCCCTCGTTAGTCTGGCCGCTGGGCTGAGACATCGCCGAATCACCGCTGCCTGAGGAGACACCGTTGACCGACAAAGCACTGCCGCGTGACCTGGGCAACGGGCTAGTGCTGCGCCAGGGCACGCCCAAGGACGTTGGCGCCCTCTGCGCCTGCTACGCAGAAGCCTTCCATCGCCCGACTGACGACGGGCCTAACCCATTTTTCCTCGCCTGGATCAGGGATCTGGCCACCGCGTCGCTCCCTCCCTATGGGGCGCACAACTTCACGATCGTGGAGGACACACAGAGCGGCCAGATCGTCTCGTCACTCAACCTCGTCTCGCAGACTTGGTGCTACGAGGAGATCGAGTTCGGCGTTGGGCGCATCGAGCCGGTGGGCACGCTGCCGAGCTATCGCAAGCGCGGCCTGGTGCGAGCGCAGTTCGACCTCGCCCACCGCTGGAGCGCCGAACGCGGCGAGTTGGTGCAGACGATCACCGGCATCCCCTACTTCTACCGCCAGTTCGGCTACGAGATGACGATCGAGTCGGGGGCCGGACACCTTGGCAGCAAGTTGGCCGTGCCAAAGCTCAAGGAGGGTGAAGAGGAACCCTACCGCGTCCGTCCGGCGGCCGAGGGCGACCTGGCTTTCATGAGGATGCTCGCCGATCGGGCGGCCGCTCGCTACCTGGTGACCTGTCGTCGCGACGACAGCCTCTGGCGATACGAGCTGGACGGGCGCAGCGAGGGCAACGGCAGCGGCTTGGTCCTACGGGTGATCGAGTCCGCCGCGGGCGAACGGGTGGGCTTCCTGGGGCACAATAGTCGCTTGTGGGGCGATGCTCTGCACGTTAGGGCTCTAGAGCTCTCGACCGGGCTCTCGTGGGCGGCGGTGGCGCCGAGCGTTCTGCGCTATCTGCAGGCCGCGGGCGAGGAATGCCTGAAACAGGACCCGAAGGCCACCGCCTTCAGCCGTCTGGGGCTGTCTCTGGGAACGGAACACCCGATCTACTGCGTTACTGCGAGCGTTCTGCCTCAGGTGGATCCGCCGTACGCCTGGTACGTGCGCGTTCCCGATGTGCCGGCTTTCCTGCGGCGCATTGCACCGGTGCTCGAGCGACGGCTGGCCGAGTCCTCTCTAGCCGGACACTCGGGAGATCTGAAGGTTAGCTTCTACCGCTCCGGCGTGCGCCTCGTCATCGAACAGGGACGACTCACGAGTGTCGAGCCCTGGCAGCCGAGCCACGAGGACAGTGGCCAGGCCGGGTTCCCCGACCTAACCTTCCTCAAGCTCCTCTTCGGCTACCGCGACTACGACGAGATCCGCTATGTCTTTCCCGACGCTTGGGCAGATGGAGACGAAGCCCGCGCGCTGCTAGCAGCGTTGTTCCCGAAGCGGCCAAGCCTCGTCTGGCCGGTGGCCTGAAGAATGCAGTGTGACGAGTGAAACGTGAACCCGGATAAGCTATCACGTTTCACTCGTCACTCGTCACGAACACGCGGAGGTAGGTAGATGCCGACGCCGATCATACCCCGCCGCATCACTAGCGCTCTGCTCAACTCGCTCTCGGCCGGCGTCGTGCCCAGAGTTGGCCTCGAGTACATCGCCGTCGGGCGCAGGGACGAGGTCGCCGCCCTCTTGCAGGACCTGCAGAACGTGGGGGAGGGCGGGGCCGCCTTCCGCTTCGTGGTCGGCCGCTACGGCTCGGGCAAGAGCTTCATGCTACAACTGCTGCGCAACTATGCCATGGAGCGCGGCTTCGTCGTGGCCGATGCCGACCTCTCGCCCGACCGCCGCTTCGCCGGCACGTCAGGGCAGGGTGTGGGCACCTACCGCGAGCTGATCCGCAACCTGGCCACGCGCACACGGCCGGATGGCGGCGCCCTCGCCCCCGTACTCGAGCGCTGGATCTCCGGCATCCAAGCGCTGGTAGCCAAGGAGAGCGGCCCGCGCCCCAACGATCCGGCTTTCGTTGGCCAAATCGAGGCGCGTATCGTCGAGGTCGTCAACAGCATGGAGGGGCTGGTGCACGGCTTCGACTTCGCCACCGTCCTCACCAGCTACTGGCGCGGCTATCAGTCCGGCAGCGATGAACTGAAGGATGCCGCCCTGCGTTGGCTCAGGGGTGAGTTCGCAACGAAGACCGACGCCCGCCAGGCGCTCGGGGTGCGGGTGATCGTCGACGACGACAGTTGGTACGATTACATCAAGCTCATGGCTCGATTCGTCAGCGGCATCGGCTACAAGGGCCTGCTCCTGCTCGTCGATGAGGGCGTCAACCTATATAAGATCACCCAGACCGTGTCGCGCCAGGCCAACTACGAGAAGCTGCTCGCCATGTTCAACGACACGATGCAGGGCAAGGCCGAGAACCTCGGCATCTTCCTCGGCGGCACGCCCCAGTTTCTGGAAGACACACGCCGCGGCCTCTACTCCTACGAAGCGTTGCGCTCGCGTTTGGCCGAGAGCCGATTCGTCCACGACGGGCTCAAGGACACCACCGGCCCCATCATCCGCCTGCAGACGCTAACGCAGGAGGAGATCTTC
>Ga0315289_10004620_pt1 | contig 20479 bp, 20 predicted proteins | sample YL17G11_40_MG_FD_203452 | JGI IMG/M metagenome (GOLD analysis project Ga0315289, IMG submission 203452) | Sediment microbial communities from Yellowstone Lake, YNP, Wyoming, USA - YL17G11_40 | ecosystem: Environmental > Aquatic > Freshwater > Lake > Sediment | place: USA: Wyoming | collected... | reverse complement strand
GCAGATGGACACGGATTTCGGCTGGGCGCGCGCTCCAAGAGCGCGCGAAGTCGCCTTGTCGGCGTTTATCGGCGAAAATCGGCGGCTTTTCCCGCTCGAGAGCGATGCGGCCGCCATGAACAGGGCTGCTAGCGCATCGGCGGCAAAGCATCGGGGGTGCTGTTCATGAAGATCGGCGTAATCAGCGATACCCACGGCGATACTCATGGCTGGCAGGCGGCGATCGCGGGGCCATTTGCGGGCGCAGATATGATCCTGCACGCGGGCGATCTGCTGTATCACGGCCCGCGCAATCCCATGCCCCCCGGCTATGATCCTGCCGCCCTCGCCCAGCTCATCAATGATGCCCCCGCGCCCATCATCATCGCCCGGGGGAATTGCGACTCCGGCGTGGACCAGCTTGTCCTCGATTTCCCGATCCAGGCGCCCTATGCGCTCGTGATTATTGATCGGCTCCGCATCATGGTCAACCACGGGGAGGAATTCGGGTTGACGAACCCGGTCCCCGGCATTGCCAAGGTGGCGAGGAAGTACCGCGTGGACGTCTTCGTCTGTGGGCACACGCACCTGGCGATGCTCAAGCGGATTCGCGGCGCCCTCATCATGAACCCAGGTAGTCCGTCGCTCCCCAAGGCCCTGGAGCGCGAGCCCGAGCCGACCGTCGGTGTGATCGAGAACAACATCGCCCGCATCCTCACTCTCGATGGGCGCACGATCCTGGAGGCCCCAGTGACCCGGCGAAGCGAGGGAGGAGCGTAGATGCGCGCGGTGGTGCAGCGGGTGGGGCGGGCGAAGGTGTCGGTCGGCGGCGTCACCACTGGCGAAATCGGCTGCGGCCTGGCGGCGCTGGTGGGGGTGCAGGTCGGCGACACGGTTGAAGATGCGGCCTATCTGGCGGACAAGGTCGCGGGCCTGCGGGTGTTTGAGGACGCCGACGGCAAAATGAACCTCGCCGCGCGGGAGATCGGCGGGGCTATCCTCGCGATCAGCAATTTCACGCTGCTGGGCGACTGCCGCAAGGGGCGCCGACCCAGTTTCACCGATGCCGCGCCGCCCGCGGAGGCGCAGCGCCTCTTCGGCGAATTCGTCGAGCGCATCCGTGCGACCGGCCTTCACGTCGAGACCGGCGTTTTCCGCGAGCACATGCTGGTCGAGATCCATAACGACGGCCCGGTCACGGTCATCCTCGACAGCCGGCGCTAGCCGGTGGCTAGACTCGAAAGAGCCGCCACGGCGGCCCGAAGGGCTTAGCCGCTGCTCGCGCTCCCGGCAGGGCGGCTCTAGCCTCGCGCCGAAAGCAGTTACGGTGGCGCATTCCCTCCAGGAAGCTTGCATGCCCGCATTCGCCGAGCCCGATCCCCTGGCGCGCGAATCGCTCACTGCACACCTGAGTCGGGCGCAAGCCCATGCGGTGCAGGGGACGCTGGCCCAGCGCGTGCGCCCGGCCGGCTTGCCGCTGAAGGATGTGCGCGCTGTCGCCGGCGCGGCATGTGCGGATGCCGGGGACGAGCTTTTCGCGGCCGCAGTATTGATCGAGTTCCCAACCCTCGGAATCATCGCCCAGGCCGCGGCGCAACGCCCCGCGCCTGCGCCTTATATCTCAGGCCTGCGCGCGTTTCGCGAGGGTGAAGCTTTGCTCGCCGCGATCGAGGGGTTGGGCTCTCGCCCCCATGCGGTATTCTTCAACGGACACGGCGTCGCCCATCCGCGCGGGTGCGGCCTCGCCAGCCACCTCGGCCTGGCCCTGGGGCTGGCTTCCATCGGCTGCGCGCGGCGGCCTATCACCGGGCGCGCAACCTTCTCCGCAGGCGAACCGGGTGACTGTGCGCCCTTGACCGATGATCAGGGAAAGCAAATCGGCGCCGCGGTGGTGATGCGCCACGGCTCGCGCCCCATATTGATTTCGGTGGGACATCTCATTGACCTCGGCACGGCGATCGCGCTGGCCCTCGCCTGCGCCCGCGGGCGCGTTTTCCCCGAGCCCCTGCGCCTGGCGGCAGCGGCCGCGCGCGCGGCTCGCATGGAGGCAGTGGAGCAATCGTAGGAGAAAAGTTCCGGGCGCCTCTGGAGCCTTGCCTGCTCGCCTTCGCGCCCTGTCGTGAGCGCCTTCGCCGGCACGTCATTCTTAGGCGAAGTGGCTAGGCTCGAAAGAGCCGCCACGGCGGCCCGAAGGGCTTAGCCGCCGAAGACCTGTCCCGAGCGCAGTCGAGGGAATCTCGATGCAAAGGAAAGCACATGCCCAGAAAAGACAACGCCCAACGCCCCACTGCCCTTGACGGCGTCTTCATCCTCCCCGGCGACAACCTCCACTGGTCGCGCACCCGCTGGCGCGACGCGCTGGAGGCCATCGCCGCGGCTGGCATGGATACCGTAATCTTCCAATGGTGCGCCGCCAGCGGCCGCGCCCTCTATCCATCACAGCTCTACGACCCCATGCCGGGCATGGCGCTGACGGACATCGTCCAAGTCATCCTCTCCGCCGCTAAGCGTGCCCACTTATCGGTTATCCTCGGGCTCGATGCCACCAGACGCCTCGGCGCCATCCACTACGCCCCGGTTGAGGCCCCCGCCCGGTGCCTGGCGCAGACGCTGCAAGAAGTCCTTTCCCGCTACGGTGACGCCGATGCCCTGCGCGGCTTCTATCTACCCCAGGAATGGTCGGCGCCGCCGACCGAGCATGAGGCTGAGCTTCTAGTCCAGTGCGCCACTCTCTGCCGCCGGCTCAAGCCCGGCCTGCTCGTCTGCGCCACCGCCACCCAACCCAAGCTCCCTGTCACCGGGCGCAAGTGGGAGTTATCCGACACCGACCCTGAGGCCCTCGCCTGCCAGCAGGAGCTGGTCACGCGGTGGGCGGTCACCTGGGGCGAAGTCGCCATTCGCGGAGGATTGAACGCGCTGCTGCTGCGCGACGACCTCGGCTCGCGCCGCTGCACGTTGGAGGCGACCTCGCGGGCATACCGCGCGCTCTCCCTTGCCTGCTCACCGATAGGCTGCGAGGTGTGGGGCCAGATTGGCCTTTACGAAGTCGCCCATCGCCGCGACGACTCCGATCCTCCCGGGCTTCATTCAGCGAGCATCGAGCGCCTGCGCCGCCAACTGCGCGCCGCCAAGCCCTACTGCCACAAGCTCGTCGGCTTCAGCTTTGATTACATGGATCCAGCAGCCGGCGGTGAGCGCCTGCGCCTTTACCGCGCCCACCGTCGAGGCACGAGGGCGCCATCGCCGCCGCTGAAGATAACCCCCCCCGCGCGCCCCCGCGCGAACGTCTCCGGCCCGTTGCTCGAAAAAGCCGGGGCCCTCGAACACAAGATAGAGGCGCGCCACATGCTCGAGGGCCAGATCATGACCGTCGTGGATTACCGCTACGACATCATCCATCCTCGCAATCAATGGCAGGAGGACGCCGACTGGCTCACCGGGCTCTACACCGCCGCCCAGTCGCTGCGCTTCGCCGCCACCGGTGACCGCGACGCCCGCGGCCGCGCCCGCCGCTCCTTCGAGGCCCTGTGCATGTTGAGCACCGTCAGCGGCGTGCCCGGCGTCGTCGCCCGCTGCTTCCGCCGCACCTTCGCCGGCGACCTCGGCGCCGGCCGCAAACGCTGGATGAAGGTCCAGGGACAGCACCTGTGGTGGGCCACCGACATCAGCCGCGACCAGCTCGGCGGCCATTTCTTCGGCCTCGCCGCCTACCACGATCTGGTCGCCGACAGCTCCGAGCGCCGGCTTATCCGACGCCTGGTCTCCGAGATCGCCGGTTCCATCCTCGATCATCGCATGCAGGCGGTGGATTGGGACGGTCAATGCACCATCCACGGCAACTTCTGGGTCGCTCCCTTCCAGGCGCTCGCCGTGCTCAAGATCGCGCACCACATCACGGGGCAGCCGCGCTTCGAGCGCGCCTACCTCGAATACATCAACCCCCATTTCTTCCTCGGTCACGCACAGATCCAGGCCGCCCATATCCTCGACCCCTTCTACCAGCACTACCAATGGGATAGCCCCGCCTATCACCTCTTGCAGTACGAGACCGATCCCGACCTCCTGCGCCACCTGCTGCGCGCCCTCGATCTCGTCTATGCCGATGTCAAGGACTCCGGCAATGTCTATCTCTACTTCGTCTATCAAACCTATCGCCCGGAGAGCGATGCCGCCCGCCGCGGCGAGGCCGAGCTTCTAGCGTTCGATCCCCAGCACCAGTACCGGATGAACTACCGCCGCTATCTCGAAAAGGTGCTGCGCCACCACGGTCACGAGCTGCCGCCCCGACTGCGCGACACCCTGCGGTATTACCTCGAGCCCCAGAAGGCCCCCCGCACGCATCTCGCCTCCTTCATCCCCATGTTCCTGCGACCCCCCATGGAGTTCAACTGGCAGTACTACCCCGGCATCCAGACCCGCGGACGATCCGGCGGCTGGTCCCCGGGGGGCGACCACGCCGGCTATGCCGGGGTTGATTACCTGCTTGCTTACTGGATGGGACGCTACCATGGCTTCCTGCGCTAAAGACCCGTCAGCGCCAATCGAAAGCATCGCCCTGGCTCACGTCCGCGTGCCACTGGTCGAGCCCTTTCGCATCTCCCACGCCGAGGTCGCGGCGAAGGATGCGATCATCGTGCGCCTGCGCGGCGGCGATGTCATCGGCTATGGCGAATCATCACCCATGGCCGGCGCCTTCTATTCGGCTGAGACCCCGGACTCGTGCTGGCGCGCGCTGATTGAGGTCGCCGCGCCGTGGGTGCTTAAGCATCAGCCCTCCCTCCACACTGACGGCGGGCAAGCCTCACCCGCGGCCCTCGACCCGCTCGCCGACCTCATGCCCCACGACCGCTTCGCCTTTGCCGGCATCGAAACCGCGACGTGGGACCTGTGCGCGAGACTATCCGGCGCATCGCTGGCGACGGCGCTCGGCGCCGCGCGCACGGAGGTCGAGTCGGGGCTCGCGGTGGGGCTCTACGATACCGTCGAGCAGCTGCTCGCGACCATCCACCGCCACTTGCCCGATGGCTACCGACGGCTGAAGATAAAAATCAAGCGCGGCCAGGATGTCGAATTGGTGCGCGCCGTCCGCGCCGAGTTCGGCGATGACCTGCCGCTCTTCGTTGACGCCAATGCCGGCTATGACTTAAGCGATATCGGGGTGTTCCGCGCCCTGGACGACTTCGGGCTGATGATGTTCGAGCAGCCATTTGCGGGGCACGACCTGGCGGGCCTGGCGCAGTTGCAGCGCGAGGTGCGCACGCCCATCTGCATTGATGAGAGCGCGGAGGATGTAGCGATGGTGGAGCGGGCGTTGGATCTGGGCGCCGCGCGCATTATCAACATCAAAGTGCAGCGCGTAGGGGGTCTCCTGCGCGCCAGGCAGCTTCACGATCTGTGCGCCGCACGCGGCATCCCGGCATGGTGCGGCGCCATGCCCGAGCTCGGCCTCGGCGCCGCGCAAGGCCTCGCCATCGCCGCGCTGCCGAACTGCGTCTTTCCCACAGACATCGAGCCGAGCGCCCGCTGGTTCACTGATGACATCATTCGCCCGTGGATCGAAATGGATGAGCGCGGGATGATTCGCGTCCCCCAGGGCTTGGGCGCCGGCCTTGAAATCGCCGAGGACAAAATCGAGAAGTACGCAGTGCGGCACTGGGCGAGCCACGCATAGCCGGGCGCGAAGAGCATCGCGGGGGCGATCTCATGATCGCCGCGTTTGAAGGTTTGTGTTCTCAGCGCCCTCTAGCCCTCTGTGGTTACCGATCATCCGGAAGGAGCTTTGCCATGCGTTTTGACAACAAAGTCGCCCTGGTCACCGGCGGCTCGCGCGGAATCGGCCGCGCGGTGTGCCTGCGCCTGGCGCAGGAGGGCGCCGCGGTGGGCGTAAACTTCCGCGCCCGCGAAGACGCGGCGCTGGAGGTGGTCAAAGCCATCGCATCCCGGGGCGGCCGCGCGCTCCCGCTTCAGGCCGACGTCGCCTCCCAGGAGCAGGTTGCAGCGATGATGGATCGCCTGCTCGACGAGTTTGCCGCCCTTGACATTCTGGTCAACAACGCGGGTGCCGCCGAGGCGGGAGTGATGGGGGAACTCACCAGGGAGCACTGGCAGCGCACCATGGACACCGACGCCTGGGGCGTTCTCGTCTGCGCCCAGGAAGCCGCGCGGCGCATGGGCGACCGCGGCGGCCACATCGTCAACATATCCTCGGTCTTCGCCTCATGCGCGGCGCGCCACACTCTGGCCTACAGCGCGGCCAAGGCCGCGGTCGAGGCCATGACTCGCTGCCTGGCGTTGGAGCTGGCGCGGCAAAACATCGTCGTCAACTGCGTCGCCCCGGGGTTGGTGCGAACCGAGATGAGCCGGCCCTACTGGCAGAGCGAAAGGTTCATGACCAACCTCTGCCGCGTCACCCCCGCCGGGCGCATTGCCGAGCCCGAGGACATCGCGGCGGTGGTCGCCTTCCTGTGCAGCGATGACTCCAACTGGCTGCGCGGCCAAATCCTCACCGCCGACGGCGGCGCAAGCATAAGCGTGGCATAAGTCGCCTGGCTGGCGGGTGTGTTCGTTTTCAGTGGGTGTGGCACGGAGCCGCGCGCTCGAACCGGGCGCGGCTTCGCTGAAGCCGCGAATCGCGGGGTCAGGCGACCCCGCGCCCAGTGCACTCCTCGGTCGGCGTTGAGCACGGAGTTGAACTGCGATCCCCACTCTCCGCGAACACACCCTGGCTGGCAACACCTGCGCGGCGCAGGAGACGCGCATCACTCTCCCGCGCGCTCCTCGGGCAGCGCTCTTTCCAGCGGCAAGCTCAGGGGGATCTCCATCTCATTGCCCTGCACAATCGCATAATCCACGTAAGCTTCCCCCTCCCACGAAGCGCCGCTCTCGGGCTCGATACACCGCAGCACGTAGCGCCCCACCGGCATGCCGCGCAGGTAGTAGCTCCCCTGCGCCGACGCCCGCCGGTGGCTCTTCTGGGCGTTGACGCTCGCCGTCGCGTAGGTGCGCCCATTGCGCTCATCGGTAAGCGCGATCTCCGCATCAGGCACCCGGGTAAGCACGGATTCGCCCATGCTGTCCGGCATGTCGAGTGTCACATATCCCCGCAGGCTCCCCTGCCGCGCATAACCCACGATGACGTAGGCCACCGCGCCCGCGATTGACATCCACAGCAGCGCGCGCCGGAACTCACCTGCCCGCGTGAACTTGGCAAACGCCTCCACCGCCGCCACTGCCGCAGCCCCACAGATGGCCGCCCCCAGCACCATCTTCGCGGTCACCGGTTCCCCTGCGCGAGCCAGCACCAGCGTTACACCCACGGGCAACCCCACGAGACCGCCGGCCACTCCCGCCACCGGAAACCCCTGCGCCTGGAATGAGGCCGCGATCACCCCGCCCACGAAGATAATCACCCCGAAAGCATAGGGCAACTGCCCCCACAGCACCGCGTCACGCCCCAGAAGCTGAGGGCTGGTCAGCAGCCGGAAAGCCCACGCGTACCCCAAAGACCCAAGGATGAGCGCCGTGAGAGCAGCCGCGGTGGCCAGAGTCACCCGCGCGCGATGCCTCAAGCGCATCCCGGGAACGTGAACCGGCTGCAAGTGGGGCGCCGCCGCCCGCTGGCGATTCTGCGGCGCGCCCGGCTGGGGTTCGACCCCGCCGTTGGCGACCGCCTTCGCCAGCTCCTTGAGCAGCGCCCGGGATTTCTCGTGATGCGGGTCCTTGTCGAGGGCGGCCCGCACCTGTTGCAGCGCCTCCTCCAGCCGCCCCGCCGAGCGGTAGGCCACCGCGAGATTATAGCGCGCCGCCACCCGCCCCGAGTCCAGCCACACCGCCCGCTCGAAGTGATGCCCCGCCAGCGCATACTCCTCCTGCCGCATGTAGGCTGCGCCCAGCAGGCTGTGCGCCTCATAGCTTCGGGGGTCGCGGCTGAGGGCCTGCTCCAGCGCCTCAATCGCCTGGTCAGCAAGCCCTTCATTGAGGAGAGCGGAAGCCGTCCGGAGCAGAACGCTCGTGGGCGAAGTTACCGGGGCACCGCATGCAGGGCAGGTGTCGCCATCGAACTCAGTATTACAGCTCGAGCAGATCATGCTGGAAGATAAGCGGTCACAACGGCGCCGCGCGGCGCGCCGCCGCATTCCTGGTTATATTCTACCCTGAAAAGACGCCGAAAATGCTATCCCAAACGCCGCCGTTATGTGCGAATATCCTGCACGCCGACCACATCAGCTATTCCGCAACCGCGCCCAGATTCCCTGCTTGCGGCGCTTCGCGGGTGTGTTCGCGGAGAGTGGGGATCGCAGTTCAACTCCGTGCTCAACGCCGACCGAGGAGTGCACTGGGCGCGGGGTCGCCCCGCCGTCGCCGCGACGGCTATGGCGGGCAGGCTGACCCCGCGTTTCGCGGCTTCAGCGAAGCCGCGCCCGATTGGGCCGCGCGGCTCCGTCCCACACCCACTGAAAACGAACACACCCCGCTTGGCGCCCCGACTTGTCGGGGCGAGTTGCGTTTGCCCCGAGGCTGCCTAATCGGTCCTCGGCGTCGTCTTCCGCAAGGGCGCGTATGCGCACAGCGGCTCCGGGTTCATCCAGTCACCGGTCTGCGCGAACGCCCGCGCCCGGCACCCGCCGCAGATGGGCTTGAACTCGCACAGCCCGCACTTCCCCTTGATCATCCCGTCGTCGCGCAGCGCGCGCAGCACCGCCGAATCCCGCCAGATCTGCCCCAGCCGCGATACGCGCACGCTGCCACAGGCCAGCGGCAGATATCCGCACGGGTTTACTTCTCCACGGCTGGAGATAAAGCAGAACTCGCGCCCCGCCAGGCATCCGCGCGTCATCACATCCAGGCCCATGCCCGGCCCCGCCTGGGCCCCGCGTAGGGGCAGGGCATGTTCATCCTGAGCCGAGTCGAAGGGCCGTGCCCCTACCGCTGCCACCCGACAATACTGCGGCATGTCGGTCGGCTTGATTGCCAGCCGCCCCTCCAATGCCACCTGCCGACCGCGCAGGCGCAGCATCATCTCCTCGCAGCGCTCCGGCGTCAGCCCTCGCTCCGCCAACTCCTGCCCGCGCCCCGTTTCCACCAGCAGGAATGGATGAAACGCCACCGCCCCCAGCTCCAGCGCCAGGTCAATCAGCGCATCCAGATAACCCACGTTCAGCTCCGTCAGCGTCGCATTGACCTGGCATTCGATCCCCGCCTCGCGCAGCAGCCGCAGCCCCCGCACCGCCGCCGCGAACGCCCCGGGCACGCCGCGGAACTCGTCATGCAGCTTGGCGGTGGGGAAATCGAGGCTCATCGCCGCCCGCTCAATGCCGCACTCGCGCATCCGCCGCGCCACTTGGGCGTCAACGTGAATGCCGTTGGGCGCCATCGTCACGCGCATGCCAAGCGCCGTGGCCCGCGATGCAATGTCGGGCCAGTCCGGCCGCAGCAATGGATCGCCCCCACTCAGGATCAGGAGCTCTGTGCCCGCCTCCGCGAGCTGTTCGACGACTGCGAGCGCCTCCTGGGGCGACAACTCCTGCGGATCAGACTCAGCCGTTGCGCTGGCGCGGCAGTGTTTGCACGCCAGGTCGCAGCGCCTGGTGATCTCCCAGGCCACGATGCGCGGCGATCTCCTGCGGGCTTCATGCTGGCGGTGGGCGTGCTGAGTCACTATTGCTGCGTCAACGTTTATTTGATGTGAAACCGCAGATAAACGCAGATGGACACACATGCTAATTGGGCGCGCGCGGCTAGGCCCCGAGGGCCGCCGTAGCGGTCGAGAGACCTAGCTACTCCGTGAGCGCGCGAAGCTGTTCTGTCGGCGTGTATCGGCGTCCATTGGCGCTTGCTTCCCAATAGATCAGATCAAAGTTGACGGAGCACTATGCTGCCGAATCGGCGAAATCTGCGGATTAACTACCTGGTGAATCTCATTCCCCCAGGTACGCCTCCCTAACCTTGGGGTTGCCCTCAAGCTCCCGCGCCGGCCCCGACAGCGTCACCCGGCCGCTCGCCATAGCGCGCGGCATATGCCTTGACGAACTCCTGGGTCCGCGGGTTCGGCGAATCCGCCGAATAATGATTGCTGAAATACGCCCCCTCCACCGCATCGCCCCCGCTCTCAATCAGCATCGGTGAATCGAAGCCCTCCGGCCCCATCAGCGTCGCCTTAATTCCCAGTTGCCGCGCCTGCCGCGCGATCAGCGCCGCCTCGGTATAATACGCCGACACGAAAATCGCCTGCGGCCCGCGCGCCGTCATCGCCGTCAGTTGCGCCTTGAAGCTCTTGTCCTGCTCGCTGAAGGTCTGGCGCGAAACCACCTCGCCGCCGAGCTTGTTGGCGCTCTCCTCGACATAGTCCGCCAGCACCTCGTCGTCGGTGAACCGAATGACTCTCAAGCCTTGTTGTACCAGGTAACGAGTTCGCTCTGCGCCATGCTCTCCGCACTCGATGTGCGTCCTGCCCTCCAGCTCGATCACCAGCTTGACAGAGGGGGGGTGACCGCAAAAAGTTGGGATCGGGCGGGTTGACTCCTCCCCCTTCCAGCTCGTGCTACGTAGCGACACTGCTCTGCATAGCGTAGCCATGCTACGCAGCGCAGAGGCCTACTCCGCCGTAGCAGCCTACGGCTACGACGCCTTCGTCCGCCGAAGCGGAACTATGTCGCCCGCGAAGGCGGAAGGCCGGAAGCTACTTCGCAGAGTAGCAGGGGAGGATGTAAGGTGGGGGTGAAATGGTGGCGCAGCCGTTTATCCTGAGCAACGTCGAAGGGTCCCGGCTGCGAAATAATCGGCAGGCCCCTAAGCCCGACCGGGCCGGGGTGGCGGTCGCCAACGGCGACCTAGCCACGAGGCGCCTGCCCCACCAACCCACCCTCACCCAACCTCTCCCTGAGACTTGTCCGCCCATGGCGGAGGGAGAGGGGTTTACCTTGCCCGTCCACCTCTTGCCTTCGCCCGCCCGGTGAGACCAGGATCCTACGCCTGTCGCGTTTCCTTCACCCGCTGCGCTATCGCCCGGATGTGCTCCGGGGTTGTGCCGCAGCAGCCGCCAATGATCCTTACCCCCATCTGGGCGAAGCGCTCGGCGTAGTCGGCCATGACCTCGGGGGTCTCGGGGAATACCGTCTTGCCGCCAACCAGGCGCGGCAGCCCCGCATTCGGCTGCACCATTATCGGGCGGTCGGTGGCTGCCAGCATCTCTTGCGCCACCCCCAGCATCCGCTCCGGGCCGGTCCCGCAGTTGGCGCCCACCACGGTCGCGCCGTGATCGGTCAGAGCGCGAGCCGCGTCGGCAGGCGCCACCCCCATCATCGTCCGCCCCCCGGGCTCGAAGGTCATCGTCGCCATCACCGGCAGGCCGGCTGCCACCGCCGCCTCCACCGCGAGCTTGATCTCCTCCAGCGCAAAGAAGGTCTCCACCGTCGCTGCCTGCGCACCCGCCCGCGCCGCCGCCTCGGCCTGCTCGCGGAACGCCTCCGCCGCCCGCCCCGGCTCCAGGTTGCCCAGCGGCGCCAGCACCTCGCCCGTCGGCCCCATGGAGACGGATACGATCACGTCCTCGCCCGCCTCGCGCGCCAGCCGCACCGCCGCCTCGTTGAACTGCGCCACCCGGTCAGCCAGACCCCATTTCGCAAGCTGGATCCGGTTGCCGCCGAAAAACGTGTTGGTCTCGATCATGTCTGCGCCCGCTTCCGCGTATGCGCGGTGCACCGCGGCGACCTTCTCCGGGTGCTCGACATTCCACAGCTCGCGGCAGCTCCCGGGCGCCAGCCCTGCTGCCTCCAGCATCGTGCCCATCGCCCCGTCGCCGATCAGCACTCCCCGGCCGAGCCGATCAACGAATCTCGCGATCTTGCTTTCGTCGGTCACCGCTGTCTCCAGCCCCGGCGCACTCCGCATTTCCTGCGGTCAATTCCGATCCGCGTTCCCGCCGGACTTATCCGCCCGCCGAAGGCAGGTGAACCTCTGGCGCGAGCGGACAGACCTCCGCGGCACGTTCGCTCGCTCACGACATCCGCCCGCGCTCATTTGGCGGCTCGCTTTGTTTCCTGCCACCACCCGCCGGCCGCGTCCGCCGTCCCCGCCGTGCCGCCAATCGCGCCAACTCGTGACGCAGCATCCGCACCTTCTCCGCCGCCCGCGACCAGTCCAGGTAATACTCACTCAAGTCCGCGTCGGCCTCCGGATCGAACTTCGCCTGAAACTCCTCGAAGGTCGCGCCATAACGCCCCTCGAACGCCGCCTCCTCCGCCCGCGCCTGCTCCAGCTCCGCCGTCAACTCGGTCTCGCGGTCGCGCATCCGCGCATCCGCGACCAACTCCTCCGAGGGCTGCGCGTCAGCCGGCGCATCATGGCGCCGCGGCACGTGGTCGCTAATCCGGTCCGACCCTTTCTCCCGCGACTGCTCACCCTTGGCCATGTCCGCCTCCCGACACGGCGATGTCCGACGCCCTGCTAGCCCTTATCCAATCGCATCAGGCGATACTTGCGCTCGCCGAGCCCGATCTTCTCCCCATATGCCAACTGTATCGTATGGTCTATATGCGGGGTCACGCCGCGGAACTTGTCGCCGCCAGGTTCGTGCCCGCTCTGCAGCGCCGAATTGGCGAACCCTTGCTGCGCGTTAACCAGGTCGAGCGACGCCTGGTCTATCGCCACCGGGTCCCACGACGCCAGAATCCCGACATCGGGGACGATGGGCGCGTCGCTGCGGGTGAAGCAGTCGCAATCGGGCGTGATGTTGAGCAGGAAGCTCATGTACCCGATGCGCCCTCGCTTGTGCTGCGCCACGCCCCAGCAAAACTCCGCGATGCGCTCCTGCTCTTTCTGCTGCGAGTCCCCCCAGCGCACCGCGATCGCCCCGTGCGGGCACACCGCGGTGCACTCCCCGCAGCCGATGCATTTCCGCTTGTTGACCTTTGCATATTGCTTGCGCGCCACGGTGATGCAGTCCGCAGGACACCACTTGGCGCAGATCGCGCACGCCACGCACCGCTCGCGGTCAACATCGGGATATACCTGCGAATGCAGCGCCTGCTTGCCCCCGCGGTTGGCCATCCCCATGGACACGCTCTTGAGCGCCCCGCCGAAGCCCATCTGGCAGTGCCCCTTGAAGTGCGCCAGCACAATGCACGCGTCCGCATGGTAGAGGTCGCCCGCCATCCGGATCGTCTGGAAATGCTTCTTGTTGACCGGCACCGCGACCCAATTCAGCCCCCGCAGCCCATCGGCGATGATCACCGGGCATCCCATCGCCGCGTAAGAGAAGCCGTGCTCGTGAACCAGGTTCAGGTGATCCACCGCGTTGGCGCGCTTGCCCCGGTAGAGCGTGTTGGTGTCGCTCAGGAAGGGCTTGCCGCCCGCTTCCTTAACCTTGTCAACGATCACCCGCGCATACACCGGCTGCAAAAACGCCGTGTTGCCGTCCTCGCCAAAATGCAGCTTGATCGCCACCAGGTTGCCGGGCTGGATCATGCGCGCAAACCCCGCCTTGTCGAACAATTGCGCGGTCTTGCGCAGCAGCCCCGGGCTCGTCCCCGTCGTGCGCGTGTTGGCGAAATAGACCGTCTTAGGCACCGCCACCTCCACAGAGAATGCGCTCGCTGCGCCCACCGCGAGAAGACTCGGCCCCAGGGTGTGCCAGCGAGTGCGGAGTGCGAATCGAACGTATTGTACTCGATGCCGTTGCCAGGGTCAAGGATGACCGCGGTCGTCCCGGCGCGTCACCTTTCGCGACCAGCGCCGCACGGCCCGCTCAGGGTGTATAATGGATGTGGGAGTGGGATGACTGGAGGCGCGACGCCGTGGCGCGCTACGCTGGCGGCGCTTCAGTTTCATGGAGCATAGCCGCCCCCGGCTGTGCACCCAGGAAGCTTGGCGGGCCTCGTGGACGGTCCGCGCAAGAGTGACGCGCCACGCGGGCTGTGTCGGTAGGAGAGCATAACCGGTATGTCATGGGCTATCGGCTTAGGCGCGACACTCACGCTCTGCGCCTTGATCCTCTACCACAGCGCCCTCAGTGTCTACCGCGATGCGCGGCGGCGCGGCTTACGCGCCGGGTGGATCGTGGCCGCAGTCATGCTCACCTGGCCCCTGGGTTGGCTCCTTTACACTCTCGTCGCCTGGCGCTGGCCTGAGACGCAGCCGCGCCAGCCTGCCCACACCCTGGATCTGGCAACGTGGTTCAGGGCATCGTGGGTGGGGCTGTTCTGGTTTGTCGCCAGCATGTTCACCGTTGTTGGAATGGCGGCGGCTGGCGCTCTCGGACTCTTAGGTTTGACGTGGCCCAGGGGGTCGGTCTGCCTGTCCTGGGTCGTTAGCGGCTGGCTGACCACTTTGAGTTACGAGAGCCGTGTCTTCGAGCGGTCGTGGCGCATGGGCGCCCGAGTCATTAGTGATCGGGGCAGGCGCGATCGGCCTATGGGGCATGTTCTACGATGGCGCAACGTGGCTCGAGTACAATGAGTTCGCCTCCGCTAGGACCGCCTGGGGAATGATACTCTGGCATCTGCTCGAACTCGGCGCTTGGCTCGCGGGCGGTTCGGTCGCCGTGCTGCTGATGGCGAAGTATCCCGGCATAGGCTCGGGAGAGACCCCGCCACGAATCGCGCGACAGGCAGACCCTGGACCAGCTCAGACATGAGCGCGGCGAAACACGGCGCGTGGCCGGTTCCCCGTCTTTCCTGCCTGATCTCCGGCAATCCGCAGATTCACAGTCCGGCCAGTGCACGGAGCCTCCGGGAATGCCTCTCGGCGGCGCGCCTCGCCGCCGGAAAGCGGCGCGCAGCCGCAGGGTGATAGGTCACGAAGTAGCGCCGCCCATCGCGCTCCACGACGCGACCGACCACGCCCCGTAACTTCTTCGCGCCCAGCATCTCCTGCGCCGCCACCCCACCCATCAGCATCATCAGGCGCGGCGCGACAACCGCCAACTGCCGGTTGAGGTAGGCGCGCCGGCAGGTGTCCATCTCATCGCGCCGCGGGCGGCGGTTGCCCGGCGGCCGGCACTTGTTGACACTGGTGATGAAAACGTCCTCGCGCCTCAAGCCGGCCACCGCCAGCAGCCGCTCCAACTCCCGCCCCGCCTGGCCCATGAATGGCCGCCCCGTTTCATCCTCCGCCTTCCCCGGCGCCTCGCCGACAAAGAAGATTGCGGCCCTCGGATTCCCCTCGCCGGGCACCGCGTGGGTGCGCGATTGCCGCAGTCGGCACAGAACGCACGCGCGAATCTCGCTCGCGATACCCTCGAGCTCCTCTTCGCGGGATAGGGTCATGCTCCAACCCGCGCCCCGAGGCCCCTCCCTCATCAGCACAACGGGGCGCGGAAGAATCCGCGCCCCGGGCTGTTACACTCCCACCCGACCCCTAGCTGCACGAGCAGCTTGGGGCCGATCCCCCAATCTTGAACATCTTCGTCCCGCACGACGGGCACTCCCCCTGAGTCGCCGGCTTCTGGTTCTTCATCATAACCTGCTTGGGGCTCTTCATCTCTCTCTTCGCCTTGCACTTGACGCAGTAGGCTTCCATCGCTTCACCTCCTTCTGGCTGCGACTGTTGCTTCGGCTCGGCTCAAGTGCTGCCCGGCCTGGGTCCGCCTCTTCGCCATACGCATGTTGGCCGGCCCCGGCCGCCCACACTTTCGAACCACCGCCACAAGCCTTCTCCCTGCGCCGTGCTCATCCTTCCGCCTCAGCCGCGATTTTTCAAAATTTCTGAAAACATCGGTTTGCAAACAGACGTGTGAAAACCTCGTCCAGTTCCAGTCTCATCAATCTCCCCAGCGACCGGCCCTCGACTCATCCGGTCCCCTCTGCTCGCTGTGAGCGATTCTGGCGGGTCGGTACGTCGTGCGGGTGTAACCGCGAAGTGTGGGGGTGCATCAGGGCCGGTGCCCGCCGCAGCCTCGTGGTGGCGCAGCCTTCCAGTCGGCTGCCCCTCTGGGACCCTGAAGGCCCCATTCAGGTCCTGAAGGGCGCTCAGAGCCGGCCCCGAGCAGAGCGAAGCGACAGGTCGGGGCAAGTGACCCCGCGCGCATACCATATTGGGCGCGGCCTCGCTGAGGCCGCGAAGTCTCGTGGGGTCAGGCCCTTCGACTTGCTCAGGATGAACGACCCCGCGCCCAGTGCACTCCTCCGTCGGCGTTGAGCAGGGAGTTGAACCGCGATACCCACTCTCCGCGAACACACCCCTGACGGATGCGCGCGTTTGACCGGGCCGCTGGGCGCGGCTATAATTCGCACATTGGGCGCGGGGCGGCGCATAGCTGGCGACGATTGGAGACGGATCAATGACTCACCGGGAGCGCTTCGTGCGCACCATGCACTACCAGCCCGTGGACCGCATCCCGATCTGGGATTTCGGGTTCTGGGATCAGACCCTGGTCGAGTGGCGCAAGCAGGGGCTGCCGGAGGGCGTCTCGACCGACGAGTTCTTCGGCATGGATAAGCAGTGGCATGGGGTGCCGGTTAACCTCGGGATGATCCCCGGGTTTGAGGAGATCATCTACGAGGAAGACGAGCGCACACAACTGGTGCGCGACTCCGGGGGCGTACTCCAGCGTCGCTCGAAAGTCGGCGCCAGCATCCCGACGTTCATCGAGTTCCCGGTCAAGAACCGCGCCGATTTCGAGGCGATGAAAGAGCGCTACAACCCCGATGACCCCGGCCGCTATCCCGCCGACTGGGAGGAGCACGTCCGGCGCTGCCGCGAACGCGATTACGCGCTGGGCATCGGCGCCGGCGGCTTCTTCGGCTGGGTGCGAGGGTGGATGGGGGTCGAGAACACCTGCATCTGCTTTCACGATGATCCACAGTTGATGCACGACATGATGAACTTCATCGCTGATTTCGTGTGCCGCACCATCGAGCGGGCGCTGGCGGAGGTGGAGATAGATTACGCGTCGTTCTGGGAGGACATGGCATACAACAAGACCTCGCTGATTTCACCCGCGATGTTTCGGGAGTTCATGGTGCCGCCGTACCAGAAGATCACGCGGCTGCTGGCGGCGCACGGGGTGGATGTGAACGTCGTGGACTGTGACGGGAATATCGAGGAGCTGATCCCGCTGTGGCTGGAGGGGGGCGTTAACTGCATGTTTCCGCTGGAGGTCGGGGTGTGGGGGACAACCGCGGTGGAGCTGGCGCAGCAGTACGGGCGCGAGCTGCTGATGATCGGCAACATTGACAAGCGGGCGCTGATGCGCGACCGGGCGGCGGTGGAGCGCGAGGTGATGTCGAAGGTGCCGCCGCTGGTGAAGCGGCAGGGCTACATCCCGACCGTTGACCACCGCGTGCCCCCCGACGTGCCCCTCGCCAACTACCAGTATTACCTCGAGCTCGTCAAGCAGGCGGCGGCGGGATAGGGGGCAGGATTTGACCCGCCGTCGCTCTTTCGGAGCTTTGGCGAGCGAGCCACAGCGCACACAGAGGTCGCATAGAAAGACGAGTCTGGCCGCGGATGAACGCCGATAAGGAAACCAACTCGGAAGCGCGACGCGCGAGAACATAGACGCGTCCGCAGAGTGCGCGGATTGCGCAGATGGCCGGGCTGCCGCGGGGCGGCGGTCCGATCTGTTTGTGTGGCACAGCCGCGTGCGGCTGTGTCGTGTCGTGACGGCGGAAATCCAAGGCGGGGCAACCAGGTAGCGGGAAAGGTCAACCGCTGATGGGCCAATCGGGCGGCAAACCCAGGATTGCGCCCAACGATTCGCCAGCAACCCACTTCATCTCACCACCTTCCGGAACCAACTGCCGCAAACGAGTCAATACCGAGTTGTACGGCCTCTTGGCCCACGGGTTGTGGCAAAGGAAGGCGCTGGCTTGTGCAATGTTTCCAGCGTGAAGCCCCGATGCCGCCAGCACGGCGCTAACCCGCCTCCTCACGAGATTCTTGCTACTCTGCGAAGCTGCGCTTCCGGCCTTCGCAGCCGAAGCTGCTTCGGCGGAGTAGGCCTCTGCGCTGCGTAGCATGGCTACGCTATGCAGAGCAGTGTCGCTGCGAAGCACGAGTCGCTGTCGCGGCTAGGTCGCTTCGCGACCGCCGTGGCGGCCGGAGGCCTAGCCACTCAGGATGACACCGGCTTTTCTTGGGATAGGCTCTTAGCCACGTTTATCTGCGGTTTCATTCGTATTCTTCAAATCAAGGTTGACAGAGCACTGGCCCGGCTCCCCACCTGAGGTCGGCCACTGCCCATGCTCCTGCGGCGGCAAGCGGCTATCGCCGCCGGCGCGTTATCCGTGGCGGTGACCTCGAAGCCTCGCTCCGCAAGGTAAACCGCGTGGCGGCCGAGACCACAGCCGATGTCCAGCACGCGCTTCCGACCCTCGGCCGTCAACCTTTCCGCGGTCGCGACCACCTCCGGCAGCGGCGGCCGCTGCTGCCAGCGCTTCGCGATCTCCGGATCCTGCCACAGTTTCTGCCATCCCGTCATGGTGTTTCCTGCCTGCGGGGCCCACAAGATGCTCTGCATTCGGCCGCGGTTACATAACGCCCAGCTTACACCCGAATTATGCATACCGGGTCGTGCTGGCACTGGGCGCGGGGTCGTTTACCCTGCGGGGTTCTGGGCGCGGGGTCACCCGACCCCGCGAGCTTTCGCGGCTCGCCTGAGGCGAGTGAACCTCAGCCCTTCGACTTCGCTCAGGGTCAACTTCGCCGCGGCCAACACGCCGCCTCGGAGCCTGTCCCTTCGCTATGCTCAGGGCAAGGTCTGACCTGTCCTGAGCGTTTATCTTGAGCGTAGTCGAGGGGCAGTCGAAGGCTTGCCCTGAGCGGAGCCGAAGGGAGCACAGCCAAAGGGCGAGGCCGCGCCCGATTGGAGCGTTCACCCGCCAGGTGAATGCCTCAGACTCCCGACGGATAACCCGACTCTAAGGCGCTCCTTCGCTAGTTGTATCGGGCGCCAAGGGTTGCTCCGGCCGGGGAATGCTCGTTCGCGCCGCAAGCCATTGGGAGAGCCCTGGCTTTCCCGCAAGCCGCAGCCCCAGCGCAACAATCCACAGCAGGCCCATGAGCAGCAGGGGGGCATAGGCCAGCGCCAGCACCAGGCGCACCAGGTTGTCGCTCATGGTCGGGCCTCACTCGTCGGCTGGCAAGGCGGCGCCGTTGGGGCAGACCTGGGCGCACAGGCCGCAGTCGGTGCACAGCTCGGGGTCAATGGTATAGACCTCGCCCTCGCTGATCGCCTCGGCGGGGCATTCGTTGACACAGGTTCCGCACCCGGTGCATTCGGCAGTAATGGTATGAGGCATCGTCAACTCCTACCGCGACCGCGGTCCGCGGCCTCCACAGGGTTGATTCGCCGGCCGGCCTTCGGACAGAGGATTCAACCTAATGCTAGATTTGACGGGCGGGCGCATCGCACCTGCCGCCGCCAGGGCACGGCAGGACATTGTCCAGCCACGACCGAAGAGCTGCGGCGTGACCCCGCGCGACCGAATGCTCACGGCGCTGCGCCGCGGCCAACCCGATCGCGTCCCGGTATGGGAGCTGATCGTGAACCAGCCGATCATCTCCGCGCTCGCCGGGCCGCAGAGTTCGTACTTCGACCTGGTTGACGCCCTCGACCTGGACGGGGTGACCATTTTCGAGAACCAGCGCATGACGCCGACGGCCGACGGCGGGCTGCTCGACGAATGGGGCATCAAATGGGGTATAGGCGCAGCCGGGGTGCCCTACCCGGTGCGAGGGCCGATAGAGTCCTATGGCGATCTGGGCGCATATCGCCCGCCGGATGCGGATGCCCAATGGCGGCTTGATGATCTGAAGGCCGCCATCGAACGCTTCAAGGGCCGCCGGGCTGTCGTCTTTCTGACCCACGATGCCTTCGAATTCTCAGCGAACCTGCGCGGGATGGAGAATCTTCTGGCCGATTACCTGGAGGCGCCCGATTTCGTCCGCGAGCTTGGCGGCCTGGTGATTGAGTATAAGCTTGGCGTGCTGCGCCGCGCCCTGGAGATGGGGGCCGACGCCGTGGTTGCGGGCGATGATTATGCCTGGCGCGGCGGGCCGATGATGTCGCCCTCGCATTTTCGCGAGTTCATTCTGCCGTCCCTGCGGCAACTGGTGGAGGTAACCCACGGGGCGGGCCGGCCCTTCATCAAGCACACCGATGGGCGCATCTGGCCGCTGATGGAGGACCTGCTCGCGGCGGGCATTGATGCCTTGCATCCGCTGGAACCGATGGCGCGGATGGATATTGGCGAGGTCAAGGAACGCTGTGGCGAGCGCATCGCGCTGTGCGGGAACATTGATTGCACGGCGCTGCTGCCCGGCGGCAGCACCACCGAAGTCGAAGAGGCGGTCAAGGAGACGATCGCCAAGGCGGGGCCAGGCGGAGGGTTCGTCCTCTCGTCGAGCAATAGCATTCACCCCGGGGTGCGGCCGGAGAACTTCCGGGCGATGGTGGGGGCGGCGCGCCGCTGGGGGCGGTATCCGCTGGAGGAGGGGATGGTGGCGGCATATCGCGGGCGCGACTACATGGCAAGAGTGCGAGGCTGAAGGGCGCGGGGTC
>Ga0315289_10004619_pt1 | contig 20479 bp, 19 predicted proteins | sample YL17G11_40_MG_FD_203452 | JGI IMG/M metagenome (GOLD analysis project Ga0315289, IMG submission 203452) | Sediment microbial communities from Yellowstone Lake, YNP, Wyoming, USA - YL17G11_40 | ecosystem: Environmental > Aquatic > Freshwater > Lake > Sediment | place: USA: Wyoming | collected... | reverse complement strand
GCGGCAGCAGCGGCAGCACAGAGGCTGGCTTTCGATTTCCAGCAGCAACGGCAAGAACAGCAGCAGCTGCAGCAGCAGCAGCAGCAGCAGCAGAACTCGGCGAGCAACATCATCAGCCTGATCCTTCGGGCGCGGGAGGCCGCGGCACTCGGCGGCGAGGGAAGCGGAGGCGGAGGAGGAGGGGCGAGCGGAGGCAGCGGCAACGGGCGATAACCCGCTGCCTCGTCCTCCTCCCCTTCCTCCTCCTCCTGCTCCTCCTCCTCTGGTGCTCCCGGCTTCCCGCTATCCGCCGCCTCCGCCGCCGCCTTCGGATGCGCCCTGAACAATAGTATATATCGTTCCCCAAAAGGGCGTATTCAAACACAACCCCCTTGTCTTGCTTTACGCGCTATTCAAACACAAAAAAAAAAAAGGCGGGGATTTTCTTTTTTTTTTTTTTTTTTTTTTTTTTTTTTTTTTTACTTTCATCACCCCCCCCACACACACACACACGGGGGAGGGAGAAGAGGGGGGGGGTGATGAACACCCTCTCTAAAAACAACAACCAAAACAACGAGGAAAACAAAACGAGGAAGTGCCTCCCTTGCGATCTCCCTCTCTTCGTCCTGCCTTGACCCCTTCTTTGATAGCCCTCTCCCCCTCCATGAAAGCGAAGCCCCCGCGAGCGCAAGAGAGCGCCGCGCGCGTGACTTCCTCTTTTTCCCCCTCACTCTTCCGGTATACACGCAACTCCTGCGATACTGTTTTTTTTATTTCCCCGATCTTTTAAAAACACCGACATAAGAGAATACGCGCCAGCGGGCAGGTTTCCTTTTGGCGGGGTAATATTTTGCTGGGTGGGTGAAGCTTGTTTTTTTGCCCGAAGAAATAAATGAAAGATAAATAAATAAAAGATAAATAAAAAATGACCACGGCTTGCAGAGACGAAAACGAGGGGAAGAAAAAGAGAAGCCTTTGGGAAGGAAGAGGAGCCGGCGCGCCTTCCCTTTCTTCGCTGCTGCGGAAGCTTCTCTCGCGCATGCCGACTCGTTCTCGTGGGGCCATTCAAAGAAGAAGAAAAAAACGTGTAAGACGAGGAAACGGCGCGACTCCCTCGATTACATCAAAAACAATTTGAACTATTCGCTGCTTTTTTTTTGTTTTGTTTTGTTTTATGTGTTTTGCTTGTTCGATAACGCTCACGAGAGAATTGACGAAAGGAAAACCTAGGCCCTCCTTCCCCGCCCCTCTTTCGCCTCTCTAACGGGGCTCCGAGACGGGCGGGGGAGCGGGGGAGATGAACGATGCTCACGAAAACCTAAGACGAAGAAGAGGACCTCGAGGCGGCGACGGCCGCGCTCCCGGCGAGGCCCGACGCGACGCCGGCGACCGCCCCGGCGGCAGCGTAGGCCGCCGGGACCAGCGACCACGCCCGGCACGAGGCTGCCGCGGCCGCGCCCGAGGCGGCGGCGCGGGCGCCCGAGGCGGCGGCGCGGGCGCCCGAGGCGGCGCCCGACGCGACGCCGACGGCGGCCCTGGTCGCGCCGACAGCGAGCGAGACGCCGGACGCCGCCAGCGAGGTCGCCGCCGCGGCACCGCCGGCCGCGATCGAGCTCGCCGCCGCGGCGGCGGTCGAGGCCGCGGCGGCGGCGGAGGCCGCGGCCGCTGCAGCGGGCCTCGCGGCGGCGTCCGCCGCCCTCGCGGCGGCTGCCGCGGCGGAGACGCTCCCCTGGTCAACTGCCACGGCGGCCGCGGCCCTGGACACACGGACGAGGTCCGGCGCGAGGAGCAGGCTCCTGCGGGCTCCGCCGCCCGGCGAGGGGGCGGCGGCGGCGGCGGCGGCGGCGGGGCGGGCGGGCGGCGGCGCGCCGCCGCCGTGGCCGTGGCCGCTCCGGGCCGCGGCAGCTGCGGCGGCGGCGCGCGACTGCAGGGCAGCGGCGGCGGCCGCGAGCTCGTCGAGGGCCGCGGCAGAGGCCTCGGACCTCTCGACCGAGTAAGAGGAGGAGGCGCCGCCCCCCCTGCCCCCCTCGGCGGCGGCGGAGGGAGCGGGAGCGGGAGCAGCAGCGGCAGCAGCAGCAGCAGAGGAGGCGACGGGGGGCGCTGGCGCAGCGGCTGCGATGCCGTGCTTGGAGGAGACCCTCCGCTTGATCCTCGAACCCAGCGACGGCACCGCGGCAGCAGCAGCGGTGGCGGCGGCGGCAGACGGCGAGGGCGGCGGCGAGGGCCCGCCGTCGTCGGTCAGCAGCGCCGAGGCCGCGGCGGTCCTGACGACGTCGACTCTCGGCGTCTGCGGCGGCGGCGGCGTCGAGGAGAGCGAGCGAGCGGCATTGGCGGCAACCGCCGAACGGGCTTTCGTGCTGCCGCTGCTGCCGTCCTCGTCGCCGTTGCTGCTCCCTCCTCCTGCCTCCGCCGCTGCCGCTCCGCTCTCGCTCGCAAAGCGCTCGATCAGGGAGCGCACGGTGCCCCTGGGGGCCCTGGAGTTGGGAGCGGCTCGGCTATCTTCATCCGCCAAAGCCAAAGACTTGCCTGTCTGACCTTTCGGCGACGGCGTCCTCTTCGCCGCCTCCGGGCTGGGCACGAACGCCGTCTCCGTGGCTTCCTTTTCGAGGACGCGGCGGGGGAAGAAGAGCTTGTCCTGGGAGGCGCTTCGAGAGGGAGCGGCAGGAGCAGGAGGAGCAGGAGGAGCGGGAGAGGAGGGCGCGGGCGAGGGAGAGACTTCCGCGAGCTTGGCGGCAACGTCATTCGTCGTCGACTCCTCACTCGTCTCCGCCGCCGCCGCCGCGCTCTTCGCGAGCTTCTTGGCCGCCTTGGCGGCCTTTCTGGCCTCGCGCTTCTCGCGGAACGTCAGCTTGGCCTCGCCACCCTGCTGCTGGGGCGTAGACTGGTTGGCGCCCATGGCTGCCTTTCTTGAAAAAGGCGCGAAAAAGAAAAAGGTGAGGAAAAGATAATGAGGGAAAGAAAAAAAAAATCAAACCCACTCCCGAGTCGAATGATCTCCATCACGAACTTGCTCTCGCGCCCGGCTCTCCTGTTCTCCGCGAGCCCGATTCCCATCTGCCGAGCCCCGAGGAGGCTCGTTGCGAGCGCATATTTTCGAGCTCTCCTGTCCGATCGGGCCCCGGGAGCCAGCAACGGCAGCGAGAGGAAGAAGAAGGTTGCGCCCGCCTCTTCTTCGCCGTCGCATCGGTTCCGACCCCGACCCGCTTCGCGCCCGCCGAGAGCGACGAGCATGGCCCCAGGCGACCGGCAGCCCCCGCTCGCCTCCGCGGCCAGCGAGGCCTTCGTCGAGACCGACCCGGGCATCGGAGAGTTCACCTACCGCTGGCCGCGGCCCGGGCTGACCGCCGACGTCGTCCTCGTCGCCGCGCCAGGCGTCGCGCCGCCCGCTCCCGCCGCCGCGGGCTCCTCGTCGGCTGCCTCTCCCTCTCCCTCTGCTCCTCCCTCTTCTGCTCCTCCCTCTTCTGCTCCTCCCTCTTCTGCTCCTCCTCCCTCTTCTCGCTCCTCCCTGCTGCTGATCGAGCGCAAGCGGCCCCCCGGGCAGGGCCGGTGGGCCCTCGCCGGGGGCTTCGTGAACGAGGGGGAGCCCCTCGGCGAGGCCGCGGCGAGGGAGCTGCGAGAGGAGACGGGCGTCGAGGTCGTCGCCGCCGCAGGAGGGCAAGGGGAAGAAGAAGAAGCGGGGGCGGAGGGCGGCAGCGCCCCCCCCCCTCCCCCGACGCCGATACGGATCGACCAGCTCCGAGCCTACGGCGACCCCGGCAGGGACCCCCGCGGCTGGACGGTCACGGTCGCCTTCGCCGGCGTCGCCCGCGACGACCCCGGCGGCGAGAACAGGCGCGCGCTCTCGGCGACGGCCGGCGGCGACGACGCCTCGGACGCGCGGTGGTTCCCGCTCTGCTCGCTCCCGGCGATGGCGTTCGACCACAAGGTCATCGTGAGGGACGCGCTTCGGAAGCTTGCCAGGGAGGAGGAAGGGAGGGAGGGGCGAGACGAGGAGCTGCTGAGGGACATGAGGGCGGCGCTGCGCGGCGGGGCGCTGCGAGGAGACTGGGACCGAGCGTTCTGAAGTGTAATATTTTTTTCCTTTTTTTTTACACTCGACAGCGGGCGGGAGCGGGGGCACGGCGGGGGCGGCGGCGGGAGAGGAGGGCGCCTTCCTCGAGCTCCGGCCCTCCGTCGCTTTTCGTTCTTCCTGTTGTCTCGTCCCCTCGTCTCTGTTCTCGTCCCCTCGTTTCCGTTCACTCTCGGAGGAGCCCCTCGGACACGAACTCGACGACCGCGTCGACCAGCTCGTCGGCCTTGGCCCGCTCCGTGAAGTTGTGGTCCGCCCCATCGACCATCACGACCCTCGGGGGGAAGAGCAGCGGGCGTCGAGGGGCCCCCGCCGCCGCCGCCGGAGGGTTTGCCGCCGCGTCCGCCGCCCCCGCCGCCGCCGCCGGCTCCGCCGCCGCCGCTCGGTACCGCTCCGCCGCGGAGGGCGGGACCGTCGCGTCCCCCGTGCCGTGGACGAAAAGGAGCCGCGTCTCGCGGGGGAGCCCGCGGCAGAGGGCGCCCATGTCGGTGCCGAGCCTGTCCGCGAGGTCCGAAGCGGTGAGCCTCCACGCGAGCAGCCTCCTGCTCGGCGCCGGCGGCACCTTCCTCCTCGCCGCCCCGGGCTCCTCGCCCTCGCCCCCTTCGGGCGTCGCCTCTTTCGGGCGGGACCCCACCCTCCAGGTCAGGGGCACCCCGCCCTCGCTTTCCATCTCCCTCGCGCGCTCGAAAATGTCGTCGCCGAAGCGCGAGGTGATCGCTCGCTTGTCGGTGTGGTCGAAGCGCCCGGCGACGCTGATGATGAGGGGCACGAAGAGCGGGTCTTTTCCTTCTTCTCCTTCTCCTGCTCCTTCTCCTTCCCCTTCCCCCGCTCCTTCTCCTTCCCCCGCTCCTTCTCCTTCTGCGCTGAATCCTTCCCCCGCTCCTCGTCTGCCCCTCCTCCGCGCTGCGTAGCTGACCACGGCGCTCCCGGCCTTGCTGTGCCCGAGGAGCGCCACGACCTCGAACCTGAGCCCCTCCTCGCCGCCGACCCCTCTGAAACCATTCAGAAACGCGACCACGGCCTCGAGGTCGGCAGGGTCGCCGTCCGCCGTCGCCGCGTTGCCGAACTTGAAGGCGCCCTCCGACTCCCCGCTGCCCCGAAAGTCGAACCTGAGCGAGGCCACGCCGGCCCTGGTCGCTAGCTCCTCGGCGAGGCGCGGGAGCACGAAGCTGTCGCGATCGTCGGCGAGGCCGTGCGCGAGGATGGAGACGGGGAGAGCTGGACAAGGCGATACGGCGCTCTCTTCGCCGCCGTTGTCTCCGCGAGCGCTCTGCGGAGTTTTCGACTGCAGAGCCGGCCTTCTTCGCTCCGCCGGCCAGACCAGCTCTCCGACCAGCTTCGCGCCCTTCGAGAGAAACTCGACGCGGCGTCGCCGAAGCTCCGGGGGCGTCGAGGGGGTCGAGGAGGCGGCTGGCATCGCGGCCGAGGGCGAGCTGCGGAGACGCATTCAGAAAAAAAAAAAAAAAAAAAAAGGAAAGACGCGAGTGAACTTCTTTCCATTTCCCTTTCGTTGACTCCCCCTCCCCCCCCCCCCCCCGAGAGCACTTGCGCTTACGTGCAATTTGGGCACAGCCCTCTTTCCCAAAACGCTGCGCGCTCTCTTCCTCCGTTGTTCTTCGACACGAAAGAAGCATGAGCGGCCTCCTGACGCTGCGCCGAGCGCCGTGCTTCCCGCTGTCGCTGGCCGGGATGTGTGGATCCCGGCCAGCGACAGCGGGAAGCAGCGGCAGGGAGGCGACGACGACGACGACGGCGATGATGACGCAGAGTCGACGCCGACGTCGCTGCCACATCTGCGACTCCGTCGTGCTCGCCTCGGCGAGCCTCAGCGGCGACGCGACAAGCACCAGCGTGAGAAGCAGCAGCAGCTGCAGCGTCACATCCTCTCTCTCCGAGGAGGAATTCGAGCGCATGCGCGCCTACAACCTCGAGATGGAAGAGTAAGAGACATTTCCGAGGTTTGCTAGGGGAGCCCGCGAAGACGTTCTCTCTTTTCGACCCCTTTTTTTTTCCCTCACCTCGTCCAAACCCGGGGAAAACTCCCCTCCCCCCCCTCCCCCCCCTCCCCCCACCCCACCCCACCCCACCCACCCAAAAAAAAACAGGAAAATGGGCTGGCGCGCCTCCGGCCTCGACCCCTTCCAGTACCATCCCGAGCGGGGGCTCTACCTGCACGAGGTCGCCCCCTCGCTGCTCTGCGGCACGCAGCCGCGCGACCTGCGCGAGGTCGGCGTCCTGGCGGAGGAGCACGGGGTGACGCACATCGTGTGCCTCCAGAGGGACGAGGACGCGGCGCACTGGGGCGTCGACCTGCAGGGCGTGGCGAGGGAGGCGGAGCGGCGCGGGATCAGGCACCGCAGGGCGGAGGCGAGGGACTTTGACCCGCATTCCCTGAGGAAGGCCCTGCCGGCGGCAGTGCGCCTCATCGACGAGGGCCTGAGTGCTCGCTCCCCCTCTAGGGTCTACGTCCACTGCACGGCAGGGCTCGGCCGCGCCCCCGCCGCGTGCATCGCCTGGCTCAAGTGGTTTGGGGGGCTCGACCTCGAAGCGGCGACGCGCCAGGTGACGGCGATCAGGCCCTGCGGCCCGCGCCGCGACGCGGTGCGCGGCGCGACGTTCGACCTGGCGCGCGTCCCCGGGGTCACGCCGCCGTTCGAGCAGCTCCCCGAGCATGCGTTCAGCGACCTGTCGGTCAAGGAAAGGCAGATGGTCCAGGAGAGGGTCCGAGGGGGGTGGGTCGGGTGGGAAATTTGAAGGAAAAGAAGGAAAGGAGAAAGAGGAGGAGGAGAAGAAGAAGAAGAAGAAAGAGGAGGAATGCTTTTTTCTCTTTTCTTCTTCGCTTTCTGTATTTTGAAGCGAATCCGCGAGGGGGGAGACACTCTTCACGTTCGTCGCGGCGAAGATCGTGCTCGCGCAGCTCGAAGGGTCCGGGAGGAGAGGGCTCGCAGCGTACGACAAGAAGGCCTACGACGACCTCGAGGCAGCCCTGGCGACGTTTAACGACGCCTCTTCCGCTACCGACGACAGAGGAGGAGGAGTATCAGAAGGAGAAGGGAGCGAGGGAGGCGAAGAGGGAGAAGAAGAATTGAGGAGGAGCAGCAGCAGTCCCAGCAACGCGCCGCCTGCCTCGAGTTTGACCGAGAGAGGAAGATGATGAGCGTGCTGACGTCGTCGTCGTCGTCGTTGTCGTCATCTTCTTCTTCGACGACGAGCTCGAGGCTGACTGCCACGACGAACACTCGAGTCGATGAGGCCGTGCCACGACCTCGGAGACACGAGGAGGCAGCGGAAGAAGCGGTCTAGCCCTTTCTTTTTCAGAAGAGTCGTCGATTTTTCTCAGCTTGACGCTGCGTCATAGTCGACGTCGACACAGCAGCAGCGGCGTCGTCGACGACGATGGTGATGACGTCCCCTCTTAGTTTAAGCTTAGAACAAAAAGAATAAAAGAGCGTCGAGTGGTCCTCGTGCTCTCAGAGGACACCTCAAGACACTGCTTACAAGGGGGCGAGTGACGAGGACAGTGTACGGATATGGACAAGATATGAGCTCTCCTCGCAGGATTCTTATGTTTTTAAAATTTTGTGGTATTTATTTTCCAGTTTCTCGGAAGATTTTAGTACGAATGGTTTCCAAGAACGTGTCGAGATACGGCGAAGAGCCCTTATTCTTGCGCGCCGAGGATAGGGCGACAGCAAAAGAGGCCGCGTCCGCGCGAGGAACCCATCAAGTCATTTTCTATAGGTTATTTCATTTTCTTGCTACTGCCAAAGGTTTTTTTTTTTTTTTTTAGTCACCTGTTTATCACCTTGTTCAGCTCGGCCGACAGCTTGGCCGCCGCGTCCACCGCTTCGCCGACGAACGCGTTGCTGCGAACCGTGCCGTCGATCATGTGTACCGCGCTGGTCACTGACTCCGCCACCAAGCCGGTCGCGTTGGCTTTGAGCGTGGCCAGCGTCAACCGGGCCAGGTACGCATTGTAGCCTGCCAGCTCCTTGGCGCCGGCGTCGCTCATCTTGCACACGGGGGGCTTGATCTGCTTGGGACCAAAGTAGCCGCCACCCAGGGACTGGATGGTGGCCCGCTGCTTGGCGATCGACCACTCGGCGCAGTCGACTGCGCCGCTGTTGTCGGCGTCGAGCGAGTCGAGCACCTGCCCCGCAAACGAAGGGCCGACGTTACCGCTCGCGCAAAACTTGCCGCTCAGCCGTGCGATCGTCGCGTTCAGCGGCTCCCTCAGGAGGAGGTCCTTGTCGGCGCACGGTCCGACACTGCCCGACGCGGCGGTCAGTCCCGACCCGACCGGGCACGCGAGGTAGGGAGCTGCCTCGGGGCACGGTACTGAAAAGATTCCTCGTCCTGGCACTGCATTCCAAACGAGGGCCGCGCGTTCGGCGACACCGGCGCTGTCGCCGTCGTTCGTGCCGCCGCAGTTGGAATCGCCATAACAGTGATCGCAGTTGCAGTCGAAGATGTTGCACTGGCCCGAATTCGTGTCCGCCCGTGGGTACTCGTTGCCGGGACTGTAGTAGCCGCTGTCAGTAATGCACTTGAACACGGTCGTCGGAACTGGAAGCGACGTGCGGCCGACCACGTCCGGGTTCATTCTCGTGTTTAAGTCCACCAAGAAGAACAATCGCGCGTCGTGACTTGTTAAGCCTTGACTGCAGCATGCCTGTGTGTGGGTTCCATGAAGGTTCCTCGTTGTGTAATTGTTCTCTCCAAGCGTACTGCACCTCGCCTACCTCGTCCCTCCCGTAACCGCCCCCCGCAAAAGCTACACCTCATTTCAGGACCCCGCATCGGGTGGGGCCAGCGCGATGCGAGCTCGCGTTGCGCACGAGCGCGCGCGTGCCCCATGGCGCGCACGCGAGCCCCGGCAGTCGAAAGACTTTCTTGCGCCAAAAAGTGTGCCTCACCTGCGCAAAGGTGGCCGCGCTTACGAGGGCGAGACCGAACGCAAGCAACTTCATTTTCGGCGGTGTGGGGGTATTGAGAGGAGTTTGGTCGGAGGAGGGCGGAAAGGAGGTTGATTTGTGGCGCCGGGCAGAGCAAGAGGCCAGCAAGAACACCAAGAGGCCATGCGAAGAATGTTTCAAAACAGTTATATTTTCCTCAAAGAGGTCGACGAGGCCGCACCCGCCTCGCCCGCCTCGCCCGTCTCTTCTTCTTCCGCTTCCTCTTCTTCTGCTGCTGCTGCTGCTTCCGCGTCTTCTTCTCCCTCTGCGACCTCGACGCGCAAGCTCCAAAACTTTGGGACCAACACCAGCCCCCCGCCGCCGCCGTCGCCACCGCCGCCCCGAAACCTCGCGTCGTACGCTTCTTCTTCTTCTGCCTCCGCCGCCGCCGCTTCTTCTGCCTGCTCCCCAACGGCTGCGACGATGATGTCCCAGGCGACGGCCGCGGGCGCGCCGCGAGCAAGGCCCCTCCTCCCCTCATCCTCTTCCTCGCAGCAGCAGCAGCAGCAGCAAGCGCTGCTCCAGCAGCAGCTCCTCCTCCTCCAGCGGCAGCTCGCTGCGTCGCCGCCGCCGCCGCCGCCGCCGCGGCCGCCGGAGGCCGGCGTGTGCCTCTCTGCGGCGCTGGGGCCGGCGGTCGCGGCGCTGAGCGCCGAGCTCGCGCGGTTCGGCCTTTCGGCGACGACAATGAACGCGGAGGAGGCGACGCTTCGGGTGCGGACGCGGTCCCTTCCCGAATCGCTGCACCAGCAGCAGCACCAGCACCAGCAAGAGCAGGAGCACGAGCAGCAGCGCTCGTCGTCGTTCCCGGCGGCGGCAGCAGCAGCGCAGAGGCTGGCTTTCGATTTCCAGCAGCAACGGCAAGAAGAGCAGCAGCAGCAGCAGCAGCAGCAGCAGCAGCAGCAGAACTCGGCGAACAACATCATCAGCCTGATCCGTCGGGCGCGGGAGGCCGCGGCACTCGGCGGCGAGGGAAGCGGAGGCGGAGGAGGAGGGGCGAGCGGAGGCAGCGGCGACGGGCGATAACCCGCTGCCTCGTCCTTCCCCCCTTCCTTCTGCTCCTGCTCCTACTCCTCTGGAGCTCCCGGCTTCCCGCTCTCCGCCGCCGCCGCCGCCGCCGCCTTCGGATATGCCCTGAACAATAGTATATCTTGTTTCCCCAAAAGGCGTATTCAAACACAACCCCCTCGTCGCTTTACGCGCTATTCAAACAGAAAAGAAGAAACAAAACAAAAAAGGCGGAGATTTTCCTGCCTGCCTTACTTTCATCACCTCCCCCCTCTTCTCCCTCCCCCACACGGAGGAGGGAGAAGAGGTGGGAGGTGATGAACACCCTCTCTAAAAATAACAACCAAAAAAACGAGGGAAACAAAACGAGGAAGTCCCTTGCGATCTCCCTCTCTCCGTCCTGCCTTGACCCCTTCTTTGATAGCCCTCTCCCCCTCCATGAAAGCGAAGCCGCCGCGAGTGCAAGAGAGCGCCGCGCGCGTGACTTCTTCTTTTTCCCCCTCACTCTTTCGGTATACACGCAACTCCTGCGATAGTGTTTTTTTTATTTCCCGGGTATTTAAAAGCGCCGATGTAAGAATACATGCCAGCGGGCAGGTTACCTTCTGGCGGGAAAATATTTTGGTGGGTGGGTGAAGCATGCTTTTTTTTGCCAGAAGGAAGAAATATATAAAAACAAATAAAAAATGGCAACGACCTGTCGGTCAAGGAAAGGCAGATGATCCAATAGAGGGTCCGAGGGGGGTGGGTCGGGTGGGAAATTTGAAGGAAAAGAAGGAAAGGAGAAAGAGGAGGAGGAGAAGAAGAAGAAGAAGAAAGAGGAGGAATGTTTTTTTCTCTTCTTCTTCGCTTTCTGTATTTTGAAGCGAATCCGCGAGGGGGGAGACTTTCTCTGCTCTGATCTCGCGCGCATGCGCTGTGCCAGTAAGTGCGTGGTATTTGATGAGTCGCAATACCTTTGTTGTGTTACAGTTTTTAAGCTTTTCCTTTTCCCTCCTAAATGAGGGAGGTGCTGCCGCTTCCCCCGCCGTTCGCCGGAGGAGGAGCAGGAGGAGGAGGAGGCGGCCGCATCGGAGCCCCGCGGGCACTGCCGCTGACCTTCTGCTGCTGCTGCTGCTGCTCCTCTTGTCGCGGCTTCGCCGAGAGGGCGGCGGCGGCGAAGAGCGCGTCGAACGCGGCGTCGCCGCCGCCGCCGTCGTCCGCCGCCGCGCGAGGCGTTCCGGCGGCAGCAGCGGCAGCGGGCGCCTTCTCTCCGCCTCCGCCGCCGCTCCCGCCGGTCGCCTCGGCCACCGACCACTCGCCAAAGAGGTCCGAGGACAGGCCGAGGCTCGGGACGCGGTCCGCCGCCCAGGGAGGAGCGGTGGCGGCGGCCGCAGCGGCGGCGGCGGCGGCGGGGGGCGGAGGGAAGAACAGGTGCCGCTTGGTGCCGACGGCGACCGAGGCCGGCGGCGGGGGAGGGGGGGGGAGGAGAACCGCAGGAGGAGGAGGCGCCTTCGTCGCTGGAGCCGGAGCGGCGAAGAGAGGGTGGGGCGTCGCCTGCGTCCTCGGGGCAGCGGAGGCGGCGAAGGCACCAGCGGCAACAGCAGCGGCAGCAGGAGCAGGAGCAGCGGCGGCGGGCTTTGTCGCTCCCGCTGGCAGCAGAGCTCGCGCCGTCGCCGGTCCTCCTGCACCTCTCTCGCCGCCGCCGCCTCCGCCCCCCCTCCTCCGCCTGGCTCTCTCGGCTTGGATCGCCGCCACGTGGCCCCTGATCGCCTCGGCCACCCTCCCGAAGGCGTCGTCGGGGAGCACCTCCTCGCCGTGGGCCAGCAGCGGCGAGAGCGCAGGAATGATGCTTTGCGCGGCGAGCGTTTGGCCCCACCGCGAGGCCAGCGAGGACGCTAGGTCGATGCCGGCGTCGGCGGTGGAGGCACTGCCGTCGACCGCCGCGGCGCGGGCGAAGGAGGCCAGCGCCGCGACGGCGGCCTCGCGCGGGAGGGGCTCGGGGGCTCTCCTCTGCTCCTGGAAGGAAGACGGGGTGGAAGCAGAGCGTGCGCTTTCGCCGCCGCCGACGCCCTCAGCGCGCACGCTCCCGCCGGCGCAGATCTCGCCCAGGGCGCGGAAGCAGGCGGCTCGGACCCGCGCGGCGGTGGTCGCGAGGGCCAGGCGGTGGAGTCGGGGCAGGAGCTGCGCCTCCGAGACCTGAGGGCCCGCGGAAGCGCCGACGGAAGGGGAGGCGGCGGCGGCGAGCTCTTGCGCGCGGGCGACGGCAGAGGCCGCGGAGGCGTCGGCGTCGGCGGAGGCGGAGAAGGCGGAGGAGGAGGAGGAGAGGGCGCTACTGTCGCTCTCCGTGTCGAGCGCCCGGCAGACCAGCGGGAGCAGGAGGTCCGGGGGGCAGCGCGGGGCGAGGAAGGGGGCGCGCTCGAGGAGGACGAGAGCCGCCGGGGTCGCCACCGCGGTCGTCGGAGGGAGAGGCGGCGGCGGAGCAGCGGCCGGCGCCGCCGCGGTTCCCGCTCCTTCGGTTGCGACGCCTTGTTGCTGCTGCTGCTGCTGCTTCCTCTTTGGCGAGGGGGCAGAGACCATGTTCGCGCACACGGCCCTGAGGGCCGGGAGCGTCGAGGCCTCGAACTCGGCTTTCCCTTGCTGTCGGTTGTGAAAAGGAGCATCGAGTTTTTGCGGTCGAGATTTCATGAGAGCTGCCACCTTGTTTCTCTCGACCTCGAAGGAAACAGGAAAAACTCGAAAGACAAGAAAAAAAAACTCGGAAACGAATTCACCGTCCTCGCGATATCCAAGATGATCGACAAGCAGGCCGCCAGCGTCTCGCTGTCGCTGCGGCTCCCGCTCCCCGCGCGGGCCGCGGCCCTCGCCTCGAGCAGCAGCGGCGGCAGCACCAGCAGCTCCCTGACCCGGGGGTCGAGCGAGGGCAGCAGCGCGCCGACCCGTGAGAGGACCCGCAGCTTGCCGCCGCCGCCGCCGCCGGCGTCGACCTCGTCGCGCGCCCCGCTCCCGGCGACAGAGGCGGAGGGCAGGCTCATCGCTTCCAGAAGGCGGATCGCGCGGAGCGCCTCGTCGGCGGAGAACAGCGGCAGCCGCTCGACGTCTTCGGCGCGCGGCCTCGCGGAGGGGTCGAGGGCCAGCAGCGGCGCGAGGCACGCGGCGACCGCCGGGTCGCCGCCGTACCCGCCGCTGGGGAGCCCCGTCGACGAGAGCCCGCCGGGCGAGGAGGCTAGGGCCCGGACCGCGCTGAGGTGCGCCCCAGGGGAGCCCCCGCGGGGGAAAAGCGGCGCCCGCTCGGCCGAGAGCAGGGACGCGGCGAGGGCCCCCAGGGAGAAGACGTCTGTCGCGGTCGTCAGCGGCGACGAGGCCTCGACGAGCTCGGGCGAGGCGTACGGGAGCTCTGGGCGCGACGCCGCGGCGACGTCAGCGGGAGAAAAGGAGGCGCCTGTCCCTCCTCCGCTCCGGCCGCCTCCGCCGCCGCCGGAAACGCCAAAGTCGAAGAAGGAGCCCCCGGCCCGCTGGCACGCAGGGTCCGCCTCCGGGACGGAGAGGTCCATGCCGGCGAGCTGGAAGGGAGAAGAAGAGGAAGAGGAAGCGGCGTGCGAGAAGAGGTGGGGGTGGGGGGAGAGAGAGAGATGGGAGATGGAGGGGTAGACTGAGTGTCGTTGGGAAACGAACGGAAAAACATCGGCACAAAAGGGCCGAAACGCACCTTCCACCCGCCCGAGCGAGTCAGCACGACAGCCGATGGGCCCAGCGCGCGGTGGACGATGCCCTTCCCGTGCAGGAAGGACAGGGCGCGGGAGACGCTGGCGAGGCCGTGGAGCACCTCGAGCCTCGAGACGCTCCGCGCCTCCTTGGCCCTGGCCGACGAGAAGGCGGCGGAGGAGGCGCCGCCGCCGCCCGACCCCGGCGGCGGCGGCGGCGGCGGCGGCGACAGCAGCAGCTCGGCGGCGGTGCCCCAGACGCCCTCGGTCACGAACGCAAGCAGGTGCCTCGTCTCCTCCAGGGGCTCGATGACCCTCAAAACGTTCGGGTGCTTGACGCGGGCGAGGGCCGCGGCCCCGGCGCGCGCCGCGGCCAGCGCTGCTTCCCCTTCCTCCGGGGAGGAGACGCCGCCGCCGGAGGAGGAGGAGGAGGAGGAGGACGCGGCAGCGAGCAGGACGCGCTTGTCGATGAGCCAGACGGAGACGAGCGGGAGGGCCGCGGCCGAGCCTGTATTTTTTGGTTGAGAGAGAGAGAGAGAGAGGAAAGTTAGGCCAAGGGGTGGGTGGGGGGGGCGGGAGGTTTCGAGTGAGGTGGGGTCCGAGTTTTTTTTTTTCGCCATCGATCGGTGGATTGCAAAGAAAAACAAAAGCTCCCTCTCCAACTCACCCTGCCTCTTCGGCCTTGCCAGATGTATCTGCCAGATCAATCCCCCGAGGCCACCCCTCGCCTCCGGCCTGTCTGGCTGGAGCAGGGCGTACTCCCGAAGGGCTCGCGGTCCCGACGCGGCTTCGACAGCGGCCGACGTCGCTGCAGCAGCGGCCGATGTCGCCGCGGCAGCGGCCGACGCCGCGGCCTGGAGGGCGCTCTTGAGGCCCTTCATATGCGGACGAGAGGTGGAGGGAAGAGCGCTCTCAGTTGCGGATATACCGGCGGGAGTGGAGCCGGTTCAGCGCGGCGGGAGAGAAGGTCGCATGCTTATTTCTCTTGGAAACTCTGAAAACGAAAAGACAGAGGGGAAAAAACTTCACCTTTTTCCGTCAATCGGGCCGTCGACACTCTCTTTCTTTTTTCCCCCTCTCTCTCTCTCTCTTCCCTCGCCGCCTCTCGGAACCATGTGCGGCATCCTCGCCGCGCTGGGCCTCGACTCGCTCACGGCCGAGCAGGCGCGCCGCCTCGTCCTCCAGGCCTCGAAGCAGCAGCGCCACCGCGGGCCCGACGACACGAGCGCCGTCCAGCTCTCAGGCGGCGCCGACGTCATCGCCTTCGAGAGGCTGCTGATCATCGACCCGACGTCGAGCGGGAGGTGCGTTTTGTTATTTGGTTCGCCGCGCAAATGGAGAGCAGAGACTCGAGGCTCTGTGCCGATGTTGGTGAATTATCGATCGGAGGCGAGGAAGGCGGGCAGAGAGAGAAGGGAAGATGCTGCGAAAACTACTAGAGTTTTTGCCAGGCGTCGTCGTCGTCGTTTTTTTCAAATCGACGGCGGGCGCCCTCGACTCAAGGGGTCCTCGGCTGATTCTAGCCAACGCGATGCTGGTTCATTCGGAGGACGCTGTTCACCCCTCATTGTGCGCGGGTGGAGACAAAACGTCGACATCTATGCTTGAATGCTCGAATTGAGCTTGAAGCGCGAGAAGCAGACGCGGAGGCCGCTTGGAAAGAACGCTATCCTTCATCTTCGGCCGAATCGCCCAGCGACGGCGGCCGGAGAGAGAGCAGAGAGGCAGCTTCGTCCGCTCCTTGACCTCTCCGCCCCCCCCGACCTCGTCCTCCGGTTTCCCGCCCGGGGCCGCCTTCTCCCACTCACTTTGACGACGACGATGCCTTCCCTCCCAATCAAAAAATGAACAAAAATCGTCAGGCAACCCTTCGTCCTCGGCGAGCCCGGGAAGCGCCTCGCGTGGGCACTGTGCGTTTTTTTCCGTTCTCTCTCCTTTTCTTTCGTCCGGGTTTTTTTCTCTTTTCTTTTTTCTTTCACGCTCTTTCTTCCCTTGCGTGCTCTCCTCCGTCAACTCACACTTTTCTCTCTCTTTCCATACCATCTGAAAACATCACGACAGCAACTCCGAGATCTACAACCACGTCGATCTCAAAGAAAAGTACCTGAAAGGCGTCAAAATCGTCAACGACTCCAAGTCGGACTCGGCGATCATCGGCCACCTTTTCCAGGCCCTCGGCGACGTCGACGAGGTCTGGGACTGCCTCGACGGCATCTTTGCGTGCGTCGTCATCGACGAAGCCACGAGGGAGTTTGTCGCCGCGAGGGACCCCATGGGCATCTGCCCCCTGTACTGGGGCAAGAGGAAGAGCAGCGACGGCTCCCCGGAGAGCACCTGGTTCGCCTCGGAGATGAAGTGCCTCGAGGGCGTCTGCGACTCGTACGAGATCTTCCCTCCGGGGCACGTGTACCGGTCCAAAACCGGAAAACTCGAGCGGTACTACAAGCCCAGCTGGCTCGACGAAAAGAGCGTCCCGACCGCGGCGGCCGATCCCAAAAAAATCCACGACGCGCTCGTGTCGGCGGTGGTCAAGAGGCTGATGTCTGATGCGCCCCTGGGGGTGCTGCTGTCGGGGGGGTTGGACTCTTCGCTGGTGGCCTCGATCGCGATGCGGTGAGTATCAGGTTTTTCCTGTGTTTTTTTTGGTTTTGGGATGATGAGCAGCAAGAGAAAGAGGAGAGAGAAAGAGAAAAAGAAAGAGAAAAAGAAAGAGAGGAAGAGAGAGAGAGGTTAAAGTTTTTCGAGCCTTTTCTTCTCTGTTCCTCACGGAATGAAAAAAATCGAAAAAAAACACAGGCACCTCCGGGAGGCCTCCAACGCCTACGACACCACCTCCCCGCTCCACACCTTCTCCATCGGCATCGCCGGCTCCCCGGACCTCGTCGCGGCCCGCTCCGTCGCCGAGCACCTCGGCACGGCGCACCACGAGTTCACCTTCACCGTCGAGGAGGGCATCGACGCGCTCCGCGACCTCGTGTGGCACATCGAGTCCTACGAGCAGGTCCGCGCCGCGGTCCCGATGTACCTGCTCTCGAGGAAAATCAAGGCCCTCGGGTTCAAGGTCGTGCTCTCGGGCGAGGGGGCCGACGAGATCTTCGGCGGGTACCTCTACTTCCACAAGGCGCCGAGCGCGGCCGAGTTCCATGCCGAGTGCGTCCGCAAGGTGACGCGGCTGCACCAGTGGGACGTGCTGCGGGCGAACAAGGCCCCCTTCGCCTGGGGCCTCGAGCCCCGCGTTCCGTTCCTCGACAGGGGGTTTCTGGACGCGACGATGACGGTCGACCCGCAGGCCAAGATGATCGACATGAGCGACAGGAGCGGGGACGGCAAGCACGCGAGGATGGAGAAATACCTCCTGCGCAAGGCGTTTGACGCCGAGGCCGGCGGCGGCGACGGCGACGGGGAGCCCTACTTGCCCGAGGCCGTGCTCTGGCGCCAGAAGGAGCAGTTCTCCGACGGCGTGGGTTACGACTGGGTCGACGGGCTCAAGGACTACGCCTCGGAGCTCGTCGGGGACGCGGAGTGGGAGGGGAGGGCCGAGCGGTTCCCGGAGCACACGCCGACGACGAAAGAGTACTACCTCCTCCGGTCGATCTTCGAGGAGCACTACCCTTCCAAGTCGGCGCTCGCGACGGTGCCGAAGGGGCTCTCGATCGCGTGCTCCACGCCCGAGGCTGTCGGGTGGGATCCAAGCTGGGCTGGGACGCACGAGATCAGCGGGAGGGCGATGAAAGGGGTGCACGACGCCGCGGACGGGTTCAAAGAGTAGGGAGTTTGCGTTTTGAGTTTTTTGAGTTTTTTTCGGGTTTTTGGAGAGGGAGAGAGAGAATGGAGAGGAAGGAGGGGTGTTTTTTATTTTTTCGTTTCCTTCTTTTTCCCGAATACTTTCTATTTCTTTTTTCCTGTTGCTTTATGCTTTCTCTCCCCCGTCAACAACGAGAGTGAGAGTACTTGCTTTTTTTTCCTCTTCCTGTGCAAAAAAAGAGACTGCCGATTTTTTTTAGAGGTCGAGGTCGATTTTTTTTCCCTTACTCTTCGCGCCCGGCAAGAGGCGAAAGACGAGAGAGGAAGCAAAAGAAAAGTCAACACCCGCATCTCTCTTTTTTGGAAACACTACGCCTTTTCTCGCCTTTCTTCTGCTGCCGCGCCGTCATGGACGTCCCCACGAGCACGCTGGAGGCACTTCAGTATGAAACGGTGCGTAGAAGAGACTAGAGAGAGAGAGAGAGAGAGAGAAACGAATGGCCATTGAACGTCGATTGGCGGCTTGATTTTCTTTTTTTCTTTTTTTTCATCTCAACCTCAACCTTCTCAAAAATCACCCTCTCTCCCCACTCTCAGTCCCGCATCCGCAACCTCTGCGTGCTCGCGCACGTCGACCACGGCAAGACCACGCTCACCGACCAACTCATTGCCTCCAACGGGATCGTGCATCCCAGGCTCGCGGGCGAGCTCCGCTTCCTCGACTCGCGCGACGACGAGCAGGCGAGGGGGATCACCATGAAGGCGTCGGCGATCTCGCTGGCCGGCGCGGCGCCCGAGGGGATGGAGCTCGAGGAGAGGAGGAAGACTGGGAGTTTGAACTCTTCTTCGACGGCGGCAGGAGAAGGAGGAGCGGCAGAAGCCGCCGTTGCCGCTCCTGCTCCGAGCAGCAGACCGCCGTCGCTCCGCCCGACAGCCGCGGCCGCCTCCCCTCCTTCCTCTGCTCCTGCTCCCCCTGCCGCCCCCGACCAGTCCCGCCTCCTCCTCTACAATCTCGTCGACTCCCCGGGACACGTCGACTTCTGCTCCGAGGTCGGCGCCGCCGCCAGGCTCTGCGACGGCTGCCTCGTGGTGGTCGACGCCGTCGAGGGCGTCTGCGTGCAGACGCGGGCCGTCCTGCGCCAGGCGCACGAGGAGCGGCTGGGGATGTGCCTGGTCGTCAACAAGGTCGACAGGCTGGTCGGCGAGCTCGGGATGGACGCCGCAGCGGCGGCGCGGAGGCTCGAGGCCGTCGTCGCGCACGCCAACCTCGTCGTCTCGGGCTTCCGGTCCGAGGACGCGATGAGCGAGGCGGACGCCGTGCTCGCCGACGCCGAGGCGGCCGAGGCCGCGGAGGCCAAGGCCGCGGCAGCCGCCGCGAACGGCGGCGAGGAAGAAGAAGACGGCGGCGGGAAAGGAGGAGGAGAAGACGGAGAAGACGAAAACGACAGGGACGCGTTCGACCCGGCGAGGGGCAACGTCGCGTTCGCGTCGGCGCAGGACGGCTGGGCCTTCACGACGGCCGAGCTCGCCGCGACCTGCGCCCGCAGGCTCGGCGGCATTCCGCTGGATTCCCCGGCGTTCAAGGCCCTGCAGAGGGCTTCGTGGGGTCCCTGGTGCCTTGACGCCAGGGCGAAGAGGGTCGTGAAAGCCGCCTCCAAAGGAGGGAAGAAGGCGTCGGCGGCGGCGGCGGCGCAAAAGACCTTGTTCGTGCAGCTGGGGCTGGAGCCGGTCTGGCGGGCCTATGGCGCGGCCTCCGACGCCGCCTCCGCGGTGCGGTACGGCGACAAAGCTTCGTCGGCAGCGGCGCTGGAGGAGGCGCGAGAGAAGCTCGGGGCGATGGCGACGGCGCTCGCCCTGCCGCCGCGCGCCGCGGCGGCGGTCGCGGCAGCGGCGACCGCAGGAAGCAGCGGCAGCGGCGGCGGCGGAAGCTCGGGGAGCGCCAGCGCCGACGCCGTCAGGAGCGCGGCGAGGGCCCTGCTCCGCGGCTGGGCCCCGATGGCGCCCGCCCTGCTGCACATGGCCGCGAGGCACCTGCCGAGCCCCAGGGCCGCGGCGCCGCTCCGGGTGCCGAGGCTGCTCGCGGGGCCGTCGTCGGGGCCGGGGCCGCCTCCCGGCTCGCCGTTGCTGGGGGGGGGCGGCGGCGAAGACGGCGAGGCGACCGAAACGGAACGAGGCGACCGCAGAACGCCTCTCCCTTCCCTCCCCGTCTCCGAGGAAGAGGCCGCCGTCGAGCGCGCAGCCCTCACCTGCGACGCCTCTCGCGGAGCTCCCCTGGTCGCGTACGTCGGGAAGATGATAGCGGTCCCCGCGCGGGCGATCCCGAGGAAGGCTGCAGCAGGAGGGAGCGGAGGAGGCGACGCCAACAGCAACGGCGGCGACGAAGACGTCTTCCTCGCCTTTACTCGCATCTTCTCCGGGGAGCTCCGCGACGGCGACCCGATCTTTGTCCTGAGCAGCGGCTACGACCCGGCGGAGGGAGCAGCAGCAGGGGAGGCGGAGGAGAAGAAGGGGGGCGAAGAAGAGCAGAGAGAGGGAGGCGAAGCAGCAGCAGCAGCAGCCGCAGCAAGGGCGTTCTCTTCCCTCACTCTTTCCTCTCCTTCCGGCGTCGGCGGCAGCAGAGGGGAAAACTCCCCTTCCCCTGCCGTCGTCGACGGCATCTTCATCATGATGGGCTCCGCCCTCTCCCGCGTCTCCGCCGCCCCCGCCGGCGCCCTGGTCGCCCTGGGAGGCCTCTCGGACCGCGTCTCCAAGACCGCGACGCTGGTGAGCTCGCTCAAGGGCGCGCGCCCGCTGGCGCGGGTGGCGCTGCAGGCGGCGTCGATCGTGCGCGTCGCCGTTGAGGCGCGCGACCCGGCGCGGCAGGGCGACGTCGCGCGCGGCCTGCGCGCGCTCGATCGCGCCGACCCGGCCGTGACCGTCTCGGTGCTTCCCTCGGGGGAGCACGTGCTGGGCGCCGCGGGCGAGGTGCATTTGGAGATGGCAGTGAAGGACCTACGGGAGCGGTACGCGCGCTGCGAGCTGGTGGTCTCCGCGCCGATCGCCGC
>Ga0315289_10004617_pt1 | contig 20482 bp, 40 predicted proteins | sample YL17G11_40_MG_FD_203452 | JGI IMG/M metagenome (GOLD analysis project Ga0315289, IMG submission 203452) | Sediment microbial communities from Yellowstone Lake, YNP, Wyoming, USA - YL17G11_40 | ecosystem: Environmental > Aquatic > Freshwater > Lake > Sediment | place: USA: Wyoming | collected... | reverse complement strand
GTTTTTTGGCCTAATGTCCCAGATATTTTATACCCTTATCCCTTTCATTGCAAGATTTTCTATTGTGACAGGATTCGCAGAGGCTCTGCAAATTATTCCAGTCATATAGCAACTTGGGATCGCCGCGATGCGGTATGATATGGTCGACTGCAAAGGCTGACACAATCTCTCCTTGGCGTAAGTGTATAATACATAAAGGATTAAGTCTCAAAAATCTTCTTCTTATCTTTTGCCATCGCCAGCCATAGCCCCGGTCGGTGCTGTTTGGCCTTTCCGTTGCGCCGTAACGTATTCCCGCCTTATGTCGCATCGCTGCCTGGGCCATAAAAGAATCTCATTACAATATAGTCGACCATGCTAAGACTTGTTCTTTTGGAGTTTTGCCTTCTGGCCCGTATATTGTTCCCAACGTTTGACTATCACATCACAATAGATGGGATCAATCTCCATACCATAACATTTGCGCTTGAATTTTTCGCAAGCGATAAGAGTTGAACCAGAACCGAGGAACGGGTCATATACTATATCTCCTACTTTACTATTATTCCGAATACCGCGAGCCATCTTCGCAGGCTGGAGATTTTCCATAAATTCGGATTGTCAATATACACACGATACGCAGACTGTCAACGTAATTATTCAAAAATCTTATCGCGGCATACGCCCGGGTTATTATAAGTTTTTGTGCACACACTATTTGCACTAAATTCTGAGATTTTTCTTGACAGGCTCAAGTCTATCTCGTATATTGTCCGTAGATAGTTCAAAAGGGTTTGACTATGCAGACAGCAATTTACAATCAAAGACACAACATTAAGCCCCTCGGAGACTTTTCACGTTCAACGTGCATGGTCAAACCCGCCGAGGGGCTTTTGTTTGATTTGAAAGGTGAAAAGATGAATAGAAAGATGATTAAGTTAAAAGCGAGCAAGACATATTGTTGTGGGATTGAATTGGATTATATCGCGGACAGACTCAGACACGCCGCAGCCAGCGGCACAACGCAGACTATCCTTTGCCAACATCCAAAAGCAGGACAAACTCGTTATTTGTCAAATCTTGACAGTGCTGCTCTAATCAACGACCTTCGTAAACACGGCTACAAGTATTACCCTTGTGAGCATGCTGATAAGACTGGTCGATGTGTTGGAGTATAAAAAGCAGGGTAGTTTAGCTCGGACTCGATTGAGTTCGTTGATCCTGGGGCAAGCTGCGAATCTGATTTTAGACAAAAAGGACAAAAAAGACTATTTAGCGTCCTAATTCGTTGGCCTGGATCGGGCCTTACGGCTCGGCCCGGGCCTTTGAGAGGAGCAATGCGAAATGTTTGTCAATCACATTACAGACCAAGCAGAATGCAACGAGGCAATAGATGCTATCCAACAGTTGTTGTGTAAGGCAAAAGAGGAAATAATCACAAGTACCTATTCTCAAGCTGGCGAAATTCTTATGGCTATGAAAAAGTCTTGTGATACTTGGCATCAAGTCGTAACTGCTTATGGTGCATTAAAACCAGAATAAGTTAAGGACAATGCCGGGCCACGGAGGGCCTTTTGAAAGTTGATATGCAAGGCATCGGATACATTCTGGTCAATAAAGAAAAGATACTGGTTCTCTGGCGTCTGAATCAAAGGAAACATGAATTCGGCGTGGACAATCCGGGTTACGTGGCTCTGAAATTACGTAAATCCGGTCAAGATGGGATGTTTTTTGAAACCGAGAGTCAGTATCTTTCCGAAAATCCGAAAAGACTAACCGAATTGCAACAAGGAATTGTGGTCAAACTTTAGTTATACTCAAGTTGTTTCACTCCACCCAGTCATTCCACCGCGAGCGTTCCTTGCGGGCGACTAAATATGCCTTGCGAGCTTCGTTGGCCGAATCAAAAGAGCCAAGATAGATTTTTTTGCCTCTCGCGGAAATCTGGCTGTGAAATTTCTGATGTCGTTTATTCCAATAATATCCTTTTGCACCAATTCTAGTCCATTGATGTTCACACTCTGTAACAATCTGCAAATTCATCCGGCGATTATTCAAACCATTGTAATTGACGTGATGGGTTTGATGATTATCCCCTAGTTGCAAACCTAAAATCTCACGGTGCATTTTGACTACCATTTGTTTGCCATTCGGCAAACAAATATTTCGACGCGCATAATATGTATTTCTTCCTTTTTGCGCAAACCATTTGTACTTATTCAACCATTCGTAGTCTTGGTCATCTACAATAGCGAATTTTCCTTGTGTAAGTGGTATGGTTTTCATTTTGGTATCTCTTATCCTAACTTCTATTCATTCAGTCCAATCTTGATATTGGGACCGTTGCTTATGGTTTTCCTGGTCTTAGTTGCGTCAATCCCAAACGCCGGCACATCGTGAAACAGAGGTTGTGTGCAACTTGTGAAGGCAAAAGCCCCCCAAAAGGCCAATACGCACAACAGTACCATCACGATGACTCCTATACAGGGCCAGATATTGAGACGGTAGATGGGTACAGTATCATTCATTTCTTGACCTCTCTTATGGATCATTCCCGCACCAAGAACAAACCCAGCAGAACTTAATTGTAGAATCGTATGTGCCTTGGCGGGCTTGGCGGCCATCGAACCAATACTGACACCAATGTCGCGTGAGGCATTTGCAAATTTTACAGTAAAGATATTTCATGTGCTTAGCCTTTCAAAGAGTCCTTTCTCTTCTTTTGATTTCTGTCGTTGGGGCTTGAAGGCTGGGCACTGACGAAGTGAGCACGGCGCGGCGTAGGGACATTCCGCGGTACAATATCGCAGACACTGGTGACATCGCACAAGGAAGGAATTCGGTTTAGTATCGTTTATAGTCATTCTTTTTCCCAACACATCACAGACTAATCATTTACGAGGGCGGTCTGCCGGGTGCGTCAAATTGCCCGCACTCGATTTTATCTTTTAAGACTCCGAACGCATCTAACTTACCGTTGCAAGCACAGATATAATAATCATCCTGCGGCCATTTTCTTACTGCCCTCTCTTTGGCGTCATTAACAGTGTTTATGGCGTTATTGATCCATTCGACTATGAGATTCTTTTCTATTTTTGTTCGATCCATAAAATCTTTCATCCTTTCCCCAGTATTTTTCGCCTATCTGGACCAGTCATTTCAATAATCAGCGCCGTTTGTAGGCGGCTTGCTATTCGTGCATCGAAAGTCCAGCCAACCTGCTCGACCGTTTTGTTTGTGGTTATAAAAGTCGGGAGCATCCGTTCCTGGCGTTTATTCAGTATGGAGTAGAGCGTTCTGTATGTGAATTGAGTTTCCTCATTGCTTAAACCTAAATCATCAATAAACAATTTGTCCACTTGTTTCAACGGTTCTATTAAATCCCATTCTGAGAGTTTTGAGTTGGCGCTAAAAGTCGAGCGCACCTGGACGCAGAAGTCATCGAAGTTGAACCGGTTGCATTCATACCCCTCGCACACATAATAGCGGATCAAGGCGGCCATTGCATAAGTTTTGCCCGTGCCAGCCTTGCCGTACATAAAAACGTCTTGGCCGTATTCTAGACCCAACAGTTGCTCTTTGATTATGAACGGTCGCAAGTCATCAAGGTGGGCCTCGGCATATCGCAATTCAACGAGATGAGCTATGAGGCGTTCGGCATCCCTTGAACGCAAAGCTTCTTTGCGCCGATAGACAGCAATACACCGTTGACACCAATTAGCATATCCCTGCTTTTTGGCATCCCACATTTTGGGCCCAAAGCCACAGTTTTCACACTTACCGATAGCGTTCTGTTGACTCAGTATGTCGCCTAATTTCTGGGGTTCGGCCATTTTGCTGTTTCCTTTTGGCAAAATTGTGTAATGTTCTACATTTGAGTTTCCAGTTTGTGACCGGCTTACCAGGGGTATCAATCCACTCCCCGTCTTCGTATCCCTGCCAAAGACTTTCGGGGTTAATAATATTCAAGTGATTGTCAGTGATGTATTTCACGAATTCCTCTTTGGAAGGATGCAATTTCTTAGGGGGGATTATAGGGGGATTAATATTATCTTGAGTTGGGTTGAGTTGAGTTGGGTTGATATTAGGCTTTCCTGGAATTTTCGGGAATTCCTGGAGTTTCTCTGAATTGACAATCCATCCAGCATTTATAAGTGCTTGTATAGCCGAGAGTAAGACTTCTTTATGGTTGGTTAAATCAAGCATAAACGCGAGGTCATCCTCGGTGGCTGGTTGGTCGTGCTCATTGAACAAAGTGCCGTCCCGTAAAGGTCGTGAAATATCGCCCGCAATCTCCAGGAATTTCTGGAAAATTCCGAAATTCCTGTAAAGGTGCGATTTGCCGGAGAATTTTTGCAGTCGGCGGAAGCCTGTACTCATCTGCCGTCCGTGAACAGCGGAACGAATAAATGTGAGCGGCCCCGCCCTAAGATTATCACCTTCTTGGGCCGGTGCACCTTTGTTATTAACTTCGTATCGCTGCTTCCATTCAGCTATTTGATACATTTCCCATCCTTGCTATCTATTCGCCTCAAAAAATGCTTGGGCAAAGCCAGGTGGCGTTATCGCCCGGACTTCTCCCCGGCTCATATTCTGGACTGCTTTCAGACTTTTGATTTTATCCCATTGCTGGAGTAGATATGGCGGGTCCTTATAGTGAGGCTTCGGCTCATTAAAATAACCCCATAAATCTGTCGGTTTGCCGAGTGTATCTCCGAATTGCCAATACCAAATAGTCAACGGGGGCTTGCCTATAAATTGTCGCAGAAAGCCGCGGGGATTTTCTAAACACCAAAAAGCAATATGATCATCCAGTACCGCGTTGCGGATTATACGTTGGCAGGCATCTACAATTTTCAACGCCCCCTCAAAATCACGGGGTTGATTGCCTTTGGCCAAACTGAATTCAGTGCACGGTGGAGCTGCAAGAATACCATAGACGCCTTGTGGCGGTTCGTAGGTACGAACATCATGGTCAGGCAAAGTTATCAAACGGACATCATAACCTGCATCCACGTAGGGTTTGCTCCAAGCTCCTGTCCCACCACATAAATCGAGAATAATTTTTGGCTCAGCCATCCTTGCTTAACCTGTCGTCTGGTCGTTTAGCTGTTCTGCATTTAGGGCGATACAAAAGCGTAACTCGCGGTGGGTCGGGTTCACATCCTCCCAGTAAAGAGTGTAAGCATTGTCAAAAAGCATTTCCGCCAAGGCCCGTTGGTCTTTTTCGTTCGGAATTCTGAGACGTATCACCGCACCGCTCGGGCTAAAGAGTTGTTCTTTCATTTGTTCTGGCGTAAGCAAGATGCACAATCGGCTCTCGCCTATGTATGTCTCGATTTTGGATGCCTCACAACGAATTTTGTATCCAGCGTTCCAGAGGATGCCCGCCAACCTTCGCTTGTCTTTGACACTTGGAATCTTCAGGCGGATAACGCTTTGTTTTTCAGCCATTTGCATATCCTTAATAATCCGTTAAATCAAAATAGCAATTCCCACAAAGATAAGTCGGAAATTCACCACCAAGCCAACTCAATAATCCTTCCCGTCTCAATAATCGACTCGACAACTTTTTAAGGGGTCTGAGTTGTCCCATTGCCCAGCGGGTTGGCTCTTTGGCTACTGGGAATTCTTCTTTGCATCTGGCACAAAATGGTCTCATTTCATTATCCTTACACACCTTTTTTCTCCCAGCAGTGGCAATTCTGGCCATCATTAGGCCGAACAGGGTAGTCTTTTCGTGCCGCGACATCTGGGCATTCAGAGTTGCCTGGATACTTATCGCGCCTGCGTAATCGGCTATTCTCAAAAGGGCCCGTTTTCTGCCAGACTGGCCACTTACAGGTCCCACAGCATCGGTTCATTTGTGCACCACCTTCTTAAACTTAATGACCCATACCCAAGGATTTGGGACACAGTGATACCGTTCGGGATGTGCGGTAGTTTTTGGTATTGGTTTTGCATCTTCTATCGACCAAGGGAATTGCCAGAATTCGTAGATTTTCAGTTGCCGGTCATAAACTCGTTTCCACTTGGCGTTCAGAGAATTCCACAACTTTTGATATACTACAAAAGGCCGCATATCAGTTTGGGGTGATATATTACAGCCTTCGGCGAATACGTCCCCTTCTGTTATATCCTGCAATCTCTCTACCCTGATTCCCGTTATTTCACGCCAGATGCGGGCGGCCCACTTGGGCATAAAAATTGAAGGAATGATTTGGATGTTTCCGGTGATTGTCCTATGCCATTTATATCTAGGAATCCAATCTTGAGGAATGTCACCAAGCACCTGAGTAAAATGGTTTTGTCCATATCGCAATTCATCATAGTTTGTCTCTGGTTCATTATAATTTTCCAACGTTTCTTTGACCCAGAGCAGGTCGCCGACTTTGCCGTAGGGACATTTGATAGTCAACACTGAATGAGTTGGTTCAAATTTATTTATTGTCTGAATTTCTTTCTGAATATAAAAATGCTTCACATTTGAACAAGAACAGGGTTCGGCATTATTCGGCGGTTGCGGTTTTATAACCCTTCTTGTCATTCCTTTTCGGCCATCGAGAGTTGCCTTGACCAATTCGCCGCAGAATAGAATCGGGTGTTCAGTCATTTCTTCTCTTCGGGAGATTGTTGCTTTTCCCATTCCTCATGTGTAATCGTGAAGCGTTTCTTGACCTGTGTGCGTTCCGAATCGTAATATGCACAAGCGATAAGACTCTGATTTTCGTCCTTGAAGTTTGTTACCGTAACGTGATCACCCTTCCAGATAAAACTACAGCGCATGACCAATCTGCCCCGTGTTCGCGCCTGGGTCTGGTGCACAGTCACGGCATCTGAGGGCCTATTACCGTAATCAATCCCGTTGCCGACAAAAGGTTTCCGGTTATGTTTGGTCTCGTATGCTCGGCAAAAAGACAGATTGTTTTCGTGAACGGCTAAACTGTAATCCCCTTCCCCAGGGGGATAATAACTCGGTCCCCAGTAGGCAGTCTTATATTGCACATCGAGTTTGAGGAAGTCTTTTTCTGCAAAGTAATGGCCAGAAACAATCAATAATGGCCAGAATCTTACTCCTATCTGATTCTCCTTTTCCGGTGTCCGAGAACCAATTTCCCAGGCCGTTTGAAAAAATAACTTGTACAGTTTGATGATAGAACTTTTTTTATTCATTTTCTCACCTCAAACAGGGCCCCCTGGCCGAGCCGAGCCTCTTTGATGGGCAGAACAACCTCATAAAAACCTAAACTTCCCTTAACTCCAAACGGAACAATTGGCCGAATATTACTCAATGGCCAACTCCAGGCACCCTGATACAATTCGCAACACGCTGCTTGTTCATCAGCCTTTGTCATCGGTCGGCAGTCTATTACTGTCACAATACAAAGAGCGCAACCGGATGGATAACCATCGAGTCTTGGTTGCTTCGACGCACAAATTAACAAGTCGCCCCGATACTTTGTCGGCCACGTCCGAGTCTCAATAGTCTTTTTGCCGTTGGCAATCAAACTTGCCCAAGGTTGTTTAAGTGAGATTGCTTTCATTGCTTACTCGACTCCGTTCGCCTTGAGTTTTGGGTATTCCCTTCTTCGTGCCCATTCCGGCCATTCAGCGATGTTTTTGCTGAGTATGCCGTTGATATGTAATTGCTTGACAAATACTGGCACGCCAACGGCCTTGCATTGCCCAACCAAATCCCGCACCCATTCAAGTTTACATTCTCGACCTGCGTGGCTGCCGATAGATTCGGCCCCGATGATTACCCAATGAATACAATTCCCAAAATACCCAGTTTTAGGCTCATCTGGATATGTCGCCTTACCTCGTAGGCAATCCAGTGTTTTTTCATTGGTTTTTATATGATTTAATTTTACTTGCCCCAGCATCGGTTCAACACTCACAAATCGCACCGCCGCTGATATCTTCAACAGTTCGTTAATTCGGGGTAGATATCGATTATTTTCAACGGTCACACCAAGCCAGAGATTCGCGTACTGACTAATCATATCTGAAAAATTTACAGCCCTTTCGATTCGTTTTGTCAGAATTTGGAATTGGTGCTGTGGACATTGGCGTATTGTATCAAATACAGCTTCGATAAAAACTCCTGAGACTTCTTCGTGGAATAAATCACTCATCGAATCCACAAAGACCATGCGCGATTTGCGCCAGTGCAAAGGAAGGTCAAGTCGATGATAGCACAATTCTACTTTGCCCGTCCAGCCATTCTTGTCTACAACGGATTGATATTCTGGATGTCCGCCAGTCTGGTCAATAGACATATTCTTCAGTCGCCAGGCGAAGCGCTCGGCGTAACAGTTGGTGCAACCTGGACTAACTTTCGAGCAACCGATAGTCGGATTCCATGTTTTTTCCGTCCAGGGAATTTTAGTAGGCATTCTGTAACACCTCACACATCTGATAATCTTTCGCCGACTTGATAAGACTGCCCATCTGCTTGAAGATCACCGATGCGTCCACGATCCGGTTATCACGAATATACTTGCGGGCGATCCGCATCTGGCTCGTTATCTTTTTCGGCATCCCCATCATCACAAGTTCGACAACTACGTCCGGGTATTGTTGTGCCATACGGCGGAGCTTGGTGACTGCAGGGCCGTCCAGATAACCACGTTTGAACTCCTGATAATAGGCCCAGCCAGAAAAAGGTTTAAGCCAGAAATCCAGTCTGTATTGAACGGGGCCGAAAGTTACATCCTTAAAAAAGAATGGAGCAGGTTCGTAATGCCAGTCTTCGATTTGGGCGGATTGTTTCAGAAATTCGAGATATTGTGCCCACATAAACTCCCCCTCGCTGCGGTAACAATACTCTATGCTGCCGATGGTTGCAGTGATACGCCGGATGTTGTCAGGATATTGCCGTCTCATTCATTATCCCTTTTGTTAATCCGATTTTCTTAAAGATGGGATTAAGTTTGCGACATTGTTCAAACGTTAGGACAACAACATCTATTTCTCTTTGTCCTAATAGGGGTTGAGCCAAGAGACCGAATCCACTTGCGATTTTTTTTGTGTGAATAAAATCATATAATTGGCGATATTGAGGGTTGGTCATTTTTAATAGTGTTTTCATTAATAACCTCGATAAAATGCCACAAAACAGAGACCGATACTGATATATGGCCCGCGACCTTCGTGCCAAATCGGCGTCCATAAACAACACCACCACCCCCTATGAAACCGCAACTTATAAAGCGCTCTTTTGCGTTTATACAGAGGAACCATTACTTGTATGCCCCGCAAAAAACTTCCTATGTCAACGTGCCAAGTCACTATTTTATCATCCTATAAATAATGCGGCGGCCTTCCGCCCGGCGAACGCTCGCCAGTCTGCGGGTACTACTGAACAGGTGTCTTTCCGTCTTGGTCTTTGGTTAAACTTTGTCATTGTGCTACCTCATATAAGAAAGGTTCGCAGCCGCCGCATCACTTCTTTCCTGCATAAAGTTCCCAACAGACATCTTCTTTTTTCGCATCCACAATAGCCACGTTGAATTGTCTATAATTACCAAAAGCCTTGCTGCGTTGGATGGCTTCTTTGACCGAATCTGCCGTGTCGAAAACAGTTGCGTTATCAATACAATCGAAGGCGCGAGCATCCATCAACAAAAAACGCGCTCGCATTGTTCTTCGTTTCTTCGTCATTCTGCCGCCGCATCATTTTTCGTATAATTCCTAATAAGGGTTTGCTGGTAATAATTGTTGTAACGCTTCCGAATTTCGTCAGCGTTTTGCTCGGTCCGGCAGTCTATCTCTAACCCTGGTATGTTAGGAGCAGTTAGTATTTCGGGCGAATCTTTAACTGGGTCAAGTCTTTGGGGTATCATTGTTTCTCCTTCGGTTCGGCCATCTCGAAACCATTGATTGCAGCAACGAGAAAGTCGGCCTCCGACTCACAAAATGGCTCATGTAAAACGGTAATATCATCTTTATCTGCTATCAGATACCAACCTGCCACCTTCTTTTTATGCACTTGCCCAAATGGGTTTGTCATTGTTTCTCCTTCGGTTCGGGTATCGAGCGAGTGCGCCAGTTAGTTTGTCTAGACTTCATCGGGCATCCGCACTTCAAAGATGCTTTCCGCCTTTATTTGTTGCGTACAAATTAGAATATCATTCTCATTTTTGGGATACCCTCCCAATATGCGCCACATTGCTGCTGAAAGTTGCGACTTTTCCGTCTCATTCAGTTCCGTTTGATTTTCGCCGATAAGGCCTTGTTTCTTGGCTTCGTTTAACAGAAGGTCTTTAATCTTGGTCATTCTCTTAGCCTCGGCGGTTGTGGGTAGGGCTTTATTTTTTGGTTGAGGCGGTTCTGCTGATTCTTGTCTACCCTGTCTCTCCATCAGGACACCTTCGATTAGCATGGCAAGTCTTCGGTTGTTTTCCGCAAACTTATTATTCGGTTCTCTGGCTTTGTCGTTCCAAAACTTACCTTCTTGTTCAAGTTCAGAATCGGTCAATTCCTCTGGTTTGCGGCCTTTATGTTTACCAAAAGGAAAAACTATATTATTCGATCCTGATGTCATTTCTTCTGCCGGTGTTGATTTGTAACCAGCAAGTACCACAACGCGCGATAATACATTGCGGAGGGCTTTTGCGGCAGCTCGCGTTTGGGCCATACTTGCCAACTGAAACCAGGGCTTGCTTTGCCAATTTGGTTCGTCGCGCATACAGTAAGCGACTGCTGTACTAAGTCGTCGACCGGTATCACGACAAATCGCGTAACCAAATGCTTTGGCACCGGAAATTTCCTCAACTATAGTAGGAATGGCATCGTCAGCTCCGGCAGTAACGCGATAAAAACTACCTACTGTTGACCAGTCCTCAAATTCCAGATAGACTTTGCCATTAATCATAACCTTGTCTTCTTTTTGGTCGATTACTCGCTTGAGAGCTGTGGCGGCTTCTTGTGCTTCAGCAAGAATTTCAGTAGGTTTTGCAAGTGCCAAAGGTGTAGCCATTGCCAGTTGAGTTTCTTCTATTTGTTCCATTGTGTTCTCCTTTTGTCTGATAACGATTTTGCCGTCGGCGGTGCGCCGCAAGCATTTGGGTAATCGGTCTAATTCTGCAATCATTGCAGTAACTTTATTGGTCCTCTCTTGTTGAATGGACAAGAAATCCGAATAGTGATTTGTCCGACAGTTAAAGTCATTTACGAAACACCCGCCGGAATTGCCGGTCGATACCATCTGCGCCCTTCTGCACAATCGTCGACGCGGGCAGAAAACACCGTGACATCGTGCCATTCTCGGCGGAGCATCCAATTCCGTGCTGAATTCGTCAACGTAGACGCCAAACTCATAGGTCCTGCGGTGAATGTCATCGTAGAGATTTCGTCTATCGGCGAATTCCTGACTGTGGTAGTAATCACTGTGGCCTACTATATCGTCACCGCTCATTTTATCTCCCAGCCCTTTATTACAATCGCATATTCGTCTGTTGGTGGATTTTCGGTATTCTCTGATAAAAAGATTGCTTGAAATGGGGAAAAGTGTTCGATAAAAATCTCTTTGGCGCGTTCTTCTGAAACAGTTCCACCATCAATCTCAATATCAAACTCAACTGTTATTTTCATAGGATTTTCTCCGCGGCGGCAATGGCATCATCCACCAGTTTAGCCCAACATTCCTCTGCCGGTTGTAGATTATGAGTTTGGCAATCTCCGTGAAGATCATACTGGCAGGGTTCAGGGTTAGATTCTCTTGCCGCCTTGCACGCCTCCACCAACTGTTTGGTGACGGCTTGCTGGTCGGCAATCTGCTTGTCCTTCTCAGTGAGCCGCTGTTTTAATGTTCCTATCTCTATACAGTGTTTATGGTAATATCCATTTTCAATTTCAAGGCCCATTTTCAGCTGTTTATTCTCTGTCGCGAGGTCGGCAATTTTCTTGAGCAAATCTTGGTCTTGAGCGAAAGCAGCATCCTCCGCGTCAAGTGCAATATCATCAGACAAAACAGGTGATTTATATGGCGCTTCCACCAACTGCTTGATGACGTCTTGCTGGTCGGTAATAATCGTATCACCATAAATATCAATAGACTCCCCTATACTTGCCAGTGCCATCAACGTAGCACAACCAACAGGGTCGCACTCATGGTTTTGAGGACATCTATCGCAAATTCGTCCTAGGGTCTTTAACGCTGTTTGTTGTGAATATGTTAGTATCCGTAATTTCTTTTTCAGTCGTTCACTCTCTGCTTGCTGGTCGGCATAGGCGTTGTAACGGTGGACGATTTCGACGGCGAGGGGATTGTCTTTTTCTTCCTCAACTCCTATATCAAAAAATGTGCCCATCATTTCATCATCTGCGTAAATGGTGGAATGACATCTCAATTCAAGTTTTTCCGCCAGTTCACTCATTGCATTTTCCTTCCCAAGGATTGATTCCCAGATAGATTCTTCTCAATTTCAAATAGAGAGACAAATCCTCTCTGCTCATTTCGCCGGTCTCAGCGGCCTTCTCAACTAATCGCCGGATTCGCTGTTGGATGCGATTGCGTTTATGTGCACTCATCTTTGAAATCCGATTATATTAGCCAATAATTCAGTTCTACCTCAACTGGCCGAATTTCCATATTCAGAAGGTCAATACTTGATTTTGAAAGTTCAAGAATGTATGTTGGATTGTCGACCCAAAAAAGAGCAGTATTAGATATTTTAACGGCTAATTGACCTTCTCTTAGGAACCATTTCCCAATACCTATAGCGTTAAACGTCGTAACGGAACAAGGTTTTGCTATCTCTTTAATTTGCATCTTTAGACTCCCAAATATGCCGCATCTCGTAGGGCATCAAAAAGGTCAACACGGCGCATAGAATTGCTTTAATGAATTTCATTACTTCTTAACTTTCCTGTGTTCCTGTGACCAGACATTTAATAATTTCAACACGCTCTTCAGTTCAGTGACAGATGTCGCTTCAATAAGTTCACGAATGTCAGGTTTCTCTTTTGCAACAACTCTCAGCTTTTTGATGCGCATCTCTATGAGGAGTTTCAAACCTTCTACGAAGTTTTCGAGTTCTGTTTTCATAGTCTATGATTCCGTTGGTGGCGCCGGGGGGCGCATCTTTCGCTTTATGTTCCTTCTCGATGAGTCTCACTCTTGCTTCGTTCGGACCCATCCCACAAGAAACTTTCACTGCATAGGCCAAATGTCTGCCGCAAACATATTTTCCATCGACAAAAAACTTCGCTGGTACTTGACAACAACAACAACATATTTCAGTTCTTCTCATAATTCTCCCATTCTCCTTCTTCTTGGCCGTGTCGTCCGGCAAATTGGCGCCTGTGATGCCACCCGAACCGGAGCGCCCAGAGGATTGTCGCAAGGTATTCAAAGAGTTTCATTGCGTTTGCTTTCTCATAATCTATGATTCCAAGTTGGCAGGCAGGATGTGCAGCCGGTGGGACTCGAACCCACAACCTACTCCACGGTGTTAAGCCGCAAGAGCCACTCTACCAATTGAGCTACGGCTGCCCTGTCTCTCGTGTGCCCACGATACGGGACTAACCCGCTGCCAACTATTCAGTTTTCAATGGGCCGGCCAAGCGCTCGAGCGGTCGACCGGCCCCAGGACAATATGAGCTCTCAGGAATGGGTCCGTTCAAATTCTTCTTGGTCGGCCCGGCGCTGACCATCTGCGTCCCGTTCATCTGCTTCACGGTCTTTTTCTTTTTGTTCTTCGTAATCTGAGTCAAACATATTTCTCCTTTCGATTTTCAAAAATGGGCGATAGGTTAGATTGCTCACACGCTTTATCATTTCCAAGTTTAAGGTGCTGAGCGTCATCCTGACCATCCTTGCTAAATCCTATCGCCCTTGCCGCCAATCCGTTGGCGACTTGTGTGTATTCGATGGCAAGGCCGAAAACGGGCAGGATACCTGCTCATCCCGTGCACGATATGGCCGCACCAACTCAGGTTCATCGCCCAAGTGTCCTTTGCACGGGCTTTGCTCCACGGCCTCATGTTTTTCGTGGTTATCGCCACGCCGCCGCCTCTGGCCTTGCCACAAACTCATCTTTCTATGTCAAAGAGCGCAAAGTAAGGATTTTCACCCATTACCTCTTAGAACTTTCCAAAGCATTGCCTTCGCTGGTTCATCATCCATAACCGCAACGGCTTCCCCTATAGTTTCTTTCAACCGCTTGTTCTCGGCCTCAAGTTCTTTCATTCGGTCTTTCAATTGCTCAATCTCTGGGTCGTTACCTAAAACCATATCTCACCTATCGAGCAACGGGCGGCCCATGAAGAGGGGAATGGGCCGCCCTTCCGATGATGGCAAACGCCGACCACAGTCTGCTGTGAAGGCCGGCGTTAGAACAGTGCGAAAGCATAAAGGGCTGGTTGGGAATCGAACCCAATCCGTGGATTCCAATCGCAGGGCGCCTTCCGTCTGCGCCACGTCCAGCCCTAAACGCTCGGTCACGGTCTTCCATGACCGGCGTTCGAGGAGGGTGATGAAAAGCATAAATAAGGGCGCTCGGGTGCTGTTGGCATGAGCGAGGGAACCCGGAGCGCCCAGGTCAAAAACGGTTGTCTGTGTTTGATTTGCCAGCAGCATTTATATCCCCTTGTGAAAATGTCAGTCTGTTAGTGGCGGTCCAAAACCATCAGACGAAGGCTTTGAACCCAATTCATGTCCGTCCTTACCTCTTAATGGCTCAATCTTGGCCTTCCGTTGCCCTTGTGGCGGCTTATCTGGATGAATGCCAAGCATAGCAGGGGCTTGGGATGGCGTCGGGGCTTCTGGGGCCTTCTTAGGGGCATGTTTACGCTTCGGAACTTGCTTATCTAATATGTCTTGACCATATCTGGCCGTTCGGGCAATTAGAAAATCACTTACATATCCCAAAGGATCATTCTCAGGAATTATGTGCAACGTACCATCTTTGGTCATTCCGAGATAAATACTTGGGGGAAAGCTTTTCGGTCGAGGCATAATTTACTCCTTTTCAAAGTAGTGGTTCCTCAGTAATCGTCTTGTAGATGAAGGATCCTGATGTTTTCAGCAAAACCGCTCCTCTGCCTATCAGATACTCCCGCTCCAGTTCGCCGTAAACCTGGTTGGCGAATCCGATGGCCTGTTGAAGTTTTTCTTGTACCAAATCAACTCGTCCCATTGCAAGAGCCAGTCGTGCCTCATCCAGAAATGTTGCGGCCTCAACTAATTGTTGTTTGTGGTCAAGCATCAGATCTCCAGGCGATCACAGCAATCGCATAATCTATCCCGGACGTTATCAATCCCTGCTTGGATGTTCGATAGTTCAAGCACAAGAGGAACTGATTGCACCGGCTTTTTTGAGAGTTCATTTGTCTGAGTCGGCGGATGTGGCTGTTCTGGTCTCAGGACTGGCCCAAGTCTGTCAAATATGCCTTTCGCCGCATCCACGAGACAACTAACGGATTGTTCTAGTAACGTTACCTGCTTGAAAACTTGAGTCTGTCTTGCTTGTTCTTGTTGTTGCATTGTTTCTCCTTTCCAATCTGCCCTTGATTTCGCTCAAGTTGCCGGCTTGGGTTCTGTTTATCAACTGTTAAAAGCGCCGTCGCACCAATGCATGGAACCAGTGCGACTATTCCTTAATATCCCAGTTTGATTCATCATCAAACCGGCCTTACTCGTTGTCCATGCCCTTTCAGGCTTCATCACATATTTCAAAGACTGGCGGACGCTAACGTCTCTGCTTCCAGGAAGCTCCCACTGTGACCGTTACCTTAGCGCCGCCAGCTTACTCTCTTCAAATCTTTCTTGAATGTAGCTGCACACAAATCAGGCAATCCAACATATTTACTGCACTGAACCCATCCCGCTCTATGCAGATGCCAAACACACTGTCTACAAATTTTCGGTGGATAACCAAACCTCATACTTTATTATTCCAAAAACAGCGCGGACAAGTCTTAGTCGAACTCTCACGCCGCCGCCAGATATTCACTTGACAAAGATGTAAAGAAATTGTAAAATCAGGATTGTAAAATAATGTACGCCAATGACACCGATTGGTTTGCCATTGACAATTTAACTAGACAAGGATATAATCAACTATGTGTGCCCGTACCTATCATCTGTTACGGGTACGGAAGCCCTTTAACTCTTTATTAGACCGTTGGCTCCAGTATTGCGAACGGTACACAAACCGGACTCAAGACCAATATAAAATGATTCTGAGGGCGTTTGCACCTTATGGTCCAGACGATCTCCAGGACTTAAAACTTGAACATATCGAGAAATATCTTGCACATCTTCGCGCAACAGGAGATTGCAACCGCACTATAAATTCCCATCTTATCGCAATCAAATCCTTTTGTGCTTGGCTACGTGACTATGGCGAGATTGACATACCGACCCGCAAAGTCAAGTTTCTCCGTGAAGACCCACCAAAACAACGAGTTATCGACGATGAGGAATACCGAAAATTATTGACCTCAAGCAAATCACGTCAAGCCGATACAATCACATTCCTTGCTCATACCGGCCTGCGGGAATCCGAATGGCGGTCATTGTCCTGGTCGAACATTTCGCCCGATATGCGATTCCTTCGCATTATAGGCAAAGGCCGCAAACGGAGAGTTGTGCCATTGTCGCAGACGTGCAGAGACATCCTCACAAAATACAAACCCGATTCCACCCCTTTTCACTTATCAAAGAACTTTTTTATCTACAAAACTCGTGGCAGTTTGCACCGTATGTTGTGTACTGTCGCAGAGGGTGCTCATATAGCGCCGCTCGGAAGTCACGCCTTACGGCATTTTTTCGCCACGAAACTTTACCTTGCCGGTGTTCCATTGCATCTAATCTCAAAAATTCTCGGCCACAGTGACACGCGAATGACGGAGCGAATCTACTGTCATATTTGGCCCGAACACGATTTGCTCGGCCTCACAGATTGCCTTGATGGCGGTTGAAGGCCTCGGTTTATTACCCTTTGCTAGAATATCCTCCAGTACTTTCTCATTTGATCGCAAACCTTCAAGAATGGCAGCCCCCACAAATAGGACGCCGGACCAACAAAACAATATAACCGCAAAGATTTGTTGAAGGATCGTCGTAGCCCCTATAAACTCAATGAAACCACCCACAAAAACCAAGGCACCAAATAGACCCAATATCCATCTCATCTGATCTGCCTTCTTGTCATAAGGAAAGTCCAAAAGCTCCAAAAAACAATAAAGATCACGGTCATTATCAAAGGACGGGCCATGTCTTTTGTCCAATTCCAGGGATACATCAACGAATCAGACCGAGGCAAAAAGAAAATGCTCAACCAAGTTGCAATATTTCTTAGACTCCGCACAAAATAGCTCCTGCTGTAGCATTTGCCACTATGAATAGAAAACCAGAAATGAAAACACGATGACACATTTCCAAAAATATCGGAGGATCTTCTTCAGAAATTACCAATTCTTGTATTATCACGGGTTCTGCCCTGGGTTCCAATGACGAATGTAGTGCTGGTTCTGCTATATAAACGACTAATGGTTTTGCATGTTGCAAGTCTTCTTTCAGATCATTATATGGTTGTGACGTAAAACGATATTCACTATCCGTACAACCGCTCAATAGTATGAGAAAAATGCCCAGCAAGGTTTGGTAGAGCTTAGTGCGATCTCGCGCAAAAGGCTTGCCCTGCTGGGCGGAATCTCGGATTGATCTAAGCTCTACCATGTTGTTCTCTTTTCAAAAAAGCAATTATATGATATCTGATTTGAGGCCCTCTTGTAAAGGAAAATCTTGGCGGATTTTTGCAAATTGTTGATTTTTGTATCAACAAAATAAGTTGTTCTTTTAAGTTTGCAGGATAACTTAAAAAGAGGGCGTGTTAGGTAAATAAAAAACGCCCGGTATCGCTGCCAGGCGTTCGGTTATAGAAAAGGTCTCACCTTTTGGAACATCCGTCTTCGCCCGCGTTGGGCGATTTGGCGGCATTGCTATGCACACCATCACTATAGTTTTGTCGCCTCGATGATTTTGGCGATTTATGGGATGCCGCTATCCTGGTCCGCTCGGCGACCAGGGCGAGATAGCATTGCCGGCAGGGCCAACGATTGGCCTGATCGGCGCCGATGTCGACAAAACCATCGCCGCCACAAATGCATTTGTAGGGATATTGAACCTTCTTTGGCAATTAAGCCTTTGGCGGCAGGCCGCGCAGACCGCGTATCAGATTTTCGATTTTGAGCTGGTCTTCCGGCTTTATGATTTTGCCCTTCATTTTCTCAAGCTCACCAGCAAGCGCTACCCATTGTTCGGGATAGAGTTTTTTGAATTCCTCGAGGGCCAATACGCTCGATGAGCTGATGGTGTGATACATCTGGGCCTCATCCTGCGCTTCCGTCAGCTTCGGCTTGATTTTCACCCAAGTGCCCAATACCGCTGCGAGGATACCCGCAATGGTGGATGCCACCCCGGCCGCCGCTGCGCCCCAGGGGAAGAGCGCCGCTACGGCGGGGGCCACCGCTGCGACTGTGGCCGCAATGGCTTGTACCTGCTCGACACTTTTCTCTACGGGCGCAGTCTTGCCCAGGTTGATCTGATAGCTCGTCATCGTTGCACCTGTATTCGGATCGACCGTTTCCTGTTTGAGACAACCCGACAAGACCACCAACAATACTGCCATCATCAAAATCTTTCTCATTTTGCATCTCCTTTAATTTGTGGTTTGTGATTTCTCGCCATTCAATTCAGTATCGACTTCCGTTTTCAAGTTGCGTATCTTCTCGCCGATCCGTTTGACGTTATCTCGAAGCAATAACTCGCTGGCATTCAGCGAATTGAGCATTACCTCTACCCTTTGGAGAAGGTCGTTATATTCGCCATTGGCCAGAAGAATTTGGCGGTTCAAATCCTGCAAACGTGATGTTTGATTAGTGTCCATTATTGCGGATAAGTTTCTTAATCTCGGTAAACTGTCCTTTCACATCCCTGAATTCTTCGGTTACGATTTCTTTCAGACCATCCACCTTCTGCTCGATGCGTGCGCTTCTTTCATCACAGACCCGGTTCGGGACGAATCTTTCTGCCGAAGGGTGAATGTCATTATTGCTGATATGCTTAATAATCCAGCCATAGGCCCCGCCCAGAGCGGTAAACAAAATGCCAAAGATTGGCCAATCATTGTTCATGTCTTCATCTCCAACGCCGCTATTCGTTTCAAGATGCTCTCCAACTGTCCTTTAGTTACGACCATCGGCCTTTCGGTTTCGGGAATCTCGACGGGCTTCGGCTTCTCGGCCTCTATCTCCTGCGGAGTTTTGTCAATGATTCGTGGATTTATAGGCTGATCATTCTCGTCAAGGCCATCAAATTCAACCTTCTGAGTGACATCATTGGCTTGGCCTTCCATGACGAATTCGCCTTCTTTTGCCTGCCGCTCAAAAGTCGAATCCTGGCAATTTCCGTGACGTAAGATTTTCCCAATTGAATCAAAGACTACAAAATGTTTCATTTCTTCAATTCCTGAATATAGATAGCACGATTTGAGGCTTTAGAATTGTAATGCGTTGCTAACGCTCTTAGAGAATAAGTATATGTTCCAATTGTTGGTGTGTCACTTATCTGTGCATTAAATGATAATGTAGGTGTATAGACACTTGTAGCAACACTTGTCGCTTGATATATTATACTACTGTCACGGTAAATCAATACGTTCAAAGTTGTCCACATATCTTCATTGGATATATATTTCACAATAGTAGAAATCATAATAAGAATTCTACCACCAATAGTAGTAAAGTTTAAAGTGGCCAAAGTTACCTCTGGTGTAGTGATAGTAATGTCTTCTGCCGTATAGACATCAGCCTTATCACTTGCCGCATTGTTTTTGATCTTTATGGTCTCGACAGCCAGGTCCTTTATCTTTGCCGTTTCGACTGCGAGGTCGGCGATAATACCGGAGACCGCGGTGATTGTACCCACCTTCATCTTCGATGCATCTATTTCCCCGGCCTTGATCTTAATGGCGATCACGGAATCAGTGGCCAGTTTCTCGGCGATTATCTCACCGGCCAATATCTTCACGCCGGTGACGCAGTTTGCGGAGAGGGCATTGGTTAAAATGCTCTCTGTAACTATGAGTGACCCATCAATTGCGGTCGTTATCGGAACGGTGACGTGAGTGCCGTTTTTGTTCAAAAAGACGATCATATCCGCATCGGCCAGGGTGGGCATGGTATCGGTCGTCTGCAGGACCGTAGTCGAGACACTATAATCCCACCAGGCATACTTATTGGCGGTGTTGCCATCCGTAATCGTATAATCCGTGCCGGCATAGACAATGTGAAGGTTCGTCCAGCGAATCTTACCTACGTCCGGCTGATTATCCTCAACGGTGTAACCATCGATGAGATGCTTGAGCAGGTTCAGACGGTGCGCACCGAGCGTGAAGGGATCATATAATAACCTGACTCGATGCACAACATCATCGACCAACCAACGTCCCACCATTTTTCTAATCAGTTTTGAGAACATACTAGTAGA
>Ga0315289_10004615_pt1 | contig 20490 bp, 19 predicted proteins | sample YL17G11_40_MG_FD_203452 | JGI IMG/M metagenome (GOLD analysis project Ga0315289, IMG submission 203452) | Sediment microbial communities from Yellowstone Lake, YNP, Wyoming, USA - YL17G11_40 | ecosystem: Environmental > Aquatic > Freshwater > Lake > Sediment | place: USA: Wyoming | collected... | reverse complement strand
TCTCCATCATCCGCTCTGCTTGGCATGACCCTTCCAAGATCACATCTGAGATCATTGAAGGCTACCGGAAACCGTTGAGGGCTGAGAACTGGGACCGAGCCCTATGGGAATACACAATCGCGAACCATCCCTTAGGCCTGGAGAAGCAGCTTGACAAGTTGACGATGCCGGCACTCGTGATAACTGGAGATGATGATCGCATCGTGCCCACAGAACAAAGTATCCGATTGGCCAGAGAGATACACGGCGCCGAGCTTGTCGTCATCCCCAATTGCGGTCATCTGCCCCAGGAAGAATGCTCGCAGGAATTCCTGGATGCCGTGACTAGCTTCCTGAACAAGATCCCGTTGTAGAGCCTCTTAGGTTTGATCCTCATGTCGCAAGGAGCATAGAAGCGACAACGCCGCATGAAAGTCGTTAATAGCGCCTCTCTTCGTAGCTACTGGGAACTCCGTGCGCGTCCGAACAATGCGTGTAGGGATGTGAAAGCGGAGACGGAAGATTGGAGCTGACACATTTGGAGAGACGGTTCTCGTTCAGACTGAACGGACAGAAAGTCTCCGTGTCTGCTCCTCCAGCCTACACTCTCCTTGAAATCTTGAGAGAGAAGCTGGACGTGACGGGACCGAAGGACGACTGTGGGAAAGGGGAGTGTGGCGCCTGCACTGTACTGATGAACGGGCGTCCTGTGCTTTCATGCTTGGTATTGATATCGCAAGTTGAAGGGGCAGAGATCATCACCGCTGAGGGTTTCATGAAGGAGGGCTTACCGGATTACGTTCAGAAAGCATTCATAGACAACGGGGCCGTGCAATGCGGCCACTGCATTCCGGGATTCATAGTCTCCACCGAAGCCCTCCTGAGCCGCAATTCCACACCGAGCCCTGAGGACATCAAGACAGCGCTCGCAGGCAATCTGTGCAGATGCACAGGCTACGCAACCATCATCCGAGCCGTCGAAGAGGCAGCACACAAGAAGACGGAGCTGAGTAAACCATGACGCTCACTGATATCGACGTACTAGAGCCGAGAACCCTCGGCGACGCCCTGAACACTCTGCACGAACGATCCGACAGGATCAAGCTCATTGCTGGAGGCACAGACGCGATCATCCAGCTGAAAGACCGAACACTTCAGACCGGAGAACTTCTGGACATATCTCGCCTGAGCGAGCTCAGATACATCCGCAGAGAGAGCTCCACCATTTGCGTCGGTGCACTCAGCACGTACTTGGACATTGTCGAATCCTCATTACTGAATCAGTCTTGCCGAGTGCTGGCCGATGCTTCGAAGATGATTGGCTCGTTACAGATTCAGAACCGCGCAACGATCGGCGGCAACCTAGCGAACGCTTCGCCAGCAGGCGATACTATTCCACCGCTCTATGCGCTCGCCGCCGAGGTCACAGTTCAGAATCACAAGGGCCTACGTCACATTCCGATCGACCGATTCTTCCTCGACTACCGCAAGATCGATCTCAGACCTGATGAACTCATCACAGAGATCTCATTTGAAGCAGTCGAGAAGCCGTCCGACGCCGCTTTCCTCAAGCTCGGCTTGAGAGAGGGCCACTTCATCTCCATCGCCAACGTCGCCGTTTGGGTTCAATGGGCACCCGACGGAACCAGAGTCTCCGACATCAGAGTAGCGCTCGGTGCAGTTGCTCCAGTCGTCATCAGAGCCAGGAAATGTGAGGAGTTCCTACGAAACCGAATACTAGAGGAAGAGGTGATCTGGCAGGCGGGCCAGATCGCGTCAAGCGAATCCTCACCCATCACTGACATAAGAGCGTCAGCCGAATACAGACGAGCAGTGATACCCTCACTCCTCTACAAGGCCATGCATACTCTGATCGATTCTCATCGGATGTGGGAGAGGCCTTGAGGGTGAAGATCAAGCTGTACGGGGCCTCCACCAGCGGTCTCAAGAAGAGCGAACTCCAACTGGACCTCCGCGAGGACGCGACCACTCAAGACCTCATTGACCGACTCCCTGTTCGTGATCGAGTGTACCTCTACGTTGTCAGAGACGGAATGCGCCTCGCCCAAGATGCTCGACTCAGAGAAGGCGACGAGCTGCTTGTCTTCCCTCCAGTCACCGGGGGTCGATGCTAAGAAATGAGCACTCTACGCTGGGTTGGAAAGGACGTAACGAAACCGGATGCTATCGACAAGGCGACAGGGCGAGCGAAGTACTACTCGGATCTCCATCTCAAGGATATGCTCTATGGGAGAGTTCTGAGAGCCAACCGCCCTCATGCAATAATCAAACGAATCGACAGTTCACGTGCGCTCGCCTCGAGAGGCGTCGTCGCTGTTCTCACGTACAAGGATATCCAGGGAACGAACCGTTACGGGATCGTGACTCCTGATCAACCCGTCCTCTGCGAAGACAAGGTCCGCTACGAGGGCGATGCTGTTGCGCTCGTTGCAGCGGAAGACCCTGAGACAGCCGAGCGCACACTCAGTCTGATCGATGTCGAGTATGAACCGTTACCAGTAGTCTCAGATGCAGTCGAGGCGATCAGGCCTGACTCCCCGCGAGTCCACGAGGCTGGCAACATCTACCGACACGCACACATCAGAAACGGCGACGTAGAATCCGCATTCAAGAAATGCGCCGTCGTGGTCGAGAACACGTACCGAACCGGCCGCCAGATGCACATGTTCCTAGAGACCGAGGCCGGCGTCGGATTCCTAGACGAGAATGGGAACGTTGTCCTCCATGTTGGAGGACAATCACCGTACCGAGACCAACTTCAGATCGCGAGGGCGCTCGGAATCCCACGCGAGAAGATCCGCGTCGTCTCATCAATAGTCGGCGGCGCCTTCGGCGGAAAAGACGAGGTCACCGTCCAGATCCAACTTGCTTTACTGGCATTGAAGACTAGACGCCCCGTCAAGATGGTGCTCTCGCGAGAGGAATCCGGAATCTCTGGCCTGAAACGCCATCCCGTGATCGTCACCGTCAAGACCGGTGTTCTTTCAGACGGAAAGCTACTCGCAAATCAGGTCAAGATCGTGTCTGACACCGGCGCCTACGCGTCTCTTGGCGGAACAATCCTCGACGTCAGCATGGAGACCTGCTGCGGCCCGTACAACATTCCCAACATTGACATCGACGCTTACTGTGTTTACACAAACAACGGCTTCTCAGGCGCATTCCGAGGATTCGGCGGACCACAAGTACAATTCGCCATGGAATCCCAGATGGACATAATCGCCGAGAAACTCAACATCGACAGACTCGAAATCAGGAAACGAAACGTCATCCACGAAGACGAAGTCAGCAGTTTCGGCGTCAAGATTCCCGGAAGCATAGGAATCAGTCAGACCCTTGAGGTTGCATCCAAGTCAGATCTCTGGACTCAGAAAGACGTTCTGAAGTCAAAGCCATCGGAGCCCTGGTGCAAGAGAGGACTTGGAATCGCCTGTGCAGTGAAGGGTTTCACATTTGGTGCGCTTCCAGATTTTGGAGCTGCATCGGTCACACTCAATCAGGATGGCTCGTTCACTGTCGGTGTGAGCTGTCCCGACATGGGACAAGGCAACATGACAGCATACGCACAAATCGCCGCGGAGGAACTGCGTTGCGGATTCGAAGACGTACACGTAGCCATTGCAGATACAGCACTTGGTCCTGATACAGGAAGTTCATCGGCCTCACGATCTGTGTACGTGGGAGGAAACGCGATAATCAGGGCCGCTCAGAAGATGCGTGCGCTCCTCATTTCATACGCCGCCGAGACGCTCGGCGTACCTAAGAGTGGACTCGAATGCCAGGATGGAGCAGTCGTTGCCACTGGTGATTCGAAGCGTAGGAGTGAGTATGCATCCGTTGCGAAACATGCTAACCTCGGAGGCAAGGAGGTTCGGGTGGAAGCCGGGTTTGAGGTTCCAAGATTCGAGCGCCCCGTCGAAGGAAGTATCGAGATTCCACACTGGGCGTTCATGTACGCAACTGCCATAGCGCTCGTTGAAGTCGACACGTTGACTGGAAGCACGAAGGTGCTACGATTTCTGGTAGTGCCAGACGCGGGCAAGGTGATCAGCCCGCAGAACCTCAGGGGGCAATGTGAGGGCGCGATTGTGCAGGGCCTCGGATACGCCCTCATGGAAGACGCGATCATACAAGACGGACGGATCAAGACGCCTAACTTCACCACTTATCTGATCCCAACAATCAAGGACAGTCCGGACATCGAAGTTGTGCCGGTGGAGACTTTCGAGAAGAGCGGCCCATTCGGAGCTAAAGGAGTGGGTGAGATCGCGCTCATACCCGTCGCGCCGGCGATTGCGAACGCTATCTACGATGCGGTTGGTGTTCGATCATTCACCCTGCCGATGACGGCTGAGCGTGTGTTCAAGTCTCTACGAGCCAGCAAGACGAGCTGACCTGACATTGGCATCAGTGAAGGTTAGACTCTTTCACCAGCTGAGAACCGCTGAGGGGAAAGGAGAAGTAACAATCACAGCAAGCACCGTCGGCGAACTCCTGCGGACTCTAGTCGAGAGATACAGCGAGTCAGCCAGAAACGTGCTATTTGACGCCAAAGGTAACTTTCGAGACTACGCGTTCGTGTACATCAACAATACTCTGCAGAAACCAGTTGATATGTCAGTTCCGCTCAAAGACGGCGACATCATATTGGTCATTCCGCCGGTGAGCGGGGGATGACGCATGCCTGGATTCAACGTCTACGTTCCGCTGAGCCTTGACGATGCACTCCGATATCTCGAAGAGAACCCTACTGACACGCTCCCGATAGCGGGCTCAACAGATCTTCTACCACGCATCAAGAGGAAACAGGTGTCCGTCAGGAACTTGGTCGACCTCTCAGGACTCACGGTACTCAAGTACATCAAGCGGGATCAAACCAAGATCCGCATCGGCGCGTTGTCAACAATTGCAGATCTGGAAGAACAAAGAGACGATTCCGCTTCGGGCAGACTCCTAAACGACGTGACTAAGAAGTTTGGATCCCCCAACATCAGAAGCGTTGCCACGGTCGGCGGAAATATTTGTGCGGCATCCTCGTCCGAGGATTTGATCCCCGTCTTCCTTGCGCTCGACGCGGAAGTGAGAGCGGTTAGCAGAAACGGAGCGCGAGAGATGCCTCTGAAGGAATTCATTGCTGCAAAACGGAAGACTGCTCTGCAGCCTGATGAGATACTTGCTGAGATCTCCTTCTCCGAACTCAACGCTAGAAGCGCATGTTCATTTCAGAAACTTGGAATACGGAATACTCTGATCATTGCGCTTGTGTCCGTTGCAGTTTTACTCGAAGTAGACGAGACCCGTTCCAATATCAAGTCTGCACGGATTGCCCTGAACCGTCTCAGAGGGAAGATCCCGCAAAGAGCAGAGAGCGTCGAAGAGGAACTCCTCGGCCAGAGGTTGAACGAGCAGACGATCAGGAACGCAACAGAGATGCTTGGAGACGAGCTGATGTTGACGTCCGATTTTCGAGCCTCAGCCGACTACAGGCATGAGGCAGCAAAGGTACTGTTTCGTCGTGCGCTCACCGAATGTCAGGCGAGTATCATCAGGAAGTGAGAGCAGTTGGCCAAGCATACCATAAGACTCAACGTGAACGGCAAAGATCACGCACTCATCGTCGATTCCACAGAAAGACTACTCGACGTGCTCAGAGACCGACTGAACCTGAAAGGAGTGAAAGAGGGCTGTGGAACCGGAGACTGCGGTGCATGTACAGTAATCATGGATGGTCACCTCGTCAACTCATGCTTGGTGCTGGCAGTGCAAGCAAGGGACAAGAGAATCACCACAATTGAAGGCGTCGGTACACGCGAGAAACTCCACCCCGTCCAGAAGGCGATAATGAAGTACAACGCGGCGCAATGCGGCTTCTGCATTCCCGCTATGGTTCTGGCGGGTAAGAATCTGCTCGATCATAACCCAACTCCTTCGAGAGAGGAAATCAAAGAAGCGATCAGCGGAGTCCTCTGCCGCTGCACGGGATACTACAAGCTTGTTACATCCATCCAAGAAGCGGCCGGGGAGATGTCGGGAGTGAAAGCATGACGCAAACCGAACTCGTCCGAAAGCTCCGTGAAGCCGACAGTTACGTAGTGGTCGGTAAGAGCGTACAAAGACTCGACGCGCTCGACAAAGTCCTCGGTCTTCCACTCTACACGTCAGACCTCGCGCCGAAAGACGCACTCAAGGTGAAGGTGGTCAGATCCACAGTTCCTCATGCGCTCATCAAGCGAATCGACACAGAGCCCGCAAAACGACTGCCCGGCGTATCAGCCGTCCTGACCGCGCAAGATATCCCAGGACTCAACGAGGCATTCGCACTACTGCCAGACCGACCTCTTCTAGCAAGCACCAAGGTCAGGTGTCACGGTGAGGCAATAGCAATAGTCGCCGCCCACGACACTCAGATAGCAGAAGACGCGGCAGACAGAGTCATCGTGCAGTACGACCCTCTTCCCTCCGTGTTCTCACCCGTCGAGGCCATGAAGCCGGATTCCGTCCGTGTTCACGATGGCGGGAATGTTGCGAAGTATCTCAGAGTCAGAAAAGGCGATGTGAAGGAAGGCTTTCGACAGGCCGACGTGACAATCGAGAACACGTACAAGACGCAGTTCCAAGACCCGGTTCCTATGGAGCCGGAGGTCGGAATGGCTTGGGTGGAGAAGGATGGATCAATCACATGTGTCGGCTCGATGCAGACACCCTACTATGTCCAGACTGGTGTCGCCAAGGTTCTTGGCGTGAGCTCCGACAAGGTCAGAGTGATCCAGGCAACCACCGGTGGAGCTTTCGGGCCCAAGTCGGATGAAATGCCGGTGGACACGTGCGCTCTTTCCGCTTTGGTGGCACAGAAGACAGGGAAACCAGCAATCCTCGCCTACACTCGACAGGAATCCTTGATAGCCCATACGAAACGCCACCCATTCGTGATCACGCTGAAGACCGGCGCAAAGAATGACGGACGTTTGACCGCATCAGAGGCGTTGGTCGTCTCGGACACGGGCGCCTACGCATCGCTCGGTCCGCTGGTAATCATACGTGCATGCTTCCATGCGACTGGACCGTATGTGATTCCGCATGTGAAGACTGATGCCTACTGCATGTACACGAACAACACGATGGCTGGCTCGTTCAGAGGATTCGGAAGTCCTCAGGTTCACTTCGCGGCTGAATGCCAAATGGATGAACTCGCCAGGAAACTCGACGTGGACCCGCTCGATCTCAGGCTCAAGAACATGCTGAGACCGGGAACGCTTACTGCTACGAGCCAAGTTGTTGACGATGCATGCGGACTTGAGGAATGCACCAAGCGAGCTATAGAGGCATCAGGTTGGCATGCGAAACGAGCGGAATTCGGTCGTGACCAAGGCGTATTCCGGCGGGGAATCGGCATAGCCCTGATGTACCACGGTAACAGCCTCGGACCGGAAGGCAACGACTACGCATACGTTCACATACTCGTGAAGCCTGACGCAAAAGTCGTTGTGAGAACCGCTCTCACCGAATACGGGACCGGCGCAAGTTCAGGACTCGCTCAGATAGCCGCCGAGACTCTCGGACTTCCAATCGATCTATTCGAGCTTGATAGGCCAGACACGGCCACATGTCATGAAACAGGCCCGACAGTCGCATCACGTGTCATCGTGATAGGCGGAAGGGCCACACAACTTGCGGCTGTGAAGGTAGGGGAGAAGATACTCACGGTCGCAAGCGAGCTTCTTCAATGCGACCGGTCAAAGCTCAGAATCAAGGACGGAATCATACATCACTCAGATGATCCACGGCGCACGATCACTTTCCGGAAGGTCGTCGAGGAATGCTACAAGAAGAATGTGAGCCTCAACGAGACCGGCTTCTACAGTGCGCCGAAGTGCGACTTCGAGCAGGAGAACAGCCAAGGAACCACGTATCTGCAGTACACGTACGGCGCCGTAGTCGCCGAAATCCAAGTCGACACAGAGCTCGGAGTCGTCAAACCGCTCAGGATCACGGTAGCCTACGATGCAGGACGCGCAATCAACCCGCTATCCGTTGAAGGCCAGATCGAGGGCGGAACGATCCAGGCGCTCGGATACGGTCTAACTGAGCAGCTGATTCACGTGGACGGGATCGTCGCCAATCCTACGCTCGGCGATTACTACATTCCAACGTCCCTTGACATTCCTGAGATTCAAACGATCATTGTCGAATATCCGGGTGCAGTAGGTCCATTCGGCGCGAAGGCGATGGGAGAACCTCCTGTGGATCTGCCGGCGGCTGCACTTGCCAATGCAATTACACATGCGACTGGGTCAAGAGTCTTTGAGCTACCGCTCACTGCCGAACGAGTTCTCTTCGCAACGAAAGAAAAACGGCTTTGAACTCGCTGAACCCATTCTCAGGAACTGCTTTTATTGAAGCGTTCTCGTCCGTAGAGGGAACGCTGTAAGAATCGGAGAGGTACTGGGATTGTGGAATCTCAAGGCTGAACAGAAGGTCTTCCAGATGGGGGGCGTCAGCATAGGAGGCGTTCCAGGCGAGCGCCCCGTAGTGCTGGTTGGAACACTCTTCTATCACGGTCACAAAGTCGTGAAAGACGAGAACGCCGGCACCTTTGATGAAGAAGCTGCTGAGCAGCTCATCAAGACTCAAGATGAGATGTCCGACAAAACCGGCAACCCAGCAATGATCGATGTCGTGGGAGCAAGCCTTCCCGCGATGCAGAAACATCTCGAGTTTGTAATAGATCACACCAAGGCACCCATCATGATCGACAGCCCCTCCGCAGAGATCAGAATAGCCGGTCTCGCATACGCGAAAGAGCAAGGATTCTTCGACCGCGTGATCTACAACTCAATCAATCCAAGCAGCAAACCGGACGAGTTACAGGCAGTTCAATCATCTGGTGTCAAGAGTGCCGTTTTCCTTGCATACAACATGAAGGATTTCAGCAGTGCAGGCCGAATCAACTGCATCAAGGAACTATTGGATAAGAGACAGGAGTTTGGAATCGAGAAGGTACTCATTGACACATGCGTCCTTGATCTCCCGACACTCGGTTCAGCTCTTCGAGCTATGTTCGAGCTCAAAAATGAGACTGGCTTCCCGGTTGGTTGTGGTGCCCATAATGCGGTTGCTCTCTGGAGAGGATTGAGGACAAAGATGGGAGAGCAAGCCGTCAAACCATGCCTTGCTTCAGTGAATGCTGTGACCGCGGCAGTTTGTGCCGATTTCATACTATATGGACCAATCAACGACGCAAACGTCGTGTTTCCTGCAGTGGCGATGGTTGACACCGCATACAGTCAGATTCCAATCGAGAAGAAGATCCAAGTTCCGAAAACCCATCCTAGGTACAAGATAGGTTAACCGAGACTGAGAAGACGATTCGATGGGCATTGTAGAGTCCGCGGTCAAGAGACTACTCAGCACTCCCGGAATGGTAGGTTGCTGGGTCCTGCCAGACGAAGACCGCGACTCCGTAAGACAGCTCGAGACGGACGCGAACTCACACCTCACACTGCCAGGATTGGACCTAGTGAATGAGGGGATAAGAGACGTCCTTGACCGTCAGCATGTCATGATCATCTCTCACTCAGCGCAACTGCGTCACCCACCAGGCCCAATCATAGTCATCTGTGATGGAGACCGCGTCGTGGGTGAGGAGGTCTGGAAACCTAGCCAACTTGAGGAACTCTCGAAAGACTCCAGAGCGCTCTTTCTCGGCAAGAGCTTGGTTCTGTATCGCGACAAGCTAGCGGAGGCAAGAGGAAAGCCACTCAAACTCACCTACAGGGCCTTGCCGTTTCCCGAACTTGAGGAAGTCCCGGGCGTAAGAGATGTCGTCTCTGTCACGATCACGATTCCGGTGCATTCCGAGTTCTCGAAGAAGGCGGGATGGGATCCTAACAATCCCGACTTGGGTACGGTCTTGATCGGTTTCAACGAGTCTAGGTAGGGCGGACATGGCTTGCTCTATGATACGCCTGCCCAGAAACGAGCGCTGATTCTCACTTCGCTAACCCACTTTGTCAATGATGGCGTCTCGATGGTGCCACTGTCCATCTTTCCCTTGTTGCTCACAATGTTCGGGCTAGCCGCACCTGAGCTCGGTGTTGTCGCTGCTATGTGGAGTATTACGTCAGTCATAGGAAGCCCCATCGTGGGTCACCTGTCAGACCGGCTCAAGCGAAACAGCGCTCTCATAGTGATCGGTCTTGTCTTGATGGCCGCTGGTGTTGTGGGAACAGGCTGGGCAGTCGCCACAGGCAACGTGCGCTCTTGGCTGCCTTTAGACCTGTACCCTGCGCTTGTCTTGTTCGCTGCCATCGGTGGCCTAGGTTCCAGTGTATGCCACCCGGTAGGCGGAACGATCCTCAGTCAAACCTACCCATCCTCTAGGACCGGGATTGCACTCGGACTCAATGGTGCAATGGGAAGCCTCGGACGAGCGCTCTACCCGACCGGCGTTGTGATTCTGATCACTGTCCTCAACTTGCCATACGGAGTCATCGCGCTCGGGCTGCTGGGGCTCATTCCTGCAGCTTTGATCGGACTCTTCCCGATAGGAGGCGCCCGCAGGGGTCTCAACAATCCGGCGAACAAGCGAACACCAGTACCTGAAGAGAAGAAAACGACGGGACTCGGCGACTCAGCGAAGAGACCATCCATGGGTCGGTCAGCCAAGATCAACGTTCTCGTGCTCACAACCATGGCAGTCATCAGAGGTACATTCGGTCAGGGTGTCGTGAGCTTCCTATCCGTCTTCATTGTGCAAGTTCAGCAATACTCTTTCGACTTCGGCGTCGGCGTGATCATGATGATTGCGATTGTGTTGGGTGTGCCCGGACAAATCATCTTCGGCCGGTTTTCAGATCTCCACAGAGTGGAGTCTGTTGCAATCAACACACTCGGACAGAGTCTGACAATAATCCTCTATCTGATGACGCTCTCGAACCCATTTGTGTCTGTAACTTGTCTCGCACTCTTCGGATTCTTCACCTACAGCAGTTACCCCGTGTTCCTCTCAGCTGTGGCCGACTTGGTGCCGGCAGATTTCCTGTCGTTGTCGAACTCGATCGTGTGGGGCATCGGCGTGCTAGGTGGGAACTCTATTGGGCCCGTCATAGTCGGGCTGCTGGTTGGAGAGAACCTTTCACTCTTGCCCTCGATCTTTCTGACGCTGGCCATAGTATCCGGACTCTCGACATCATTGGTCGTGTTTCTGCCTCGACGGCCAAAACAATCGCTGGCTGCACTGCGGTCATGACAACAGTGTTACTGTGACCTCAGTCCTTCATCTTCACTGCTTCTTCTTGATCGATTCTGACTTGAGCGTCAGCAGGTTCCTGCAGTCATTGGCATCTTTTTTCGAATTGACTCTTATGAAGAGCCAGCGACCGTCAGCAAGCTGTCGCGTATTCTCGAGAACTCTACGGACGTTCCTGCCGAGCTTCAAGCCTGAGGCTTTCCTTGCTGAGGTTTCACCGAGAACAATTTGTGCCACGAAACTGTCTTTCCCAGGGTACAGTGATAGTAGGGCTTTTCCTCCTTTCCGGAAACGCATCGCCCAGCCGTAATTCACCCCATAGAACGCGAAATCACTCTTGGCTCGATAGTTCTCTGTAACGAACCGAATCAGTTCGTCCCATAGCTCTCTCTTTGAACTGAGAGAGGCTTGTATCTCCTCCATCGTCGGTTGATGATTCTTGTCAAGGAACCCGCCGACGGCCATTCCCACCACGTCTGATCTGCAGAACACATCTTGCTAGATTGGTGAACCACTAAAGACGTTATCTGGCTGACGCGGTTCGTCAGACAGTCACTCTTGGACTGGTTTGGCTGCGGGGAATTCGAGCTTCTTGGAACCTGCTTCGTGCTCCCGTCCGAGCCTTCTGAGCTTGATCATCTCACCAAGGATGCTTACGGCGATTTCTTCAGGCGTCTCAGCGCCTATGTCGAGACCAACAGGAGAGTATACTCGTCCGACCTGCTCTTTGCTGAAGCCTTCTTTCAGTAGTTGGTCGAAGACAAGTGCGGCGCGTCTTCGGCTCGCTATCATTCCGATGTATCCTGCGTTCGTCTTGAGCGAACTCTTGAGCGCTGGAATGTCGTCCTTGTGCCTAGTCAGTATCACCACGTAGGTTGATTGATCGATGCTGATCTCCGGAAGACCCTTCTCAACAAACTCGCCCACAACCTGCGCGGCTTCTGGGAAGCTCTCCTTCTTGGCCATGGGATCTACAACAGCGACCTCGAAGTCGAGCATTCTTGCCATTCGACTCAACGCTTGTGCCAGATGTCCGCTTCCGACTATCACGAGTTTCACTGTTGGTTCCATGATCTCTATTGCGACACCGATCTTTCCGCCGCAGCTCATTCCTACGCCATCGAACTCTTCCTCGATGAGGTTGTAGCTATTGACATGAACGCCCTTCTCCCCATCTTTGAGAAGTTTGAGCGCTTGGGCGGCGACTTCGTTTTCAACACATCCGCCGCCAATCGTGCCAAAGGTGGTGCCATCGGGCTCGATGATCATCTTTGCAACGCGCCTCGGCACCGAGCCCGTATGGCTCACAATTGTGGCGACGGCGAAAGTCTTTCCTTCGCTGGCGAGTTTGTTGATTCTTTCTAGGACATCGCGCATTTCGAGCCCTTCCTGTCAACTGGATTGGTTCATGCGGGCACATGGATCGCTAGTCATTGCGACGAGATTAAGTTAGCGTGCGGAAGTACTTGTCGAATTCCTCTCGAGTGTCGATGTCGATCAGAACGTTCTCCGTGCCGACTTCGACATACTTGACTTCTGATCGATGACGGTTGATCACTGCCTTCAGGCCGAGCGCACTCTCATCAATTTGTGAGACTTCCTGGAAGAGTGCTCTGTCTAGGAGAATTGGATGGCCGCTCTGATGTTTATGAGAAGCTATCACGATGTGGCTCTTGGATTTTCTATGCTCGTCTATGACGCTGTTGATGGACTCCGCGTCTATTAGCGCGACATCGGCTGGAAGAATCATCACAGCTTCTGCACTGCTCGCGACTGCCGCCAGTCCTACTTTGACGCTTTCGCTCTGCCCTCTCATGTAGTTCTCATTGACGACCAGCTTGCAGTCGAGCTTGACGAGTTGCTCCCTGACCTTCTCAGCTTCGTGTCCGAGCACGACGATGACCTCGTCCGCGCTCGATCCTTTGACCGTCTTCACCACGCGCTCGATCAAGGTCTCGCCATCGAGTTTGAGAAGCAGCTTATTCTCTTTCATCCTTGTTGACTCGCCAGCTGCCAGAATGACTAACGATATCATGTTACCGTCCTTCTCTCATATTCATCGGAACGAATTGTGCCCACCCCTCTTTCGCTACGATCTGGCCGTCTTTCGCCACAACTTGGCCGCGGACTATCGTTGTTGTCGGCCAACCTTTCAAGACCCACCCCTCATAGGGGGTCCAGCCGACCTTGTAGTGTAATTCGCTCGCTTTCACTTTCCTCTCAGCTGACAGATCAACGATAGCGAAATCTCCGTCAGCGCCGACTGCTATGTGCCCCTTTCTAGGATAGAGTCCGAATCTCCTGGCGGGGTTCTCGGACAGAACCTGTGCTGCTCGTCGTATCGTGATGCGATTCTTGTTGACACCTTCGCTGAGCACGATGGGCAGCATTGTTTCTATGCTGGGTATTCCGCCCCAAGCGTCCCAGATGTTCTCCCATCCAATCTCTTTCTCGTCAGCTTCTCCAGGCGCATGCTCAGACGAAATCATATCAACTGTCCCGTTAGCTAATCCACGCCATAACGCGAGCACGTCAGCCTCGGTCTTCAACGGAGGGCTCATCTTCAGGTAGGGTCCGAGCTTCAAGACATCGGCTCTTGTGAGCGTCAAGTAGTGTGGACACGTCTCAGCTGAAACATTCAATCTCTTTCGCTTAGCTGACGCGATCAGGCCGACGCCCTCGCTCGTCGACATGTGTGAAATGTGCAGTTTGCTTTTTGCAGTGCCCGCGAGTTCGATCGCTTCTCTGATAGCTTTCTCTTCGACGGCATTGGGTTTTGATTCGTTGTGCGCAATTGGGTCGACGCGCCTCGCTCTCTTCAGCTCGGCCATGAGTTGCTGACTTAGCTCCTCATCCTCGGCGTGAACGTTGGTGATCGCGCGGGATTTCGCTGTGACCTGCATCAAAGCCAGTAATGTTGCTCCATCAATGTAGTAGGGGGCGCACATGAAAGCCTTGAATGAGAAGATACCAAGCTCGGTTAGGGCTTCAACGTTTCCAATGTTCGCTGAGCTCATCATTCCTCCGTGAAGAGAGAAATCCACGATTCCTTGTCGAGTTCCTCTGTCAATCTTCTCTCTCACCGCTTCAGGAGTACCCACTGGGGTTTTCAGTACCATGTCCACAAAGGTGGTGACGCCGCCGGCTGCTGCGGCCTGTGTTCCGCTGAAGAAGTCTTCTCGTCGAGTGAACTCAGGATCGGCTATGTGGGCGTGTACGTCCACAACGCCTGGGAGAACGAACTTGCCTTCCGCATCCACAACCTGGTCTGCTGTTGCGGCTATCTTCTTGGCGATCTTCGTGATCTTGCCGTTTTGAGTTAGCACGTCTGCTCGTGTGGTCTTGTCTTCAAGGACAAGGGTGCCATTCTTGACGAGAAGAGATGACATGGCTTGCTTATCCTCGAACTAGGATCCGATCGGACCGGCAGGGATCAGATGGTAGTTCTGACTGTTAGAGATGCATGTTTACGCTTGTTAAGGTTAAGATCATTAGCTTGAGTACTCGAAGGAGTTGCTAGGAAGCCCGACATGACATCGATTCTGGTGAAAGGCGGCATAGTCGTCACAATGGACCCGAATCGTCGGATACTAGAAGATCACTCAGTAGTCGTTGAAGACGGCAAGTTCAGAGCTATCGGAAAGACCAGCGACATCACGAGAGACTGGAAGGCTGACGAGGTCGTCGACGCATCAGGCGGCATCGTGATGCCTGGCCTGATCTGCAGCCACACTCACCTCTACGGCATACTTCTGCAGGGAGCGAAGCTCGACATTCATCCGCCATCCGATTTCACGCAGATCCTCCAGCGCGTATGGTGGCCGGTCGATGAGAACCTCACTTTTGAGGATGCATATGCGAGCGCCCTGGTCGGATGCTTGGAGTTACTGAAGACGGGCACGACAACCTTTGCGGACACATACTCCGGACCGAATTCAATCGAGGGCGTGCTCGATAAGATCGCTAAGGCGGTGGACGAGGTTGGAATCCGAGGCCTCGTCGCGTTTGAAGCAACCGAGAGGCATTCGAAGGAAGAAGGAGGGCGAGGCGTCCAGGAGAACGCGCGCTTTGCCGCCAGAGTGAAGGAAGATAGGCGATCGAAGGCGACGCCGCTCTTCAGTCTACACGCATCTTTCACAGTCACCGACGAGCTGATCCAATCAACCCGGAGACTAGCGAGCAACTACGGCGCGCCCGTCACGATTCATACTTGTGAAGGCCTCGGAGATCTCCAGCACAATATCGAGCGTTATGGGAAACGCACACTCGAGCGACTCCGAGATGTTGGCCTTCTAGGTCCAGATGTTGTCCTTGCTCATTGTGTCCACGTGAATGACAACGACCTAGACATAATTGCGAAATCCGGAGCGAAAGTGGCCCACAATCCCATGAGTAACATGCTCAACGCCGTGGGGACCGCTCCGGTTCTGAGCATGCTTAGACACGGAATCTCTGTCGGATTGGGCAACGACGGCTACATCTTCGACGGATTCGAGAACATGCGAGCGGCATTCCTGATCCACCGAGCGGTCTCCAGAGATCCTAACGCAATCGATGCGTACACGGTCCTTGAGATGGCAACGATCAGAGGGGCCGAACTGTATGGGCTGGCCAATCAGCTTGGCTCGATTGAAGTCGGAAAGAAAGCAGACCTGATCATAGTCAAGCCAGACGTTCTTCCAACTCCACTTAGCTCAGACAGCGTTGTTGGACACTTGATCAATGGGACAGAAGGGCGCGATGTTAGGACAGTGATTGTTGACGGAAGAATCCTCATGAAAGATCGCGCCGTCACGACAGTGGACGAGGCGGAGGTTCAAAGGAAAGCCCAAGCCTCCGCGGCTGGGTTGTGGGAACGCCTGAGAACAGTGAAACCTCAAGTAGACCTCGTTACTTGATGAGGTCACTTAACTCGCAATCGGGATGGATCTATTGGTCTATGACGTGATTGTCATCGGTTCTGGTCCAGCAGGACTTACCGCCGCAGTCTACTCTGGCCGTGCGTTGCTGAAGACACTGGTCATCGCTGGCGCAATACCCGGCGGCCAACTGATGCTGACAACAGAGGTTGAGAACTTTCCAGGTTTTGAGCAACCAATACTCGGTCCCGAACTCATCCAACGAATGAGAAAGCAAGCAGAACGATTCGGTGCAGAGTTCATTCAAGACGACGCAAGGGAAGTGGACTTCAAGAACCGTCCATTCAAAGTCAAGACCGCTGGTGAGACGTACGAAGCGAATGCCATGATCATTGCAACCGGTGCCTCTGCGAAATGGATAGGACTTGAGTCTGAAGCTCGTCTTCGGGGACGAGGAGTCTCAAGTTGCGCAACGTGTGATGGGTTCTTCTTCAGAGGAAAGGACACAGTGACTGTCGGAGGTGGCGATGTGGCACTTGAGGATACCATCTTTCTCACGAGTTTCGTGAACCATGCGACCATAATTCACCGGCGTGACAAACTTCGTGCTAGCGAGATCTTGCAGGAGCGTGCATTCAAGAATCCCAAGATATCCTTCGTTTGGGACTCCGTCGTGGAAGAGATTGTCGGCGAACAGAAAGTCGAGGGCGTCCGTGTCAGAAACGTCAAGACCGGAAAGCAGGATGTGATCAAGTGCGACGGCGTTTTCGTCGCGATTGGCCACCAACCTAACACCTCCATATTCCAAGGCCAGATCGAGCTGGACGAGAAAGGATACGTTATCGCACGGCAAGGGACTGCGACGAGTGTTGAAGGCGTCTTCGCTGGAGGTGACGTACGTGACTTCCACTACAGGCAGGCTGTAACAGCCGCCGGTGATGGATGCCGAGCTGCGCTAGACGTGCGCGACTATCTGGAAGCGAAAGGCCTCCGCACCCAATAGCCCTTGTTGTCCTCCCGAAGACGAAGAGGCCACCGTGTTCTGATCGGAAATACATTTATCATCTCGTGCTGAACTTCCAGCCGTGCGGTCTCAGCATGTTTCCAAGGGTTCTCGATCAAATCGAGGAGATCATGAACAAAGAAGTGGCCACCACGAAGCCTTCCGACTATCTGGTCGCAGCAGCAAAGACGATGCTCAAGAGGAAGATTGGTTGCGTTGTCGTCGTTGAGCAGGAGAAAGTTGTTGGGATAGTGACCGAGAGCGACCTGATCAGATGCGCCGCATCAGGACATGACCCGAACCGAACCCTCGTGAAGGATCTTATGAAGAGTCCTGCTGTGACATGTACCCCGCAGGCGCCTGTGGAAGAGGCCTACGCGCACATGCGGCGAAACAACATACGCCACTTACCAATCGTCGAGAAAGAGGGCACGCTTGTCGGCATCGTCACAATGAAAGACTTGATCTCGTACGGAAAACTGATCCTGTAGCAACGGGACTGCTCTTAGTTGTTCGGTTGAGAGGCCAGCCTAGCAACTCAGATGAACCTCAGCAGGAAGAAGCTTGATTCCTGTCTGTGAGCTGCGCAATGAAATGTCACTTGTATTCTTTGCAGCTATTACAGTACCATCTGTCGTATTGTTTGACGTACATGAGTGAGCGGCCACATGTCGGGCACGGTTTCGGCGGGGGTGGCGGATACGAAGGCTTCCGCCTACGGAGTAGCAATGCAAGAGCAACCAGTACGACGACAATGATAATGCCGATGAGCAGAAGATTGCTCTGTAGCAGCGTTTCGAGCAATCCTCCTTTTGCGGTCGTTGTTTGTGTCTGAGTCTGGGTCTGAGCAGCAGTGATGACCAGTACGGCGCTAGCGACTCTGTTGAGTCCTCCGCCTGAGCCGGTGACTGTCAACGTGAAAGAACCGGTCTGAACATTGTTCGGGAGAGTCACGGTCAGGACTGAAGAGAAGTCGGGCGTTCCTGAAGGGATGCTGAAAGCATAGTTCGCACCCGCAGGCAGGCCAGCAAGTGACAGCGAGACCGGTGAATTGAACCCGTTCAGTCCGACGATGCTGAGGGAATACGATGTGACTTGACCTTGGCTGATAGTCTGAGTTGGCGGGCTAATGTCGATTCGAAAATCCTTCGCTTGTGAGACAATCAGTCTAATCGTCGCCGTGTGAGTCTTGCCTCCACCACTCCCAGTTACAGTCATTGAGTAGCTTCCTGGCGAAACGGATGGAGATGTGGACAGAGTCAGTATTGATGAGAAAGCGGGGTTCCCTGATGATGTGGAGAATGATTTGGTGACTCCTCCCGGTTCTCCTGATAGAGTCAGAGCAACATTCTGGGTTGATCCTGAGAGGAGATTCACCGTAATAGTGTAACTTGCGCTGCTTCCAGGCGTCACCGTCTGCTCAGTGGGTAAAGCCAATACTTCAAAGTCAAACTGAGCCGGAGGGGGCCCAACCGCGAATGTCCGGGAAACCTCATTGTTCGCTGGGTTAGGATCCAGTACGCCCGGACCTATACTCCAAGTTATCGTGTGGGTACCGACTGTCGCTGGCCACGCAGGCACCGAAGAGACGGTGACCGGTCGACCTACTGGTCCAGGATACTCAATCGTCTCGCCGCTTATGATCGTACCATCCAACTTGGCAACTATGGCAGGACTCTGTGGGAACGGTTGACTTGAGGACACGGCTACAAGATCCACTCGGAAGGTGACCGAATCACCAACATTCGGAGAAGCCGGCGACAATGTGGGATTCAACAATGCCCAGTCTGTTCCTGCTGGACCAGCCGGTTGGACGATAACTTGCACATTGATTGCCCTATTGCCGGGTCCCGGAAAGGGCACACCATCAGGATGCGCCCACACATCCAGGGTGTATACACCTGGAGGTTTCGCAGGGTCAACGTGCACCGTCATAACGGAGTTGAATGGAACAATCCGGCTGTTAGGTAAGAAATCGGCAGTTATTCCGATTTCTGGGGGAGAAACCAAGAGACTCACTGGAGGGAGAGGAAGCTCAGCGGCGTCGTAGAAGACCGAAATGGAGTATGTGGCTGTACCGCCCGGCGTGGTGGTCTGGCTCGGGGGATTCGCTGTCAAGTTCCATGCGTACACGTGAGGTATCATTGGACCAACCAGACACGCGGTCACGAATACTACCGTCAAGAACACAATTCGCAATGTCGTCGAATTAGATGACAAGGCTCCTTCCTAACCACGAATGCTATTCGAATAACGTAAGAGCCTTTCGGGATTCTCATGAATCTATGAAACGCTGATGAGAAAGCGTACCCTGTAGTGGAACGTGACCCTTTGGTTGTTGTGTAGGCGCCCGGGGTGGGATTTGAACCCACGCGGCCCAGAGGACCAACAGCTTACTTGGTCCAATTCTTTGCGATCTCGAGGTTCAACGCCCAGCGCACCGAAACGCATAGGCTCTGTCGCCGTACCTGGCTCGGCAACCCGGGCTACACGACCGGATACATGCCACGCATAAATGTCGTTCTCTAATCGCTTCCCGGTACATGCGTCATCGAGACTCTAATACCGTTCTTTCAACAGTTCTGTCTTTTCTCCATTCCACCTTCTCGAAGGGATGTATTGGTTCGTGTGGGATTTCTGGACCCTAGATTAGAGACGACTGAAAATGTTACGACCCAAACGCGCAGTCAGGGCGGAGTGCCTACATCTTCTCCGAAACTAAGCGCCCACTTTGCCTTCACAGGCACCGGAATAGCCTTAAGACATGCCCATATGCAAGCCGGAGGTCCAGCCGAACAGAACAGGGATCACCCATGGCCAACGCGGCATGTGTCGTCTGTGGAAAAGAAATACCCTACACCTTCGGCAGGCCCCGACGCGTCTGCTCTCACGAATGCTACCTGATGTGGAAACGAAAGCGATACTACCGCGAGAAGTTCCTCAAACGAGTTGTGAGGATAACAAATGCTGACTTAGAGTTCGAACAGGAACCCTGTGAGTGCGGCTCAGAGAAGCTGGCATGGACCTTGGAAGGGGTCTTCTGCACAAACTGCGGGCTTGAAAGCCGAACACACAGTCTGGAATCATGGGTGCCAGCTGAATTCGTACCAACCCCCGTATGCAGGTGCTCCCATTGCAAGGGGCAGGCCCGGTACCTTCTATGGCTGAACGCGTAGCGGGACTTTCTGCCCAAAATTGTGAGTATTAATGAACGTTTACTGCTGCTTTTTGGTGCGCTAGGTCAGGTAGCCTGTTCCCTGTGGCTGCATCTATATCGCTCCCCCCTCCCATACGGGGAGATTGAGCAACATGTCCGAAATGGTCACCAGCAAACGCTACCCATACAGGGGAAAGCTGCTCAGACTTCGAGTCGCGAAGGT
>Ga0315289_10004613_pt1 | contig 20494 bp, 24 predicted proteins | sample YL17G11_40_MG_FD_203452 | JGI IMG/M metagenome (GOLD analysis project Ga0315289, IMG submission 203452) | Sediment microbial communities from Yellowstone Lake, YNP, Wyoming, USA - YL17G11_40 | ecosystem: Environmental > Aquatic > Freshwater > Lake > Sediment | place: USA: Wyoming | collected... | reverse complement strand
TATTTCTCTATAATCTGGGTGCATAGCAAATCTTTCAGATGGATGCCTTAGAATCATTTCATCAAAACTGATTTCGTCTTTCAAATATCTATTCATATCCTCTTGAGTGCCCTCTGTAATTTCTAGTGCTAATATAGAATAACCTTTACTTTTAAGCTGAGGTAACAGCGAAGATACAAATTGTCTCTCATTAGAAGCACTGTGATCTTCACCAAATAGCATAACGTCAGAAAGGCTAGCTAAATCAAACACTGCGCTTTCAGCCTCCAAAAGATTGTCGATTGTCATACCTTAATAATCGAATAGCATGTATTTAAACCTTTTGGTTTTAGCCATTTATGAGTAGTAACAATTCTTACTCAATCTGTTAATTTTTGCCTCGTAGTGATTGAACCTAATTTCTGCCAAACTATAAAAACACCTTCTGCATATCTCTGTTATGGAGATAATTCAAGAGCCAAACCCAGATAAAGCCAGGAAAGAAATTGACAAGCTTGGTGGCAAACTTGCAGTTGTGCAAGGCAGCACAATCGAATTCAACAGGAAAATCCTTGAAAACAAGAAAGTCAAAGCCCTTGTCCTGAGGCATAAAGGACAAAAAGATTCCTTGAAAGAAAGAGGAAGCGGACTTAACCAAGTATTATGCAAGATTGCCCGCGACGCCAATAAAACAATATTAATTGATTTCTCTGAGATAATCAATTCTGAAGGTATTGAAAAAGCCAAGATTCTTGGAAGGCTGATGCAAAACATCATGCTTCTGAAAAAATATGATGTAAAGACAGGCATCATAAACAAGTCAGGCAGGGATAATTATGACTTATTCTCATTTCTTTTAACATTGGGTGCAAGCACAAAGTTTGCAAAGATAACTGCATTTACAAAATACGAGTGAACAGCAGAAAAGAATTAATTTGAAAAGATAAAAGCATTTGAAGGGTTTGGTCTGTTTAACAAAGGTTATGTGAGCTAATGAAGATTGCTACTTATACCCCTCAGGGTAAAATCGTTTTAATATTAATTATAATTTAAACCTCGCCAATTCCGAAAATATGATACATTGTAAAAGACGCATCAAATCTTAACATCTCAGATAATCCATCTTCGTATAATATTCTTCCTAATAACTTGAAATAATCAATAACATTTGCATTTACTGCTCTTGCCTGCCTGTTTAAATCCCTTACACTGTCAGCCAATCTTTTATTTTGTCTTGCACTTTCTTCTGCAGTTTCAGGTTCTATTTCAGTTTCAATTCCCATGTTACTCAAACACCAAGCCTGCATAACCAACAACATTGCCCCATTGCTTGGTTATGTCGCCAGAAGTGGTGTATTTAATAAGTTTTGGTTTCCAGTCTTTTATTTTTGCGATTTCAGCCAGCACAGTAACTGAATAAATCCCGCAAACAGTGCTTTTTCTTGCCAAGTGATAAAAAGCCTTGCTTTCTTTTTTAAGAATCTGAAGGATTATTTCATCATCCAGCTTGTAAAGATTCTCGCGAACATTTCCAGAAAATGGAGTAAAACCATAATCATTCCCGTAATGAGTAAAGTCAGACGAAGCAACTACTGCTTCACTCTTATTAACAAATTCAGCCAGGATTTCTGCAATTTTCTTGCATTCTTCATAACTCAAATCAGCCAGTATAATAGGAATGATTTCAAATTGATTCTGCGTCATTTGAAGGAATGGAAGCTGCACTTCAATGCTATGCTCCTCAGCATGCGCGATTTCATTGACATCTACATCAATTTCTTCTTTCTTCAGTCTATGAATGATTTTCTCAGCCAAATCCCTGTTTGTCCTGACAATTCCTAACGGAGTCTCCCAATCTTCTAAACTAAAGCATACTTTTTTGCCTATGCCAGTATGATTTACACCAAGCATGATAAAATCCTTTTTCTTGGGCATCAGGCTAAAGACTTCGCCGGCAATCTTGCCAGAAAACATATACCCTGCATGCGGGCTTATAACAGCATGAACATTCTCCTTTTTCTCGGCAATCAGCAGGCTTTTGACTGTCTTTTCTAATGTCTTTTTATCAGCAGGATAAAACTGCCCTGCGAAACTTGCATGCCTCATGCCAATATGAATTTCTGTTGATATTTAAAATTAAGCAATAAAGGGTTATACTTTGTCAAGCGTCAAAAAGAGTTTTAACATTAATGCTCATAAGTAACCTTTATAAAATATTTTACCTTGCTTCAAAGATGGAAATTGAAGAAGTTCTCGAATCATTAAGCCCTGATGAACGTGCGATACTTGCTTACCTTGAGACAGGCACATTGCAAGGCATAAAGGAAAAATCAAAGCTTGATGAGACAAAGATACTCAGGAGCTTGCAATTTCTTGAAAATAAGAGCATTCTGAAGCTAAAGACAGAAACCAAGAAGATAATAGACCTGGATGAAAATGGCGTAGTCTACTTGAAAAATGGCTTGCCAGAGAGAAAGCTTCTCAATGTAATTTCTGAAAATCCCGAGATTGCGCTTGAAAAAGCCAAATCAAAATCAAAACTAAGCGATAATGAGTTCAAAGTTGCCCTTGGAGCATTGAAAAACAAAGCCATGATAGAGCTGAAACAAGGAACCTTGGTGTTAAAAGCGAGCAAGGACGAAATCTCAAAAAAAAGTCTTGAGGAGCAGTTCCTTGAAACACTTCCTCTTGAACAAGACAAACTGACAGGCGAGCAGCTCTATGCCCTGAATAATTTAAAATCAAGGAAAAGTATTATCCTTGTCAAAGACCAGAAAATAATAAGTTTTGAGCTCACAAGTCTTGGCAAAGAGATTGCAAAAGCAGATGTTACAGCATTCAAGGACCTGATTGAAGTCCTTACTCCAGAAATGATAATCAATGAGTCTTGGAAAGGCAAGAAGTTCAGGAAATATGACATAAAAAGCCCTGTTCCAGAAATCTCAGGCGGCAAACGCCATTTTGTCAACCAATCAATTGATTATGCGAGGAAAATCTGGACCGAGCTCGGATTCAGGGAAATGTCAGGCACACTAACACAAACAGGATTCTGGAACTTCGATGCCTTGTTCACAGCACAAGATCATCCTGTCCGCGAACTTCAGGATACATTCTACTTGAAAGACATAAAAGGAAAACTTCCAGACAAGTCAATTGTGCAGGCTGTAAAATCCAGCCATGAAACAGGCATAAAAGGAAGCAGGGGCTGGCAGTACAAATGGAGTGAAGATGAGTCAAAAAGAGTTGTGTTAAGGACTCATACAACCTGCTTGTCAGCTCATACTCTTGCCTCGCTGAAAGATTTGAAAGACAAGACAGGGAAATACTTTGCAATCGGAAAATGCTTCAGGAACGAGACTGTTGACTGGAGCCACGGCTTCGAATTTAACCAGACAGAGGGCATTGTCATAGATAAAAATGCAAATTTCAGGCATCTTCTTGGCTACTTGCAGGAGTTTTACAAAAAAATGGGTTTCGAGAAAGTAAAGTTCGTTCCATCATATTTTCCGTATACAGAGCCCTCTGTAGAGATTTATGCATGGAATAAAGAAAAAAATTTATGGGTAGAAATTGGCGGAGCCGGAATCTTCAGGCCAGAAGTTGTTATTCCCTTGTTAGGAGAATATATTCCAGTACTGGCATGGGGCCCTGGCTTTGACAGGGTTCTGATGAGTTATTACGCGATATCAGACATGCGTGAGCTTTATTCAAATAATCTCTCACAATTAAGAAAAATCAAGCCGTGGTTGAAGTAAAATGGAAATAAAAAAGAAATGCTGGCCTGAATTGTTCCAAAGAATACTGGAAGGCAATAAAAAAGCAGACATAAGGCTCGCAGACTTTGACTTGAAACTAGGAGATATACTTGTCCTGGAAGAATACAATCCTCAAACAAAAAGCTATACAGGCAGGAGTATGAAAAAGCAGATTAAGAACCTTAACAAGATAAACTTGAATGAGTTTTGGACAGCAGAACAAATAAAAGAAAAAGGAGTTTGGCTTATCGAGCTCGAATAAAAATGGCAGCAGTAAAATTCAATAGAAAAGAATTTGAAAAATACCTCAAATTGACTCCAGAAATCGAGGAAAAAATCAGCATGCTTGGCACGCATCTGGAGTCTGTAACTAAAGATGAAATAGAACTTGAAATTCTTCCAAATCGCCCTGATTTGTTCTCATTGCACGGATTTCTAAGAACATTTCTTGCATTCATTGGCAAGAAAACAGGCTTGAAAGAATACCCAGTTAAAAAACCTCTCAAGGATTATGAAGTCAAGGTAGACAGGTCTGTCAAGGACATCAGGCCATATACAGCATGCGCAATAGTAAAAGACTTGAAGCTTGATAATGAAAAAATCAAGGAAATCATAGACATACAGGAAAAGATTCATGCTACTCTTGGAAGAAACAGGAAAAAAATAGCAATAGGAATCTATCCTCTTGAGAAAATCAAGCTTCCAATCAAATTCGAGGCAAGAAAGCCTGATGAGATACATTTTATTCCGCTCGAGTCTGACAAAGAAATGAATGGATGGCAGATTCTTCAGCAACATCCAACAGGCAGGGAATATGCACATCTTCTGGAAGGAAAATCTGTGTTTCCAGTTTTTGTAGATGCCAATGGAAAGATATTGAGCATGCCTCCAATCATAAACAGCTCAGAAACAGGCAAGATTACCCAAGAGACAACCAGCGTGTTTATCGAATGCTCTGGATTCAGCTTGGACATATTAAAGAAGACACTAAACATCCTGGTAACAATGCTGGCAGACATGCAAGGAACAGTGTACCAGATGCATCTTAAGTATGAAAAGCCAGAACTTACTCCTGACCTTAGTCCAGAAAAAATTAAAATTGATATAGATAATGTAAACAAGCTTCTTGGGCTTGAACTGAAAGACTCAGAAGTAAAAAAGCTGCTTGAGAAAATGGGCTATGCATACAAAAATAATACTGCAGAAGTTCCAGCATACAGAACTGACATTTTGCATGAAGTTGATATTATTGAGGATATTGCAATTGCATATGGCATAGACAAGTTCGAGCCAGAAATCCCAAAGATAGCCACAATCGGCGAGGCAGATAGGCACGAGATGCTGAAAAAGAAAATCTCAGAACTCTTGGTAGGCCTTGACATGCTCGAAATCTCAAGCTACCATCTTCTGACAAAAGATGATGCAAAGAAAACAGGAATAAAAGCCGAGATAGAAGTAGAAAAAAGCAAGACTGACTACACATTATTGAGGCCCGAGCTCCTTTGCAATGTCTTGAAAACCCTGGCAGAAAACATTGACAAAGATTATCCTCAGAAGATATTTGAGATAGGGCGTGTATTCTCGCTTGACAAAGAAAAAGAAACAGGCATTTCTGAGAAAGAGCAGCTGTGTTTTGCTCTCGCTCCAGGAAACTTCACAGAAGCAAAGCAAGTTCTGCAATACTTGGCAAGGATGTTAAGCATAAAACTTGACCTGGAGGCAGGCGAGCATCCAAGCACAATTCCAGGCAGAACCGCCATGGCTTTGCATAATAAAAAAGAAATTGGAATAGTTGGCGAAATTCATCCCGGCATCCTGAAAAAATGGCACATCAAGCTGCCTGTCTCTATAGTGCAGCTGAATCTCAATGATATTTTAACTACTCTATAGTTACATTTATATACTCTTTTGCCCATGTTAATACATGACAAACGAATCAACATCAAAGAGTGAAGCAACAGAAACGCAAGTTGGATATATGGCAACAGCAATCTTGGAAGAGATGTGCATTGATTACATCAAAGCTCATGTCAGAGATGGAAAGTTCACTGGCGACGTGCATTATCTTATTGCTTACGACAGCTTACGAAGATACAACGAAAATAGGAATTAATTCTTTCTAATATAACAAGATATCTTATTTACTGTAATTTTAATTATCTTACCAAATCCAGCATCTTCACGAAAACAAGTTTTACCCATCCAATCAAAGGAATCCTGAAAATTGCTTTGCCTATTATTGCGTCTTCTGGAATCCTCTGCTCAACAAATAACTGCCCTATGTTATTGTCACCTTTTGTTGAATAAACAGGCCTTCCATTAACCTCAGAAATATTCACAATCCTGTGGATTATAGGATATTTTTGGTTAGCTTCAAAAACAATTATATCTCCAAGCTCTGGATTTCCTGCACGCCACACAACAATCACATCTCCAATCTCAAGCCCATTTTTCAGGGACCATTTCTCAGCCTGCTGCTCGTTTATATTAATATCTTCATACCACTTGCCAGACTGCTGCCACCATTCTTGAAACAAGGAATCAGACTGGAAATAGTTTGCAATGAAACTGCCAGGGTGATGCATGCTGCTTGATTCTACTACAACCAAAGGCATGCTCGCCCCAAACACAAGCGCCAGTCCAGGAAAGAAAATAAACTTTATTATAAGAAATGCAAATATCAGCGAGATTATCCATCCAAACAGGCTCTCATCTTCCCATACAATGTACCAAAACTTCTTCCAAAAAGCCTTAAGCTTTTCTTTAAAACCCTCTTTTGCCATCTTTTTTATAAGATTTGCATATTTTTAAATATCACTTCGACTAGCATAAAGTATAAAAATCAAGAAACTCTGATTGTAGCATGAAAACTTGCAAAAGATGTGGTAAAGCTGAAAACGAGGCATTATTATTTCAGGTTCTGGCAAGCAACGGGCTTGCAGTAATGTGTGAGGAATGCACAAAGCATGAAGGCTTGCCTGTAATAAGAAGGCCTTCTGAGGAAAATGCAATAAAATATGCTCTCGCCCAAAAAGCAAAGAAATCTGTCTCAAGCGACTTGATTGATAATTTCCACTGGCAGATAATGATGGCTAGAAGAAGAACAAGACTAAGCCAGAAACAGCTTGCCCAGGAATTAGGTGTTCCTGAACAGGACATAGCAAAGCTCGAGTCTGGAAAAGAATCTGAAAATCCAGAAGTGATAAGGAAAATCGAGAACTTCTTCAGGATAAGCCTTCACAAAGACAAGAATCTTCTTGGCGATGAAATAGAGCCTGCTTAGAACACCTGACACACAAACCATTTTAAACCTTGAAGGATAAGGTTTAAAAATACTCTAAGTATTCTTTTAAAATGCAGTTCAAATACCTTAAAGACGAGAAGAACGAGGCTGAAATCGAGATTGATAATCTGACAATTGCCGAGATTCTCAGGAAATATTTAAGCCAGGACAGCGCTGTTGAATTCGTGGCTTGGCGAAGAGAACATCCTTTCAAGAACATAGTTCTAAAAGTAAAAACCTCTGGCAAAACTGTCAAGAAAGCTGTTTCAGATGCCTCAGAAAAAATAGAAAAAGAGCTTGATAAGCTTGTAAGCGAGTTCAAGAAAGCAAAGTAATTCTGCAAAATTAACTAATCTGTCACACAACCCCTCTTAAGCATGTCGAAAATCTTTGATTTTCGAGCACTCTCAGAAATTTCATTTCTGAAGTTTAAAAAATTAGTTTAGTAATAATTAATTCTTTCGTTAATTTTATTAACAATCCATTTCTTATCTTTCTATGGTTGGCGAATACACAAAACCAGATGGCGAGAAACTATTGAATCTTGCACGCAAAAGCATAGAATCCAAGTTCATAGCTATCACGCCCGAAGCTCCAGAAGGCAAGCAGTTTAAGCAAGCACGCGGTGTTTTCGTTACATTGACAGAAAAAGGCGAGCTGCGCGGATGCGTCGGTTTTCCGTATCCTACAATGTCAATCACACAGGCAGTTATTGAAGCTGCGCAATCAGCTGCTTTTGAAGATTCTAGGTTTCCTGCATTAAAGGAAGATGAAGTCACCAAAATAAAAATAGAAATTTCTATTCTTACACAGCCAGAAATTATAAAAAACACAAAAGAGATTGAGATAGGCAAAGACGGTCTTATCTGTGAGTACATGGGATATTCTGGACTTCTGCTTCCACAAGTAGCTACTGAGTACAAGATGTCAAGAATTGAGTTTATTGAAGCATTATGCAGCAAGGCAGGCTTGCCAAAAAACACCTGGCAAAACAAGAACTTCAAGATTTACAAGTTCCAATGCCAGATTTTCGAGGAATAAAATTTAATTGAGTGCTCCCACTACCCCGCTGGGTAAAAGCGTTTTTACATTAATAATTAAAAGTAGTATTAATTCTAGTTATTCTAAATTACAATAATTCTTATTAACCTAGACTTTATTCAAATATAATGGAAACCAAGATTTCAGCCGGCAGCTTTGACTTGAACAAGTGGCTTTTCGGCGGTTATGAAAAAGATATCATTACAACAATCTATGGCCCTGCAGGAAGCGGCAAGACAAATTTTTGTGTTCTTGCAGCATCAAGCCAGGCAAAAAAAGGCAACAAAGTCATTTACATAGACACAGAAGGCGGCTTTTCAGTTGACAGGTTCAAGCAAGTATCTGGCGAAGAATACAAGAAAGCACTTGAAAATATCATGTTAATGAAACCGACAACATTTCCAGAGCAATGGGATGCTTTCGGAAAGCTCTTAAAAGAATTAAAGTCAAGCAAATCAATCTCCCTGATTATTGTTGATGGCATGACAATGCTCTATCGGTTAGAGCTTGCAGAATGCCATGATGATATCAAGAAAGTGCAGGAAATAAACTCAAGGCTTGCAAGGCAGATGAGAATGCTTGCAGAAATAGCAAGAAAAAACAGCATTCCAGTCATTATTACAAATCAAGTCTACTCAAATTTCCTTTCAGACGAGGAACTGAAAGCAGGTAAAGAAAAATCAGTCAATATGGTTGGCGGCGATATTCTGAAGTATTGGAGCAAGTGTCTTATTGAGTTGAAAAATGAAGGAAGCAGGCGCAAAGCCATATTAAGAAAGCACAGAAGCCTCGAAGAAAAAGAGCTCGCGTTCTACATAACAAACGAGGGCATAAAAAAGAGCGGCTGGTTTGGGTGAGTACTAGAACAACGGGAAAGATTTTCAATCAATTTTCATAAATATTCTTTCTATGTCCTATCTTAAGCACGAGAATTATCAATTTATCTTTTTCCATATCAAAAATAACCCTATAATCTCCGACTCTGAACCTATAACCTTGCATTCCGATAAGCTTTTTGATATCACAGGATTCAGGCCTGATTCTTAATCTCTCCAATGCAGCAATAACTCTTTCTTTCATATTATGCTCAAGTTTCTCTAATTGCTTCAGCGCTGTCTGAGAATAAATAAGTTCATACATTTAAAGCCCCAGCTTTTTTTTGGCCTGCTCATGAGTGTAGAATTTTCCTGCCTTGACGTCTGCCCTTGCTTGTTCTATCTCCCTTTTTGTTTCTTCATTCAGCTCTTTAGTATCTTCCACCAAGTTCCAAATTACCTCTTCATAGCTTTCTTTATCATACTGCTTGCTATTTTTCAGTGTCTCAAGCAATTGTCCGCTTACTTGTATTGTTGTTGCCATATCTACTATATAACTGGCTATAGTATATAAACTTTTCGTCTATTGCACACTGGAATTATTGAGCTGATAAAAAGAGCGGTTGGTTTGGGGTAGTTTTCGTGCAGAGCTCCCGAAGGTAAATTTCAGAGTTCAGAAAACGGATGTTCTACTTCTTGTAAATAAATCTGTAAATTAGAAACATCAAAATGCCCCAAACAATAGTATCTGCAATTAAACCGAAAGCAGATAATTGATTTACTACTTCTCCAGATAATCCATTAACACCCCAATAATAAAGTGCAAATGGTGTGCCAATTGTATTACAATCTCCAGGACAACCAACACAACAACCACCGCATTTACACTGCACCATACTCGATAATGAAAGGGGTAATAAAAAGATAATCGCAGTAACAATTATTGCTACAACAATGGAGATTATTAGATTTTTGTTTGTCATATAATTTTGTATTTATTAAGGTATTTAAAGATATTGACAACTTTGAAGGAGCTTGCGAATTAAACCTGTCAATATTAGTTACCTTCACTCTTCTCCTCGTTTTCCTTCTTCTCAGCAGGCGGCTGCTTTCTAGTTTCGCATTCTGGATTAAAGCAGAATATCCACGGACGCCTGCCTTTTGAAAGGCGGATGAGCATTGGCCATCCGCATTTTTCGCAGACTTTATCTGTCTTTTTAATCAAGCCATTTGGCGGCAAACTGTATGTAGTTTTGCATTCAGGATATCCTGAGCAAGCGACAAACGAGCGCTTCCACATCCTGTTGAACAAAATTCTTAAATCACCCTTGTTGCACTTCGGGCATTTTCTTATAATATTTTCCTTGTAAGTCTGCTCCCTTTGCTCCTTGATAACATCAATAAGTTTTTCTCCTATCTTGGCTTCTGATTTCTTGAAATCAGTTATTATTTTTGTAATAGACTTCTTTGCCTCGTTTATGATTTTCTCTTCCTTCTGCGTTAAGTCTTTCTTGGCTGTTATTATGCTGTCCATCTCTTTCTCAAAATTCCTTGTCAGCTTCTCATCAACAATTATCGGAGAATAATCTTTTAGTGTCTCGATAATTCTTATTCCTAAAGGAGTGGCTATAATTGACTGGTCTTTGATATACTCTCTTTCATACAAAGTTTCAACAATCGCAGCTCTTGTTGCCTTTGTCCCAAGATTTCTTTTAGTAAGCTCAGCGACAACTGAAGCAGGAGTATAACGGTGCGGTGGCTGTGTCTCTTTCGCTTCAATTTCAACCTTTTCTATTTCATGATTTCCGTTCACATCTTTCAGCTCTTTTTCTTGCAATCTCGCAGGATAAACCTTCATCCATCCTTCCTCTTTGATTTCCAAGCCTCGCGCCAGGAATCTAAGTCCTTCCAGTTCAGCAGATATCACTTTATTAGCAACTCTTGCATCGCTGCAGAAACATGACACAAATCTCTTGACAATTAATTCATATACTTTTTTGTCTTCAGATGTCATTTCAGAAATCTCTCCAGTCGGATAAATAGAAGGATGTGCAGGGTCTGACTTGCTTCCTTCAATTGGCTTCTTTCTTGTTGCAAAGCTGGCAAAATCAAATACTTTCTTTAATCTTTCAATAATTTTCAAAGGCTGCACTGATTCTGGAATTTTCTGGCTGCTTGTTCTTGGATATGATATCAGCCCAGAAAGATAAAGCTGCTGGCATATCTGCAGTGTTCTTGCAGGATTTATTTTGAAAAACTTGTATGCTTCTGTCTGCAAAGTTGTCAAGTCAAATGGAGCAGGCGGCTGGATATTCTCTTCTTTTACTTCTGTCTTGACAAAAACTTTCTTTCCTTTCAGTTTCTCGAATTTATCAAGTTCTTTTTTGTTAGTAATATCCTTGTTATGCTTGAGCCTGACACCAGAAACAAGAATGTAAACTTGCCAGAACGGGCTGGGCTTGAAAGCTTTGATTTCAAGCTCCTTGTCAACTATCAATCTCAAAGCCGGCCCCTGCACTCTTCCGATTGACATGATTTTAAATGAGCCAGCTTTCTTTATCGCTTCCATCAGCGCGCGAGAAAGATTTATTCCATACATCCAGTCAAGATAATGTCTTGTCTCGCCTGCAATTGCCTGCCCCCAGTCAATTGTCGGCATTAAATTGCTGTAAGCATAATTCAGTTCCGGACCTGTTAAAGTAGAGTATTTCATTCTCTTGGCATCTTTCTCGCCAAAAATAAACCTTATAATATTCAATCCAATAACTTCTCCTTCAATGTCATAGTCTGTCGCTACAATAAAACTCTTGGCATTCCTTCCCAGTTTTTTCAAAGTATCATAAAATTTCTTTGTAAAGCTCGCTTTCTTCTGGTAACTTGGTGTCCATTCAATGTCAAAAACAGGCAATTGCCCTCTTGTCTTCTGAGTTAATGTAAAAAGATGCCCTGCAGCCGCAGCAACCATTATCTTTTCACCATCTCTTTCAACAGAGTAATAAGAAACTCCCTTGTCTCCAAGTTTCTTTGCCTTTCCAAGCGCATCTGCGATTTTAGCAGCAGCCTGCGGCTTTTCAGTTACAATAAGAATATACTCTCCCTTGCCTTTTCTTTGAATTGGCTTCTCAACCTTTATCGTCTCTGACTCAGTTTTCTGTTCTTTTGTCTTCCTTGTCCTTGGCTTCCTTGTTTTCATTGGCTTCTCTGTCTCAGCAGGCTCAAAAGACTCTGCAGGTTTCTCTATCTTTACCAAATCCTTTGGATTGAAAGGTTTGGCAAGCACTTCTACAAACCTTTTGACATCAGAGGGATTTATCGGCAAGTCTGCGATTTGTTTGGGTTTTCTCATGTTATTACTTTATCCTTAGAAAGAGGGATTTTATAAATAATTCGTTAAATCAGAGCAATAGCATTATGCTTACATGCACTAACACACGCGCCGCAATTTATGCATTTTGACTTGTCGTATTCAACGCGCTTGCCTCTTTTCAATGCCTTGACAGGACACACCTCAACACATCCCTCGCATGCTTTTCCGCAGCCGCAACTTTGACATTTGCCATCTTTCCAGCAGCATATCTTGTAGTCAATTTTTATAGGCATGGTAACTATATCTTATTAGGGTTTATTAACTTTTTTAATGATTCTAAAGAAAATAGTCACTCAAACATAATAAAACTTAAAAGTGTTGGATTCAGTCTTAAAAGATGAAAAACGGATTCCTTATATTAATTTTGTTGATTTTTGTTGCCCTGCTGATAACTTATACTGCCTTGGCAATGCATTATCCTGGTGAAAGCAAAGTGCCTAAAATTGTCGTCAAAGCACAGCACACCACTGGTTCTCACTCAACTTCCCAGCCAGCCAACACTGCCAGCAACATTAATTCATATGCGTCAAAGCCTCAATTTGATATCCTGTCAAATAATGGCACTGTCTTGCAAGTAGACTACCAAACTGGAAGTCTCAATGTGTCAAAAGACGAGTTCTTTAACTTCAGCATTTCAGTAAAATGCAAGAGCAACTGCACAAACCTTGTTCTTGTACTGGACCCAGTAACAGCAGGCAAATTCACACAGCAGGAAATAGCCAATGCAGAAAAAGAGTTAGAGAAAATTAGGTTGGCGATTAAAGCAAATAACCTGTCATGGCAACCTGCTTTGAATGATTATTTTGTCGAATACGTGAACAAAAAAACAGCTATAATGAAAGAACTTCCAGCTTCAGATGCGAGTTTGAAAAGCAAGCCTGTTTTCCAGGTAAAAAGCGCAGTTACAACCAATGAAGAAAAAATCATTCCGTATTACTTTGACTGGAGAAATGCCTACAATGAGAATTGGGTAACTCCTGTCAAGAACCAGAATCCGTGCGGAAGCTGCTGGGCTTTTGCTCCTGTCGCAGTACTGGAATCTGCTCTTAACATTTTCAATAAATGGCCTACTCTAATGCCTGACCTTTCAGAACAGGAAGAATTGTCATGCAGCTCAGGAGACTGTTCTGGCGGAGATATGAGCGCTGCTATGAACTATGCGCGGGACACTGGAGTTGTCAATGAAACATGTTTCTCATATGTTGCATCAAAAGTATCATGTTCTAACAAATGCCAGAACTCAACACAATATCACATAACAGGCAGGACAGACTTGATTGACTGGCCTGCATCAAGCATAGATAAGCAAACAGCAATAAATTACTTGTTAAAATACGGGCCTGCTGTAAAACAGATGAAAGTCTATAATGATTTTCCATCATATTCAGGAGGAATATACGAGAATACAACCTCTTCATGGCTAGGATTCCATATTGTTACAGTCGTAGGATACAATGAAACAGGAGATTACTTTATAATAAAGAACTCTTGGGGAAGTGGATGGGGTGGCATGGGCGGCTACGTCTATATAAAATCATGGCTCGCGCTCGGTGACCCTAATTTGTTTGATTGGTGGATATTTGCAACAGGCGCAGACACGCTAGGAAAAGGAATAATACCAATGAATTCTGGCACACCTTTTTACACAACAACACAAAATCCTTACAATTGCGGCAACCTGTCTGCTGGAGAAAGCTGCAATATTTCCTTCCAGGTAAATGCAACAGGCTTCCACTTGTCAAACTGGACTTTCTTCTTCATCCTTCAATCTGACGAAGAAAATCTTACAACAGATAACTCAACAATCACAATAATAGGCAATTACATTCCAGAAATCCAGAGTATAGAATGCCGTTCTGATGGAATATGGAAAGACTGCAGTACGACAGGGGCAAACAAGACTCTCACAGCAGTAAGAGTCAATGCCACTGACTTTGATGATAGCATAGATTCTGTCATAATAAGACTGAAAGAGAGCAGCGTGTTACTGAACGAAAATACTTCTTATTTTGACTCGGGTTTTTATGTTATTAATACCTCTAGCATTCTTCAAGAAAATGAAATATACAGGATTGAAGCTGATGTCTATGACTCAAGCTACTGGATTAATGGTTTCAAGCAATGGATGCCAGAGATAGAAATTCCATGTATTGAGAACTGGACAGAACTATATGGTAATTGCACAATTAATGACACACGATTAAAATATTATGCTGATACAAGCTCATGCAATACAACTTATAATTTGCCTGCTGATAACAGCACTTTTGTTGCCTGTGATTACTGCTCTCCAAACTGGCAGAGTTACAATACTACCTGCATTACTGGAAACTTGACACAGTACTGGCTTGACAGCAGCACGTGCTATGAACAGACTGGCTTGGCAGATGACCTTCTCGGCAGGTCAGCCAATCAAACCCTCTCGTGTATAAACCCGCAGCAATGCATCACAATCTGCTCCTTTACAAAATGTCACAGGTACTGCACATGAGCAATAACTCTTAGCTTTCTGAAATAATTTCTATAAAGAATTAATACAATAAACTGGGACGCTTACTCAGCCATTCATCTGCGTCTTTGTTTGCCGCAGTGAGGAATGCTCTCAAGCATCCGCAACAAGAGCAAATCAAAGATAAACAAAACACGCTGCTGCTTTCACCCCGACGGGTCAAAGCTTTTTGCTATTAATAAACAATTTAATTTTCTTCAAAAAACTAAGTAATCATACATAGGTTAAAGATTTATAAAACCCGAAGTTTTTAGTTATATATGCCGTTGTATTTGAAGTACAAAAGAGGGTATAGGATTTTGCTGTTCTTTTTTTCATTGCTAGTCTTCTCCCTGATAATTTACTCATATTTCTCAGTGCAGTCAGAACTCTCGGAAATAAGGAAAGCTGTTTCTGCATTAAACACAGGCATAACGACAATACTGACAAGCGTAAAGAACCTGTCTTCAATTTTCTTTACAGAAACATTCTGGCTGGTAATTCTCTTTGCAGTTGCTATAATGTCCATAAATTACTTGTTGAACTGGTATTACATAGAGAAAAGAAATGCATTGATTGACGAGCTTACAGAGCTATACAACAGGAAAGCAATGAAATCCTGGCTTCATAAAGAAGTCGGACGTGCCCAGCGCTTTAAACATCCTTTAAGTATCGCGATAATGGACCTTGACCGCTTCAAGCTCTACAATGATGCCAATGGGCACTTAAGAGGAGACTGGCTTTTGAAGCATATCGCCAAGATACTCAAAGAGAATTCAAGAGAAATAGACTTTGTAGGAAGGTACGGCGGCGAAGAATTCGTAATAATCTTTCCAGAAACAGGGCATAACAATGCATTGAAAGTTTGCGAAAGAATAAGGCAAACAATAGAAACAACCCCATTTGCAGGCGAAGAAAACCTTCCGACAAAAAAAGTCACTATAAGCATCGGGCTTGTCACTGTCTGCGACAGCTTTGACCAGGAAAAAATGCTGAAGCAGGCAGATGATTTCCTGTACAAGGCAAAAGAAGAAGGACGCAACAGGATAGTGCACAAGAATGTCTGCCCGTGAACATATCATTTTTCTGCAATTAATTATTTAAACTTCATCTAAGAACCATGATTATGCCAGAAACAAGAGTGAACATAGCAATTGCTGGTGGGCCTTGCACAGGCAAAAGTGTCGTGGCTGCGCACCTGTATTCACATTTAAAGTGCGAAGGGTATGATTATGACCTGATTCTTGAGGAATGCAGAAAATTAAAGAAAGAATTTGGTAAGTTTAACGACCCTTTTGAACGGTTTTATATGTGGCGTCAGCAAGAAAGAGAAGAGCTGCGTTCAACTGCCAGTAATGGATTCGTCACAGACAAGCCATTATTCCATTATTATGCGCAAGTAAAACAATTTTGCTCCAAGCCGAGGGACAGGCTTGCGCTAAGGGAGCTCTACAGGATGTGCCTTGAACTGGAAGAAAAGAATAGGTATCAATTAATAATTATTGCAAAAAATCCTGATGAATTTGGGTACAAGAGAGACAGTTCGCGTTCTTCTGAAAAATCTGTAGCAAGGGAGAGGCATCAGATAATCTGTTCATTCGTGGAACATTTCTGGCCAGAAAAGATATTATATGTCTCTGGAGATCTTGAGAAAAGAACAGAGCAAGCACTTAGAAGAATACGAAAAATATATGCTGCTGCAAATCATTAAACCTCTATGACAATCCCATCGCTTCCAACGTTTATCACTCTTGTCTTGCCAATCCTCTCTTCCAAGCCAGAAGCTTCATGAATATGCGAGTGCAATAAAAATTCTGGCTTGAATTTTTCAACAGCCATCCTTATGCCTTTGCTTCCGTGAATTCCAGAAATCTCTGATATGGTATCTTTTGCATGCATGTGCGTAACCATTATTTTTTTCTCAGTTCCCTTGAGAGCATCGTGCCCTTTTTTCAGTGTTGCAAACAAATCCTTGTCAGAAATATCAAAATCAATAGCACCGCCAGCACCGAATATTCCAACATCCTTGTACTTGACAGAATATCCGTGAATGTTTTTCATTCCATAAAGTTCGGCAAGAAAATCAATTGTAGCAAAACTATCATGATTTCCAGGTATAAGAAGGACTTTCTGCTTCTTGTCCTTGAACGGCTTTAATATGTTCTGTGTAACTATAGGTGAAGTAATATCCCCACACAGGATTACCAAGTCTACATGCTCTTTCTCAGCCTTCTGGCTGAGCTTCCTTGTCAGGCTTGCATCTCCGTGAATGTCGCCTGCAGCCAGTATCCTGAGTTTATGTGTCATGTTTACTATAAACTATAAATCTTTAAAAATCCTTTGATATTCAGTTAAAAATGAAAAAAGGAAAAGTAGAAATTCCCAGAACTGTGTATTTTGATGGGTATTCTAATGAACAAGCAGCAAGAATTGAGGGAACAAGGCAATGGCTGGGCTACAGGCAGGTTGATATTAATCTCTCAGGCATAAGTGACAGAAGTCTTGTAGATTATGTTCTTGAAAAAGGAATATTTCTTGCCAAGCCAGAGAGAATACTAATTCCAAGCCAGGTTTCAGGAAGATACCATCTTGATGGCTTGTTTTTCAAGATTTATGATGAACAATGGGGCAGACCTACTGGAATGTGCCGTGCTGTTGCATCAGGAAGATTATCCCAGGAACTTTTGTATTCAGAGTCATACACAGAAATCATGCGAGAGATAAAAGAAAGAGGGTTGCTAAAAAAAGTCAGAGATGCAAAGAAAAAAATAAGAGAAGATTGGAAAAATGGAATAGGATATACATTGAGTTCTGCAGATGATGTAACTTCTCCAGAACAAGAAATATTGCGAGACAGGGCGAAAGCGTCAAGAGAAGCAGAAGAGCAAAACCGGAAAAGTCCTCCCCAGATTATATACGGCACAGCAGTCAATCCATAATTATTTGCCGAAATTCCTCTTCCTTGTCTCAAACTCTTTTATGCAATCTTGCAAATCTTGTTTTGTGAATTCAGGCCATAACTTATTTGTGAAAATTAATTCTGAATAGACAGACTGCCACGGCAGGAAGTTGCTTGTTCTTTTCATTCCACCTGTTCTTATTATCATATCAGGCTCGTCTGAAAGCCATAAAGCGCCAGTAACATCCTCTTCACTTATTTTTCCTTTTTTATTCCTAAGTTTGTTGAAAGCATTAACAATTTCAAGCCTTCCTCCATATGCAAAGCAGAAATTGATAGTATAGTTACTGTAATCCTTGGTGTCTTGTTCAATCTCGCTGGCAAGCTTGCTGACATCTTCAGGCACAAGCGAAAGGTCGCCGATAAACCTCATCTTAATCTTGTTTTCACTTATCCTTTTATCTTTCTTGAATTTCTTAAACCAGTCCTTGAAAAGCTTGAACAAATACTTTAATTCTCCTGGCTCTCTTTTCAAGTTTTCAGTTGAAAGAATATACAAAGTAATCTCTTTTATGTCAAGTTCCTTGCACCAATCCAGAAGCCTTTCGACATTCTCAGCGCCAGCTTCGTGCCCCTTCCAGGCAGGCAGCCCGCGGGCTTTGGCATACCTTCTATTACCATCAAGAATTATTGAAACATGCTTAACCATAATCTATTTTTTTCTCTTTCCTTTCTTTGTTTTCTTTTCGTTTGCCTTTTTCTGCCCAGAAGATATCTCTTTAAAGCCAGTATATTTCCATAAGCATTTCGGTATTTTAATATCTCCTTTGCTTGTCTGGTTGTTTTCAACAATGCATGCAATCATTCTTTCTGTTGCTATGGCTGTATTGTTTAGGGTATGCACCAGTTTAAGTTCAGTGTTATCCTGGAATTTTATGTTGCCCCTTCTCGCCTGATAATCAAGACAGTTTGAGCATGAGCCCAGCTCTCTATAACCTTTCTGGCTTGGAAACCACCCCTCAAAATCTATTGTTTTTGTTGCAACTCTCCCCATATCCAAAGAAGAAAGTATGACAAATCTGAATGGAATTCCCAATTGCTTAAGCATTTCTTTAGAATTATTAAGAAGAAAATCAAATTCTTTCCATGAATCCTTTGGCTTGCAAAAAACAAATTGTTCAATTTTTTCAAATTGGTGCGTTCTGAATATGCCTTTCGTGTCTTTTCCATGGCTTCCTGCCTCTTTTCTAAAACAAGGAGAAATTCCTGCAAATCTTACAGGAAGCTTGCTCTGAGGAATAGTCTCATTCATATAATAAGCATTCAAAGCATGTTCTGCTGTTCCGATAAGATACAAGTCTTCGTTCTCAATCTTGTAAATCATCTCTTCAAAAGCACCAAGAGGAAGTGCAGCAGACAGCGCGTCTCTTCTAATCATAAAAGGCGGCTGAATTAATGTAAATTTCTTTTGGTTCAAAAAATCCAATGCGAAGTTAATTATTGCAAGATTTAGTTTTACAAGTTGGTTCTTAAGGTAATAGAATCTTGATCCAGCAATTTCTGATGCTTTTTTTGTATCAAGAATATCAAGACCTTCAAGCAAGTCAGCATGATCCTTTATCTTGAATTTGAACTTCGGAATCTTGCCAAACTTAAATATTTCCTTGTTTTTTGAAGCATCACCGATAGGAACGCTCTTATCGACTATGTTAGGAAGAGTTGCTAACAATTCGTCAATCTTCTGCCTTAATTCCCGTTCCTGATGCTCGTTCTTGGCAAGTTTCTGGTTGATTTGCTTTGCCCTTTCAATCAGGGATTCTAGATTTTTCTTGTGCTTCTTGGCTTCATTCACTTGAATAGAAACCCTGTTCCTGTCTGCTCTCAGTTCATCATCCTCTCCTTTCAATTCTCTCCATAATTTGTCAAGCCCAAGTATCTCGTCAACAAGATTCTCGTCATAAAGCCTATGCTTACAGTTCCTCTTAACAAGTTCAGGTTTCTCTCGCAGAAGTTTGATGTCAAGCATGTTGTATTAAGAAAAAAATGCTATATAAATCTTAAGATTTGTAGCTGACAGCGTGCTTTGCCCCGCATACCAAGCAGTGCACAAAATAGTAAGGCCCTTCTTTCAGCAGCTCTGTATCATGCTTGCCGCACTCCTTGCAGATTATAAATTCCTTGATATACTCCTTGATCTTGTCATCCAGCTTAACTCCTGAAACCTTGCCTGCAAATATCAGCCTGTCGCCGTCAATCTTGCCTGGAATTGCAACTTCTTTTTCCAGGAACTTTTTAACATGCAGCTTTGGCCTCTTCAAGTAGCTGCAAATTTCTCCGAAATTCACAAATATTGTTTTGTAACCTTCTATTATAGTATTGGCTTTAGGCACATCAAACCTTATTCCAGTGCTCTCTATCGGCTTGACTTGCTTGTAAGCATTCTCCAAAAGTTTCTCATAATCTTCCATAACTATACATATTTGGATGATTTTTAAAGTTAATCAAAATCCTTTCTGTCAACACCATCTGTCAAATGAACAAGTCCATTGTTTACATCCCGGGTTTCCACAACAGCAGGCAAATCCTTCAGTTTCGGATATCTGAAAGTGTTCTGCCATTCTGAAATCCGTGTCCTTCCTTCTGTCTGATGAGGCGGATATTGATGCATCCATTGCCAAGAAACAATATAAAGTTCTCTTGCAACAACAAGTTTCTCTAGTTCTTCTTTCTCCTTTGTCTTGATTTCAGCAACATTACATGCAAGAGTATAAGTTCCAAGTCCCCAGTAAGCTGTTCTGCCATTGGAATAATCCATCTGATACTCCAGAACAGTCCACGACAAGGGATATCTTCCTCGTGGTCCGTTT
>Ga0315289_10004611_pt1 | contig 20500 bp, 17 predicted proteins | sample YL17G11_40_MG_FD_203452 | JGI IMG/M metagenome (GOLD analysis project Ga0315289, IMG submission 203452) | Sediment microbial communities from Yellowstone Lake, YNP, Wyoming, USA - YL17G11_40 | ecosystem: Environmental > Aquatic > Freshwater > Lake > Sediment | place: USA: Wyoming | collected... | reverse complement strand
GAAGTCGTCGCCAGGGTCACAGAAAGAGCGATGGACTGCCTTGAGAACGTGGTGAGAATCGCCTGTCCCGATATCCCTGCGCCTTTCAGTCCTCCTCTTCAGAAGGCATACATGCCCGGAAAGGAAACGATAGTGAAAGCGGTCAGAGGATTCATGCGATAGGTGCAATTCGATTATGCAGACGGATTGACACGTTTGTTAAAAGGCGTTCAACATTCCATTGCTTTCATGAAGCCAGAGATGGTGGACGTGGTAGCGTCCGAAGTCTGAAGAGCCGCCGACCAGTCTTGTTTTCAGACTTTCTCCATCATTTTGAGCATTGCTTCCTCTGGCCCCGGAGGAACGATTATCCAGTAGGCATGGAGTGTTTCCTTACCAGTGTTTACCACTTGGTGGGTGGACTTTGCGGGGGCATATGCGATCGCGCCAGGCTCAACCTCCACCTCGTTCCCATCGGCGACAACTTTGCCGTGACCCTTTGTAACTATCCAGAACTCGTCGGATCGTTCGTGTGAATGTGGATCGCTCTTGCCTGTCGGTGGGATCGTAACTGTTCCAATCGACGCTGAGTCTACTCCGTGCTGCTTGACAGAGAACAGGACTTGTCTATGTCTCTCGAAAGGTGGTGGAGTAGCCAAGTAGTCGGCTTCCCATGATTTCACGACCAAGGGTTTCATCCAGACACACACCTTGCCTTGTAGAGGGTCATCCGAGAGACGCCCACTAATAGCCAGTTCGGGTTCCTTTGTGCACGAGGAAAGTGGGAGTTGTACACCAATTTGCTCTGCCATGAGCTCTGCTCGGCAGTAGCCTCGAAGTCTGTACCATTCTTCGCGACTTTGTGGCGCTCTTCCGGTCCTAACAGAATAGGGTCATCAGGTTTGGGGGTCTTCAGTCGAAGTTCGCGTGAGATTTCGTACAGGGAGCCTTTGATGAAGTTGGCGGAATCTAGAGCGAGTACTCTAGCCTTGTTCGCTTTGAACAAGTGCGGGCGCAATGACAAGAAGCACCGGAATGTTTGAAGAGAAGACAAGAATGAAACGTAGTCCTAGAATCGGATTCGTGGTCGCAACGCTGGCTCTGTGGCTAATCGGCCTTGTCGTATTCAACAGTTTTGCGATTGGCGTTGCCTCCTCCGTGAGTGAGGTGCATTCGGCGGTCTCGGTCTCTCACAAGGGGTTCGTGTACGCTGAGGGTGACAGGTTGATGCACCCAGTTCACCATGAAGGGAGTGGGCACCTACTTTCCCTGAGACTACGCCTGGACAAACATGATGGACTGGGATTGGAATGAAATGGATGAGGACTTCGGTCTGGCTGGGTCGCTCCACGCAAACACTATTCGCACGGGGATGAACTACCTGTCCTCCACCGGAAACCTCGATTGGAAGAAAGGCATCTTCCAGACGCACCGGATTCTTCAGACGTATCATATTCAGATTCCTGTACGTATCTATCGCATCTTTGAACTTCTCGGCGAGGTTTTCGCCACGGAACTTCCTCCGAAGGGAGTTCTTCGATGGCGAAGGAATACTCTGAGGTACCGTGTCTCTGGAACACGACATGGAAATCCTTCTCAAGCCAATGTGCCTCGACCGAGTTCCGAAGTGACCGTTCTGGCATTGCTTATCCATTCTTGGATTCTCTCAACCGGTGAATCCAATGGTGCGGCATCGATTTCAATAGTTGCATCTGAGCATTTCGCAATGAGGGTCCGGAGCCTAGCTCTCATCTCGTCGGATGTGACGTAAACATCCCTTTGAGGATCCAATCTCTTGTGAAGGATTACCCTCCTCGGGCCGAAGATCTGTGCAGCGAGTTCTAGGTCGCTAGCCGGGCTAATCTCAATTCTCCTAAGGCCGGGGAGCGCGGCAATCCTGTCATATAGGCGTGTCAGGTTTCCACAACTGTGGAAGTAGAATATCCCGTTGTCGTGGAATTCGGCGATCTTCTGCTCGTACGGAAAGATAAACTTCTCATAGTGGTCCTTGGAGATGATGTCTCCATCAACTTCATCATTGTCAAGCTGGGCTCGTCTAATGTCACACCCCAAGTATCGCCTTCTCTCTTTCTCCCACCTAATTCTAGACTCTGTTATGAAGCTCATGAGTCTGTGGAAGAAATCCGGATTCCTATACAAGTCTACGCAGCAATTCTGAAGGCCCCTCAACGCCCATGCGATCGAGAATGGGCCACGACAAAACACAGGGAAAACAACTTCCAGTCTGTTCTTCACCATCTTGGAAATCTCTTCGTAGAATTCTATTGTTCTAGGCATGAGGCCACTCTTGTAGAAATCAGGATAGTTCATGGCATCAAGATCCGTCTCGCTCTTTATGATTGGTTTGGGGCTCTGGCGTGGGTCCATATTCTGATCGTAGATGGTTTCAAGTCCAAAGAGACTTGTTTCAAAAGGAGGGCCAAAGTAGAGCATCAAATCACCCTGCTGGTCAGAGGTCAGTTCTGTCGCCTCTGCACCTGCAGACGTCACGCCCACAGGATTGTCATCCAAGAAATTACGCGCTCTGAACAGTATGATCTTCAGCGTATTCTCAAGATATCTCCTAGGGCTCGAAAACATCTCAACGAGGTTAATGCCTATAGTTTGGCTGTGGAAGGAGCGACTCCAATTCACAGTGACTGGTATCGTCGCTGGCTCTCGGAGAGAATAGAAGTCCTCCCAAAAGGCTTTCAGTTGGATGTTTCGATTCTCGCTCTTCAGCTCAGCTACCTGTTCTATGAGTCTGTCGAGCCTCGTCGTAATGCCATCCCCCTATTTCAGACGTTGCGGAGCGTGTGATATTGTTCGTATGATTCAATTTGGGAACGCCAACAGATACTATCTGACAAAGAATCCCCTATTTTCATTCATCGGCCCGGCCAATTCGCAACAGCGTTCACTATTTCGGCTCCGACTGTCGTGGCGTCGTCCAGCTGTTGCCGGTCAATTTCCATGCACGTATCTGTGCTGCGGTGGTAGTGTTGAAAATCGAACACACGCAAGGACGTAAGAAGAGCCGTAGGCACACCTTGCTGGTGGAAGGGCCAGTGATCTGAACCGATCCTTGGATCTCTAAAGTCCAACTGAAATTGACCGGTGAGCTTGGAACCGAGAGCGTTTACGATCTGTTTCCTGAACTCATCCTGTTCGGCCCATACGGTAAGAGGCCCGGCAAGTCCCACACCATCAATGCACACAACACCCTTGACGTCTTGTATCCCAGCCTTCTCTTTCAGGCGATCTACGTAATACCTCGACCCAAGAATATGGTATTCCTCGCACCCAAATGATATGAACCTCACCGTGCTTTTGCACCTTCCCTTTGCTAGCATCTGCGCGATGCGTAACATTGCAGATACACCGCTCGCGTTGTCAACTGCTCCCGGTGAATCATGGGCAGTATCATGATGTGAGCAGACAATTACCTCCTCCTGAGATTGCGGATTGGCCACCAAGGTTCCGATGACGTTCTGTGAGACTAATCCCGGGAGGAGTTGCCCACCGATGTCGACTCGCATTCTTGCAGTCACGCCATTCTTGCATATCCCTTCGAGTTCCCTCAGGCACTCTTCCCCCACGCACACGTACGGTGCACAACCATAGATCCTTCCAAGAATGAGTGGAAGAGAAGCCGATAGTCCCTTGGGACGAGCGACAAGGAAGGCGATCTCTTTGCCTGAACTGTCCACTATGGCGTATTTTGGCCAGCATGTCTTGCCCGTGATTGATATCTGGTGATCACCAACATACTCAATCCTACCCTGAAGTCCTCCTTCCGGGGTCGAATCTGAGAACATGAAAGAACTTGCCTCAAAACTCCTCCTGGAGGGCTCAAGAAGTTCGAGTGCGGGCGGCCTTGTGGATTGCCAACCAACAAATCCGAATTCTTGGGTTGCAACACTCAGCCCAAGAGAACGCATTCTTGCCGTCACGTATTCTGCGGCTCTTCGTTCGTTCGTGGTTCCACCGAATCTAGGCCCTATACTCTCCGAAAGGTGTCTCACGGTCTCCAAATCGCATACCATACCTCTGTTTCTGAACTCAGCTCAAAGTCTGCGGAAGGGTCTCTTGAAGCTTATGCAGGCGCCTCACATGAACAATTCGAGTAGCGCACGAGTAAGTCCAGTTGCTGGGTTCTGAAACAGCGTGGCATTGATTCATGCAGCTAACCTCGCGGATTGCTCAGACAGTCTTCGCAAATCCGATCCATCCGTAAATCACCGGACTGAAGGCTTCCATCCTCCCAATAGGAGACACGGAGTCAAGCTGAAGAAAGGAGCAGCTATCCGAAGTCGCCAAGACCATACTCAAGCCGTGCATTGCCAACCTAAGGGCGAGAAGAATTCGAACAACCGCCGTACACTCACTCAAGTGGCTCAAGTTCTGCGAGATCTGGCGGCCTAGTGACCGAGGGTCTCTGAAAAGCGGAATGGACCAATCAATAAGTAGACATAGCGATCCGCAAGCCTATTGCCTAGCTTCTCCTTGAAAGGGAGAGGAAATTGCGGCACTTTTGCAGCGCCAATCAAGGTTAGGTATCAACTTCAAGAGGGCGCCTCAATCCAGAGCCCCCAAACATCTCCGATGGACTTGACGACGCCATGCTTGACAAGCGACCGAGACGCGAAAAGATATTAGGATTGTGATACCGTGAGGCAAGCAAGGGACCTGTTAGTCATCGATGATGACGCCTAGGGAGAGATGGTATGCGGTATCGTCGCACCCTCCCAAGTGGCCAGATAGAATTTGCAAGGAATTCGTCGGCGGCTTCGGTTCTACGTCGCCTTTAGATCAGGAGCCTTACGGCCTTAAGGCGATAGCCAACTATGTTGGTGTCTCCGAATACGCTGACCCTCAACCAGACCCTCTATGGGGCTACACCAGGGTTGACGAGCGTATTCTGGAGAAGTTCAACTGCGACTTCAGGTATCTCCCAGTGAACCCGAGTCTCTACGGAGATCCAAGAGATTGGCGACATCTTCCGAACGGGTGGGTTCAAACCGGATGCGGCATTTTGTGGAAACCAGGCTACGGTGTAAGCAGACAAGGCGTTCGACGCATGATGGTGGCGCCGGACAATGAGCAACCTGCGGCGAAATTGAGGACGTTGAAGGATATGGAGGAATACCCCTACTGGCCTGAAACCGATCACGAGAAGATACGAGAGGCTTTGGAGGTGAAGGCAGGCGAGGTAGCTAAGATCGCTAAGAAGATGCATGAAGAGACAGATTACGCAATATCAGGTGGAGGAGTCCCATATTCTGCGGAGGCGCACTATCGCGTTCGCGGGTTCAGTCAGTGGCTTGTGGATATCAAGAAGAACCCAGAGTTCCTCCACGCCTTCGCCACAAGATTGTGGGAGATAAGCAAGGATTTCGCGGAGATCTATCTTAACCAAGTTGGCGACTACGTTGACAGGGTGAGCGTGACGCCAGGTGACCTGGGAACACAATGTGGACCCATGATCTCCCTTGAGGACTTCAGGGAGTTCGTCCTGCCCTATGTGAAGAAAAGTATTGCCCTTGTGAGAAGGTATACGAAGGCACGGATCTATGCTCACTCATGCGGCTCGATTCACCTCTACATCAAAGACCTGGCCGAGGCAGGACTAGACATGATAGGCCAACAGATTACACCTTACACATTCCAAATGGAACCGGAGAGGCTTCGCAGAGACTATGGGGGGGTAATGAGCTTCTGGGGCGGCATGGACACGCAGGTGGTCCTACTGAGATACACGCCGGATCAAATCAGAGATTGGGTGAGAAGGGTCATATATGGGCTGGCGCCAGGACACGTCGTCGCGTCAAACCATGCTATACAGGGCGACGTGCCACCTCAGAACATATGGGCCGCGAATGAGGCTGTGGAAGAATTCAGCAGGGCTGTGTACGGAAACGGGTAGTTAGCCCCGCGAAACCTAGACAAATGGTTCAGGGTTTCGGGCATCTCTTCTTTGGAAGATGCAGTATGTGGACGCGCAGTATCCCCATGAAAAGGGAGATCCCAACAATGATAAAACCCTCCACTGTGGTGCAAGTTCTATCCTCGATGCCCCAAGGCATTTGACGTTTGCAGAAAGTGCCTGTACTGGTCGAAGTGGCAGCTGGAACCCCTGGTGGCATGCCATCTATCTGGGGCTCGCGGGTCGAGCTACTAGGCCCGACTTTTCAGAAACACCTATAGATTGTGCGCAACTGCCTATGTTCGATTCAAGTGACCACAGTCAGAGAGTCGTATGAGATTCTGTTTCTTTCTAGAAAGCATGTTGAGACTGCCGATCTTCCAATGGCTGACATAGTTGCCGCTGTGGAAGAGGCGTTCGCGGAGAAGGGAAAAGGGCATGCTGAGATGCCACCGAAGCCAGGGATTCATCCTGTCGCGGACGCGTTCATCCACGCGATGCCTGCATGGCTCCCGAAGATGCGTTCTGCTGGCATGAAATGGATAAGCGGATATCCTGAGAACTACAAGGGCGGCTTGCCATACATCTCAGGTCTCATAGTCTTGAATGATCCAGACACCGGCCTACCGGTATGTGTGATGGATGCTGCTTGGATAACTGCGAAACGCACGGGCGCCGCTACGGCAGTGGGTGCAAAGTACCTCGCAAGAAAAGACTCCAGGACTTTCGGGATATTGGGATGTGGGGTCCAGGGGCGAAGCAATCTTGAGGCACTTCACGAAGTGCTCAGGAACCTCGGGGAAGTGAGAGCCTACGACATCTCAAGAACGAACCTGCAGAGATATGCAGATGAAATGACAGCAAAGTATGGCCTGTCTATTGAACCAGCTACGCATCCTCGACAGGCTGTCGAAGGCTCGGACGTGGTCGTCACTGCCGGTCCCCTACTGAAGAATCCCAATCCGGTTATCGACAGTGCCTGGGTTGAGGAAGGGGTGTACGCATGTGCGCTTGACTTCGATTCATACTGGAAACCTGAAGCAATGCATTCGATGAACAAGTTCTGTGTCGACGATGTGGAGCAGATGCTGTATTACAGGTCAGAAGGATACTTCAAAGACATCCCAACTGTCCACGCCGACTTGGGGCAGATAGTTGTGGGCCAGAAACCTGGAAGAGAAAGCGATAGAGAGAGGATAATGTCGATGAACCTTGGTGTCGCCATTGAAGATATGGCCGTCGCTGTAAGACTATATGAAAGAGCGAAGAAACTCGGAATTGGGCAGTGGTTGACTCTATAGTGGTCTTGAATCCAATACGATCCAAAGCGTCCCGGCCTACGTTTGCATTTACATGTCCAATTGGTGTGTTCGAACCTGGCCGAAGGATTGCCAGACCGGTCACTTCGGAACTCTCGGAACCATCACAGGAAAGGCGTTCTCAGGCTGGAACTAGCATGGACACCGCACCCGTTGCATGGTCATGTGCCAATCCCTAGGAATTCCTAAAGACATACTATTTCGCCTCGGAAGCTCGCGAACTTGTTTCTCGACGCTGTAGCAGATGCCCAGAGAGGAATGCGGGAATGACTGAGGCTGCCCAATACAGCTGAATTCTGTTGATGATGATACGGATGACGCAGTAGCCAGTCCCTAGCGCGCAACCAGAAAGAGCAGAAATAGGAGAACAATCATGAGAACAACAAATGGAAGGAGAATAGTCTGTAAAGCTGCAATAACTAAAGCCATGTAATCCCTCCAATCTAGGCGCACGCCCCTCTTCCGGTCCTTCTTGTCGTCTGACATATTTCGTCACGAGTTGCCACGTGTTTCTCTAATATCCTTCTGGGATGCGGGCGGCCCCGGTTCCACCTACTGCCATCCAAAGAGGCCTCCGCTCACAGAGTTTCTGTACGGGTGGATAATCTTAACGAGCACGTGAATGGGATGTTGTTCCCAGACTGTACAGAATACTAAATCAAATGCGCGCCAGCAAGATGGCAGGAAAGGCGTGGAGTTCTCAAGAGCTCTTGCCACTGCCGTCATCTTCTCCGAGAAGGTCATCCAGAAAGCGAGGCTAGGCTACACCGCAATATCTGACAGCTGCGCATACGCATACTTTCGCAAGAGTAGCAAGGTTGCGTAGAGGCTGGTACTCCAAGTCCGAATGGGCAAACTTGAAGGTTTCCGGATCAGCACTCCCATAGTGGACTGTTGGAATTCCGCCTTCGCTACTGAAGATCGAAGCGTCACATCCCCATTGTGCACCTGCTGGCTCGATTCTTCTGCTCGTCACCTCTTCTACCGCTTCTGTCAGACAAATGACAATTTCCTCAGTGGGGGGGATCTCGTATGGGGGCTTAATCAGTCTATGCTTGTCGAGCCTGAATTCAAGGTTTGACTCTCTTGACAATCGGTTCAAGATGTCCGTGAATGCGAGAGTCAGTTCGTCCATTGAATGTCCAACGTTCCATCTTGCGCCACCTACAATTCTACAGGTGTGCGGAACTCGGTTCCAATAGTCGCCGCCAGATACTATGCCAAAGTTAAGACTCGCCTCGCCGGTGAGCGGATGTGTCTGTTTCCGCAACTGTTTGTTGAATCGGGCGAGTTCACATGTCAGTTCACCCATCCATCTAATGGGGCTAGACTCGAACGGAACAGAAGTAGCATGGAGTGCTCCTGGGGAGCCACTCACTTGGATGTCAACGAATGAGACACCTTTCGTGGCTATGACTATGCGATCTGAGTATCCCTCTACCACAATTGCTGCTTTAGCGTCCAATTCTCCTTTCGATACTGATCTAAGGAGATGTCTGACTCCCGATCCGGGATCTAAGACAGGTTCGTAGGGCCAGGAGGTTGCGACTTCATGGCAAACGGCTCCCGTAACTAACACGTCGCCTCTTAGCTGAACGCCGGATCGAATCAAGGCTGCTGCCGCCTCAACCATGGCAGCGACATTACCCTTCATGTCAAGGGAGCCCCTTCCGTAGATGTTACCGTCAGCTATCTTCGGAGGAATACAATTCCCTATAGGAATAGTGTCTAAGTGGCCATTGAGCAGAAGATTCCTCCCTGATTCCTCTCCCCTTATTCGCGCGATGACATTGGGGCTTCCTTTCTGAACGTAGTCCAGCTTAACCTCGAGTCCAATCTCCTTCAACTTTTCTGCAACTAGAATTGCCACTTGCTCTTCGCTTCCAGTTTCGCTTGGAGTACTCACAAGCTTGAAAGCAAAGTCTGACAATTCTGTCGAGTCTATTTCCTCAATAACCCTGTTCATTATGGGGCTCAACGCGTTCTCCTCAGCAATGTGCCGCACACACCTATCCCTGCGTCATGGAGTTTTCGCTGGCTATTCTTAAGAATCGAAGGTACATATATGGCATAGTGCCCCAAAATGTTTCGAGATTCTTGCTGACTGCTGCTCAGGGTACGGTCGTCACATCTCACTAATGCGGTCTCACACTTCTGAGCTCTCTGTTGATCGTATCGATTATTGTACGGTACGCCTGAGCAAATATCACAAGGTCAGCCGAGTACGATATCATTTTACACCCCTTCTTTATAGCTTGCTTGGTCGAATCGATGTCCCAGACGAGCTGCATTACGGGAACATTTCTGCGATTGCAAATCGCGAGAACCTTGTCAAGTTGGGCTTCAACTTCAGGGCGTGAGATGTTGCCCTCGAAGCCCATCTGCATTGACAGATCCCCGGGACCGAAGAAGATGGCATCTATCCCTTTGACTTCTAGTATCTCTTCAAGGTTCTCGATGCCCTCGGGATCCTCAATCAGCGGGATCACCATCGTTCTACGATTGGACTCTCGCCAGAAGTCTCTCCATTCCCAGAATCCGTGTCTTGCCGCAGCGCAGGGAATCCCGATGCCTCGTCTCCCTTCTGGGAAGAATCTGGCAGCCTCGGATATTTTCTCAGCTTGGGCCTTGGACTTCACATGGGGCACCACAATTCCATGCGCGCCAAAATTCAACGCTTTCTTGATCATTGCAGCGTCGTCTACCGTGACCCTGACTAGGGGCGTAATATCCGCGACATAAGCCGCTCTGACCATGTTCTCAAGCTCAAAGCCTGTCGCACAGCACGAGGCATGCTCTGTGTCAATCATCACATAGTCAAACCCCGCGTAGCCGATCATTTCCACAAACACAGGGGAAGATGCCAGGCAGGCAGGGCCAATTGGTATCTCGCCTTTTCGCATCATTTGCCGAAGATCTTTCAAAAGGAATCACGGACGCTGCTTAGCCCGGCCGATAAAAGGCCTTCTTCTCGAATCTGAGTGTGGAGAGGAGTGAAGGAAGCCATACCGGTAGGAATCTTCGGTTGGAGGGATGGTCTTGTCGCTAGCAACGTAGAGGATTAAGGCCTTAGCTGCGCCAAGGGTATCATTGAAGGGCAAAGATGCGGGAATTCGTTCGTGTTCTGGCTGCAAATCTCGTCGACTTTCTAACTAGAATCTCATGACAGGTTGGGCAATCAACCTAGCGGGAAGAAGCGATAGACACCGGTGCTTCTTCTGAATTCCTTACACTCAAACAAGTCAACACGGAACGGATGGCTTAGATAATTCTTTCTAAGAAGTCTAGCCACAATGTTATTCGTGGGGGTTGCCGCTCAAGATAGCCTCGACTAACATGCCCGGTGTACTGACTTGCTTCGAGGAATCATGAGATTAGTTCGCCTCGAAATAGCGCCATCACAACATGCCACTCGGTAAGCTAACAGAACGCCCTTTCCGGGAATCCTTTAATTGCCGTCACAGACGCGCACCGCCGCAAGCCCCTTGCCGGCGAACAGGATCGGCTTAGCGAAAGAGTCCTCTTTCTAGGCTGGCGTGAAATGTATCATACACAGTGCCAACGATGCTATGGTCCACCGGTATTATCAGCACGATTCCGTCTCGAACATCATAAGTGATTGCGCTCTCAAGACCGTTTATCGGCTGAATCGCAATCCTTCGTCGGCTATGGCACCCGAAGCTTTCAGCAAATGGACGAGCTGGCCGTAGCCTTTCTGGAAATACTACCCAGATTGAGTATTGGTGTCTTGGTGTTGTTGTCCGCAGCTGTGGCAAAACAATATCCGCCACTGAAATCCACCATTCTTTTTTTGTCGGGAGAGGTCAACCTCGTTGCTTCCTACTCGCGCGTAGTGCGTCCTTCAGAGCTTCCTAGTGGTCATGTCTCGTCCAGGGTACAACATCTCGCCACGGCAGTGCAGCTCGCAAAAGCCATAAGGGGTACCCAGGCCTCTTATGCGATCCTCGAGTGCATGTTCCTAGAGGTGTGCCTTCTTGGTGAAGCTTCTTGAAGGTGTGTTCCAAGTCGGAGGAGCAAGCCTTTCACATCCGGAAGATGGTTCCGCTTATCTGATAGAGGACGGAGGCGAAGCAGTTCTAATAGACTGCGGAAGCCATCTGGGCGTGAACAGACTCCTTAAGAATATCAGGTCGGACGGTGTTCCTCTTGGAAAAATCAAACTCATAGTGGGAACACAGGGGCATTTTGATCACGTGGAGGCAGCATCGCATCTGAAAAGGAGACACCGCGGCCTCGAGTTGGGTATGCACGAAAAAGACAGATCGATCGTTGAGAAAGGCGATGCTGTAAGAACATGCGCAAACTTCTACGGAGAAAGATTTCACCCGACAAAGGTCGATTTGATTCTACGAGACGGAGACGAAATCAGCGTGGGAAGCAGGGTTCTGCGAACTTTTCATCTGCCGGGCCACACGAATGGGCACTTGGGCTTGTCGGTGGATGTAAACGGTCTAAGTGTGCTGTTTGCGGGGTCAACGTTGACAGGGGGCTTCTGGCTGCACTCCTCAAACCTGGCTCAGTGGAAAAGAAGCTTGGACAGATTACTGGGAATGAGCTTCGATCTTTTTACAGAATCGCACTCGGATTGCGTGATATACGCATATACGAAAGAACGTCTACTCAAAGCGAAGTCCGCTGTGCTCAACGAGGCTTTGACGTTTCTCGGAATGAGTCCTTGGCCTTCATGAGAGAGAAATCTGACCCCGATATCTTGTGAAAGATGCTTCACGGTCTCGAAACAGTCATACATATCGACTAAAGGCGAAATCGCATGCATGCGAGGTTCTCTTGACATGGCATGTGATGGCTGGATAGCCCAGCTTTGAGCAAAATCGTTGCATCATTATGCACACGACGCGCATCATCTAAGAACCAAGGGACCAGCCCAACAACGCCCTTGCCATCAGCAAAACGAGAAAGGGGCAGTATGAAGACCGAAATCTTTTTCGACCTTGACCATCGTTGTGAGTCGAGTGTGATTTGTTGGTTTCTCACCAGCAATTTCTGCAGGTCAAGAAGGATCCGGAGAAGGAGAGCTACAAGACAGGTGAACCAATCATGCTTACTGTACAAGGAGTCGAAGAAGCAGAATTCTATGTCTGGCGTATTGACGGATATGGCCAGAGAGTGATTGAGACAAAGGACCCCTATCTACGCGTAGCCTTCAGTGATACCTCCAATCTCTCGAAGCATCCGGTTGAGATAGGCATTGTAGGTGCCCGTGGAAGGATTGACCTTGGGATCACTGTCTCGGCCTACAATAACCACTACTGTCCGCGATTGCTGGCAAAGGGGACTTCTGAACTTGCGGTTGTTTACGACTTGGGTGAAGACTAACGGCGCGACATCTGTCTCGATCAGCTGTTCACCGTCTGTAAGAATCGCCAAATCGGTCTTCATCTGCCAAGGATCCTACCTGACGACGTCTCCTATTCGACATCTCACACAATTTCCTATCAAAGCCCAACTTGAGTTCCAAAGGCATCTCGTCGTAGAGTACCATAACCGGCTAAGGCAGGTATGTTCGCACTATTCCTTTCATCTAGAGGTACGTGCTACTATTCTCGACTCACCCTGATTCTTCGAAGGATCGGGGAAAGACATATGCTGACGCGTCGATCTTGTGCTTGAACAGCCCAGCCATGCAGACAAATGAGGCACTTCTTGATGTACGAGGACTGAAGACCTGTTTCTTCCTTGAAAGGGGTACTGTGAAAGCAGTCGACGGCATCGATTTCACGATCCACAAGGGAAGAACCTTGGGGCTAGTGGGAGAGTCGGGTTGCGGGAAAAGCGTAACCGCCCTATCCATAATGCGACTTGTCCCAAGTCCGCCAGGCAAGATTGTTGAAGGAGAGGTTAACTTCGGGGGGAGGGACCTCTTGAAACTGGACTATGACGAAATTCGAAAGATCAGAGGCGCAAGTATCGCAATGATCTTTCAGGACCCGACGGCAGCACTAAATCCAGTTTTCACGGTTGGCGAGCAGATCGCAGAGGCCATTCAGCTTCACCAAGGGTTGTCAAAGAAAGAAGCATACGATAGAGCTGCAGAAATGCTTGGCTTGGTGGGCATTCCTTCAGCCAAAGAGAGAGTCCATGACTATCCACACCAATTCAGCGGAGGTATGCGTCAGCGTGTAATGATCGCGATGGCATTGTCATGTCGCCCGTCTCTACTCATTGCTGACGAGCCTACCACGAACCTTGATGTCACCATTCAAGCACAGATTCTAGAGCTTATGAAGCAGCTCAAGGAAACCTTTGGCAGCTCGATCCTGTTCATTACGCATGATTTCGGCATTGTAGCCGAGATGTGCGATGATGTAGCCGTCATGTACGCAGGAGATATAGTAGAATATGCTGATTCGATCTCCCTTTTTTGCAACCCCAAACATCCCTATACTCTTGGCCTTCTTCGGTGCATACCATCAAGAAACCGAGGCGTTGAACGGTTATCCTCTATAAGGGGGACCATTCCGGATTTGATCTCAACACCTAAGGGATGCAAGTTTCATCCCAGATGCCCCAGGGCAAAAGAACCTTGTCGACTCGAGAAGCCCGAGCTACTTGAAGTGGAAAAAGGCCACACCGTCGCATGCAATTCGATTGTGTGAGGCGAAACAACACGTGCCTGAACCTCTCTTGATGACTCAAGGGTTGACAAAGCATTTCCTTGTTGAAAAGAGCGTACTTGCCAGAATAGCTTCCAGACTTTCCGGAGAGAAAGAGAAAGTCGTTCACGCAGTTTGCGACGCTGACCTTTTTGTATTGAAAGGGGAAACAATGGGGCTAGTGGGAGAAAGCGGTTCCGGAAAATCCACCCTCGGTCGTTGTGTGCTGCACCTAATAAGACCAACGTCGGGAAAGGTCGTGTTTGAAGGAATAGACCTAAGCGGGTTGGGCAAGACACCTCTCAGGAAGATGAGACGAAAGATGCAGATGATTTTCCAAGATCCATACACGTCGCTCAATCCACGAATCAAAGTCGGGGAGATCGTCGGACATCCCCTTGAGTTACATGGGATTGCAAAGGGCGCCAAGAAACGAAAAAGAGTCGTCGAGTTGCTCGAGACCGTGGGACTAAGTCAAGAACAGATGGAGAGGTATCCCCACCAGTTCAGCGGAGGTCAGAAGCAGCGAATAGCCATCGCACGTGCTCTGGCCGTCAACCCTGTATTCATGGTTGCAGACGAACCTGTCTCAGCACTCGATGTTTCAATACAAGCTCAGATAATCAACCTTCTCAAGGACCTGAAGAGGAAATTCGGTTTGACCTATTTATTCATCTCCCACGACCTCGCGGTCGTCGAGCACATCAGCGACAGAATCTGCGTCATGTACCTCGGCAAGATAGTGGAGTCGGCCCCCACCACGGAGATCTTCAAGTCACCGAAGCATCCGTACACTCAAGGGTTGATCTCGGCCGTTCCGATAGCCGACCCAAGAGTGAAGAGGGAAAAAACAATTCTAAAAGGAGAGATCCCCAGCGCTATAGACCCACCTTCAGGCTGCAGGTTCAGGACCAGATGCCCATATGCATATTCGGAATGCACACGAGAACCCGAATACAGGGAAGTGGGCCTCACTCACTACGCCGCCTGTCACCTAGTCAAAGACTAGACAGAAGAATAGGACCCCGCAGGCAGAGATAGCGTTCTCTAATTCTCTCAATGCTTGCCAGATCGATTTCTTGCCCCGCCCGAAATCTTCATTCTATTCCCACTGCTATGTATTTGTCTGCCTGATTGCTACGTTGCCCATCAGCGTGCAGCCTGAGTGTGCCAATCCGTGTTTCCAGCGAAACATCAGACAGTCCGCTTCGCAGGATGCTAGCCCGTTTGAAAGCGCGGATCTAAGATGTCCCTCAATGCGTCACCGAATAAATTGAAAGACAAGACGGTGAAGAATATCGCGAGGCCAGGAAAGACAGCCATCCAGGGGGCTGCGGTCAGGAAGTCCCTAGCCTCATTGAGCATGTATCCCCATGCGGGTGTAGGAGGCTGAACACCTAGTCCGAGGAAGCTCAGGAACGCTTCGTACAATATCGCGTACGCGAAGTTGATCGTAGTCTGGACTATCAGTGGAGCGGCGCAGTTCGGTAGGATCTCCTTGAACATTATGTGGGAGTCAGAGTCGCCACAGGATCTGGAAGCTTCGACGTAGTTCTTCTCTCGGGCCGATAAGACGGACCCTCTTACAACTCTGGCGAACTCAGGGATGTACACTGTCCCAATCGCAACCATAAGGTTCTGTATCGAGAACCCTAGCACTGCGACTATGACCAAGGCCAACAGGATTGCCGGAAAGGCCATCATGGAATCCATGATCCTCATTATTACTTCATCAATCAGGCCACCTCGATAGCCTGCGACTAAACCCAGTGGGATTCCTACAGCGAGCCCAATCGAGACCGAGATCAACCCGACGTATATCGAGACCCTCGCTCCCCAGATGATTCTACTGAGAATGTCCCTGCCGTACATATCAGTGCCCAGAAGGTACTTTTGGTTCATGAACTGGATCCGATCCTGTGCGTGCATTGTGTCTGGGTCATACGGAGATATCACGGGCGCAAGTAAGGCTGCGAGGCACACAACAGACAGTAGAACACTCCCGAGAAGCCCGTTCTTTCTCCTTAGCAATCGCGCGAAAGTCGCCAAGGGCAATGATTCAGTCATCCGACCGGAGAGGGCTCGAAGCTGGTTCATGGAACAACCTATCCTATTCGGACTCGTGGGTCAAGAATCATATACGCCATGTCAACAACCAGGTTCGTCAACAAGAATACGACAACGATCACGAGCGTGCATCCTTGGAGGACGACGAAGTCTCTGTTCATAACAGAAATCAATACAAGCCTGCCGATCCCTGGTAGCGAGAATATCTTCTCTGCAACTATTGCTCCTCCGAACAAGCCGGCAAATTGGAAGCCTAGGACAGTGACAACGGGAATAAACGCGTTCTTCAACGCATGTCTGTAAATGACAACTCGCTCTGGCAACCCCTTGGCGCGAGCGGTCACCACATAATCCTCTATCATGACTTCCGTCATGCAGGATCTGACCATTCTAGTCAGGAACGCCGCGAGGCTCAAGCCCAGCATCGTCGACGGCATTATCAAGTGGCTCAACCATCCGACAGGGTCCTGGGAGAAGCTTACATACCCCGCCGATGGGAGAATTCTCAACCAGATTGAGAAGAAAAGAAGCATCATCAGTCCCAACCAGAAGGTGGGCATCGAGATCCCCGCGAAAGAAGCTATCGATACTGCGAGGTCAGTCTTTGTGTTCCGCTTCAGAGCGGAGACGATACCAGCCGGCACCGCAATTGCGGCAGCGATCATCATCGAAAGGAACGTGAGCGACAAGGTTACTGGGAGTCTGTCCCCGATCAGCTCGTTGACGCTCTGGCCGGTTATGTATGACCGGCCCAAATCTCCCGTCAAAAGCATGGAGAGCCACACTACAAACCTCTCTAGGAGCGGCTTGTTCAGGCCGAGCCTCTCAGCCATCGCGTCCATCTCCCTTCGAGATCCTCCAGTCCCTATGATCATCTCTGCAACGTTGCCTGGAACGATATTTATCAACAGCAGCACCAATGATGCTGCAATAATCGTGGTAGGAATGAGGGCAACCAGACGCCTAAGGATAGGCCTAATCCACCCGGCCGTTGAGACACCTCCTGCATTTGCACACGGATAGAACTGCTGCCGCAACTTAAGTTTTCAGCAAGCCGTTTGCCTTGTTCTATCTATTGTGGTGTGTCAGGTCTTCGAAGCATAAATCTGCCGAGGATAGAATAGCCCATTCATTGATGTGGACGATCGTAGTTCCAGCAGTTCGCGAATGCTCGATTCAACTCCAAACATTCCTATCACCGACACATCAGATTGGATAACGCAATGTCCAGTTCGTTCCGAAAGGCTCTTAAACGAAATGACCCCCATCATCGGTTTATGACAACTGAGAGAAAAGAAACGGAAAAGAAGGCTAGTGTTTCTCGCAGAAAGTTCTTGAAGTACGGCGCTGGCATCGTTGTTGCAGGAGCGGCAGCTGCAGGCGCATATTACTACCTCGCTGCTCCACCAGGACCTCCACCAACCACGACGACGACAACGTCCGCACCGGTGACGACGACGGGCCCCATATATGGGGGGATCGTGGTAATGGGTCATGAAGAAGCCATAAAGATCATTGACCCGCAAAGCAATGCTCAACAAGGCGCCACCTGGGTCGACATGAACGTGCTTGACAGGCTAGTGGAATACGAGGCGGGACCTATGGGACTGGACATAGTGCCTTCTCTTGCAGAGAGGTGGGAAGTGTCGAGTGACGGAAAGGAGTACACTTTCTATCTGCGAAAGGGTGTGATGTGGCACAATGGAAAGGAGTTCAGTGCTGAAGACGTCAAGTTCACTTTTGAGAGGATAAGAGACAAGGGATACCGGAAGTCATATGTGCCTTACATCCAGCAAGTTGACATCATAGACAAGTATATCGCGAAGGTTGTGAACAATCAACCTACGAATTTTCTGGATGCAGCGGCGAACTTTATGGCCGGCCATATCTTGCCTGTCGTTACCGATGACGATTTGAAGACGGCCGGAATTACGAGGGCGGAGTTCGAGGAAAGGGGATTCGCAAACTTCCTCATTGGCACGGGGCCGTTCAGGCTGAAAGAGAGGAGACTCGACGAGTATGATCTCTTCGAAGCTTACGAGGGCTACTGGGCCAAAGACTCTCAAGGCGGGAAGTATCCCTACCTAGCAAATGTGAAGTGGGTGCCGGCCACCGAGGGGCCTGTCAGAGTCGCTAACCTCAAGTCAGGAGCATATGACATGATCACAGCAGTTCCGGGACCTGACGTTGAAGATGTAAGGAATACTCCCGAACTGGAGGTGGTCGAGAAGCCAGGAGCCATACGGGCTCATATTCAGTTCCAGTGCCAGAGACCTCCCTTCAACGATGTTAGGATGAGACAAGCGGTAGCGTATGCGTTGGACCCCAAGGAGATCATAGACCTCGTCTACCAAGGGTACGCGGACAACAGCCGCAACATTATTCCTCCGTGGGGGCCCTTCTACAATGATGTCAAAGATCCGTACACACCGCAGGACCTCGACAAAGCGAAGGAGCTCATGACGGCCGCAGGCTACGGGAACGGTTGGAAGGGGGAACTGCTCACATTTGTACCTGAAGACGCTGTGTCCAAAGTCCTGAAGGACCAGCTCTCCTACGTGGGCATCGACCTAAGCATTAAAGTCGTAGATGTCGGAGTCTGGATCGCCACAACCTACCCGCCAAAGAGCGACTACAACATATCAAACATAACGTCTTCGTTCAAGATGGATCCCTTCATATCGATGAACCCGTACATCCGCACGAACAGCGAGTACTCTCTTGGGCTTTACAGCAACCAGAAGATGGATACATTGCTCGATGCGCTGGGAACAACGGTAGACCGCGCAAAACGGACAGACATCGCGGCTCAGGCGCAGCAGCTTTTTGTCGACGAGGTTCCCATCTACGTAATTGGCTACTTGCGCAGTATATACGGGCTACACGGATACGTCAAGAACTTCACACCTAGGAACCCGTACGTACCCTACTTCAAGGAAACCTGGACTGAGAAGAAAACCTAGGCGCCTATGTGGGACGGCCGGAGCCTAGCCCCGAGGCGCATCCTTCTTTTTCTTGCTCTCTAGTTATCGGTATTTCGGAGTTGACCAAATACGAGCGAGACCAAAGATCTCGGAAAGCTCCTGCCAGTGATAAGAGTCCAGCCTCCTGGGCCAAAGTCTAGAGCCGTCACAGAGATAGTTGATAGGTTCGAAGCTCCGGAGGGAAGACACGTGGGCGCTATTCCAATCGCATGGAAGAAGGCCGCTGGCGCCAATATTGTTGATGCAGACGACAACGTGTACATCGACACATCGGCGGCCTTCACAGTCGCAATCGCAGGCCACTCACACCCGAAGATCGCTGAAGCAATAGGCGCTCAGGCACGCGAGCTAATGCACGCGCCTGCAGGGATGTCTCCGAACATGCAGCGAGCTAAGCTCCTTGAGATGCTCGCGGGACAGCTTCCTGATGACCTGAAGAAGATTCATCTTGGCAGCATTGGGTCGGAAGCTATCGACATCGCGATCAAGCTGGCTCAGATCCACACAGGACGGACACAATTCATAGCCTTCCAAGGAGGATTCCACGGTAAGACACACGGAGCGCTATCTCTGACCAGCAGAAACTACTATCGGCAGGAGTTCCTTCCTCTGCTCCCGAGCGCCACACACGTTCCATACGGGTACTGCTACCGATGCACCCTCGAACAGGAGTACCCAGCCTGCAACATGCTCTGCACAAGATACCTTGACAATATGTTAAGCGACCCGGCATCTGGAGTAGGAAGCGTCGCCGCCGTCGTACTTGAACCAGTTCAAGGACACGAAGGCTTCATCGTTCCCCCAGACGAATTTGTGCCGAATATCCGGAAGATCTGTGACAAGCACAACGTGTTGATGATACTTGACGAGATCATCACAAGCTTCGGAAGAACCGGCAAGATGTTCTGTTTCCAGTACTCGAACATCATTCCAGACATCTTGGTGTGTGCAAAGGGAATCGCGAGCGGATTCCCGATATCGGCCACAATCGCACGGACAAACATCGCAAGCTCGTGGAAGATGCTGAAACACACCAGCACGTTCCTGGCAAATCCCATCGGATGTGCAGCGGGCGTAGCAAGCCTCACCGTCATCCAGGAAGAACATCTGGTTGAGAAATCGGAGAAGCTCGGTTCCTATTTCCTGAAACGATTGAAGGAATTCGCAGATCGGCACGACCTGATCGGTGATGTCAGAGGTAAAGGACTGATAATCGGCGTCGAGCTTGTCGAGAATCGCAAAACCAAGGCACCGGCCGCGAAGGCAACCGAGCACGTTGTCGATCGAGCCCTCAAGAAAGGCGTCTACTACGCCTCAGGCGGCCGCTACGGCAACGTGTTGAAGATCTCTCCACCACTCGTCATCACCAAGGAGCAAATTGACTTCTCCTTGGAAGTGCTAGATGACGCGCTCAAAGACGCTGGGAAGAAAGCGTGATAGGATCTTTCTTCGCGTAGACTCTATTCGATCATCTTTGCCAAGTATCTTCTAGCAGAGATCAGATCGTGACGAGGATCTCGATCCAATATCGCCTCGAGAGTGATGTATCCGTCATAGTGAACCTTCTTCAAGCTCTCGAATATTGGTGCG